>WNGD01006552.1_pt1 | contig 11109 bp, 9 predicted proteins | sample 5400671 | NCBI WGS metagenome assembly WNGD01 (sample SAMN13153369, study PRJNA577476) | soil metagenome | isolation source: 40 cm soil or saprolite under grassland replicate 2 | place: USA:California | collected 2016-06-15
TAATAGAGCGAGTTGGCGTTGTCGTTGGCGGCGTAGCGGAAGGCATAGAGATCGCGGCCGTTGGCGAGCGCCGCCGTGAAGCGCAGCGGCTCCCGGTAGCCGTCGGTGCTGACCATCTCGGTGAGCGTCGCGAGCACGCGCGCGGTGGTGCCGACCGGATCCTTGTCGCCACCGGCGCCGAGGATAGCGAGGAAGACCGCTTCCGAATCGGTCGTGCCGATGCGCGAGCCGTAGAACGCGTCGGGAATCAGGCCTTCGACCCTCCGCCGCAAGCGGCCCCAGTTGCCGATCACGCCGTTATGCATGAACAGCCAGCGGCCGCAGGCGAAGGGGTGGCAGTTCGGGCGCGTGATCGGCGTGCCGGTCGCCGCGCGCACATGCGCGAAATAAAGGTGCGAGTGGATGTGGCGGCAGAGGTAGCGCAAATTCTCGTCGGACCACGCCGGGCGGACCTCGCGATAGAGCCCGGGCTCCGCGTGTTCCCCGTACCAGCCCATGCCGAAGCCGTCGCCATTGGTGGCGGCGGTCGATTCCAACGACCGCTGACTCTGCACCACCAGCGAGTGGGCGGGGGCGGTGACGTACTGTTCCAGCGGGATCGTTTCGCCGCGATAGGCAATCCAGCGGCACATCGTATGTTCTCTCGGCCTCTTCCGAAGCAAGGCGTCTAGCATCGCCGGAGGATGCGGCAAAGCAATGGCAGCGCGCTGACCTTGATATGGACCTTCCTGGCACGCCATGCCATAGGCTGCCCGCCCGAAATCGGGGCCAAACCGGCACTAGTGTCCCGATTCCGAAGTTCGCAAGCCCTTGCGGCACGCCCGGGTGCGAACTTCGGAATCAAAGGGACACTAGCAAATCTTTTGACCCTAGTGTGGTTTTTGGATTTGAAGTTCCTATGCGAACCTTCCTGCAAACCCGTAGGAACTTCAAATCCACCACACTAGGATGCTTGCAATGTCGGCCATGACGCAGAGCGGGCGCCGCGGCCTCGCGCGCATCGAGCGGCTCTTCGATGCGCTCGCCGACCCCGCCCGGCGCGAGCGCACGGCGGTCGCGGTTCTCGTCGGCTATGTGGCGCTGTGGACGCTTTACGGCACCATCGCCAAGGGCAGCCAGGACATCCACGCCGACATGTCCGAGCAGTTCGCGCTGGGGCGCGAGCTGGCGCTGGGCTATCCCAAGCATCCGCCGCTCGCGATGGCGGTGGTGCGCGCCTGGTTTGCCGTTTTTCCCACCGCCGACTGGGCCTACTACCTGCTCGCGATGGTTAACGTCGGCCTCGCGCTGTGGATCGTCTGGCGGCTCACCGCGCGGTTTCTCGACGGCGAAAAACGCGTGCTGGGGCTCGCGCTGCTGACGCTGGTGCCGTTCTTCAATTTCCATGGACTCAAGTTCAACGTGAACACGGTGCTGCTGCCGCTGTGGGCGGCGACGACGCTGTGGTTTCTGCGCTCGTTCGAGACGCGGCGCGTGCTCGACACGGCGCTCGCCGGGCTCGGCGCGGCGGCGGCGATGTACGGCAAGTACTGGTCGGTCTTCCTCCTGCTCGGGCTCGGCATTGCGGCGCTCGCCGACCACCGGCGCGCGGCTTATTTCCGCTCGCTGGCGCCCTGGGTGACGATCGCGGTGGGCGCGCTGGCGCTCGCCCCGCACGCGGCCTGGCTGATTGCCAACGATTTTGCGCCATTCTCCTACGCCATCGTCTTGCATGGGACAGGCTCGCTCGCATCCACCATCGGCGCCGCGCTCGGCTATCTCGCGGGCAGCGTCGCCTATGTCGCGGTCCCGCTTTTGATCGTGGCGGTCGTGGCGCGGCCGAGCCGCGCGGCCGTCAAGGACATGGCGTGGCCGTCGTCGCCCGCGCGCCGGCTGGCGGCAGTGGCGTTCTGGGCGGTGCTGCTGCTGCCGGCCTTGATCGCGCCCTTGACCGGCCTGCGCTTGGTGTCGCTTTGGTCCATGTCGGCCTTTGCGTTGTTGCCGGTCATGCTCTTGTCCTCGCCGCTCGTTGCGATCACCCGCCGCGACGCCGTCGGCGTCCTCGCGCTCGCGGTCGCATTCCCGTTCGTCATGGTGGCGATCGCGCCGGCGATCGCGTTTGCGATCCACAGCTCGGGTCCGGCACCGGGTTCCGCCCATGCCTCGCTGCTGGCGCGGCCGATCGAGCAGCTGTGGCGCGCGACCACCGACCGGCCGTTGCGAATTTTCAGCGGCTTTGATGAACTCACCGATGGCGTCACCTTCTACCTGCCGAGCCATCCGCTTGCGGTCCGCGTGTTCGACGGCATCCCCTCCACCGCGATCGAGGAGCGCATCGACCGCGACGGCATCGCATTGCTCTGTCCCGCGCGATCGTCTGTTGCCGGCGCGGACTGGTGCGCGAACGCCGCGATCGCGCGCGCCCGCTGTTCGCCTCCCGGCAAGCAGATGGAGATCGAGGTGTCCCGCCGTTACCTCGGCGTGGAAGGCAAGCCCGCGCGCTATCTCATCATCGCCATTCCGCCCCGGCAGCCGCAAACACCGCCGGCCTCGAGGGAGCCGCTCGTCGACTGCATCGCGCGGCATGTCATGGCGGGAGAGTGACGGCGGCCTTGAGCAGCGTGACGGCGTTTTGCAGCGGCGTTTGCCGGCTCGCCACGGAGCGCTCGAATTCGGCGCAGGCGCGGTCGAACCGCTCAACTCGTCGCGCTTTTGCGCCACGTCGAGGAAGGAGTAGATCAATGCGTTGCGGGCGATCGCCTTCAGCATGCGGTAGCCGAGGCCGTAGTCGCGCGCCGCTCGCACGTATTCGTTGGTGAGGTCGATGCGGGATATGCCGGCATCGTCCGATGACAGCACGACCGGCACGCCGGCCGCGAGATAGGCGGGCAGCGGGTGGTCCTTGCCGCGCACGCCGAGGATCAAGTCATTGCTGGTGAGGTTGATCTCGACCACCACCGGCCGCGCGCGCATCTCGGCGATGAGGCCCTCCACGTCACGTTCGAAGGCCAGCGCGACGCCGTGGCCGATGCGGCGCGCCCCGGCGATCTCGATGGCCTCGCGGATATGAAAGGCAAGGTCGGGCGGCGGAACAAGGCCGAGCCACAGTTCGCCCGCTGCAGCGCGACCGGCACGTCATGGGCGAGAAAGCGGATGATCTGCATGTGGCGGGTGTGTCGCGGCGCGCCACCAGACTGTCTTCGGGCCCGACGAAATTGAGCGCAACCACGCGCGGTTCCGCGCGGATCAGCGCGGCCGCGATGGCGGTCTGAACGAACACCTCGTCGGGGGAATTGTTGCGGTTGATCTGGAGAATGTAACGGAAGGTGACGCCGCAGCCCGGTTGCGCGTTGCGCGCCTCGCACGCCAGCGCGGTCCTTATCTTGCCGATCGCGGCGATGAGATCGTTACGTCTTGCCGCGACGCAACCGGCGAGCTCGCTCGCCTCCAGCGCCGCCAGCTTTGAGGGATCGTCGGCCGCTTCACTCACTACCTTGACGAACCGGTCGCGATCGTTCGGACACGACGACGACACCATGAACTCGGCGTATTGCACGTTCTGGCTGTCGTAGAGCCTGAGCTGGTCGAGCGTCATGTCGACGAAATGCGAGCCGGATACCGTTCCGAATTTGTCGAAGGCCGCGAAGAATGCGTCGTGGCCCGTGGGCACGGCGGGAGTCGGCAGGAACGCGCGCATCGAGAGCGCATCGACCAGGTGGTTATAGAGCGTCTGGTCGCGCATGGCATCGGCGACGGGCACCACTCCCGCTCCGTCGCACTGCGGCTTTGCGAGCACGACGTTCCGGAGGTCGATGCAAAGGCCTTGCTGCGCCGCCCAGGCGATGAAGCGCTCTGCGTAAACGGCGCCGCCGAGGTGGGTGTGGAGGTCGCCCCCCTTCGGCATGCGATGGAGGAAAGCGCGCAGCGCCGTTCGATCTTCGCGCGCCGCTTCGAATGTGGCCGCCGTTATGACCGTGTCGAATTCGCCCGCCAGCACGGCGACGCGCAACAAGACGATGAAGGCCGCCAGCAAGATGACGGCAAGGACGATTCGACGTCGCAAGGCTAGCCCCGCTGCGCTCGTTGCAGCGCCAAGCTAGCCGCTGAATGTGCCCGACTCAATCGCGGTACGAGCGGCGAGCATCCGCGATTCGTGCCGCAAGTGTCTCAATAGCGGTACTGATCCGGCTTGTACGGGCCGTCGACGGGCACGCCGATATAGGTCGCTTGCTTGTCCGACATTTTCGTCAGCTTGGCGCCGATCTTGGCGAGATGGAGCCGCGCGACCTTCTCGTCGAGACGCTTGGGCAAGGTATAAACTTTTTTCTGGTACTTCCCCGGATTGGTCCACAGCTCGATCTGCGCCAGCGTCTGGTTGGTGAACGAGGACGACATCACGAAGCTCGGATGGCCCATGGCATTTCCGAGGTTCACCAACCGCCCCTCCGACAGCAGGATGATGCGCTTGCCGTTCGGGAATTCGACCTCGTCGACCTGCGGCTTGACGTTGTGCCACTTGAGGTTCCGCAGCGCCGCCACTTGGATCTCGCTGTCGAAATGGCCGATATTGGCGACGATCGCCCGGTCCTTCATCTTGCGCATGTGGTCGAGGGTGATGACGTCGAGGTTGCCGGTCGCGGTGACGAAAATGTCGGCACGCGTCGCCGCGTCTTCCATGGTCGTGACCTCGTAGCCTTCCATCGCCGCCTGCAGCGCGCAGATCGGATCGACCTCGGAGACGAGCACGCGGCAGCCGGCCTGCCGCAGCGACGCGGCCGAGCCCTTGCCGACGTCGCCGAAGCCCGCGACCATCGCCACCTTTCCCGCCATCATCACGTCGGTGCCGCGGCGAATGCCGTCGACCAGCGATTCGCGGCAGCCATAAAGATTGTCGAACTTCGATTTGGTCACGCTGTCGTTGACGTTGATCGCCGGCCACAGCAGCGTGCCCTTCTTCTGCATTTCGTAAAGCCGGTGAACGCCGGTCGTGGTTTCTTCCGTCACGCCGCGGATGGCGTCGGCATTCTTCTTGTACCAGCCGGGCTTGTCCTTCAGCCGCTGCTTGATGGCCGCGAACAGGATTTCCTCTTCCTCGTTGGTCGGCTTGCTGATCAAGCCGGTTTCGCCCTGTTCCGCGCGCAGGCCGAGGTGAATCAAAAGCGTGGCGTCGCCGCCGTCGTCGAGGACCATGTTCGGGGTGCCGCCGTCGCCCCATTCGAAGATGCGGTGCTGATAGTCCCAGTAGTCCTTGAGCGTCTCGCCCTTGACGGCGAACACCGGCGTGCCGTCGGCCGCCACGGCCGCCGCGGCGTGGTCCTGGGTCGAATAGATGTTGCACGAGGCCCAGCGCACGTCGGCGCCGAGCGCCTTGAGCGTCTCGATCAGCACCGCGGTCTGGATGGTCATGTGCAGCGAGCCGCAGATGCGCGCCCCGCGCAGCGGCTGCTCGGGGCCGTACTCCTCGCGCGTCGCCATGAGGCCGGGCATCTCGGTCTCGGCGATGGCGATTTCCTTGCGGCCCCAGTCGGCGAGATTCACGTCCTTGACGACGTAGTCGGCGGCCGGCTTGGCAGCAGTCCTGGCGGCTTTCGATGCAGCGTTCATGACGATCCTTGCATGGTTGGGAGAGAGAGGGCGCGCGAGCCGGCACGCCGGTCGGCGGTGGCTATAGCAGGGCCCGCCACCTCCTGCAACGAGGATATAAAGATTTCTTTATGTCCGTAAACGGGGTAAAGCTACCCCCTGCGCCGAACTGCCGGGGCGGCCCGGCGTTGACCCGTCGAGGCCGGCAGCGTTTCGCCAGGAGCGCCCGATGCGAGAGAAGACGCAGCTTGATCTCGAGCTTTCTCCCCAGATCCATTCGCTGCCGGAGCTGGCCAAGGCCGAGAACGCGTGCACGCGCTGCCCGCTCTACAAAAACGCAACCCAGGCCGTGCCGGGCGAGGGCCGCAGGTCCGTTCACGTCATGCTCGTCGGCGAGCAGCCCGGCGACAAGGAGGACCTCAGCGGCAAGCCGTTCGTCGGCCCGGCCGAGAGCGTCCTCGACCGTGCGCTGGCGGAAGCGGGAATTCCGCGCACCGAGGTTTTCGTCACCAATGCGGTGAAACATTTCAAGCATGAGATGCGCGGCAAGCGCCGCCTGCACAAGCGTCCCAACGCCTACGAGATCGAGCGCTGCAAGATTTGGCTCGATCTCGAACGCGCGCTCGTGAAGCCGGCCGCCATTGTCGCGCTCGGCGCCACGGCGGCGCGCAGTCTGCTCGGCCGTCCGGTCACCATCGGCAAGCTGCGCGGACAGACCTTGCATCTTGCCGACGGCACCGCCGCCTTCGTCACCATCCACCCATCGTTCCTGCTGCGCATCGAGGACGATGTGGACAAGCAGCGCGAGTACGAGAACTTCGTCGCCGATTTGCGACCGGCGGCGAGAGCGTTGAGGAAAGCGGTGGCTTAAGCGGGCAGGGCGCCGATAAGCCCTATTCCTCTTCCGTGAACCGCCCGCTCACCAGCGCCGCCAGCGCGTCGACGACCTCGGCCGCCTGGGGTCCGCTCGCTTCGACGGTTATCGTGGTGCCGGGCCCGGCCGCCAGCATCATCAGCCCCATGATCGAGGTGCCGCCGACGACCTCGTGGCCGCGCTTCACCTTCACCTCGGCATCGAATTTTTCCACCGTTTGCACGAACTTCGCCGAGGCGCGCGCGTGCAACCCCTTCTTGTTGCAGATTTTGAGCACGCGGATGATCGGCGCCGCGTCCGACGGATGATTGGCGGAAGGAAAGTCGGCCACGCCGGCGGGCTCGCTCATTTCCCGGTGAGAACGCGGCTGGCGATGGTGATGTATTTGCGGCCGGAGTCCTGGGCAGCCGCCACCGCCTCGGTCAGCGGACATTCTGCGCGCACCTTGGCGAGCTTCACCAGCATCGGAAGATTGATGCCGGCGAGAACCTCGACTTTCGGGCGCCCCATCACCGAGATTGCGAGGTTGGAGGGCGTACCGCCGAACATATCGGTGAGGATGGCCACCCCTTGGCCGCTGTCCACGCGCTTGACCGCCTCGATGATGTCCTTGCGGCGTTGCTCCACGTCGTCGTCGGGCCCGATCGTCACCGCCTCGATCTGTTTCTGCGGGCCCACCACGTGCTCCAGGGCCGAGCGGAACTCGGCAGCGAGGCGCCCATGGGTAACGAGTACGAGGCCGATCATGGAGCTCCCCGCCGGCGCGTCCCGGTTGCACCGCACGAAAGGCCGCCCATCATGACCATCCGAAGCCCAGGCGCAAGGGCCTTTCCGGCGATTTGGGGACGGTGTTGCATTGCGGCAAAAGGGGCGCCCTTCCAGCGCCGGGCGGAACGGGAACTTATGGTGCGCCGGTTACTTTTGTGCCACCGGGCGCGGCTGCAAGGATCATGACCGAGGTTTAATGTCACCCTCCGGTGAACGCAGGAGGGCGAGGACGAGGGCGAGAGCGTCCGCGCCGGGTGCCACCGCAAGCCGCCGCACTGGCACGCCGAGGAGCGCCGTCTCCCTTGCTGCCGGCAGCCGCTCGGCATCCTCCGCGGCCAGGTCGACCACCAAGCCGACCACTGACATCGGTTCATGGTCGAGCCGGCGAATGCCGAGCCCGCGCACTTCGATCAATCCCGCCAGCGCCGCGGCCGGCCGCACCAGCAGCCGCCCGTGACGCGCTTCGAGATGAACGCGGTCGTCGCCGACCAGCCGGGCGAACCGCAGCAACCCGGTTTCCGCCGCCTGAATGAGCGCGAGCGCAAGCTGCGACTTGCCAGACCCCGCCGGTCCACGGATGAGCACGGCGCGCGCGCCGGCCAGCACCGCCGAGGCGTGCACGGTCGGAGTTTGAGCCGCCATCACATCGCCGGCAGCCGCACGATGAAGCGTGCCCCGAGCACCGCGGGCGTCTCGTCCGCGGCCGCCGGAAGGCCCCCGCGGTTCTCCGCCCGGATGCGGCCGCCATGCGCCTCGATGATATGCTTGGAAATGGAGAGGCCGAGGCCCGAATTCTGCCCGAAGGCCTGGTGCGGCCGGTGGGTGTAGAAGCGCTCGAAAATCTTCTCGATCGCTTCGTCGGGCACGCCGGGCCCGTCGTCGTCGAGGGTGATCTCGATCTCGTTCTTCAATCGCCGGCAGGTGACGCGCACGGTGCCGCCGGCGGGCGAAAACGAGCGGGCATTATCGATCAGGTTGTCGATCACCTGCCCGAGCCGGGAATCGTTCCCGAGCACGGTGAAGGCGGCGGGCCGGCCGCCTTCGAAGTTCAAGATGACGGTGACGCCGTCGTCATGGCGCTCATTGGCCACGCTGACGACGGTCGTGAGAAGCTTTGCCAGATTGACCGGTTGCGCTTCGTGGCGTTGCATTTCGGCGTCGAGGCGGCTGGCGTCCGAAATGTCGGAGATCAGCCGGTCGAGCCGCTTCACGTCGTGCTGGATGACCGAAAGCAGGCGGTTGCGGCTTTCATCGCTCTTGGCAAGCGGCAGCGTCTCGACCGCCGAGCGTAGCGAGGTGAGGGGATTCTTGAGCTCGTGCGCGACGTCGGCGGCGAAGCTCTCGATCGCCTCGATGCGGCTATAAAGCGCGTCGGTCATGTCGCGCAGCGAGCCCGACAGGTGTCCGATCTCGTCGCGCCGGTGGCTCAGGTCGGGGATCTCCACGCGCGAGCGGATGCGCCGGCGCACGAGGCGGGCGCTTTCCGCCAGTCGCCTGACCGGGCCGGCAATTGTTCCCGCGAGCAGGAACGAGAGTACCACCATCACGCCGGCGGCGATGAGGAACACCTTGAAGATGGCGAGACGCTCGGCGCCCACCATAGTGTCGATGTCGGCGCCCTGCGTCGACAGCATGAGGGCGCCGCGCACGGCGCGGAAGCGCTGCACTGGCACCGCGACCGACACGATCACCTCGCCGCGCTCGTTGATGCGCACCATGCTCGATTTGAAGCCCTGCAGCGCATTGCCGATCTCGCCGTAGCCCTTGCCGTTCTGCGGTCCGAGCTCGCGATAGAGCGGCAGCGTGCCGCGGCTGAACCACGTGCGGATGGCGACGTAGCCGCGCTCGAGAACGCCCGGCCTCTGTGTCGGCGGCGGCAGATCGAAGCGCAGCACGTCGTAGAGATTACGGCTGTCGAGGAGAAGGACGCCGTCGCGGTCGTTGATGCGTGCACGCGTATTGGTCGGAGAGACGAGGCGGCGCAGCACCGGCGCGACCCGCTCGGGATTGACCGGGAATTCGAGCCCCGAGAGCGCCTCCTCGGAGGGGCCGTAGCTCTGCCCGGCCTGCAGTTCGAGCAATCGCTCGGGATCGATGGTGATGGTGTCGGTCTCCACCGTCGCCGAGGCGGCGACGGCGCCGGCGATGATTTCGCCTTGCACCAACAAGCTCTGGATGCGCGCGTCGATCAGGCCGGCGCGGAATTGGGACAGATAAAGAATTCCGACCACGAGCGCGAGCAGGCCGGTGACGTTGAGAAAGATGATGCGCCGGCTCAGACTCGAAAAGGCGACGCGGACGAAGAGGTGCCAGCCTTGCAGCAATAGCTCGGCGACCCGCCGTCGCCCGCTTTTGACGAGCGATGGGCTGTCGTCGGGCCCGTCCGGAGCGGCGGCGGCCTTCAACATCTCCGACGCGCGCTGGCTAAGATTCGAAAAGGTCCCAACCACGAAGCGATGCCAAGCTTGCAATAGGTCAGCGACTTGCCGTCCGCCTTTAGCGAGCAGCGATGGACTGTCGTCGGGCCATTGCTTGGCGTCGTCGGTCTTGAAACTCTCCGGCGTTCGAATGCGCTGGGTGAAGCTCGAAAGGGCCCCAACGACGAAGCGATGCCAGGCTTGCAATAGCTCGGCGACCCGCCGTCCGCTTTTAGCGAGCGATGGGCTGTCGTCGGGCCATTGCGGCGCGACGTCGGTCTTGAAGCTTTCCGGCGTTCGATTGAGCACGGTCACTCTGCCGGTTGCGCGCCCCCATTTCAGGCCCCGCCGGCGTCCATGCTAGGCGGTCGAGCCTGGTCGCCAAACCGCCCTCGGCGTCACATTTCTTTGAACCGATAACCGACGCCATAGAGCGTTTCGATCATGTCGAAGTCGTCGTCGGTCCCCTTGAACTTCTTGCGCAGCCGCTTGATGTGGCTGTCGATCGTGCGATCGTCCACGTAGACCTGGTCGTCGTAGGCGGCATCCATCAGCGCGTTGCGGCTCTTGACCACACCGGGCCGGCTGGCGAGCGCCTGCAGGATCAGGAACTCGGTGACCGTGAGCGTCACCGGCTCGTTCTTCCAGGTGCAGGTGTGGCGCTCCGGGTCCATGCGCAACAAGCCGCGTTCGAGTACCTTGGCGGCATCGGTCTCCTTCGGCGCGCTGCCGTCCTTCGGCGCGGAACGGCGCAGGATCGCCTTGACCCGCTCGACCAGGAGGCGCTGCGAGAACGGTTTGCGGATGAAGTCGTCGGCGCCCATTTTGAGGCCGAACAATTCGTCGATCTCCTCGTCCTTGGAGGTGAGGAAGATCACGGGCATGTCGGACTTCTGGCGCAGCCGCCGCAAGGTTTCCATCCCGTCCATGCGCGGCATCTTGATGTCGAGAATGGCGAGATCCGGCGGCGAGGTCTTGAAGCCGTCGAGCGCGGAAGCGCCGTCGGTGTAGGTCATGATGCGGTAGCCTTCGGCCTCGAGCGCGATCGAGACCGAGGTCAAGATGTTGCGGTCGTCGTCGACGAGAGCGATGGTCGGCATGGAGCCCCTATCCCTGCATTCGCCCTGGAGACTGTGAAGCCCCCAAAGCAAGGCTGAAATGTGGCAAAACCCTGACAAACGCGTGATTCGTCAAAGGGTTTACTAGCATATCTCGCCCCGGCGATCCGCGCCAAGGCCCAGTTTGCCGCGCGCGCCGTGAGCGGAGGCGCTTGGTAACACCCTTCAGCGGAGAGTCCAAATGCAGCCGACCCCCGATTTCAACCCCTCAGCCGCCGCCAAGAAGCTTCTGCGCGAGGGCCGCTCGGGAGCATTGGCCACCTTGATGCCCGGCGCGGGCGATCCTTACTGCTCGTTGGTCAATTTTGCGACCGCGGCCGACGGTGCGCCGCTGCTGTTGATCTCGCGCCTTGCCGTGCACACCAAGAAC
>WNGD01006553.1_pt1 | contig 11109 bp, 8 predicted proteins | sample 5400671 | NCBI WGS metagenome assembly WNGD01 (sample SAMN13153369, study PRJNA577476) | soil metagenome | isolation source: 40 cm soil or saprolite under grassland replicate 2 | place: USA:California | collected 2016-06-15
AGTTCCTCACCCCACATCCGTCGAATGCAGGCGCCGCTCCGCGAGCACCGGTTCCGGCTTGCCCTTGCCGCGGCGCGACATGAGCTTATTGAGCGCGCCGAGATAAGCCTTGGCGGAGGCAACCAGCGTATCCGGATCGGCACCCTTGGCGGTCACCGAGCGGCCGCTCTCGGCAAGACGCACCGACACCTCCGCCTGCGCGTCGGTTCCCTGCGTCACCGCGTGCACCTGATAGAGCTCGAGCACCGCCTCGTGCGGGATCAGCGCTTTGATCGCGTTGAACGTCGCGTCCACCGGGCCGTTGCCGGTCGCCTGCACGGTGTGGTGGCGCCCGTCGATGTCGAGCGTCGCGGTGGCCGATTGCGGCCCCATGGTGCCGGCGATCACGGTGAGGGTCACCAGCTTCACGCGGTTCTGCGCGTGCGCGATCTCCTCGTCGACCAATGCCTCGATGTCCTCGTCGTAGACGTGCTTCTTGCGGTCGGCGAGCGCCTTGAATCGGACGAAAGCATCCTCGAGCTGGTTGCCGGCGAGCTGATAGCCCATCTCTTGCAGCTTGTGCACGAAGGCGTGGCGACCGGAATGCTTACCCATCACCAGCGAGGTCTGCTTCACGCCCACGCTTCCCGGCGTCATGATCTCGTAGGTCTGGGTGTGCTTGAGCATGCCATCCTGATGGATGCCGGATTCGTGCGCGAACGCGTTGCGACCGACGATTGCCTTGTTGTACTGCACCGGGAACGAGGTCGCCGCCGCAACCAGCTTCGAGGCGCGGGTGAGCAGCGTGCCATCGATGTTGGTCCAGTACGGCAGCACGTCGTTGCGCACCTTCATCGCCATCACGACCTCTTCGAGCGAGGCGTTGCCGGCACGCTCGCCGATACCGTTGATGGTGCACTCGATCTGGCGGATGCCGGCGCGCACACCGGCGAGCGAATTCGCCACCGCCATGCCGAGATCGTCGTGGCAATGCGCGGAGAAGCGGGCCCGGTCTGAATTCGGGACGCGATCGCGCACCATCTTGATGAGCGCGAAATATTCCTCGGGAACGGTGTAGCCGACCGTGTCGGGGATATTGATGGTGGTGGCGCCGGCATTGATTGCGGCCTCCACGCAGCGGCAGAGGAAATCGTGCTCGGTGCGGGTGCCGTCCTCGCACGACCATTCCACGTCGTTGGTGTAGCTGCGCGCGCGCGTAACCTGCGCGATGACCATCTCGTAGACGTCGTGCGGCTCCTTCTGCAGTTTGTACTTCATGTGCACCGGCGAGGTGGAGATGAAGGTGTGAATGCGCTTCTTCTCGGCGGGCTCTATCGCCTCGGCGCAGCGGTCGATGTCCTTGAAGGAAGCACGCGAGAGCCCGCAGACGACCGCGTTTCTGCTGCGCTTGGCAATCTCGCGCACGGCGGCGAAGTCGCCTTCCGAGGCGATGGGAAAGCCCGCCTCGATGACGTCGACGCCCATCTGATCGAGCAGCTCGGCGACTTCGAGCTTCTCTTCATGGGTCATGGTGGCGCCCGGGCACTGCTCGCCGTCGCGCAAGGTGGTATCGAAGATGACGACGCGGTCCTGCTCGGACTTCGCTGGCGCAGTCATGGTATGGGTCCTTCTCGTCGTTCGCGCCGTCTCGGGCGCTCTGGGTTCCGTGCTTGCGGCTCCCCTGAGTGCCCAGGCGCGAAGCGCCCGGCCGGCCCTCAGGGGACGCTAAGGAGCAGGAGCCCGCCGAGAATGAGGGCGGCGCCGGACGGGGTTTTTCCCCTCCGGGTGATCGCGCGGATATCGCGGCGCGCCAGCTTCATATCGCCCTCGATCCACACAAGGTCGCGCAAGCAAAACCGCGCCGTCCTTGGGTGCCGGCCGGTTCTAGCGGAAGAGCCGCCTTCTTCGCAAGCGGAATGCAGATCCCGGTGCTAGGGCAGTCATCTTGACCTTTTGCCGTCGCGGCAGTGGTGGCGGCCGCCTCACGCCTCGATCGTGCCTTGCGTCACGATGACGGCATCGCCGCCGATGGCGGCGGAAAGGAGCTGTCCCGCGCTGACCTCCGCGGCAAGGCGGAGCAAGCTCGGCCGGCCCATCTCGTAGCCCTGCTCGATCGTGATCGCGTGGCTGCCGTCCGGAAGGCGAGAGGCCAAGAGGCCGGCAAAAGCAGCGGCCGCCGATCCGGTCGCGGGATCTTCGGCGATGCCCATGCCGGGGGCGAACATCCGTGCGTGAAAGTGATGCCCGGGCTCGGCCGTCTCATTGCAAAAGACGTAGGCCGCACCACCCGGGAAGGCGGCATCGAATTTGGCCGGGTCGGGACGGCAATGCGCCATGGCGGCAAGCCGCGCCACCGGCACGAAGGTGAAAGGGATGCCGGCCGACCATCGCGCCACGGCGCCCTCGATGTCCCTGGGATCGAGCGAGAGCGCCGCCGCAACGGTGGCCCGATCAGCGACCGGCCCGGCTTGCGCCGGCAATTGCGGGATCGCGAAGCGCGCGCCGCCGCGTGCGCCGTTCACCCATTCGAGCGTGCAGCGCACCGCGCCGATCCCTTCCTCCAACACGAGCTCGCCCCCGGCAGCGGCGCCGTCAAATAACGCGAGCAGCACCGCGGCGCCGACGGTCGGGTGGCCGGCAAACGGCAGCTCGCGCGCGGGCGTGAAAATGCGCAGCCGCGCGCGGTGTCCCGCATCGGCTGGCGCGAAGACGAATACCGTCTCGGGATGGTTGAACTCGCGCGCAATCGCCTGCATCGCATCCGCCTCGAGGCCCTCGGCCTCGCGCACCACCGCGAGCGGATTACCGGCAAAGCGGCGGTCGGTGAACACGTCGAGCGTGGCGAAAGGCCGGTGCATGGGACGGTCCTTTGACTGGCAGTTGTGAGCGGCCACCTTCACGTCTGCCGTCATTCCGGGCTCGCCGCTGCGCGGCGCCCCGGAATGACACAGAAGCATGCGCAGTGCGCAAGCGAATCCGCGGCAGAGGGCGCTTTGATTGACAGTTGTGAGCGGCTGCCTTCACCTCTGCCGTCATTCCGGGTCCCGAGCGCAGCGAGGGAGCCCGGAATCCATAACCACAGCCTGTGATTATAGATTCCGGGCTCGCCGCTGCGCGGCGCCCCGGAATGACACAAGAGGCATGCCCAGTGCGCAAGCGAATCCGCGGCGCGTCAAAGTCCCTTGATCAGACCGGCGTCGATTAGCAAGCGATTGAAGCGGCGCGCCTCCGCGCCGCCGGCGCAGGCGTAAAAAAGTCCCTTGCAGCGCTCGAGAATCCGCTTTTGCTCGGCGAACGAAGGATCGAGCGGCAGCCCCGCCGCCTCCTGCACCACGAGCGGAAGATAGGGCCCCTCGATAGTGTCGAGCGCGGAAGAGAGACTGGCCGGTTTGAAATTGATTACGTCGATTGCGTAATAGGTCGTGTAATAGCGCGGATCGTAGGTCATCAGCCGCTGGTTGACGCCAGGCTCGTCGAGCGCTGGCTCGAGCATGACGGAGGCGAAATCCGGCTGATGGTCGCCGTAGCGGACCAACAGGAACGGTTCGCCGGGAAACTGCCGGCGCAGCCGATCGAGCAATTCCGCATAGGCGCTAAAGCTCATGCTCTGCCGCCGCAAATATTCGTCGACGTCGGGCGCATTGCCCGGCGCTTTCCAATCCGGCGCCAGCTCGGGCCGCCAGCGGTGGTTCCAGGGGTAATGGTTGGCGGCGAGATAGACGAAGAGAAACATCGGCCCCTTCTCGCGCTCGCGCTCGATCATGCGCACCGCGGCGTCGTAGTAGAAACCATCGGGCTCGATGCGGTTGGTGCCGAGCGCGTCCTGGTCGAGAAATCGCTGCATGCCGGTGCTGGTCTGAAAATTCCTGGCGCTCATGAACGCGCCGAGGGCGGGATAGATGGAGTAGGTGCGATACCCGCAGCGGCGCAGCGCCGCAGGCAGGCCGCGCTCCACCCGGCCGGCGGCGATCTGCGTCACGTAGTAGGCGAAGCGCCCGAACGACCGCGCGGAGAGGCCGGCAAGCACGTTGTACTCGGCGTACCAGCTCGCGCCGCCCGCGCTTTCGCTGATGAAGTGCCGGCGCTTGCCATCGAAGGAACGGAAGTGATCGCCGTAATCGGCGCCAACCTTGACGCCGGGCAAGGCGCGGATGTCAAAACTCGACTCGTCGTGCACGAGAATGATGTGGGGCGGCCTTCTGCGCGGCACGCAGACCTCGTTCGGCAGCGTGCGCAGGCGATCAGTCACGGCGGCAGCGGAGTCCATATATCCGCGCGTCGATAGTTCGGCGATCGCGGTGACGCCCGAGCGTACGAATTTGGAGACGTAGCCCTCACTGACGAATGAGTCCCATTCCTCCTGCGGGAACGCGAGCGAGATGCCCAGCAGCGCGGCGGTGCAGGCGATAAGTCCTGCCGCCGCCGCGCGCAGCCGCACGCGAAACGGATCGATCCACCAGATGAGCGCTAGCGCCGGAAGGACAAGCGAAAGCGCGATGAGGACCTTGCGATACAGCTCGGGCTTGATCGCCAGCAGAAAGCTCACGGTATCGGCGTTGATGATCATCACATCGAGGAAACTGACGGTCATCAAAATCATTTCGTATTTGAGCCGCGAGAGCAGGATGACGATGACGAGCAGCGCCAGCGACAGCGCCGCCGACACGACCGGACGGCGCAGGACGGCGAGCCAGAAGAAATTGAGCAGGCCCCAAGTAAAGCAGAACGCGAGCTTCGGCACGATCCCGATTTCAGTCCACAAGAGGAGGCCGAGGGCGCAGAGTTGAAGCGCTGCAATCAGCGCAATAGCGAGCCTGCGGCGCAGGGAGTCTCCTGCGGCCCAACGGCTGGTCAGAGATGCAAGCGAGGGGGGCATGGCGGACGGCCCGTGCCCGGCAATGACAACGTTCGCGTCCGGCACACGGACCGCTGTCATATAAAGGGCATTGAATTTGTCATTTCAAGGTCAAGCAGCGCGGGTGATTCTTCCGTAGAAGTCGGCAATTGGGCCGTCATTCCGGGGCCCGAGCGTAGCAAGGGAGCCCGGAATCCATAACCACAGCCTGTGATTATGGATTCCGGGTGCGCGCCTTCGGCGCGCCCCGGAATGACGGCAGGGAGTCTTCAGAAGCCCTGGATCAGGCCGGCGTCTATCAGCATCCGGTTGAAGCGCCGCGCTTCGGCGCCGTCGGCACAGAGATAGAACAGCCCGCGGCAACGGCTGAGGATCCGCTTTTGCTCGACGAAGGTGGGATCGAGCGGCACCCCTGCCGCTTCCAGCACCACGAGCGGAAGATAGGGCGCGTCGAGCGTATCGAGCGCAGAAGATAAATCGCCGGGTTTAAAGTTGACGCCCTCGATTGCGTAATAAGTGGTGAAGTAACGTGGATCGCGCCGCAGGATGCGCAGCGCAACCTCGGCTTGCTCGAGCGTCGGATCGACGTAGCGTTTGGCAAACAGCGGCTGATGATCCCCGAACCGCACGATCAGAAACGGCTGGTCGGGAAATTCGCGCGCGAGACGCGCCTTGAATTGCGAGTAGTCGTGGGCGCTCATCTCCTGGCGGCGCAGATATTCGTCGATCTGGAACGGATTTCCAGGATTGACCCAGCCGGGCAGGAGGTCGGGACGGTAACGGAAATCCCATGGAAAATGGTTCATCGCGAGATTGACGAACACGAATACCGGACCATGACTTTGATCGTCCGCGATCACTCGCGCCGCATAGTCATAAAAAAAACTGTCGGTATCGGCGAGCCCGGTGTGCATCTGCTTGGCGTCGAGAAAATGCTCGATGCCGGTGGTTGTGTGGAAGCCGCGCGCACCGACGAAGGCGCCGAACCAGGAATAGAGACTATAGGTGCTATAACCGCACTTGCGTAGCGCGTCAGGCAGGCCGCGCTTCACGCGCCCGGCCGCCAGGCGGGTGACCGACTCGGCAAAGCGGCCATAAGAGCGCGCCGATAACCCCGTGAGCACGTTGTATTCGGTGTACCAACTCGGACCCCCGGCGCCCTCCACGATGAAGAAGCGAATCTTGCCGTCGGAGGAGCGAAAGCGCTCGCGGTAGTTCGGCGGCACGCTGATGCCGGGCATCATGGTGGCATCGAAGCTCGATTCGTCAAATACCATGACGATGTGCGGCAGCTTGCGCGCCACCTGGCAGCTTGCGCCGGCCGCGAGGTTCAAGCGATCTATGCTCGCGGGATCGGCCTCCAGCACGGCCCCGGTGCTCAGATCGACGGCAGCAACGGCGACCGAGCGCACGAATTTGGAGATGTATTGGTGCGGGAAGAACTCGTCCTCCCGGTCGGTCGGTACTGCCAACGAGAGGGCGGCGAGCGCAGCAAGGCAGACCAGCAAGCCGAGCACAGCCCAACTGCGACGCAAGCGGAATGCATCAACGCGCCAGAGAACGAGCCATAGCGGGATGGTCAGCGCGACGGCGAGCGCCAGTTTCAGTACCAGGCCGAAATTGACTTTAACGAAGAATAGGAACGTGGCGAAGTCGATGAGCATCAGATCGACGACGCTCGCCGTCATCATCAGCGTGCTGTGCTTGAACTGCGACAACACGATCAGAATAACGATGAACGCCAGCGAGAGCACCGCCGAGGTCAGCGGGCGGCGCAGCAAGGCGAGCCAAAAAAAGTTGAGCACGCCCCAGGCGAGAAGGAAGGCCGCGCGCGCCGTCGGCTCGTCCTCGGACCAAAGCAAGATGCCGAAGGCGGCCAAATGCAGCGCGGCAAGAAACACCAGGCTCACGGCGCGCCGGCGATTGGCGGCGAGGCGATTTCTCAGGTCGGTGAGGGCGGTCGGCATGATTTGACGCTGCGGCCGCGTTCTTCCTCACCGAGGTTGGCGCCTGGCATATTTCTGTAACAAATCCTCCGTGGCAAGAGCGTTCCCTCCCTCCGCGCAACGGAGGCGTCGCAGCCGAGGGCTGAAAAGGGGTGACAGTTTCCGCTCGTCGCTCCGGACGCTGGAGGCCCGCTTACGCGGGCATGAGCGAAGCAAGTTATCTTGCCGCCGCAGCCTTCGCGACGAAGCGGCCGTCGAAGGTTTTGGCCAGGTCGATCTTGGCGGCCTTGAGTTCGTCATCGAAGGCGAGAAGCATGTCGGCGGCCGATTGCATTCCGGCAGCGGAAATGATGCCGGTGCGCGAATAGGCGGGCTTGTTTGCGCGCACGGCGGCGATGTAGAGAGCCTTGTCGCCGAGGTAATAGTCCTCCGGCACCGTCGCGGCGATCTCCTCGGGCGTCGCCTTATCCAGCCACTGCAGCGTTTTATGGAAGGCGTTGACCAGCGCCTGCACGGTCGCCGGATGTTTCTCGATGAAATCCTGCTTGACGTAGAGCACGGCCGCCGGATTCGCGCCGCCGAAAATCGCCCGCGTCCCCTCCTCCGATCGGCTGTCCGCGACGATTTTGATGTCACCATCCTGCTCGAGCTTGGTGATCATGGGGTCAAGATTGGCGAGCGCGTCGATGTCGCCTTTCTTTATCGCCGCGACGGCGGAGGGACCGATGCCGACCCCGATATAGGACGCGTCGGTCGGCTTCAGCCCCGCCTTCGACATCAGGTACATCACGAAGAAATTGGTGGACGAGCCGGGCGCGCTTACGCCGATCTTCATGCCCTTGAGGTCAGCCGCGGATTTGTAGCCGGCCGCCTTGTCCTTGCGCACCGCGACGACGATGCCGGGAAAACGCCCAAGCTCGATCACCGCCTTAATGTCCTGACCCTTGGCCTGCATCCGAATTGTGTGCTCATAGGCGCCCGTGACGACGTCAACGGAGCCGCCGACCAAGGCTTGCAATGACTGCGCGCCGCCGCGGAAGTCGTTGATGGTGACGTCGAGGCCCTGCTCCTTGAAGTAGCCGAGGCGCTCGCAGATCGTCAGCGGCAGATAATAGAGCGCGGTCTTGCCACCGACGGCGAGCGCGACCTGTCGCTTCTCGACGGCCTGGCCGTGTGCCGTCCCCGTGAGCGAAAGCGTGAGTGCAAAAACGGCGAGTGCAGCTTGGGCCCTTTTCATCGCGTCCTCCCGGCGGCGGCGCGCCGCCTTTTGGTCGCCTTATAAGCCCGGAGCAAAGCCGCGGGAAGGCGCCGGCCCGCGACCTATGTGCGCGTTTCGGCCGCCGCCGGCCGCCAGACCAGGAGCCTCCGCTCGACCAGCGTGACGATAAAGTCGATGCCGATCACAAACGCGGCGAGTACGAACATGCCGGCGAACACGCCGGCGACGTCGAACACGCCTTCGGCCTGCTGGATGACGTAGCCGAGTCCGGCAGCCGAGCCGAGATACTCGCCGACGACGGCGCCCACCACGGCGAAGCCGACCGAGGTATGCAGCGAAGAGAACATCCAGGACAGCGCCGAGGGCCAATAGACATGACGCATGAGCGCGCGCTCGCTCATGCCTAGCATGCGGGCATTGGCGAGCACGGTCGGGCTGACCTCTTTGACGCCTTGATACACGTTGAAGAACACGATGAAGAAAACGAGCGTGACGCCGAGCGCGACCTTTGACCAGATGCCCAGCCCGAGCCAGAGCGCAAAAATCGGCGCCAGCACGACGCGCGGCAGCGCGTTGACCATTTTCACGTAAGGATCAAGCACCGCCGCCACCAACGGCTGCTGCGCGAACCAAAAGCCGATCAGGATTCCGGCCAGCGAACCGATGACGAAGGCGAGGACGGATTCGACGAGCGTGATCCACAGATGCTTCCAGATCGTACCCTCGACGAACCATTTGACGATGCGCGTGGCGACGTCGATCGGGGTCGAGAAGAAGAATGGCGGCAGAAGCTTCACGCCGCCGATCGGCACGCTGGTGAAGAGCTGCCACAACAGCACCGCAACGATCGCAACGAGAAGCTGGAGCATCAGGAGCGTAAATCGCGACATGACAAACTCATACAGGTTGCAATCACCGATGGCGACAAGTGTAGCCTTGCTGGGAAATCGTTTCACAGCAGTCTCTCTCCCGTTCGTCCCCGCGCAAGCGGGGACCCAGCCTTTCGCCCTGGATTCCCGCTTGCGCGGGAATGAACGGAGCTTTGCTGTGCGATCCCCGCATTCCTATCCGCCGCCGGTCTGCGCGTAGCCGCGCAGCACCTCGGCCTTCAGCGTGGCCCAGATCTCGCGGTGAAGCTCTTGGAAGGCAGGCTCGATCTTGACCTCTGCAATATCGCGCGGGCGCGGCAGCTTAACCTTCCAGTCGCCGATCATGCGCGCCGCCGGGCCTGCCGACATGATGACCACGCGGTCGGACAGCGCGATCGCCTCCTCGAGGTCGTGGGTCACGAACAGCACAGCCTTGCGATCGGCATTCCACAACTCGAGCAGCAGATTGCCCATAATCTGCCGCGTCTGCGCGTCGAGCGGACCGAATGGCTCGTCCATGAGCAAGATTTTCGGATCGCGAATGAGCACCTGCACCAGACCAACGCGCTTCCTCTGTCCGCCCGAGAGCATGTGCGGATAACGGGTCCCGAACTCGGCAAGCCCAACGCGGCCGAGCCAATTTCGCGCGCGCTCGCGGGCCGGCGCCCGCGCCACGCCGGCGGTCTCGAGCCCGATCGCCACGTTTTCGAGCGCGGTTTTCCATGGAAACAGCGCGTCCGCCTGGAAGAGGTAGCCGGCCTGTCGGTTGAGTCCGGCAAGCGGTGTGCCGAAGACGTCGATACGGCCCGATGAAGGCGAGACAAGGCCGGCGGCGACGTTGAGCAAAGTCGACTTGCCGCAACCGGTCGGGCCGACGATGGCCACGAACTCGCCGTCGCCGACGGAAAGCGAGGCGCGCTCGACCGCCGCGTAAGCGCCGCCAGCGGCGAGCCGGAAACTTACGCTTACTTGCGACAGTGCAACCGCGGGCGGCATGGCCGGCCGGGCGCCACGTCGATCAGTTTCTGCTGCGGTCGACCAGCGCGCGCTGCTTGATCCACGGCATCATGGCGCGCAGCTTGGCCCCGATCTCCTCGATCGGGTGCGTGGCCATCTCGGCGCGCATAGCTTTAAACGACGTCTGGTTGACCCGGTTTTCCAGCATCCAGTCTTTGACGAACTTGCCGGACTGGATATCGCCGAGGATGCGCTTCATCTCGGCGCGGGTTTCGTCGTTGACGACGCGCGGGCCGGAGACGTATTCGCCGTACTCCGCCGTATTTGAGACCGAGTAATTCATGGTAGCGATGCCGCCTTCGTAGATCAGGTCGACAATCAGCTTCACCTCGTGCACGCACTCGAAATAGGCCATTTCCGGCGCATAACCGGCCTCGACCAGCGTCTCGTAGCCTGCCTTCATCAACTCCACCAGGCCGCCGCAGAGCACCGATTGCTCGCCGAACAGATCGGTCTCACATTCCTCGCGAAAGGTCGTCTCGATGATGCCGGCGCGCCCGCCGCCGATGGCGGCGCCATAAGAGAGCGTGAGATCGTGCGCGTTGCCGGAGACGTCCCTGTGCACCGCCATCAGCACGGGGACGCCGGCGCCGCGTTGGTACTCCGCGCGTACGGTATGGCCGGGCCCCTTCGGCGCGATCATCATCACGTCGAGATCAGGGCGGGGCTCGATCAGGTTGAAGTGAATGTTGAGACCGTGCGCAAACATCAGCGCCGCGCCCTGCTTCATGTTGCGGGCGATGTGCTCGCGATAGATGTCGGCCTGCAGCTCGTCGGGCGTGAGCATCATCATCACGTCGGCCCATTTGGCAGCGGCGGCGACCTCCATCACCTTGAGCTTCTCGCCTTGCGCCTTCTTGACGCCCTGCGAGCCCTTGCGCAGCGCAACCGCCACGTTCTTGACGCCCGAATCGCGCAGGTTGAGCGCGTGAGCGTGACCTTGGCTGCCGTAGCCGATGATGGCGACCTTCTTGCCCTTGATCAGATTGATGTCGGCGTCGCGATCGTAATAAACGCGCATGGTTCCTACCCCCTGCTCGGGCCAAGTGCTGGCCGCTGCCGTGCAGCTTCTAGGTTCAATGAAACGCCGCGACAAGCCCGGCGACGAACTCACATTCCCTCCGGGCCGCGGCCGATGGCGACGATGCCGGTGCGCGAGACCTCGACCAAGCCGAGCGGGATCATGAGCGCGACGAAGCTCTCGATCTTCTCGCTCGCGCCGGT
>WNGD01006554.1_pt1 | contig 11109 bp, 7 predicted proteins | sample 5400671 | NCBI WGS metagenome assembly WNGD01 (sample SAMN13153369, study PRJNA577476) | soil metagenome | isolation source: 40 cm soil or saprolite under grassland replicate 2 | place: USA:California | collected 2016-06-15
GCGGCGCTCGCCGAAACTCATCGCTGCGCGTACGATGGCGCCGATGCCCGACTCGTCGCTGACCGTCAAGCCCGGCGCCGCCGAGCAAGAGCTCGAGCAACACCGCGCGGAGCTCACCGCCTACTGCTACCGGATGCTCGGCTCCCCGTTTGAGGCCGAGGACGCCGTGCAGGAGACGCTGCTGCGCGCCTGGCGAGGCCTCGACCGCTTCGAGGGCCGCGCGGCCCTGCGCTCCTGGCTCTACCGGATCGCGACGAACGTCTGCTTCGACATGCTGAACGCTCGCGAGCGCCGCGCCCGGCCGATGGATCTCGGGCCCGCGCGCGAGCCCGTCGAGTCGAACCTGAACGCCCTGCCAGAGGTGACCTGGATCGAGCCGGTTCCCGCGACCGCCCTTGCAGCGGAGAGCGACCCGGCCGAGGTCGCCGTCGCGCACGAGACGATCCGGCTCGCGTTCGTGGCGGCGCTGCAGCACCTGCCGCCGCGCCAGCGGGCGGTGCTGATCCTGTGCGAGGTCCTGCGCTGGAAAGCGTCCGAGGTCGCGGATCTGCTCGAGACCAGCGTCGCGTCGGTCAATAGTGCGCTCCAGCGCGCGCGGGCGACGCTCGAGACGAGCGACGTCGGCGCCGACCGCGCTCCCCTCGACGAGGCCGACCGCGAGCTGCTTTCCCGTTATGTGGCGGCCTTCGAGGCCTACGACATCGAGGCCCTCACGTCCTTGATCCACGAGGACGCGACGCAATCGATGCCTCCTTACGACCTCTGGCTGAGCGGCCGGGAGGACATCTTCGAGTGGTGGCTCGGCCCGGGGATCGGCTGCCGCGGCTCGCGCGTGATCCCGACAGTGGCGGCCAACGGCTCGCCGGCCTTCGGGCAGTACAAGCCGAGCGAATCCGGCAGCGGCTTCGACCCGTGGGCGCTGCAGGTGCTGGAAGTGTCAGACGGGCGGATCGTCGAGCTGACGTTCTTCCTCGACACCGACCGAGTCTTCCCCCTCTTCGGCCTGCCGCCCCGGCTCGACGGGTAACACAGCTTCCAGGCCGACGAACGCGATCAGCTCGGACAGAGCGGGCGAAGCATGGAGAAACCGCAACGTGCGGCCGTGCCGCCGCGCGGCGAGCTGGAGCCGTGCGAGCAGATCGATAGTCTCCACGTCGGCGCCGCCCAGGGCGCTCAGGTCGCAAACGAGAGGTCGAGGGACAGAGGCGGCCATCTGAAGATAGACCGTCCTCCGAAGCAAAACTCATCGGCCTCTGACCGATGAATTGCGCCGCAGAGCAGGGTCTAAGCATTCGAACTCGACCAGAACGAACCGGAAGGACGAACCAATGACGATCGCCGACAACCGCCGCTGGCTCGCGCTGTACGTGCTCACCCTGGGCAGCCTGATGATCGTTCTCGACGTGACGATCGTGAACGTCGCGCTGCCCTCGATCCGGGAAGACCTCGGCTTCTCCGAGACCTCGCTCGCCTGGGTCGTGAACGCGTACCTGCTCACGTACGGCGGTTTCCTGCTGCTCGGCGGGCGGCTCGGCGACCTCTACGGTCATCGGCGGCTCTTTCTCATCGGGATTGCGCTGTTCACGGTGGCCTCGCTCGCCTGCGGGCTGTCGACGATCCAGTGGATGCTGATCGGCGCGCGCACCGTGCAAGGACTTGGCGGCGCGATCGCCTCGGCCGTCTCGCTCTCGTTGATGATGACCCTGTTCACGGAGCCCGCCGACCGTGCGAAGGCGATGGGGATCTTCGGCTTCGTGGCCGCCGGCGGCGGCAGCATCGGCGTCCTGCTCGGCGGCGTCCTGACCGACCTGATCAGCTGGCACTGGATCTTCCTCGTCAACGTCCCGATCGGCGCCCTCGTCATCCTTCTCTCACTGCGGCTGTTGCCGGCCGAGCGCGCCCAGGCGATGTCCAGCCGGCTCGACGTCGCCGGCGCGGTGACGGTGACCGCGGCGCTGATCATCGCCGTCTACGCGATCGTCAACGGGAACCAGAACGGCTGGACGTCCGCGACGACGCTTGGTCTGCTCGGCACGTCCGTTGCGGTGCTGGCGCTCTTCCTCGGCATCGAGTCGCGGGTTCGAGCGCCGCTCGTTCCGCTCGGGCTCTTCAAGCACCGCAACATCAGCGTCTCGAACGTCGTCGGCGTCCTCTGGGCGGCGGCGATGTTTGCCTGGTTCTTCCTCTCGGCGCTCTACCTCCAACTCGTGCTCGGCTACAGCCCGCTGGAAGTCGGCCTTTCGTTCCTGCCCGCGAACCTGATTATGGGAGCGTTCTCGATCGGGCTCTCGGCGAAGCTCGTGATGCGCTTTGGGTTCAGAAAGCCGCTCGCGACAGGGCTCTTGCTCGCTGCGGCCGGCCTTTTGCTGTTCGTGCGCGCTCCGGTCGACGGGAGCTTCCTCGTCGACGTGCTGCCGAGCATGATCCTCCTCGGCTTCGGCGCGGGCATCGCCTTCAACCCCGTCCTGCTCGCCGCGATGAGCGACGTCGAGCCAAGCGAGTCAGGGCTTGCCTCGGGGCTCGTCAACACCTCCTTCATGATGGGCGGCGCCCTCGGGCTTGCCGTCCTCGCGAGCATCGCCGCTTCGCGCTCGCACAGCCTGCGCCTCGGCGGCGCGAGTGAGCTCAGCGCGCTCACCGGCGGCTACCACGTTGCCTTCCTGGTCGGCGCGGCCTTCGCCGCCGCCGCGGCCGTGATCGGGGGGGCGCTGCTCCGCGAAGCGGAGCCGATGGCCGCGCACGAACCCGGTCACGGTGCGGCCGCGGCCACCGAGACCACGTAGGGAGGAGAGATGGGCAAGATCGTCGCGGAAATCTCGGTCTCGCTCGACGGCTACGTCGCCGGCCCGAACCCGACGCTCGAGAATCCGCTCGGCGAGGGCGGAGAACAGCTGCACGAGTGGGTCTTTCCGCTCAAGAGCTGGCGCGAGCCCCACGGCCTCCCTGGCGGCGAGACCGGCCCCGACGACGAGCTCCTGGCCGAATCGGTCCGCGCCACCGGCGCGGTCGTCATGGGCCGCCAGATGTTCAGCGGCGGCGAAGGCCCCTGGGAGGACGACGCCAACTCGAACGGCTGGTGGGGAGACGAGCCGCCGTTTCACAAGCCCGTCTTCGTCCTCACCCACCACGTGCGCGAGCCGCTCGTGCTGAAGGGAACCACTTTCACCTTCGTCACCGACGGCCTCGACAGCGCAATCGACGATGCGCGCGCTGCGGCCGCCGAGCAGGACGTCCTGGTCGCAGGCGGGGCGGACACGATCGACCAGGCGATCAAGGCCGGCCTGGTCGACGAGCTTCAGTTGCACCTCGCCCCGGTGCTGCTCGGCGGCGGAGCGCGGCTGTTCGACAGCGTCGCGCCCGAGCTTCCGCGGATCGAGATCGCACAGGTGCTCGAGTCGCCGCTCGTCACGCACATTCGTTATCGCGTCGCCAAGTAGCACTAATCTGAAGCCGTGCCAAACCGAGTGGTCGTTCTCTGGCGAGCAGGGCCGACGTGGTCGAGCGGCGGCGTCCGCGAGCAACCACGCTGGGACGAGCATGCGGAGTTCATCGACGCTCTGATCGAGGACGGGACGTTCGTGATGGGCGGGCCCTTCGCCGACAACTCGGGCTCGATGAGCCTGCTCGAGGGCGTCACTGTCGACGAAGCCCGGGAGATCATCGCGAAAGATCCCTTCGTCGAGAACGGTGTCTTCGTTCTCGACGACCTTCGCGAGTGGGACGTCTTCGTCGACGAATTGACGGGCCGCGGCGCGAAGAGCGCTACCGGCTAGCGAGCTCGAGCAGCTTCATTACCGTCGTCCAATTGCGTGCCGTGGCGGGCACGCCCAGGTCCCGCCCGGCGAGGCGTCCCCACAGCTTCGAGCGCGCGACACCCTTGGGGTGCCAGGCATAGATCTCGCGTCCGCTGACAACGAGTTCCTCCGGCTCCTGGACGGCCTCCTCCAGCTTCCGCTTGGCGGCCCCGGGAAGCGGCCCCGCAAGGAAGCTCACCTGATAACGCTTGGGATCCTTCGCAACGTTGCCGAGCGGATTCCGCTTGACGACTCGGCCCAGCTCGGCCGGCGTGCGGACGACGACGTCGATCGCGAGCCCGAACTCGTCCTCGATCACCCGCTCGCACTTGCGCGCCGTCTGCTCGGGCTTCGTCTTGCTCTCGAGGACGACGTTCCCGCTCTGGAGGTGCGTCCGCACCTCGGCGAAGCCAGCCTCTTCCAGCGCTTCGCGCAGCTTCGCCATCGGAACTCGGTTGCGGGGCCCGAGGTTGATCCCGCGGAGGAGGACGATCTGCGTACTCAGGCCGGCAGCTCGGCGGCCATTCGCCGCACCCGCTCAGACATGGCGACGGCGCCTTTGGCTTCGTAGATCTCGACCGCGTGCTCGATTGCGGCCTCCGCCTCGGCGGTCTTGCCGGCGAGGTAGAGCACGTGGCCGAGGTCCTCGTACGCGCCTCCCCTCGAGCAGGACATGTCGGTTGCGTCGGCCAGCTTGCAGCCCTCGCGTGCAAGCTCCTCGGCCTCTTCGAAGCTGCCGCGCCTCGCGAGAACTTTCGCCTGCACTCCCCGTGTCAGGATCTGGGTGTAGGCGTCGTCGCTCGCGCCGAGCTCCAGGCCGTGGGCTGCCGCGTCGAACGCCGCGTCGAGCTCGCCGAGCTCGTAGAGAGCCTGGCCCTGAATACCGAGAGCGCTCGAAGGCCAGGACCGCTCGCCCGCGTCTTCGAACATCTGGCACCCACGCGTGTTGATCTCGAGCGCAGCGGCCGGGTTGCCCGCGAGCCTTTCGGTCTCGGGCGCCATCATGGCGAGCAGCAGGGCAAGCGCGACGGAGGACCCGCGTTCCTCGAGCTCCTCCTGCAGCTCTTTCGCGAGGGCCCGAGCCTCATCGAAGCGACCGAGCATCGCGAGCGCGAGTCCACGGTTGACCTGCAGCCCAGAGCTGCTGAGGCCGGCAGCCTCCTGCTCCTTCATCCAGGCGAGGACTTCCTCGATCGGGGTCGTGCCGTGAAACCGCGCCGCGACCCGGTACGGCTGCACCCACGCCTGCAGGTGAGGCAAGCCGAGCCCCTCCGCAATGTCAGCCGCCCGATCCATCGCCTCGCGCCCTTGGTCCATGCGCCCGAGCATGTGGAGCGCCGAGCCGCGCCCGTAGTGGGCGAGGTAGAGCGCCACCTGGTTCCCGACCCGCTCCAGTTCCGGCAACGCCTCGTCGACCAGCCGCTCGAGCCTTTCGGCCGAGCCCTCCGGGTCGACGTAGCCGCCGAACTTGGCCCGCTCGATGGCCGCAGTCCCCTCGACGGTGCGATCTCCGAGGGCCGCCGCGCGCTCGCCGAGCTCGCCGGCAGCCTCGTAGGCGGGTTGCACCTGGCCTCTGAAGAAGAGGGTGCTGAGCCGGTCGGTCTCGAGAAGAAGGTCGATCTCACCTTCCGGCACGAGCGCGAGCGCGCGCTCGATCAGGTTCAGGGCGGCAGCCGAGTCGTCGCGAAGGAGCGCGCGGTGCGCGGCAGCCTCTAGCCGCGCTCGCGCAGCGGCCATCAGCTCCGGATCTGAAGCCGCTCCGGATCTGAAGCCGCTCCCAGCTCGGTTCGGTAGCGCCACGCCTGCTCCAGGTGGTAGCCGAGGATCTCGTCGAGCTCAACGAGCTCGGCGCCGTGGTCTTCGAGCCACACGGCGAAGCTCTGGTGCAGGTCGGCCCGCTCGGCCTTCGGCAGCGCGTCGTAGGCGGCGTCGCGGATCAGCAGGTGTCGGAAGCGAAAGGCGTCATCGCCGGAGAGCTGGGCACGATCGGGACGGACGAGCTCCTTGCGAACGAGGCTCATCAGCTGCCGCGGCACCTCGCGCTCCTCGGGGGCGAGCGCCTCCACGACGCCCCGATGGAAGACGTTGCCCTCGACCGAGCCGCGTTCGAGCACGATGCGCTCGTGCGGGTCGAGCTGGTCGAGCCGGGCGGCCAGGAGCGCCTGGATCGTCGGGGGCACCGTGATCTCGGCCAGGTCTCCGTTCCCCTGCTGCAGCTCCGCGACCATCGCGACCATCTCCTCCACGAAGAGCGGGTTACCGCCTGCCGCTTCGAGGATGCGGGAGCGGAGCCCGTCTTCGACATGTGAGGGCAGGAGATGCGCGAGCAACTCGGCGGCCTCGTCCGTTCCCAGCGGCTCGAGCAGGACGTTGGTCGCGTTCAGCTTGCCGCCTCCCCAGGACTGCCGCCGGTCCAGCAGCTCCGGGCGCGCCATACAGAGCACCAGGATCGGCGCCTCGCGACTGAAATCGGCGACGTGCTCGACCAGGTCGAGGAAAGCCGGCTCGCCCCAGTGGATGTCGTCGAAGACGACGACCAACGGTCCGGTGGCCGCATGCTGCTCGAGCAGCTTCCTGAAGGCCCAGGCGATCTCGTCGGGCGAGGTAGGCGCCTCGTCGTCGCCCAGGATCGGCGCGAGCCCGGGATGCTCGGCGGCACCAGCCTTGAGCTGGATCGCGACCTCCGTGACGGGGAAGTAGCTGATCCCCTCGCCGTAGGAGACGCAGCGACCCACAACGACCGTCGCTTCCTGAAGACCGTCGAGGAACTCGGACACGAGCCGCGACTTGCCGACGCCGGCCGTTCCGAGGACGGTGAAGAGTTGGCAAGTCCTGTCGGCGATGACGTTGACGAAAGCCTCTTCGAGCAGATGCCGCTGCCGCTCGCGGCCGACCATCGGCCCGATGTGGACTCGAGCAGTCGAAGCCTCATCGACCGCGACAAGCCGATAGGCGGCAAGCGGCTCCGACTTCCCCTTCGCCTCGACGGGCGCCACCGGTTCGATCTCGACCGCGCCGCGTACGAGCCGCAGCGTCTCTCCGCCCAGCAGGATCTCGCCGGGCTGGGCGGCCTGCTCGAGCCTGGCGGCGACATTGACCGCGTCGCCGGTGGCGAGCCGCTCCTCGGTGCCCGTGACGACCTCGCCGGTGTTGACGCCGGTCCTGAGCTGCAGCCGGGTCTTGAACCTCTGCTCCAGCTCCTCGTTCAGCGGCCCGAGCGCGGTGCGGAGGTCGGCAGCAGCTCTCACCGCGCGAAGCGCGTCGTCCTCGTGCACGACCGGAACGCCGAACACGGCCATCACCGCGTCGCCGATGAACTTCTCGACCGTCCCGCCGTGCCGCTCGATCGCCGCCTTGGCGGTCTCGAAGTAGCGTGCCATCACGTTGCGGAGGCTCTCGGGATCGATCCGCTCTCCTAGCGCGGTCGAGCCGGTCACGTCGCAGAAGAGAACGGTCACGCGCTTGCGCGACTCGCGCGCCGGCTCGGCGGCCAGAGGGGAACCGCACGAGTCGCAGAAGCGCGCCTCGTCCCGGTTCTCGGCTCCGCAGCTCGGACAGACAGCCACGCTACGAGTCTAGGACGAGGCCACGTTGCTGAGCTCGCCGAGTTGGTCGCGAACCCGCTCGGCCGTGAGCAGGTCGCCTTTCTGCTCGGAGATGCGAAGGGCGTCCTCGAGCGCGCCTCGCTCGCCGTCCGGCCGGCCAGCGAGCCGCTCCACCTCGGCGAGAGAGATCGCGGTGTACGCCCGCACGGTGAGGTAATCGGTCTCCCCGCCGCGCGCCACAGCGGCCTGGATCGACTTCGCGGCCGAGTCGTGATCTCCCCGGCGCGCGAGCACTCTCGCCCGAACGCAGGCCTGCCGGACGTGCGGCTCGATATCGTCGGGCGAGGCGATCCGCTCGACCTCGTCCGCAAGTGCCAGCGCCGCGTCCTCGCGCCCCAGATCGAGCGCCGCAACCGCGCGGAGATCGACGATCGTCGCCAGGTACCCGGTCTCGGCGGTTTTGCTCATGAACTCGTAGCTCTCTTGTAAGACGGCGTCGGCCGCGGCAGGATTCCCCGCGGCCAGCTCGAGGTCGGCCTCGATCATCCCCGTCCCGGCGGAATGTTGCAGGTCTCCCAGCTCGAAGAACAACGCCCTTCCCCCTCGTAGCTCCGACCGCCCTTCTTCGATGTGTCCCTGGAATCCCTTCAGGCAGCCGCGGACGACCATCGCGATCGCCTTCAGCGGCGGATGGCCAGTCGCCTGCTCGATGATCTCGTCGGCCTCTCGAACGCCCTCGGCCGCCGGCGTCGGACCCCACCAGAGTGCCCAACATCGCCACGCGAGGATTTCCGCGATCTGCCCGGAACTGCCGGCGCGCCTCGCATGCTTAAGACCACGCGCCCAAGCGCGCTCCGCGTCGTCAGTCCTGCCCAGCCACGCCGAGAAGTTGCCGGCGAGCCTTGCGGCCCAGGCCTGCCCCTCGTTGTCGCCCACGCGAGCCAGCTCGCTCTCAGCCTCGCCCACCTCGACGCGAGCCTCGCCCAGCCACGCCGTCGGGTCGTGCCCGACCCTCAACTCGAGCTCTACGAGCCGCGCCTTGTTGAGGCTCGCCGCATCTCCGGCGTGTTCTGCGGAGGCGACGAGCTCCTTTAGGACTTCGCGTGCGACCACGTCCTCGCCGATCGTAAGGAGCACCCGCGCCAGCTGAAGCTGCGCCTCGCGGTGGGTCTTGCTGCCGGAATGCGCGAGGACGACGCTGCGTCGCGACATGCTCTCAACGGCTGGAAGGTCACCGCGCTCGAAAGCGCGCTTCGCGGCGGCGAGCAGCCGCTCGGCCGCGCGCGGAGCGAGTGCGCGCGCGACGTCGTCAAGCGGGCCTAGCTCGCTGCGGTAGCTGTAGGCCTGCTCGAGGTGGTAGCCGACGATCTCGTCGAGCTCCACGAGGTCGGGCGCGTTCGACTCGAGCCAATCGGCAAAGCGTTCGTGCAGCTCCGCCCGCGTCGCCTTCGGCAGGGCCTCATAGGCGGCGTCACGGATCAGCAGGTGGCGGAACCGGAATGCGTCGTCGCCCGCCAGGAGCGACTGCTCGGGCCGAACGAGATCCTTGCGGACGAGCGTCATCAGCCGGCCGTCCACCTGCCCTTCGTCGGGCGCCAGCGCGACCACGGCTCCGCGGTGGAACACCTGGCCCTCGACGGCGCCCCGCTCCAGCACCCTTCGCTCGGCGTCGTCGAGCTGGTCGAGACGCGACGCGAGCAACGCCTGGATTGTCGGCGGAACCGCGATCTCGGCCGAGCGCTTCCCGTCGGTGCGCTCCGCGAGCATCGTGAGCATCTCGCCGACGAAGAACGGATTGCCGCCGGCTGACTCGAGAATTCGCTCGCGTAGGGACGAGTCGAGCTGCGCGCCGTAGAGAAGCCGCTCGATCAGCTCCTCGGTCTCGTCGGGCGAGAGCGGCTCAAGCAGGACATTGGTCGCGTTGAGCTTGCCGCCTCCCCAGGCCGAGCGGCGGTCGAGCAGCTCCGGACGCGCCATGCAAAGCAACAGGATCGGCGCGTCTCGGCTGAAGTCGGCGATGTGCTCGACGAGGTCGAAAAAGACCGGCTCTCCCCAGTGCAGATCGTCGAACACGATCACGAGTGGGCGGCGGGCAGCGGCGGCTTCGAAGAGCTTGCGCACCGCCCACGAGATCTCCTCGGGCGAACTCGCCAGCTTCTGCCGCCCGAGGATCGGCTCGAGTGTCTGCGCCGTGGTGGTATCGAAGCCCAGCTGGGCGAGTTCGTCGTCCGGCGAGGGTCCGAGTAGCTCCTTCACCGCCGCGGTCACCGGCCAGTAGCTGATCCCCTCGCCGTAGGAGAGACAGCGCCCGCCTACGACGGTCGCGCCGTCGAGGCTCTGGAGGAACTCCGCCACCAGGCGCGACTTGCCGACGCCGGCGGTTCCGAGAATCGTGAAGAGATGGCAGGACCGCTCGCCGACCACGTTCGCGAAGGCATCGTCGAGGAGCTGGCGCTGGCGGTCCCTGCCCACCATCGGCACCGTCTGCCGGCGGGCTTCCGGCTCGCCGGCGGTAACCCTCAGGAGGCGGAAAGCCGGAACAGGATCTGCCTTGCCCTTCAGCTCCAGCGCCGAGACGGGCTCGACCTCAACCGCGTCCCTGACGAGCCGCAGCGTCTCGTCACCTAGCAGCACCTCGCCGGGCTGGGCCGCCTGCTCGAGGCGGGCGGCCACGTTCACCGCGTCCCCGGTCGCCAGGCGCTCCTCCGTCCCTGTTACCACTTCGCCCGTGTTCACGCCGGTCCGCAGCTCGAGGCGCGTGCCGTACGACTCGGCCAACTCGGCGTTGAGGTCGCCGAGCGCGTCCCGAAGCTCGGCGGCGGCCCGGACCGCGCGCAACGCGTCGTCCTCGTGCACCGCGGGAACGCCGAACACGGCCATCACAGCGTCGCCGATGAACTTCTCGACGGCGCCGCCGTGACGCTGGATCACGTCCTTCGCAACTTCGAAGTAGCGGGCCATCACGCGCCGCAGGCTTTCCGGGTCGAGTTGCTCGCCCAGCTGCGTCGAGCCGGTGACGTCGCAGAAGAGGACGGTGACGGTCTTCCGCGCCTCCCGCGCCGGCTCGGCGGCCAAGGCCGCCCCGCACGCGTCGCAGAACCGGGCTTCGTCCCGGTTCTCGACCCCGCAGCTTGCGCAAGTAGCCACGGGTACGAGTCTAGGGCGAGTCTGGACGGCGGACTAGCCGCGTGCGATCCGCTTGGCGATGTACCGCGCGTCCCTGCCGACGCCGCCGACGTTCTCCGAGGTGAACGAGTAGAGGAAGTCCAGCCCGACGAAGTAGAGGCCGGGCTCCGAGGTGACGCCGCGCTCATGCCGGAGCTCCTCCTGCTCGCCGAACACCGGCACGTCGAGCCAACTGAAGTCCTGGCGGAAGCCCGTGCACCAGATCACGTTGGCAACGTCCAGCGCGCGTCCGTCCTCGAGCACGGGGAACCCGTCGTTGACCGCGACGGTCTTAGGCACCCGCACGACGCCGGCGGCCTCCAGGTCGTCCGTCTTTACCCGGATCCGCGGGGCGCCGTTCGCGAGCACGTGCGGCTGGACCTTGCGTCCGATCGGAGTCTTGATGGTCAGAACGTGGGAGGCGACGAACCAGAGGATCGGCAGCACGAAGCGCGCCAGCCGGCTCTCGATCCGGATCGGCACCTGCCCCTTGTCCCGACCGGAAAGCCAGGTCCGATGGGTCTTGGACACCTCGATCGCGATGTCCGCTCCCGAGTTCCCCGCGCCGACCAGCAGGACGCCCCCCGGTCGCAGCTGGGAGGGGT
>WNGD01006943.1_pt1 | contig 11108 bp, 9 predicted proteins | sample 5400671 | NCBI WGS metagenome assembly WNGD01 (sample SAMN13153369, study PRJNA577476) | soil metagenome | isolation source: 40 cm soil or saprolite under grassland replicate 2 | place: USA:California | collected 2016-06-15
CGCCGCCGAAGAAGATTCCTGCCCGATGGTTCCTCTCTCAAGGAGGACCACTTTGACGCCCGCCTTCTGAAGCTCGTAAGCGACAGCGCAGCCGATCACCCCTCCGCCCACAACTACGGCGTCGAATCTTTTGCTCATGGAAGGAATTCTAGCATTGAGATTGCGGATTGCGGATTGCGGATTCAAAGAGCGGCTTTGTGAATCTTAGCATTTCCGACCGCCGGCTGTTTAATGTCGCGATTTCAATTTCGGATTCGGCGTGTCCTTCAATCCAAAATCCGCAATCCGAAATCGACAATCCGCAATCAAAAGTCGGAGCAGCTCATGAAATACCCGCATTCACAGATCAACTTGCATTGGCGCGGTTCCAGGACGCTGCCGCACTGAGGGCAATACTCTCGATTGCGGATTTCGGATTGCGGGTTCCGGATTGCAACCGGCGATTCCGGATCCGAAATGGGAAGGAGGTGTTCGCCGGGTCCGGCCTGCTGCTCAACCCTGCTGCTCAACTTCGAGAGGTTCGTCCGGGACGTCCATCAACCTTCGGCCTTTCCGATCAGGATAATGGCGAGAGGAAAATCCGTTTCAGAGCCTCCACCCGCAGGTTTCGCTTTGGTTTTCGCTTCCAGCGCCCAGTGCCCCTCCTCTGCCTCCCGAAAGACGGCGGCTCCAGCCGAGACGGGTACAGTGAGATATAGCGGATTGGGATGATTGGTGCCCGATGCCTGTTTGCTGAGCCTGATGAGCTCCTGAAACTCGATCAAGCTATCCGGATTTTTGTCGGCCGCCGCGGGAACGAGGAGAAGAAAATCCGCAGACGGAGAAACGCCCAGATGATTCCCATCCTGGGGTATGGTTTGATAACGAAGCGTGTAGGTGCCCGGCTTGACCACCTGGCCTCGATAGTCAGTGGCATTGGCGCGGTACACGATGACACCTACGAAGGTGCCGTTCGCGAGGGTGGAGTAAGAAGCGCCGGTGCTTCCGGCCGTCTGGGGCAGTACTTTTCGCAGCCAGACCTCGCAAAAGGGGCTGGAGTCGCCGGCAACTCGAATTCCCTGGGGCTGGAGAGCGTTGCGGACGGCTTCGGGCACTCCGGAATCGCTGCAGGCGCCGATAGTCTCCACCTTATAGCTAGGCGCCGCGCGAACGCCGGTGAGTGGGAGAAAGACAAGTATCAGGAGTGCAAGCCATCTACGCTTCATGAGATTTCAGATTGCGGATTGCGGATTGCGGATTGTTGATTCTTCAATCCGAAATCCGCAATCCGAAATCGAAAACTACCGGGAGAATGTTCCGACAAAAGCGCTGCGCTTGCCGAAAATGCGCCACTCCCGGTCGAGGCCCGAACCCTGGAATTCATCGGCAACCGTGTACGCTGGCATTGCGTGGGTCAGCTCCGTCAGCGGAGGATAGTATGCAACCTCGTTGCCGCAGATATGATCCTTGTCGCTCAAGGCCCGGGTCTGGATCCGCGCGAGCCGGCCGGCCGTGAGGAGCACGGAGCCGTGCTGATCGGCTTCCCCCATCTTCATACTGATCGGGGCGGACCGGACGCCGACGATATTTTCAAGGAGGCGTCCGCCTACGGACTGGGCAAACTCCACCAGAGCGCACTTCTGGTCCTCCGTCGCATTCTGATCGACAATCAAAACCGCCCTTGCCGGGAAGGGATTGTCAAACGGATCCCCCAGAGTCGCGCTGGCTTTGGCAACGGCTACGACTGACAGGCCGTCCAGAGAAACCCCCTTCCACTCACCTTTGCGTATACGCCAGGCAAGAGTGGCCTGGTCGCCCACCAATCCGACTTCTGCGTTGGCAAAGCACGGTCCCGTATAAATGTCCGCGCTGCGCGTTTCCACGTAATCTCCGTAAATCTGCCCGGCGAAAGCGGGCGCGGAAATGAGCAACAACGTGGCGCACATCACAACTAGAGTATTTACTCGATACATTTCATTGACCTCCCCAATGGAACAACGAAATCAATGATACCCAAAAGAATCCAAGAATCCAAGAATCCAAGGAAGTGAATCCATCTTGCTTGAATTCTTTTTTTTGATTCCTTTGATTCCTTTTGATTCCTCGGATTCCTCACAAAATCAGGTGAACTTGACGATGCTCAGAGGGTCATAGCACGACCGGCTCGGACTACAGCTCGCCGGCTCCGCCAGCTGGCCGTCCGGCCCGATGCAAACCTGTGTCTGGACGCACCAATAATTCTGGTCATTGGACGGTGGCACCGTCGGATCGCTCTCCGCCTCGATGAACATCGACTTCCAGCGCAGTAGCCGGCAGACTTCGTGGTCAAGCTTGCCAAAAGGTCTGTCCATGACTTATGCCCCCCCTTCCGCCGCGCGAAGTATCGCGCGCTTTACGGCGACTCGAGCCAACTGGACTTTGTATCCGTTCTGGCTGAGGCGCTTCGCTCCGGTAACGGCCGCCCCGCCGGTATCCTGAGCCACCTGTTCGGATACGGTTTTACCTGCAAGGAACTTCTCGGCATCGGGAACCGGCCACGGTACCGGCGCCACGTGACCCAAAACGATCCGGGCGCTGGTCACGTTTTTCCCGCTCATTTTCAAGCTCACGGCGGCAGCCGCCAGAGGCCAATCCAGCGCCTCCTTCTGCCGGACTTCGTAGGTGGCATTCCGCGCGCCGCCGGTTGGGGGAACGAGAAGTTCGGTGACGATCTCATTCGTCTTCAGCGCGTATTCCCGCTCCTGGTTTGTCTTCGGCGTGACGAAGAATTGTCCCGCCGCGACGTCCCGCGCTCCCTTGGGCCCAAACAGCCGGATTTTTGCTCCCAGCGCGATCAACGCCGGAGCCAGGCTCGATGGATTGACAAAATAGGCGGGTCCCGAATTTCCCAGAATCGCGTGGTATTTGTTTTCGCCTTCCAAAACCAGCGATTTGCCCGAGGAGTCTTGAGCCAGAAGTCCGAAGCCGCCGCGGAAGTACCAGCACCGGGGACGCTGGCAGAGATCCCCTCCTACGGTTCCGAGGTCTCGAATTTGCGGGCTCGTGACCCCTTCCGCGGCCTGAGCCAGGGAGGGATACTCCTTGCGCACGGTTTCGTTCTCGAGCAGTTCCTGCAAAGTCACCAGGGCGCCGATGCGGAGTCCCGTAGACGGGGAGTATTGCAGGCCGTGCAGTTCTTTGATTTCCTTGATGTTGATTACGCGCCTGGGCCGGGTGACGTCGTCCTTCATCAGGCTCAGAAGGTCCATGCCTCCCGCCAGGACTTCCGTTTCGCCCCACTGGTTGTTCAGCAGAGCTACGGCCTGTTCCTTCGTGGTTGGGCTAGCATACTCGAATGCGCGCATTAGGTCAGCCCTCCTTTCTTTTCCATTGCTGTGAGGACCCTGTCGGGGGTTATCGGAAGGGAGGGGACGCGGACGCCGATCGCATTGGCCACGGCATTGGAAATCGCCGCGCCGGGCGACACGACCGGGGGTTCGCCCAGGCCAATCACTCCTCGGGCATCCTGCTCCGGCCCTGTCATCAGATGAACTACCAGAGTTCCGATATCGCCAATTCCAGCGAGCTTGTAGAACTCCATGTTGGGGTTCAACATCCTTCCGGTAGCCTGGTCCATGATTTTTTCTTCGTACAGCGCGTAGCAGACGCCCATGATCAGGGCGCCATAGATCTGACTCTCGGCCGTCTTGGCGTCGATGATGAGACCCATATCCTGCACGGAAACCAGCTTTTCAATTTTGACGATGCCAGTCTCTGTGTCCACGGTCACTTCGGCCATCTGAATCCCGGCAACGCCGCTGGATGCCAGCGAACCTTTGGCGGGATCCGGCTGCTTTCCGTTGGCCCGGATGGGTTTGACTCCCAATCGCGAGCAAGCCTGCTGCCAGGTCATGCTCTTGGAAGCATCCCCCTTGACCTGGATCTTACCGCCTGCGGCCTCCAGATTTGCAGGATCTGCGTTCAGAGCCGGCGCGACGGCTTTGAAGATCGCATCCAATGCATCTGCGGCGGCGCGCCGCGTCGAGGAGCTTACGCCGCCCACGGTGGTGCTTCCGCCGGAGCCGCCCGAAGGAGGATACGCGCTGTCGCCAATATTGACCTTGACAGCCTCGATCGGGAGCCCCAGGGTTTCGGCGGCTACTATTGCGATCACCGTTCGGGTGCCCGTCCCGAGATCCTGCGAGGCCAGCTCCGCAGAAACCGATCCGTCAGGGTTGATCGTGACCCTGCACTCACTATTGTGTGGGGCTCCGCCCCAGGTGTGCATCGAGAGGCCGAGCCCCCTCTTGATGTGGCCGGCGGTGGTGTCTCCCCGGAGATGCCATTTCCTTTTCCACTCGATGATCTCCGCCCCTTTGAGGAGCTCCTCCTGGTACAGCGAGGCGCGGGGTCCAAGGAGACTTATGTTCTTCAGGCATATCTCCAGCGGATCCATCTTGAGCGCCGCGGCCAGATCCTCGATTGCGGACATGGTGAGGAAGCAGGCCTGCGGATGGTTCGGCGCCCGCCAGGCCCGCGCAGGCCCGATGTTTGTTGCCACGCCGGTATGGTTCATACGCTGGTTGGGTATCTGCCAGACGTACGGAAGCGGAGGCATGCCTGCCCCGCCGGGCCCTCCGGTTCCCCAGGAGTTGGATTCCCAGGCGGTGATGGTTCCGTCCTTCTTCGCGCCCATCTTTATTTTCGCGAATGACGAGGGCCGCCCTCCCGCGACCATCAACTCAGCGTCGCGCTCTAACATGATCTTCACAGGCTGTCCGGCGAGCTTTGCGAGCCGGGCGCCTTCAATTCCCCAGCGATCCGCATTGAACTTGCTGCCGAAGCCGCCCCCGACGTGGTTCATTCGAACACGAACATTGGTTGCGGGGATCCCCAACGCTTTGACAAATTCCCCCCCGATGCCAGTGACCGCCTGAGTGGATGGGAAGACATTGAGCTTATCCCCTTCCCACTCTGTTATCTGACCGTGGCTCTCCAGGCAGCAGTGTGTGATCACCGCGATGCTGTATGTCCCTTCGGAAACGACCTCCGCTTCGCTGAAAGCCTTGGTGGGATCGCCCGCAACCTTTTCCGCCGCGGGCTTGGCTCGGTCGCCGGCCTTGGAAAGATCTTCCTCTCGCACCAGATGGGGCAACACTTCGTAAGTGACCTTGACGGCGCGCGCGGCATCTTCGGCAAGATGTTCTTCCGTGGCGGCCACAACCACCACCCCATCGCCGGCCCACTGGATTTCGGAGCCTGGGTCCTGGATGATCTTGACCGCTTTGACGCCAGGCATTTTTTCCGCCGCGCTTGTATCGATGCTCGACACCTTGGCGTGCGCATGAGGGCAGCGCACCATTTTGCCGTAAAGCATTCCGGGGCGCTTGAGGTCGTAAGTGTATTTCGCCTTGCCGGAAACTTTCTCGGGACCGTCCAGCCGCGAGATACGCTTTCCTATGAGAGATCGCTTCGAAGCTTCGGGCCAATTATATTCAGCCATTTTTCTGCCCTCCTCTCATGGTGTTGGCGGCCGCCAGCACAGCCTGGCGAACGCCCGCGTACGTGCCGCAACGGCATAGGTTGCCCCCGAGACCTTTTTCCACGTCGGCCAGTGTGGGGCTCGGATGCTTGTCGAGGAATGCCTTGCACGCGACCACGAATCCCGGAGTGCAAAATCCGCACTGCTGGGCATCGTTCTCGACGAAGGCCGCCTGGATCGGGGCGAGCTTGCCGTTGGCCGATAGCCCTTCAACCGTAGTGATGTCCTTTCCCTGCGCCTCGATCGCCAGCACCGAACAGGAGTAGACCATTTTCCCGCCCAAAATCACGGTGCAGGATCCACAGGTGGCGCGGTCACAAACTTTCTTCGCTCCGGTGTAGTCTAGATAGTTTCGCAGAGCGTCCAGCAGCGTCACGCGCGGCTCCACGCTCAGGTTTTGGCGCGTGCCGTTGATGCGCAACGTAATGGGAACCTTGCCGGGCCCCAGGATCTGGACGTCCGCGGCAGGACTGACAGGTTCGGCAACGCCGGCTCCTGCCACGAGGGGAGTAGACAGCGCAATGCTTGCCCCTCTTGTCAGAAAGTCCCGGCGTGAGAAGCCCTCCCTGGGCCTGCTCTTGGTAACGGGGGATCTTGACATAAAAGTTTTACCTCCGCTGGGTCAAGGGAACGACTCGATGAGCTTTCAGTGATCAAAAACTGCAGACCCCGCAATTTTACACAGGACGCGCGATCCTTCAAGCACTTTCGACTTCGGGGTCTGACCCTGAAAATTCAATTTCTCTCAAAAGACTAAAAAAGGGTAGTCGGTTAGCTCCTCATGACCCAATACATAGTGGTGATCAATCTTGTCCAGAAACACCGGACGCAGCCGCCCCCGGTGGCTAGACGCAACTACCCGCGTACCTACCCTGAGTTCGCCGAGACCACAACATCTTGGGGCTGGAGGAGCTAACCGACTACCCCTTAAACTAAATTTTCGGGGTCAGACCCTTTCGAAGAATTTTGGAACTCGAGGGCGCGCCTCGGAGTAGAAGAACCGAATTTATGCGCGTCCGGATCGCAAGTATTTCGGCCCTCCTTCTTGGCTGCGGCGCCGGGCTCTATGCTTCTCCCGCCCCTCGAGTTCGCCAGGTAAGAGTTGAAGGCAACCTGCGGATTCCCGCTGCCACGATTCGCCACTATATATCTGTCTCCCCTGATTCTCCGTTCGATCCGGCCGCGGCCGAGGCGGATGTGCGGAAGCTCCATGCTCTCGGAACGTTCCGTCAGGTCAGCGTTCTCACGCAGGACGCCGGGCCGGAAGCCATTGACCTGGTGTTCCGCATGGAGGAACTGCCGTTCGTTTCGTCTTTGGTTGTCGAGGGAGTAAGCGAAGGGCTGGAAGAACGGATCCGGGAGGTTCTGCGCAAGGAGAACCTCGATATTCGACTGTCGGCGCCGTTTCAACCGTCTGCGGGCAGAAGGGCCGCCGTTGCGGCGCGCGGCTTTCTACAGTCTCAAGGATATCCTGCGGCTTCCGTGGGGATCGACGATGAACGTCGCGGCAGCGCCGTTCGTGTCCGCTTGAAGGTGCGCACCGGCCCGCGGCTCGACATCGGCGCCGTGACTTTCGATGGAAATGACAACCTGAGCGATGAGGAGCTGATCCGCCAAATGCAATACACGCGGCCCGCCTCGTTTCTGGATCGCTGGATGCGCAAGGGGAGCTATGTTCCGGAGCAGCTTACCGAGGATGTCGAACGGGTGAGGCGATATTATCACTCCCGTGGTTATGCGGCCGTCAGGTTCGGACAACCCGAGGTCAAAGTTTCCCGCTTGGTTTCGCGGCGTTGGTTCCCCGTGCCCTTGGGAAGCACACAAAGGGACAAGTTACTGATACATATCCCGGTAACTGAAGGCCCGCTGTTTCGCCTCACTTCGGTGCGTGTCGACGGGGATCCCAAAGCGGCAGCCGAGGAGATATCGGCTCTGCAGCGATCTGTTGTTGTTCCAGATCCCTACGATTCTTCCCGGCTGGAAGAATTGCGGCGAAAAATGACGGGCGCTTTGGGCCGGGCGGGTTATGCCCTTGCGCAGGTGCGGCTGGAGCAGGAGGTGGATGATCTGCTGCGAGCAGTTCGTGCGAGATACAAAATTGACGCGGGAGATCCTGCCCTCATAGGTCAGATACGGTTTCAAGGTAATCTCCACCTGCCGGATAAGTTTCTGCGCCGTGAGCTGCGCGCCCGCGAAGGCGAGCTCTTCGATTCCGCCAAACTGGAAGAGAGCCTCGATCGGTTGAATCGCAGCAATCTGGTCAAAGAAGTTCACCAGGCGGACGTCGGCCTGGAGTTTGACGGTGATCGCAATGCTCTCGACATCACCATCAAAGTGAAGGAGAAGGATCGCCGCGGGATCTTTGCCACCGGCGGCACCGGCGGGATAGGGGGCGGCTACCTCGGAATCATCTATACGGCATTCAATCTTCTTGGCCTGGGTGATTCCCTCACGCTCGAGCTCGACGGCGGGGCAGCGCAATCCAACATCCTGCTGGACCTCGTGGCCCAACGCTTTCTCGGTTCGCCCTTTCTGCTTGCCCTTTCGGGCTTCCACCGCTACACCAATCTCAACGTGGCAAGCATTATTCGCGGGCCCGAAGATGCGGTGGCGGTGTTTCGGAGACGCTCTAAGGGTTTCCGCTGGGGTACGGGATACTCTGTAACTCGGGCTGCCCAGGCCGGTCTCGGATTCTCGGTGGAACGCGAGTCTATTGCGAACGCGGGACCACAGGGTGACGCAACAGTGGTCCGCAGATCGGAATTGTCCCCGAGTTTTGTGCTCGATTCTACCAGCGGCTCCGGCCCGGGCACGCGCGGCGGTCGATTCATGGTGAGCCATTCCTTGGTAGGCAGCCCGTTTCTCCAATCGGTGACTGTGGATCGACCCTCACTTCACTTGGCTCGCTATGTGGATGACCCCTGGACCGAGGGCAGAAACGCCTTCGCGTTCCAGTTCTATGGAAGCGCCGCGCGGTCGCGCCGCGGCGCCCCCCTCCCCATCGACCAGCGGTTCTTTCCCGGCGACGAGTTGGTGCGGGGCTTCGGGCGCGGCGCCCTGACCCCCTGGGTTCAAAGCGGAGATGGGAGCTCCACGCGGGTGATACCCGCGGGAGCAGACACAGTACTGGGGCTCTCGGCAGAATATCGCGTTCCTATCCGGGGCGCCGTAAGCGGAGCTGCCTTTCTGGACTTGGGATGGACGCGCGTGGACGATCGCGTCGCAGGGGAGGGGATCGGGACCGGGACGCGTTTGATCAAAGAGACAAATCGCCTGCTTCGGGCGTCAGCGGGCGGCGAGTTGCGGTGGCAACTTCCGGGACTCCGACAGCCGGCCCGCCTGATTTTCGCGTGGAACCCGCTCCGCCTCGACCGCATTCTTGAGATGCCCTCGTCAGACCCCCGCCGCGCCGTCCGCTTTGCCCTCGGCGGCATCTTCTGAAATCACTTGCGACTCTTCGTGTCTTCGCGTCTTCGCGGTAAGAAGCTACGTCCAATCACCGCGAAGACGCGAAGAAAAGCTTCACTTGAATTGGAAGGGGGCGGAGAGTTTGGTCGTTCCCCACATCATCTCGAAAGCGCCCCCGTTTGCGGCCGGCTTCAATTCGATCGTGAAGGCCTCCACAAGGCTCGGGAGGCTCTCCCTTTTTACGGGGATCTTGGCGAAATCCTTCGAAGAGTCGTGTTGCGTGCCCCACTGGCCTGTCTGCGAGTTGACAATCAGTTCATACTTGTCGGTCGCGGCCTTGGTCAAAAACAGACTGTACTTACCTTTCGGTACTTTCACGCTGCCGAAGGCAAGATCCACTGGAGTCACGAGAATAGTGGCAGCATCCTTTCCCATCCGCCAGACCTGACCCACCTCCTGTTCCCCCACCCGGTCTTTGCCATGCGACATGGGTCGTCCATAATCAATAGTGATGCTTCCGGAGCCTGCCTTCAGCTCCGCCTTTGCACGATCCCCCTGAGCGAACGCAGGCAAAGTGAGGAAGACTGAGAACACGGAACATCCAATCCACCTAAGGGCTTTCTGCCAGCTCATACCTTTTCTCCTTGTAATTGTAATTCTTGTAATTATTGAAAACGATTCCGCGAAAGAATAGCAGAATACAGTGGCCAGTGGGCAGTGGCCAGTGGCCAGTGTGATGCTTCCCTCCGATCGGCAATGAGACGTGCTCCCCGCGGTCCACGTACGACACCTAGCATTTTTTCATACGTTTTGAGGCATTACGCCATAGGGGGTACTCTCGCTGCCGACTGGCCACTGGCCACCGGCCACTGGCCACTGACCACTGGCCACTTGATTACCCGGATGCCTCCCTGCACACTGCGCACTGCATGTCCTTGACGATCGCAGTATCCACGCAGCGCCAGATTCTGGCATTCTGGCTTCCACTGGCGGCCAGCTGGGCCCTGATGAGCGCGGAAGGCCCGATTCTCCAGGCCGTCATAGCCCGGCTGCCGGAGCTGCAGACGCAACTTGCGGCATTCGGCATCGTCATGAGCCTGGAGATTGCGATTGAGAGTCCGGTGATTATGCTGCTCGCGACCAGTACTGCCCTATCCACGAATGCGGGCAATTATCTGACCGTGCGGCGCTTCATGATCTGGGTCAATATCCTGGCGACAGTGGTGGCGGCTGTCGTGGCTTTTACGCCGCTTTACAAGGTCCTCGTGTCCGGAATGATGGGAATCCCCCCGCGAATTGCCGCTGCGGCGCAGCCCGGCATGCGGATTATGACGCTCTGGTCTGCGGCGATCGGGTGGAGGCGCTTTTATCAGGGAGTTTTGATCAGACAGGGGCAAACGGGTTGGGTCGGATACGGAACGCTCGCCCGCTTGGTGTCTTCTGCCGGCGCCGGGATCGGGCTGGCGATTCTCACCTCGTTGCCCGGCGTGCACATCGCCAGCATCGGGCTCATGGCCGGAGTCGTGGTCGAGGCGGTTTTCATCACGCATGCAGTTCAGCCCACGGTGCGCAAGCTGCTGCGGGAGGGCCACAGTAGATCGAAGACACGCGGTGGAAAGGATGATGCCGTCTCCTTGCGCTATGTGGCCCGCTATCACGCGCCCCTGGCGGCGACCTCCCTGCTGACGCTGCTGGCACAACCCCTCATTGGAGCGGGCCTGGCGCGAATGCCGTTCCCTGAAGAAAACCTTGCGGCCTGGCCCGTTGTCTGGGGGATACTGTTTCTGTTTCGCAGTCCTGCCTTTGCCCTGCCGGAAGCGGTGATCGCGCTGGTTTCGGAATCGCGCCCGGCCCATCCGCTACGTGCGTTTTGCTGGAGAGTGGGATGGGGATCGTCATTGGCTATGGTCGCTCTGGCATGCACGCCACTCCTGCGGCTCTACCTGCGCTATCTGGCGGGGCTTCCGGAACACCTGTCACGATTTGTTGTGCCGGGTTTGCTCCTCGGAATAATCATCCCGTTCATTAATGCCGTTCACAGCTGGTTTCGCGGGCTTCTTATGGCCGCGCGATCCACGAAGGAGATCTACTGGGGAATGGGGCTCAATCTTGTTGTTACCGCTCTCGTCATGCTTCTCGCCGTATTGCTGAGTGCCCCGGGAGTCGCGGCCGGCGTGATCGCGATCACCGTCGCATTCCT
>WNGD01018303.1_pt1 | contig 11108 bp, 7 predicted proteins | sample 5400671 | NCBI WGS metagenome assembly WNGD01 (sample SAMN13153369, study PRJNA577476) | soil metagenome | isolation source: 40 cm soil or saprolite under grassland replicate 2 | place: USA:California | collected 2016-06-15
GCTCAGATCGCCAGGGAATTGGCTGGGGTTCGTGTTCATGACGGACAGGTACTCGCCCTGGGTCACTTCATATTTCCCGATCCAAAAGCCGCGGCTGAGTGTCACGGTGGTTTGCGGACCTTCGTTGGTGTCACGGTGCAGTTCGTTCGTCGGGCTGCCCATCGTGAACGTATTGGGGGGGATGAACACCATGTTCGTCGGCGGGCTTTGCAGCAGGGTGCGGTAAAACTTCTGCGACGCGAGGTGGGCCGTCACGTCCGTGAAGACAATGTTACCGAGCTGGTTGGTCAGTGCGCCAAGGACGCTCCAAGCCTCGAGATCAGCGGAGCCAAGGACCGCATAAACACCCGGCGGACCGGTGACTGCGAACTGGAACGCCCCGATCGGCTGTCGCAACCGGATAAGCTCGACCGTCAATGGGTACGTGAAGACCTCGACACCTTGATTGCGAAGAGCGGCGACGTCTCCGGCGAGATTCGTGGCCGCCAAGGGCTCGGGCAGAACGAAGGTGGTGAGCGGATTGGCGAGGAAACCGAGCCCGATCAACTGGGTCATGTCCGGAGGCAACGTGACGTTGGTCAGTTGATTGCCGACGAAGAAAAGCCCGACCAGGTTGCTCAGGCCGGAAGGCAAGGTGAGGGTGCTGAGTTGATTCGAGCCAACGTTGAGCGACTCCAAATGATTCAGATCCGGGGGCAACAGGAGGTTGGTCAGTTGATTCGCGCTCAGGTTAAGCCCGGTCAAATTCGTCAGACCCACAGGCAGGGTGAAGCGGGTGAGTTGATTCTCGGAAAGGCGGAGTGTGGTCAAATGATTCAGACCCGACGGCAGGGTGATGTTTGTGAGGGGATTCGCGCTGACGTCGAGATGGGTCAATCCGGTCAATTCCGCTGGCAGGTTGAAGTTGGTGAACAGGTTGGCGCGGAGGTGGAGCGCGCTCAAGCGGGTCAGGTTCGGAGGCAGATTGAGACTGGAGAACCGATTGAAATCGAGGTCAAGCAGAGCCAGATCCGTCAGGTCATCGGGCAAGGTCAGGTTCGTGAGTTGATTGAAGAACAGATCGAGTTCGATCAGATTGGTCATGCCTTCAGGGAGGCTGAAGCTGGTGAGTAGATTCTGGGACAGATTCAACTCGGTCATGCCTGACAATCCCGGAGGCAAGGCGACGTTCGTCAGCGGATTTCCTGCGAAATAGAACGTGGCCAGATTCGTCAGCCCGGCCGGAAGGGAAAAGCTGGTGAATGAATTGAAGCCGAGGTCGAGCGCAATCAGGTTGGTCAGGTTCGAAGGCAGGTCAAAACTGGTCAGCTGATTGTTTTCGAGGTCAAGGTTGTTCAACCGGGTCAGATCCGCGGGCAAGGTCAGGTTGGTGAGTCCATCGGATTCGAGTGTGAGCGAGGTCAGATTCGCCAGCCCGGTCGGAAGGAAAATATTGGTAAGCGGGTTGGAACTAACGTCGAGCGTGACCAGGTTCGTCAGCTCGCTGGGCAGAGAGAAGTTGTTGAGGTGATTGATCTGGAGATCAAGCGCGACCAAATTACGAGCCGCTTCCAGCCCGTCGATGCTCGCGACGTTCCGACTGCGGGCGTTCAGGTTTGTCAGGCTGAGCAGGTCCTGCTCGGTCAATGGCCCGATGGGCTTTTGTAGGACTTCGCGGATTGTGGCGTTCAGGCCGGGATCGGGGATGGACACTTCCTGCGCCACGGTCGAGGCTGCGAGGTTGGCCAGGATCAACAGGGTTAGAACAAACGGCCGGATGACGGGAATGATGGTTTTCACATTACAAAACGAATGGGTCTGTTCGAAGGAAACGCAGGGGACGGCTCCGTTCATGACGCACGAACGCCGCACATGCGGTATCACAACAACAATGGGCGTTCGGTTCTTTGATCGGTTCGTCTGCTCTTTGGCTTGGTGATTCATCGGGTTGTGAGCTTTGCACGTCATGCTGCGAACCGACAACGGGACTTCAGTCCCACCTCTGAACCCAAGGGATCGGCGATCCTTCTGTACTTGTCGGGTAACGTCCGCGCGTGGCGCCAGACGAGGGACCGGCGCCACGCTGCACGACGCGGGTTGGCGCCGGGCGCCGGGATCGTAGTCGATCAACTTTGCTCCCCGGTCGAAGCCGCTGGACCTCGACCCGGGGATTCGCTTCGAATCAGTTGTTCGACCGCCGATAGAAGAAGTAATCGGCTGTGTAAGGCACGCGGGCAACCTGCCCAACGAAGGCGCCGTCCGTCGAGGGCGCCTTGCCGCCTGTGGTGTTCACGCGCTGGATGAAGGTCGTGTTGGCAAAGATGCCGGGGCCTTCCGTGCTCTTGGCGCTGAGCAGCAGCCACGGGATGGCGTTGGGATCCACGGTGACGGCCTTCTTGGGCGGTAAGGCTCCCACCACTGTGCTGCCACTGTTGCTCTGCCACGTCGGGCCCCCGAAATGGATCGAAACGACGCCTTCGGCATGGAACAGTATGGCCTCGGGCACGGCGGCTCCCCAACTGGAACCATTCCAAGTGTAGATCTGCACACCCACCCCGAAGCCGTGGAAGTGGACCTTGTTGCCGGCCTCCACGGCGATCTCCTCCGGAACATCGGGCGCGCGGTTATCGTTGCCCGAGTCAGAGGCCAGGACGGTCAACCCGGCGCCGAGGAGCAAAGCCAGCGCGGCGACGGTGCTTTTGTTCTTGGAAAGAGACGTCCCTGCAGACGGCCCCAGCGGGCGAAGGGTTGGCGTTTCATTTATCATTTTGTTTCGTTCATTTATCATAACATGTTTCATAGTTGATTTGTTTCCGCGCTTCTGACTGGAGCGAATAGCTGTCACTACCGGCGCCTTCACGCGTAACTCGAACGATCCGGCGATCTCAACACTCCAAACGAATCAGATTCGCTTTTATGTGGGTTTGAGGAACAGGCAGAATAGTAGTTCCACAAGAAAATTCGCGGTGCTTCAACCCCATGAGGATGCCGTGAATGATCGCAATTCCGTGTGGTGTCCTTTGTCCATGTCCGTGGAACGTACGCTCAAGGATCGGTGTGGCCGTGTTTTGTCAGGTGGCGTTGGTTTCATTTGGAAGAGCGTGCGTCGCGTGGGTGACTGCCGCTCCAGCGCGCAGCGCGGTGGCGACCATTGCGGCCTCGACCATCTCGGCGTCGGTGGCACCCGCCTTGCGTGCGTTGCCGCTGTGGATGTCGATGCAATACGGGCATTGAGTCGTGAGCGCAACGGCGACGGCAATCAGCTCCTTGTACTTTACCGGAATTGCTCCATCGGCGACGGCTGCTTTGTCAAATGCCCAAAACGCCGTCATCACTTCCGGCGCGAGGCTGTTCATTTTCTTAATCTTGGCCAGGTTTTGTTTATTATACATGTCATCACTTTCTCAGGTTGTGGCGATCCGGCAATGGAACTTCCGGCCCGCTTTGGATTCGCGGATTGCGCTTGCGAACTCCCGCGAGATAATAGTGAACCACGCGAAGAGTTTTCAGCCGCAAGAGAACGCAAAGAACACAAAGGTCGCCAAGGAGTGACGCGAATTGCACGAATTTACGCGAAGCCAAACTGACTTGCCCCGGCTTCCTGCTCCACATCTGCGAATTCACCCGCCTGCAGCCATGTTCACCCGCGCCTTCAGCGCATTTGAATTTGCGGCAGATTCGCGCAATTCGTGTCAGCATCTTTGCGTCTTGGCGCCTTTGCGTTAAAGAATTCTGCCGCTCTTACAGCACCCGATTGATTCTGTTGACGTGAACCCGGCGCAATACGCCGGGCTATGTGATTCTCATTGCGGTTCCGTGACCAGCACCACACGGAAGCCGAGGTCGGTATCGGTGAGAGGCGGGAACGCGGAAAAGAGAAGCCGCGCGGCCGACCGAGAGGACTGTTCGGAGTTGTCGAAGGCGCCACCGCGCACGACTTTCCGGCCGCTCGCACTGGAAGCCGGGCCTGTCGGATCGGTCTGAACTCCGCCAGGCAGGGAGCCGAACCAATCCTGACACCATTCCACGACGTTCCCTTCCATGTCGTACAAACCCCATGGATTGGGAAGCTTCTGCCCGACGGGGTGCGCCGTGAGACCGCTGTTCGAGGCGTACCACGCGTGATTCGGCAGGCTTGCGTAGTCAGGATCGTCCCCGTAGCTGAACCGCGTCGAAGTGCCGGCACGCGCGGCGCATTCCCATTCAGCCTCCGTGGGAAGACGGTATTGGCTACCGGTGGGAATGCGCGCCGCCGCGAGTTCCCGCTGCGTAAGCGTCGCGCAGTAGTTGATCGCGTCGGGCCAGCTCACACTGGTAACCGGGCGGCTCAAATCGCCGGGGAAGGCGCTCGGGTTCGCGTTCATGACGGCCAGATACTCGCCCTGGGTGACTTCATATTTCCCGATCCAAAAGCCTCGGCTGAGTGTCACCGTGGTTTGCGGTCCTTCGTTGACGCTACGGTCCTGCTCCGTGGTCGGGCTGCCCATGGTGAAAGTATTGGGCGGAATGAACACCATGTTCGTGGGCGGGCCTTGCATTAGCGCGCGGTAAAACTTCTGTGGCGAGAGGTTGGCGGTCACATCGGTGAAGTTGATGCTGCCAAGGCAGTTCGTCACAACGCCCAACGCGCTCCAAACCGCGAGATCAACAGAGCCAAGGACGGCATAAACTCCAGGCGGTCCGGTGATTCCAAACTGGAATGCTCCAATTAACGTTCGTGGCCGGACCAACTGGATTTCCAGTGGGTAAGTGAATACCGAGACGCCTTGATTCTGCAAGGACGCGACTGTGCCGGCCAGATTCGTGGCAGCCAATGGTTCGGACAGCACGAAAGTGGCGAGCGGATTCCCATCCACGAAAAGCCCGATTAACTGTTGCATCTCTGGAGGCAAGGTGAGGTGGGTTAGTTGATTGTCGCGTAGGTTCAGAGAAACCAGGGCGGTCAGGCCCGAGGGCAATTCGAGGCTTCTCAACTGATTGTCACTAAGGTCGAGCGTGTCCAATTTCCTCATGTCTGCGGCCAAGCTCACGTTCGTCAATTGACGATTGAAGAAGAGCAACAGGGTGGTCAAGTTTGTCGCGTCCGCGGGCAAGGTGAAACTGGAGAGTTGATTGACTGCGAGATTAAGGTTGGTCAATGCCGTCAGACCGGCGGGCAACGTGACGTTGGTAAGTGCGTTTTCAAAAAGATCGAGGCTGGTCAGGTTCGTCAGGCCACTGGGTAGTGTAAAACTGCTGAGCAGATTGATGGGGAGATGAAGCTCGGTCAAGGCAGTCAGGCTGCCAGGCAACGTGAGATTCGGTGACGTTGAGCCTGATCAAACTTTTCAGATCCGCGGGCAAGGTCACGCGGGTGAGCAGATTGTTGTCAATGTCCAGTGTCTCCAGCGCGGTCACGCCCTGCGGCAAGTCGAGCTCAGTGAGCGTATTATTGCCTCGCATAACGAACCTGGCCAGATTCGTCAGGCCGCTCGGAAGGAAAACGTTGGTGAGTCCGTTGAAACTGAGGTCCAGAAAGCTCAGACCGGTCAGATTCGAAGCCAGGCTGAAACTGACGAATCGGTTCTGGGACAGGTCCAGGCTGTCCAATCGGGTCAGTCCCGCCGGAAAGGTGAGATTAGTGAGTTGATTGCCTCTAAGTATGAGTGTGTCGAGTTTCATCAGCCCGTCCGGAAAGGAGCAGTTGGTCAGGGAATTGACGCTCAGGTCGAGCGTCGTCAGATTGGTCAGCGTGTTCGGAAGGGAGAAGTTCGTGAGGCGGTTGGTCTGGAGATTGAGCGAAACCAAATTGCGAGCCACCTCCAACCCCGCCAAGCTGCTGACATTTCGTCCGCTGACATCCAAGTTCGTGAGGCCGAGCAGGTCCTGCTCGGTCAGCGGCCCGTCAGGTTTTTGCAATGCCTCACGGATGGCAGCGTTCAGGCCAGGGTCGGGAATGGACACCTCGGTCGGGTTCGAAGGCAAAATGATTACGGACACGCCTTGATTCCGCAAGGAGGCGACTGTCGCGGCAAGGTTTGTGGCGGCCAGTGTTTCAGACAACACGAGCGTCCTGAGCGGATTGCCGTCCAGGAACAGTGAGGTCAACTGCGTCATGTCCGGAGGCAGGGTGAGCGTGGTGAGTCGATTCCCACTTAGCTGGAGAAAGGTCAAGCTCGTCAGGCCCGCAGGCAGGACGAGGTTGGTGAGTTGATTGGAGAACAGAAAAAGACCGACTAAATTTGTCGTGCCGGCGGGCAAATCGAAACGGGTAAGTTGATTCTCGGCGAGGTTGAGACTGAATAAACTCGTCATGTCCGCTGGCAAGGTGAAGCGGGTAAGTTGATTGTCGTCCAGGTCAAGCTGAACCAGAGCGGTAAGGCCGTCCGGCAAGCTGAGATGGGTGAGTCGATTGGCCGGGATAAGGAGCGTGGCCAGATTCGTCAGGCCGCCTGGAATAGACACGTTGGTGAGTGAATTGAAGCCGAGGTCGAGACGGATCAAGTTGGTCAACCCGCTCGCAATGGAAAAATCGGTGAGCAGGTTGTGGTCGAGGGAAAGCAAAGCCAAATTATGAGCCGCTTCCAGCCCTTGCAGGTTGGTGACATTCCGGCAACAGGCGTTCAGGGCCGTCAGGCTAAGCAGGTCCTGCTCGGTCAATGGCCCGACGGGTTTTTGCAGGGTCTGGCGGATGGCGTCGTTCAGCTCAGGGTCGGGAACGGGCACTTCCACCGCCGGGGAGAAAGTGGACACGGAGACGCCTTGTGCTCGTAGCGCTGCAACCTCGGCGGCCAGTTTCATGGCAGCCATTTCTTCGGACAACACGAGAGTCGTGAGCGGATTTCCATCCACGAATAATGAATCCAACTGCTGCATATCTGGAGGCAGGGTGAGGATGGTAAGTTGATTCCCGGTGAGCCCGACCGAGGACAAATTAGTCAGGCCCGCCGGGAAGGTGAACCGGGTTAATTGATTCCCGTCGAGGGCGAGGAAGCTCAACCGGCTCAGACCTGCAGGCAGGATGAAATCGCTGAGTTGGTTGCCGCGGAGCAAAAGACTGCCCAGGTTGGGAAGGTCCGAAGGCAGGGTGAGGTGGGTGAGCTTATTTTGGTCGAGGTCGATCGAGCCCAATCGAGTGAGCTCCGGGGGCAAGGTCAGGTTTGTGAGCTGATTGGAGAAGAGGCTGAGAATAGCCAGGTTCGTCGCGTCCGCGGGCACGGCGAAGCTGGTGAGCCTATTGACGCCGAGGTCAAGCTCGGTCAACCCGGACAAACCTGCCGGCAAAGTGAGCTCGGTCAGTAAAGAGAATCCGATGTTGAGTGTGGCCAGATTCGCCAGCCCGCTCGGCAGAGAGCAGTTGGTGAGTGGATTGAAGCTGAGGTTCAACTCGATGAGATTCGTCAGGGTGCCGGGAAGGGAGAAACGGGTCAGGCGATTGGAGTCAAGAAACAGCCGCTCCAGATTACCAGCCGCTTCCAGCCCTTCCACGCTACTGACATCCCGGGAAGAGGCATCCAGGTTGATCAGACTGAGCAGGTCCTGCTCGGTCAACGGTCCGTTGGGTTGTTCCAAAGCCTCGCGGATGGCGGCGTTCAAGCCGGGATCGGGGATCTGCACTTCCTGCGCCAGGGTCGCGGTCACAAAACTGGCCAGGACCAGCAGGGTCAGAACGAGCGGTCGGATGAGGGGAATGATGGTTTTCATGTCAACGGAGTATCTGTGTTTGATCAACGGTTGGTTGTGCTGCTGCTGTCGGCGAATGGATGGCAGGGGGCCCCGGGGCTCAGTGGAAAAATCATTGGTTCGCCAACGCCGCTCTAACTTCCTGAAGCAACACTTCGGCAGTAAACGGCTTCTGAATGAACCGGTCGGGTATGGCCTGGGAAAACCGCAGGTCAGTTTGGTTGTAGCCGCTGGCCATCAAGATTCGCAGAGCGGGATGAACCACGAGGCACTGATACATAAACTGGTTAACGGACATCGAAAGGCCGCGGTAGTCCGTGATCAGGAGATCCGGCTTTTTCCTGTCCGCCTTTAAGGCTGCCAGCGCCTCCGCGCGATCGTTGAAAGTCCTCAAAATGTAGCCGGTCGCTTCCAGCAGCGCGGCGTATAACTTCGTCAGGCACGGCGCGTCGTCCACCGCGTAGATCGACCGACGCTCCGCTCTCTGTGACGCTGACGCGGCAGAGTTAGTCTGCCGCAAGAAGAAGTGTTCTGACGGGCGCGGCACCGAAAGAGACACTCGGTTCGTGCGGAGGAGTGGGAATCTTGGAAACGACCTGGCGGATGTCCGCGCGGCAAGAGCCAGCGCGAACGGGAATGCTTTGGCGTTGCTTTTCATATTGGAAAACGACCGACCATTGATTGTCCGTTGTCCCGGGACAGAGACAAGGTCCTCTGCCCCGGGAGGCCCTCCCGTCGGATTTGCGGCGAATTGAGTGCGTGTGGGCTAGTTCTGAATAGCAGTAGTATTTCCGCGCTCCTTATGCCAATGGGTAATGCGTCGTAACAGACCCGTGAAGCCGCAGTTAGACCGAGCCGCCTGCGTTACGATCTCCTCTGCCTGATCCGCGCTGATCAAATCCTGCGCCACGAACTCTTCGACCGCCTGCGCGACTGCGGAAACGTATTGGCCGTGGTTTTTCCACGTTCCGCCCGAAGCCGGACCGCTGCAGGGCGCGATCTGGTCGATGCTGCACCCGTTTGCGTCCACAATGGCGCCAGCAGGAGTGCCCGGACACAGATCCAATGAGTCTGCGATTCCATCAGCGTCTTCGTCGGTCTCACCGGAGAGCGAAAACGCCGCGTTAAACGGTCCCTGGCCGGTGATGTCCGTCCCGATGCGCAGCCAATCCGGGGCCAAAGCGTCATTGCGAATCCAGCTTTGCAGGTCGGGCATGAACGGAGTGCCGGGAGCGACAATCGGCCTGGGCGCGGAAAGCCACAGAAAATCGCCGCTGTTCAAGAGCACCTCGGGGCGGAAGAAATAATGATCCGCGGGAAGCGCGATCGGTGGATTGAAATTCACCGTGATCAAGACCTCTTCCCCGGTTACGGCACCTTCGCCGTTGGTTCTTTCGCCGGGACTCTTGTTGATCCCGTTCACGACGGAGTTCAACACACTGAAGCTTGGATTCACGATCGTCGCGGAAAACGTCAGGCTGCCGTCAGCGCTGTCGCGCGTCGCCGAATCGATTTCGACATCGGCGGGTGAATTGGTTCGGTTCGGGACGTTGCCCGAGGGTGGATTTGCCGAGTCACCCGGGAAAACGTGATAGATCTCGACTTCAACGCCGCCGATGCTGGTGAGGGGCGCTCCCACCGGCAGCAGGCCGGTGAACGTCGCCTGACTGATGACGACGGACTGCGTCAACACGAAATCGTCGGCTGTCTCGGTCTGGATTTTTCCCGGAGTGGACGGACGGGAGAGGGTGGCGACTTTTCCGTCTGGATCGCCGGTTGAAAAAGTGAAGGAAGCCGCCGAGGCTTGAAGGCCCAACAGGAGCAAAGCCAGCGTGCCGGCGGTGATTTTGTTGGCGGACAGAGTCGCCAGGACAGACGGCCTGACCCCGCGAAGGGCTGGCGTTTCAACTTTCGAATTCATTTCGTTTCGTTCTTTCGTCATAACATTTTTCCTAGTTTTAGTTTTCGCGATTCTGACTGGAACGAAGGGCAACGCCTTCACGCCTGACACAAGCGATCCGGCGATTCCGCCGCTCCAAACGAATCAGAGTCGCTTTTGCGTGGGTTTGAGGAAGAGGGAGGAAAGCAGTTCCAGGAAATCGCAACCTCGGAATGGGACGAAAGGCCCGCAGGTTGCTCGCTCAATTCACCGCAAGCTTATGGACAGGTCATTAATTTAGACACCGTGGGACTCTGCTATAGTTGCGGGCATGGCAACGCTTGATGGAAGCAGCCTCGATCATAAAGCGCTCGCTCACTTCGCTCCGTGGCTCATCCACATACCCACACGCTCCGCATGATCGCGAGAGAACCTCAAACCAACTATGGGTTGACCCCATGCAGCGTGGCTTCGATTTCTGCGGTTCGCCGGTATTGGCCGTTATTCTCGACCATTGCCTGGCGGTGTGCTCTGCGTTGGAAATCGGCGCGGGACGGGAGGTCATGAACCGCGCAAACGTCCTTACGGAATAGCAGGTCGAGCGTCCAATCGAAGGCGACGCGAACCTTCTTGTCCAAGCCAGGCAATTTGCTCAGGTAAATTGTGCGCCATAGCCACCAGGCGAAGAAGCCCGAGAAGTTGAAGACTAAAATCCGCGCCACACCCGTCCGGCGGCCGATGGAGGCGAGCAACCCGATGGTTTTGAACGAAAATGGCTTCAGACGACGGCCAGCGAGCGCCAGGGCGATATTCTGCGCCGCAACCCTGCCCTCGCGAATGGCGTGTTGCGCGGTAGGCGGATGAGACTTTCCGGGTCGATTGTTGTCGGGCACAAACGCACAATCGCCCACCGCCCAGACTTCGGGCCAACCGGGGATTTGCAAGAACTCGTTCACAAGGACCCGGCCGCCTTTCTTCTGGCATGGCAGCGAAGCAAGCAACGGGTTGGGCACAGTCCCGGCCGTCCAAATCAGAGTGCTGGATGGGATCGGAGGGCTGTCTTTTAAGCAGACCTCGTTCTCCGTCATGCTGGTGACCCGGGTGTTCAGGCGAATTTCGACCCCCCTTTGCGCCAGCACTTTCTGCGCATATCGCCCCAGACTTTCACCCAGTTCCGGCAGGATCAACTCTCCCGGATGCACGAGCACCACCCGCAGCATCCGCTCGCGCAGATTCGGATAGAATGGCAGCGCCTGGCGCACGAAGTCGTTCAACGCCGCGACCGTTTCCACGCCAGCGAAACCGCCACCGGCGACCACAAAAGTAAGCAATGATTGCCGCTCGCCAAGGGAACATTCGGAATTTGCCCCTTCGAGACTGCGGATGATTCTGGCGCGAAGCTGGATTGCATCCGGAAGCGATTTCATGGCCAACGCCAGTTCGGCGAAGCCGGGCAAGTTGAAAAAGTTAGCCCGACTTTCGCAACCCAGGGTATCTGAGGGGCACAAGTGACTGGAAATCAAGCTGGCCTCCTAAAAGGTCTGCACCAACGCCAATTTCTCAAACGATTGGTTCTACCAGCCCACCG
>WNGD01009285.1_pt1 | contig 11107 bp, 6 predicted proteins | sample 5400671 | NCBI WGS metagenome assembly WNGD01 (sample SAMN13153369, study PRJNA577476) | soil metagenome | isolation source: 40 cm soil or saprolite under grassland replicate 2 | place: USA:California | collected 2016-06-15
CGGGGGCGGCCGACCCGCCGGAACGGGTACAGCTGGGCGAAGAAGTACACGAACGCCGGAACGATCCACCGTTCCCAGCCGGTGTCCGCCCGCAGCAGGGCCATCTGGGAGACCAGGGCCCAGTCGTCCGCGATGGCGGCGCGGACCAGGCTGGTCAGGGTTCCCGGCTCGAAGGCGATGTCGGCATCGGTGAACAGCAGGTAGCCGCACTCCCCCGCCGCCGCCCCCTGAGCCATCGCCCACACCTTGCCCGCCCAGCCCGCCGGCAGCGGACTGCCGCCGATAACCCGCAGCACGGCGCCGACCCGGGTGGACAGGGCACCACCCGGGGAAACCCCGGGACCCGGCGGGCGGGGCTCCCCGGAGGAGGCCGCCGTGCCCAGGGCCGCGGCGACCGCCCCGGTGCCGTCGGTGCTGGCGTCGTCTACGAGCACAACGCAGAAGGACCCGGGATAGTCCTGCGCCAGCAGCGTGGGCAGCGTCTCCGGCAGGATCGCCGCCTCGTCCCGGGCGGGCACCACCGCGGCCACGCTGGGCCATCGATCCGGGCCGGGCGCGCCCGCCCGCCCGGGCAGGCGCACGTCCGTGCGCCAGAACCCGCCGTGCCCGGCCAGCAGGTACACCCAGGCAGCCGCCGCCACGACGCACGCGGCCACCAGGAAGATCACCCCCGCAGCCTTGCACACGAACGCACCAGCCCCGCTCCCAAACGTCGGCTGCACTGCCGCACACGCGCGTGGATGATTACTGGTTCGCCTTTTCGCCCGTATGGGGGGAGAACCGAATCAGTCGGGGCTATCCACAGGAGGACACTCCGCTGGGCATGTGGATATCCGTCGCCAGTTCAGTTCTCCCCCTCATAGGGGGAGGAAGCGAACTGCTGTTTACCCCGGCTAGCGGGAGGGTTAGGCGGGGGGGCGGGAGCCGGGGGTGGGCTCGATGGCGGGACGAGAGGGCGGGTCCGCGGGGGCCTCCGGGGCTGAGCCGTTGCCTGAAGAGCTGCCTCCGGCGGCCGACTCTGGCGAGGTGGCCAGGTTCCGCTTGATGGAGTCCAGGATGGTCAGGCCCTGGCCGACCAGGCCCGCGGCCAGCTCGCTCAGCCCCTCCGCGCCGTTCAGCACGTTGACGTTCGCGCCGGCCAGGCCGTTCGCGGCCTCCTTGACGATCAGCGGGAGCTGGTCGATGAGCATCCGGTCGAGCGCGACCCAGTCGTTCGAGGCGGCCGCCTCGGCCTGGATGCGCATCCGCTCCGCGTCCGCCTTGGCCAGGATGCGGACCTTCTCCGCCTCCGCCTCGGCCGGCTTGACCACCTCGCCGACCAGCTGGCGCTCCCGCAACTCCGCCTGCTGCCGGGCCAGCTCGGCCTGGGCCGAGATGACCTCCATCTGCGCCTGCGCCTGGGTGAGCGGCCCCACCTGCGCCGCCTTCGCCTGGGCCTGGTCGATCTCGGCCTTGTACTGCGCCTGCACGACCGCCGTCTGCCGGGCATATTCAGCCTGCTTGCGCTGGGCTTCCTGCTGTGCCTCGGCGGCCTGCTGGTTGGCCTGCGCCTGCGCGATCTGCGCCTGGCGCTGGATGGCGGCGTTATGGGGGGCGGCCATGGCGTCGATGTAGCCGGAGTTCATGTCGTCGATCGACTGGATCTGCAGCGAGTCGACGCTGAGGCCGATCTTGGCCATTTCGGCTTTGGAGCCGTCGAGGACCTCGGTCGCCAGCTTCTGCCGTTCGGTGACGATTTCCTCGACGGTCATGGAGCCGATGATCGAGCGGAGGTGGCCGGCGAAGATGCGGCCGGTGAGGGTGGACATCTGGTCCTGGTCCGACAGGAACCGCTGGCCAGCATTGACGATGCTCTCGTCGTCGTTGCCGACCTTGAACGCGATGACGGACCGGACGTTCAGGGAGATGCCCTGCCGGGTGACGCAGGTCTCGGCGACCTCTGCCTCGCACATGGCCAGGGTGAGGTAGCGGGCCTTGCGGAAGAACGGGACCACGAACGCGCCGTGGCCGACCACGACCCGAAACGGTGCGCCGACGCCGCCCCGCCAGCGCCTGCCACCGGAGATCAGCATGGCCTGGTCGGGGGAGGGAACACGGTAACCAAACATCGTCATGCTCCTCAGTGGGGATTGTCAGTAAGGGGGCCGAGTGGGTCCGCCCACTCGCTCACGTCCACCGTTCGCGCGCCGCGGCTCTCGATGACCAGCACGGTCGCGCCCTTGGGGATCGGGTCGGTGGACCAGGCCAGGTAGGCTTCGGTTCCCCCACGGATCTTGAGCAGCACCTCGCCGGGGCCAGCCTTCCCGCGGGTGGCAACGATGACAACGCCAATCGATCCGATCAGGGACTGGTCCCCAGTCACCGTCAGCGTCTCCTGACTATCACCACCCGGTGAATGTACTTCCACACTAGCGCTGGACGTTCGGTGGCGACGCCCGCCGGTAGCAGCCGCCGGGCGCATCCCTCTTGGCTGCTTCCTGCCGAGATCGCCGCCGCCAGAACAGCACGCGGGAAGCTGGAATAGCGCCAGGGGTGGTGACGTTGCAAACGATCGCTGGTGTGTATGTGTCCCCCGGGCCGCATCACTACCGCCTTCGCGGACTACCGTTCGGCTGGAGCCGCGTCGTGCCACTCGCCGAGGAGGCGACCGCACACCAGCGCCGCGTGCCACGCCCCCGCGAGACCCCCCACTCGTGGGGGGCGTTGGTACGAGTTGCGGCCGGCGGCCGGTGCTGAGCCGCCCGGCATGAAGCACCACCTGGCGTGCCGCACCGGACCCGTGATCAGCTACCGCCGGCGCACAGCCCGGGCGGGCGCAGCCAGCTTGGCGGACAAGCCGTCAACCGCCCCCGCGGCATGAGCTAGAGTCGCGTCTCGACCCTTATCAGGCGCTTTCACTGTCACGGCGGGTAGCCAGTGGTTCTGGATTTGGTCCGTGCGGCGCTGGCTGCGGCGGCGGCGGGCGTGCTGCCCGGTTATTTCTGGGCCGTCGTGCTGCGCCCCACGGGAGGTCTAGCCGAGCGGCTGACCTACTCGACGGTGCTCTCGATGGCCTCCGTGCCGGCGGTTGCGCTGACCCTGGCGCGGCTCGCCGGCTCTGGCATCACGCTGTGGATTGCCCTTGGCTCGGTGGCCCTGATCCTCGGCTCCGGGGCGCTCGTTTTCGTCGTGCGCGGCGCGGCGCCAGGGTCAGCCGGCCCGGTGCTGCCCCGGCCAGCCGCCTTGACCGGCACCGGCACGCTGGCGCTGACCGCGGCCGCGCTCGCCGCGGCGCTGGCTTCACTGCTGCACGTGCCAGCATCCGGCCTGCTGCTGGTCGCGGTTGCGGGCGCGCTCGCCGTCGCCGGTGTATTCGCGGCGAGGGCTCTGGCCCCGGCCGCGGAAAAGAATCGCGGCCCGGCCGCGGACCCGAGCCCCGGCCACGCCACGGACCGGAGCCCCAGCCTCGTCACGGACCGGAGCCCCAGCCTCGTCACGGACCGGAACCCCGGCTCGGCCGCGGACCCGAGCCCCGGCCCCGCCACGGACCGGAACCCCGGCCACGCCACGGACCGGCCCTCCCGCCCCGCCACGGGCAGGATTCCCGGCAGGCATGCGACGATCGCGGCAGATCGGCCAGCCCCGCCGGCCCGGGCGGGCTGGCGGGCGCTGGCGCTCTCGGTGGTGCTGGGCCTGGTCGCCGTCCGCGCGTACACGGCGGTGATCCGCTTCGACTGGCCTTACGTGCGCGGCAGCGACCAGTTCTCCTATGCGGTGATGGCCGAGCAATTGCTCTCTCACGGCTCGTACGGCACATTCCTGATCTACCCGCCCGGCTTCTCCACCCTCACCGCGGTCTTCTGCCGGATCTCCGGGCTGACGCCCCTGATGCTGTTCCCCGTCCTCGCTCCGTCCCTGCTGGTGCTCGTCGCGCTGGGCGCCTATGCGCTGGCCACCCGGCTGTGGGGCTGGGAGTACGGCGTGATGGCGGCCGCGCTGACGGGCCTGGTGCTGACCGGAGCGCACACGAGCCTGACACAGGGCAGGTACCCGGACCTGACCGCCGCCTTCTTCCTGATGGTCATGCTGGTCGCCGCGCTGATCACGCTGTATGAATCACCCTCCGTCCGGTCGGGCCTGCTGGTGACGGTGGTCGGCGCGTCCGTCGTGCTTTATCACCCGGTGGTCAGCACGTACATGGCGCTGCTGCTGGCCCTGGTCGCGGTCATCGGCCTGCCGTACCTGCTCCTCAAGAGGCGCCGGCACGATGCGGGTATGCTGCTGCTCGCGCTGGTAGCGGTCGCCGTGCTGTCCGCAGGCTACGCGGCGTACACCTACAACCTCGGCGACATCCTGACCGGGTCCTCCGCCACCTCGGCCGCGGTGACCAGCGTTCTGGGCACCCAGCCGGTGCCCGCGCCCGCGCATCTCCTGACCGAGCTCGGGCCCGCGATCGTGTGGCTCGGCATTTTCGGCATCGCCGCTCTGGCTGCTGGCATCAGGTACCTCCGCACGCCGGCACAGGTGCTCGCGGCGATAACGGTGCTGGGGTGGTCCGCGCTCATGTACCTGGGCAGCCGGACTGCGCTGGATGGCTTCCCGCAGCGGTTCGAGCGCGACCTTGGCGCATCACTGTGCGTCGCCGGCGCGCTCGGCGTCGGCATCATCGTGCGGTCGGTCGCCGCGCTGCAGACGACTAAGCGAACCCTGACGGTAGCGGCGTCGCTGGCCGCCGGCCTGGTGATCGTCCTCGCCGGGCTGCCGGCGGCCGGCAACGTGCTGACCGACAGCGGCGCGCGGGGAAATGTGGTCAGCCATGCGGTCGCGCGCGCGGGTGAATGGCTGCGCCAGCACAACACCGGCGGCACGATCATCTCGACGCCTGGCATGAACCACGGCATCACCAACCGCGCCGTGCTCGCCCTGGGCGGTTATACCGGCCTGCAGTCCTACTTCCCCCGCCGGCTGAGGCATCCGCGGTCGCTGCCCCCCGCCGGCCGGCAGCCTCTGCTCGATTCCGCGCACGTGCTGTCGCAGCCGGTGAGTTGCCGGTCGGCCGACATCCTGGTTCGTGACGACGTCCGGTACATCGTGCTGTACAAGTTCGGGCAGCAGGCCGATTTCGCCGGCTTCAGCACCTCGCCCCGCCATTACCGTCCCGTGTTCCAGGACTCGTCAGTGATTATCTACGCCCCGCTGCGGGCTCCCTGCCAGGCCCGGTAGCCAGCCGATGGCCGCCAGGCCCATCGCCGCGGCTTCAAACTCGCAGTTGCGGCGGCCGCAGCTTGGCGGTCTCACCGCGGCGGCTGTGGCTTAGCGGTCGCACCCGCGGCGGCTGCGGCTTCGCGGGTCTCACCCGCGGCGGGTGGCGCGCTCATGGGCCCGCCAGGGGCCAGGGTTCCCCGGTCGCGGCCAGCACGTCGGCCGGGCGTGGCAGCGCCGCCTGCGCGCCCCGGCGGGTGGTCGCCGCCGCACCCGCCGCGCACGCGGCGCGCACCGCGTCGGCCGGTCCCACCCCGGCCGCCAGCGCGACGGCCAGCGCCGCCACGAACGCGTCGCCGGCGCCGACGCTGTCGACGCTCGCCACGCTGAAACCGGGCACGGCCACCGCGCCGGTCGCACCCGGCGCACCGGCCACGTCCGGCCCTGAGGTATCCGGAGCGCGGGCGAGCACCGCCCCGGCCGCGCCGAGGGTGATGACCACGTTCCCGGCGCCCATCCGGGCCAGCGCCGACGCCGCCGCCGGTGCCTCCTCCGGCCCGGCCAGCGGCTGCCCCAGCACCGCCGCCGCCTCCTGTTCGTTGACCACGAGCCAGTCCACACCGCCGGCCAGCAGGCCAGCCGCCCCGTCCGGTGCCGGCGCCAGGTTCAGCACGCACGTCGTGCCCGCCTGCCGGGCCCGGCTCAGCACGCCCGCGAGCACCATGGCGGGGATCTCGGCGGAGACCACCAGCGCCTCGCGCGGGGCCGCGAACGCCGCAGCCACCTCGTCCGGCCCGGCCAGGCCGTTCGCGCCGGCAGCCACCGCTATCGCATTCTCGCCCGCGGCGTCCACCGTGATCAGGGCCAGCCCGGAGGCGGCGCCGGTAACCACGCGCACCCCACCGGCATCTACTCGCTCGGCCGCCAGCCCCGCGCGCAGCCGGGTCCCGAACTCGTCGTCGCCGCAGCAGCCGACCATACGCACCGCCGCGCCCAGCCGGGCGGCGGCCACGGCCTGGTTGGCGCCCTTGCCGCCGGCGCCGATGACCGCGCCGGCGGGCGACAGGACCGTCTCGCCCGGCCCGGGTAGGTGGGGCACTGCCAGTGAGATATCGGTGTTGAGGCTGCCCACCACAGTCACCCGGGGGACCCCGGAGGACCTGGCGGTGCCGGTAGCCCCGGCGGGCTCGCCGGCCGTCCGGGACACAACGACCCTGGAACGCCGCCGCATGCGCCCACCGCCCTCCCGCCCCATCAGCCCCGGCCGCGCCGGTCCGCCAGCGCGCGGCGCTCCTCCGGCGGCGGGCCGCCGGATCGCGTTCGCCGGACACCCAGGCACCCTACTCCGGGAACCGTGTCTCAACGGTCACCCGGAGCGACGACACCCAATCGGGTATCGTTTCAAAGATCACTGCTCTGCTGTCCCACACCTCCGTGCGGACGCTGATCGTCGGGATCGATCAATCCGGACGGATCATCCAGCATGACCGGAGTTCGCTGGAAACCCTCGCCCCGTCCGGCGACTCCCTGCTCGGCGCCCATCTGAACGACCTGGTCACCGCGCCAGACGCGGCTGGCTCGCCGCTGAACGGGCTGCTCGACGCCGCCCGCAGCGGCCGCGAGGCCACGGCGGTGCTCACGTTCCGCACCAGGCGCCTCGACCCCGTCGACGCGGTGGTCTCGATCCAGCCCATGCGCGGAAGCGACGACAGCATCAGCGCGCTGGTGATCATCCGCATGCCGCCGCCCGCCGACGAGCAGTTCCTCGACCCGGCGCAGATGCGTCACGCGCTGCTGGACGATACGTTCCGCCAGATCGGCGCCACCCTCGACCTCGACCAGATGGCCCGGGGGCTGATCAACATCGTGGTGCCGCACTTCTGCAACTCGGCGGGGCTGCTGGTGCTGGAGAGCATGGTGGCGGCCGACGATCCCCCGGCCGACCGGGAGGACGGGTCACCCTTGCTGCGCCGGCTGGCCATCGCGAGCGACGACGACGACCCGCGCCTGGACGCGGCGTTCCCCACCGGGGAGGTCCTCCGGTACCCACCCGGAACGCCCTATACCGAGGTCATGGAGACCGGCAAGCCGGTGCGGACGAGAAGCGACAACGACGACGCGCTCAAGATCGCCGAGTCCTGGCTGCGGCGGCCCGTCGCCAAGCTGCTCGCGGGCACCTCGATGCTGCTGCTGCCCCTCCACGCCCGCGATACCCTGCTGGGCTTCATCGTGTGCACCCGCCGTGCGGGCTTCCGTCCCTTCGACGCTTACGACACCGAGATCGGTATGGAGTTCGCCTCCCGGGCGGCGATCTACATTGACAACGCGCGCCGGTACAGCCGGGAGCGCGCCACCGCCCTCACCCTGCAGCGCAGCATGCTGCCGACCGACCTGTCCGCGCCCTGCTCGGTCGAGGTCAGGCACCGCTACCTGCCCGGCAGCCAGCTGATCGAGGTCGGCGGCGACTGGTATGAGTCCATCGCCCTGCCGGGGGCCCGGGTAGCGCTGGTGGTCGGCGACGTGGCCGGGCACGGGGTGCGGGCGGCCGTCACCATGGGCCGGCTGCGCACGGCGATCCAGACGCTCGCGATGCTGGAACTGTCTCCCGCCGAGTCCCTTCAGCAGCTCAACGAGCTCATGCAGACGCTGGGCGAGCGGGAGCCCCACTTCGCGACCTGCTCGTACGCCGTCTATGACGCGGTGCAGGGCATCTGCGAGGTCGCCTCGGCCGGCCACCTGCCACCGCTGCTCGTGCGGCCGGACGGCAACAGCGAGTTCCTCGACGTCTCGCCGGCGCCCCCGCTGGGGGTCGGCGAGGGCGTCATCCACAGCCGGTCCTTCGAGGTCGAGGACGACAGCATGTTCGTCCTGTACACGGACGGGCTGGTGGAGAGCCGGGACCGAGACATCGACGACGGCCTGAAACGCCTGCAGTCGACGTTCGGCCCCGGGTCGGCCGGGCGCCCGGTGGAGGAGCTGTGCAAGGCCGCCGTCGCGGGCGCCTACGCCGACCAGCAGCGCGACGACATAGCGGTGCTGATCGCGCGGCTGAGCCGCATCGACGGCAGCCAGCTGGCGACCTGGGTCCTGCCCGGGGAACTCACCTCCGCGGGCGAGGCGCGAGCGCTGGTGACCGAGCCGCTGGAGAAATGGGAGCTGACCAGCATGGTGCCCACCACCCAGCTGCTCGTCTCCGAGCTGGTGACCAACGCGATCCGGTACACCGACGGCCCGGTCACCCTCCGCCTCGTCCTGGAGCGGGCCCTGACGTGTGAGGTCGCCGACACCTCGCCGACACCGCCGAGGATGAGGTACGCGGCGAGAGACGACGAGTCGGGCCGCGGCCTGCAGATCGTCAGCCAGCTCTCGCTGCGCTGGGGCACCCGGAGAACGGCGGGGGGCAAGGTCGTCTGGTGCGAGCAGCAGCTCCCGCGGGGCTTCACTCCGGCCTTGCCGCCGCGTACCTGAGCGGCCCCGGGCACCGGGTCGGCCGTGGTCAGCGGCACTGCCCCGGCGATCCGTTAAGCATGAAGCGTGGCCGGCCGCGGCCGGCCCGGGCGGGGAGCGGGCCGGCCACGGGTCCCGGGCGCGCGGCCACGTCCGCCGGTGACGGCGCGTAATGACACCGGGGGCGGGCATCACGACGGCTCAGAATGCTGGCGGGCCGGGCTGAGAGGAGGCTGAGGGTGTGCTGTGGGGGTGGCTCCAATCTCCGGGTGTGTTAGAGGGAGGGGCCTGAGGGCCAGGGCCCGCCCCCGGGGATACTTGGGCGGATGCCCTCGGCCCCGGCACCTCTCAGCGGGGGCGGGTGTAGAGCACTAGCCAGATGCCGGTGACTGAGGCCTCCCGGGATGTCCGGGAACTCGGTTTTCTGGCGGTGGCCAGGCGGTGCCGGATGACGGGGGTGGGGGCGTTGGTGCCGAGGAGGGTGGCGGACTGGGTGGGGGTTTGGGCGAGGCCGATGTCGCGCAGGGAGCGGTACCCGGCGGGGTAGGCCGCCTCGAACTCGCGATCGTTGAGGCGGGGGATGAGCAGCGCGTCGCCGGGCCGGCTGTGCGCCGCGACGAGATGGCTCAGCTGCCGGAGGTTCTCGCTGTGGCCGTCGGCCTCACGGTCGCTGATCTGGCCGGGCAGCGCGGCCAGCACGATAAGCGCCAGGCCGCCGCCGGCGGCGGCGGCGCGGCCCAGCGAGGCCAGGCCGGCCCCGGCCAGCAGAGCGGCGGCCGGCACGCAGAACACGACGTAGCGCGGCGAGAACACCGGGTGGACGGCGGAAGCGATCAGCAGCACCGCCGGCGGCAGGAGCAGCCACGGAAGGCCGAGGGCCAGCAGGCGCGGCGGCACGTCCGCCCGCAGCCGCCCGCGCAGCGCGCTGAAGGCGAACGTGGCCACCGTGACGAACAGCAGCACCGCCGCCAGTCCGGGCGGGCCGAGCAGCCGGGCGACGCTGGCGACCCGCGCCACGTCCAGCGGTTTGAGCCAGCTCACCTGGCTGCGCTGGCCAAAGGAGATCACTATTACCGGGCTGACCACCAGCACCGCGGCGCCCGCGGCGGCCAGCCAGCCGCGCACGAGCGGCCCGCCACCGGCCGGGGCCCGCGCGGGCGGGGCGCCGCTCTTCGCGGGCAGGGCGCCGGAGTTCGCGGGCAGGTCACGGCGGGCCCACAGCGCCAGCGTCAGCGCATGCGCGGGGATGAGCAGCAGGGCGAAGATGTTGCCCAGGCCCATGGCGGCGACCGTCACGCCATACCAGGCCAGCCAGCGGCGGGCGGAGGGCGCTTCCATGGCCCGCGCCAGCAGGTAGCTCGCGGTCGCCCCGAGCGCCGTCACCAGGGCGTACCCGCGCGCGTTCTGGCCGTACCAGGTCACGATCGGCAGCGCCGCGAAGACCAGTCCGGCCGCCAGCCCGGCCCGGCTAGACACCAGGCGGCGCCCCAGCGCGGTCGTCAGGCCGGCGGCCACCGCCATCCCCGCTGCGGACGGGAACCTGAGCGCCAGCGCGCTGGTCCCGGCCGCCCGGGTCTCGAACCAGATGAGCACGTAGTAGGCGCCGTGCACGGCGTCCGCGTGGCCCAGCATGCGCACGAGCTGGGGCAGGCGCCGGTGGACGGCGGCAAGCGTGGCGCCTTCGTCCCGCCACAATGACGGGCGCTGGATCCGGTAGAGCGCGACCACCAGCGTGATCAGCGCCGGGATGATGGCTACCCAGGCGTGGCCGTCCGGCTGCCGCCCGGCCACGGGCCTGGTGGCCGGCTCCTGCTGTGGGGGCGAGACGGTACGGCCCCCCGCGGATCCGGCCACAACGCCATCATCCGGCCGTCACGATGCCCGCAACAGAAGTGATCGCCCATCTTTGCCCTGAGCTGGCCAACTAATGACAGAAGGCCGTCTGGGCCGGCGCGCTCACCGCCGGGCGCGGTCAGGAACCGCGCATGGCGCGCAGCGACTCGCGCAGCGATCCCATGGTGGCGAGCACCGCCGACGGCTCGTACCCACAGTGCGCCATGCAGTTCGCGCACCGCGGGTCCTTGCCCCGCCCGTAGGCCTCCCAGTCCGTAGTCTCGATCAGCTCGGCGTAGGTCTTGGCGTAACCGTCGGACATCAGGTAGCAGGGCCGCTGCCAGCCGAGCAGCGAGTAGGACGGGATTACCCAGGCGGTGCAGGCGTAGTCGGTCTTGCCCTCGAGGAAATCGAGGAAGAGCGGCGAATGGTTGAGCCGCCAGCGCCGGCGGTTCCCGTTCGCGAACGCCTTCCGGAACAGTTCCCGGGTCTCGGTCACGCCCAGGAAGTGCTCCTGATCGGGCGCCTTCTCGTAGGCGTAGGCGGGGGAGATCATCATCTGGTCCACGGCCAGGTCGTCGTTGAGGTAGTCGAGCACGTCGATGACGGTCTGCGGGGTGTCGGTGTTGAAGAACGTGGTGTTGGT
>WNGD01006556.1_pt1 | contig 11104 bp, 11 predicted proteins | sample 5400671 | NCBI WGS metagenome assembly WNGD01 (sample SAMN13153369, study PRJNA577476) | soil metagenome | isolation source: 40 cm soil or saprolite under grassland replicate 2 | place: USA:California | collected 2016-06-15
TTGTCCAGACGTACTTGTTGAACCTGTTTCAGGGGGACGTGGACAGGTTCGCAAGGTTCAGTCCGGTCTTGCATGATCCGAGGGGCGGCTTCCTCCCCCGTGTAAAGCCGCTCTGCGAGGTTCCCGAGAAGGAGGTTGCGCTGTACGGGTATGTAGAGGGATTGACTTTCCAGTCTGCGTCCTGTCCGTACATGATGGAGGCGTTGCGGAACGAACTCCGAGCCGTCCTGAACAGGCTTGAGCTCGCTCATCCCGGAGTCGTCTTCAGCGCCTACCGGGCGATGACTCGTCTTCGAGCACTGGCCGAGCCGAATGTTGCTCCCTCCGAGCTGCACTCGTGCCGGTCCTGCGGCGAGCCCACTACCCTAGAGCTGTGTGAGGCGTGTAGAATGGTCGGAGTTACGACGGACAAGCTGGATATTCCAGCATAGATGGCATTCATACAACTCCTAGTCTCAGGCTTCGAATCCCAGTCTTCCTACGAGTGGGACGAACGCGACTCCTCCGAGCGAAGTCTTCTTGACCCGTCCATCGGACTCCTTTTGCACTTTGACTAGTTCTTGGGGGAAGAGCCTTCCTCCAACCGGGACAAGTAGTATTCCCTGAGGTCGGAGTTGCTCCATGAGAGGCTCGGGAATTCTGGGCGCTGCCGCCGTCACCAGTATCCTATCGTAGGGTGCCCTGTCCTTGTATCCCATCGAGCCGTCGCCGTGGACTAGCGTGACTCGACCGCTGTATCCGGCGCGCTCCAGGTTCTTTCTCGCGAACTCTACAAGTTCTGTCACCTGCTCTATTGTGTAGATGTGACCTTGGGGTCCGATCTGCTCTGCGATTGTGGCTGCGTGGTAGCCGCTTCCGGCTCCCACTTCGAGGACGATTAGGCTGGGCTCGAGTTCGAGGGCTTCATTCATTATGGCGACCATGTGACGCCCGGCATTCTATGCCGTGTGGCGCGCTGATCGTCTGACCATGCTCGGTGGGTAGAGGCGTGTCGCTGTAAGCGTATGGACGGAGATGCTCCGGGACGAATAATTCCCTCGGAACCTTTCTCATCGCCTCCATGACCTCCGGGGATCGTAGCAACCCTTCCCGGACAAGACCCTGGACCATCCTCTCTCGATCTCTCAGGAAATCCGACGTGCCTATCCCTCGCCTCCACACGTCGACTTAAACTAGGAAGGATATTAGGATGAATCTAGGACCTGCCAGTCGACCCTTGCGCTTCACTTTCCACGCGTACGGCCATTCTTCGGTTCTCTCAACCCACCCTTCGACCATAGAAGTAACGAAGGAGGCGCATCTCTCGTCGAAGGGAGACTGTATCGTTGCAGTGAACTCTTCGGCGGGACCCGCGGATCTACCGGACGATCTGCGGACGATTCTCTCAACGCCTGGATCAAAAGCCCGACTCATTCTAAGACTTGGCCGACGCTTCCAGTTCATCGTACAGGGAGAAGGAGACCCTCGACTAACCCTTAATCACACGACTGATCTGGTGATCAGGAGAAGCGGCTTCATCTCAGATAGAACGCTTATGATCCACGCGGACAAGGCCTCGAGTGATCTTCCCCGCGAAATGGTACGTCTGCTAAAAGACCCGAGAAATCGGGTCACTATCGAAATCTCCGCTAAGGCTCCCGGATAACCTGAGCGTCAATCCCGATCTGCCATCTCATCGGTGCCACTTCCCGGACCTTGCGAATCCCCAGCAATCGACTGATAGAGTGGCCTGATGATTTCAATGCATTTTCCAGCTCACTTCTAGCCTCTCCTTCTGAATCCTCCCCTTCGCCAAACGTGTAGTAGTGGACCACCCCGCCTGAGGGCTGTAATGCGGCGCAGGCCGCGTCGACGAACTCCTTAGCAGCAGAAGGGTGGTTCATGATTGCCCTTGTAGCTCTGCCATCCAGCTGTCGAGCAACCGTTCCAGCGTCTCCGAGATGAACATGAACCTTGGAGTCGACTTTGTTTGTTCGAGCGTTCTCTTGAATCAACCTCGCCGCCTCTGGGTTAGAGTCAATCGCGTCAACAGTAACATTCTTCACCGTTTTCGCGATCAGAATCGAGAAGGGGCCAGCCCCAGCAAACATATCGACTACTCTTTCTCCCTCTGCGACCTGTCGAGACACTCGCTGGTGTTCTGTGGATAGTCGTGGAGAGAAGAAGACCTTGGAAAGGTCGACTCTAAAGGCGCAGCCGAATTCCCGGTGCACCGTTTCAGTTCTCTCTTCGCCAGCCACGTGGCGTAGGGGTCTTACTCGTTCAGGACCCGAGACGGGCCCCGCCTTGGCGAAAACCGCTCTTACGTTCGGGTGGACTTCTAGAATTGCTTGAGCCACCGTCTTCTCGTACGAGCCAAGTTCAGGGGCGAGTTCGAGAATGGAGATGTCCCCGACTATGTCGAATGATCTCGGCAGCTCTTTGAGCGCTTCTAGGGAAATCTTGCCGGAAAGTGCATCTTCCAAGGTCCGTGGCGATTTCTTGCGCGGCTCGAATTCATCCTCTCCGAGTGTCGCGCCGTCAATCTCTCGTTGCAACAACTCGGACTCCATGGTCTGGAGGCTGCGAATCAGGGGAACTGCTAGTGTTTTGTCTTCATTCTTGAGATTGAAGTCTCCGTCGACTAGCCCCATCTTTGATAGGAGTTGTATTGTCCGCTGAGCAGATGTTCGTTGCACTCGGACGCTCGGTCTTATGGATCGATTTTTCGGGAGTGTATCGTTTTCTTGAATCAATTATCGAGACTCAGAAACCGGAATCGGCTCGGTCCTAGACTTTAATTTTTTCAGAAAGTCCAGATCGGCAAGCGCAACCTCGGCTGACAGCCTCACATCCTCATCGGTATCGGCAAGCCTCGCGATCAACCCGTCCCGGGCCCTCTCATCACCGATCGACCCGAGCGCGACGGCGGACTCATGTCTAACGAGCACACTAACGTCGTTGGCCATCGCTCGTAGCAATGCAGGTACCGCTGACTTGAACTCCAATTGTCCCAAGGCGAACGCGGCCTCGTGACGCACCAGGGGGCTAGGATCTTCTTGAAGAGCGCCTGCTAGCAAAGGAACGGCCGCTTCACTCTTCAGATCCGCTAACATACAGACTGCGTGGATTCGCAGAACAATGCTGGGCCTATCATCGAGAACTCTCTTGAGGTAAGCCACCTCGCTTTTGGAGAATGCCCACTCCATTCTCTCCAGAGTCTCAAAGTCACCCGAGTGGTCGGGAATCTTGACCATCGTTGCTGTCGACTTCATGTCCCAGGATTCTCCTACTTGTAGCTCTTCTCTCCTGCAAGAATCTTGATGAGTAGCTTATTTTCTCTTGGCGGGATGGGACAAGTGTACTGATCGTTGTATGCGCAGTATGGATTGTAGGCCAAGTTAAAGTCCAGCTCGTACTCGTCTCCGCCCTGCTCTTCCAGATCGAGATACCTGCCAGACTTGTACGTCTCGGAGCCTGATGTCTCGTCGGAAAACGGTATGAACAAGGATCTGGCGAAAGGGTCCTCAGCTGACTTGTAAACAAACAACCTCAACTTAGCACCTTGAAGCTGGAATGTGAAGGTTCCATGCTTCAAGTATGCTTGTTTGGATCCCTTGCTTGTTACCACCATTGTGGGCTCCGGCCGGTCATACCTGTCGAGTCTAGCGTTGACTCTGTAGGCTGGGTCCGGCGAATAATAGTTCAGACCCTTGAAGTTGGCGCGCTTATCCATCGGAATAGGAGAATCAGGATCATCTCGGAAGTAGATGTCTTTCTCCCCACGAAATGCTGTAATCTCGTTCTCAGCCTGCTGGCTCATGTCGATATCTCGACGGGATCAATTGCCTCCTTCGTCTCATCCCAGCTAGGAATCGTTTTGTCGCTCCCCGCCAGTGCCTCCCATCGCCTTCTCATAGCACTGCGGACAATAAGGTCCCGAGTAAGGTCCATGTTTGGTACAGGATGGCCGGGCTGTACCGCGTTTGAGCTTACGCTTCACACTTCCCCGAATTGGCAATGACCACTCCAAACAGCTACAATCTGTCAGAAAGACCTTGTCTTGGATGCGTACATCTAGTGATTCGAGAATTTTTGATGTAGCGAACTTGGAGGGATTCCCCACCGTTATGTTGACATCGCCAGGCACTTTGCTTCCGATGAAGAGCTTGAAGTTTAACCCGTCTTGTCTTGAACACGATGCCTTCGTGATTGACTATTTCGAATTCAGTGGGCTTCGAGGAGATCATGTGTCCAGAGACCTTCTTCACCGTGCTACAATACGATCTTGGAATGAGCCGTCCAACGCGACACTGACTCGGAGACCGCGGAAATCACTATCGCTTAATTAAAGAGGAACTGCGTATGTTTGGCGGATGTTTTTGTCGACGAGACAGTTCAGAATTAACCGAAGGCTCGGTTTCATTGCGCTGTTGGCACTCATGGCTGGAGTTTTTTACATACCGTCGCAGGTCCAGCAGGTGCATGCGACCCCACCGCCTCTTGCACTGGATGGTGTTGGAGTCAGCACGTGTTCTGGATATTTTTGTCCTCATTCACAGGTACTAACTACAGCCCATGGACATGATGCGATAGTCGTGGTAGCTGAAACAGTTGGGGGCGCCAACATCACCTCGGTAACAGATACTCGCGGTCTGAACTTTACCCTGCGTCTTTCATTCAATTCCGACCCGTATTGCTTTACTTGTGGGGGTGTAGTGCAGACGCTCTGGGAATACTATGCCGTCGCCCCCTTCACTTTGAACTCGGATAATATTACAGTAAATGTGAAACCTGGTCTCCCGCCATGGGACAAGTGCTGTTTTGTTTGGGGAATACAGACCATTGCGGTCCACGGCCCAAACACCAGAGTTGTTTTCGATCCAGACTCCTCGATACCTTCGGCCTGTGCTCAGCCTGCATGTGGGAATTGCTATGCGGGCTCCTCATCGACGTGTTCTGCCTTGATACAAACCTCTACGTATGATTTTGTCATAGCCGCAATAGCAATAAACGATGCTGGCCCCTGCGGGTCAAGTTATCCCCTCGGAACAGTGCCGAGTTTCACAAGCTTAACAGTCCAGAACAACCGTTTCGAGATGGATTATGCGGTAACCACAAGGCCACGCAGCATGGTCGTTGCTTCATGCGCCGGAACTGATGCGGTGGCAATGACTCTCGATGCCATCTCCTTCTATGGCGCGTTTGGGACTTAGGCGCTCGTTGGAAGTTGATAGTTTCCCCATCAAGAGGGCCTACCCGTCTAGCTAGCATTCTGATCTTATGGGTTCTCTCTTTGACGATCTCGTTACCCTAGCCATTCCTAGCTGGCCATAGGCCATCGTTCACGATCTTAGTATCGGTATACTGTGTAGGGTGGCTTGTTGGGGCTGATTGGCTAGGATTTGTGGCGGGCCCGGAGGGATTTGAACCCTCGACCACTCCCCGAACGAGCCTCGTTGGGCTCGCTCTTCAGGTTAAGAGCTTCAGCCTCATGGAGCCTGCTGCTCTACCTGGCTGAGCCGCCCGACCGGACCCAAATGATCCGGTTTACGGGCCCAAGGGACCCGCCGAGAGCCCGCGAGACCCGGATTTCTAATAAAGATTGTCGGTCCGCCTGATGCGCTGATTACAAACAGCTACAGAGTCCGTGAGATTGACGCTCATCTAGTGTTCCTGTCCCAATTCTCTCACGGTAACACAAGCCTTCCGCGGCACCATTCGCACCCAACCCTCGAGAATACTATCGGCCGTCGACACTAGATGATGAGGCTACGCACAGTCACCCCCCTAGTTGCCCTAGCACTGACTCTAATCCTCGCCCAGGCACCCCTGGTCTCTGGAGCAGCCTCGTACGCTCTCTCGATCAGCCCAAACGTTCCAGTCAGCCTCGGCACTAGCATGACATTCACCCTGACACTATCGGGGGGAAACAAGAATTCAGCCTACACTGTCCTCTTCGATGTTGTGAAGCCAAATGGAACTGGAGCCGCTCTAGCCACCAAGGTTATCACGACGAACAATGCGGGGGCGGGAAGCCTGTCCCTGAACTACCCCGACCCCTCCTTCACTTCGTTGAATGGGACTGTTGCTACCGATGTGGGAGGCGTCTACGACGTGTACGTCAACCAGACTTCTCCCACGAACATTGGCCAGGTCCAGAGCGGCCAGTTTACTGTAAGCTCGAAGCTGACCGTGGTGCTTTCCCAGCCGGTGGCTGGAACCATTGTACAGAGGTTGCAAAATATTGTGATCAGCGCCACTGTCTCGGCTCTGAGCGGTCCCGATAACGGGGCCATCGTTTACGCCAACACACCTGGAAATGGACAGATTCTCCTTCTTCAAACAAGCCCGGGGTCCTACTCTTACAATTATCAAGTCTCAAGCGCAGATCCGACTGGAACATGGATTATCATTGTCCAGGCTAGCGATAGCATAGGCAACTCGGGAAAGAGCACACCGGTTAATGTTACCGTTACGAAGAACGACCTGATTGTCGACTCACTCATAACCTACGACTCGCAGGGACACCCTTCAACGAGCTTCTCGGCCGGCGACACTATCTACGCCTCCTTCGTGATACGGTACTCTTACGGCACTAACAACTACCTAGGCTCGGGCCAGTATGCAGTCCAAGTGAGAAACCCCTCCGGGACACTGGTCGCAAATCTCACCGCCGCTTATGACTCCTTCCGCCGCGGATTCTATACAGGAACTGGCTATCCGGTTTCAGCCTTCGACCCAGGTGGCACTTGGACTGTCGGAATGTCCGCGAACAGTATCAACGATGGATTCGGAAACACAGGTCCCGGCCTTAGCACATCTGTCCCATTACAGATTGCGACTTCGCCACTCAGCTACTGGCCCTTTGTGGTCGCCGGCATAGTGGCCGTTCTCGGGGGAGTCGTCACCGTCAAGCGATTCGACATGTATCTCGAAGGCTTCCAACACCTCGACCAGCTAATGGGAGGACCTCTCCCAAGAGGATCAAGCATACTATTGCTGGGAGACGCCGGAAGCGGGAAAACAATACTCTCCTACCAGCTACTACACGAGGAGTTAGACTCCGGCAAGCTCTGCGCCCTACTGTCCTACGACGCCTTTCCCGAAGACGTTCAAGCCAGAATGAACGAATTCGGATGGGACATTGTCTCTCACCTGCGCAAGGGTCGCCTGAAGATTATCGACTGTTATTCCAGCCTAGCTGGGCAAGGAGAGGGGGCGATAAAGGACCCTTCGGACCTTACTGAGCTGAACATACAGGTAACCGCGTTTATCGGCAGAGCAAAAGGCGCGCCCGTCACTGTCGTACTCGATTCGCTGACTCCAATATTCAACGGGGTCGAGGAGAAACAGGCCATCAACTTCATCCAAACCCTTGGTGCCAAGGTGAAGAAGACAGGAGGCTTGTTCATACTAACCGCATCCAAAGGGGCCATCCCCGACGAGTCAGCGGCCAAGCTGAAGACGATGGTGGACGGGGTCATAGAACTCAGCATAGTCAGAGGGCGAGGGAGGGCTCACCGGTTCTTGTCGGTAGTCAAGATGGAGAGGAGGAGAATATCGTCAAGTTCGGTCGGGTTCGAGATCGACCGGACCAGAGGTCTCGTCTTTCGAGTATCTCGATTCGGACTATTGAAAAGACAGCTCGTCAGCTTTCTAAGAATGCGCGAGGGTTTGGCACACGCCAAATCGACCCTCAGAAGACCTGAAGCCCAGGCCGGCAGAGGATCATCGACAACTCAACGCTGACTCCGAAGCTCTAAGAAGCAGATTTAGCCCTGAACTGTTTCCACGTGCACTATGCATTCGTTTGCATTCATAGGGCTCGGGTTGAATGACGAGAAGGGCCTCACCCTGGAGGGCCTAGAGGAGGCCCGACGCGCAGACAGAGTATTTGCAGAATTCTACACCAACCCGATGCCGGCTCTCGATATGAAGCGCTTGGAGAAGCTCATCGGCAAGAAGATCCACGAGGTCAACAGAATTGAGCTGGAAGAAGAAGGAGGCCGTGATCTGATCAGCTCAGCCAGAGATGGCAGTGTGGCATTCCTCGTGCCCGGCGACCCCATGGTAGCTACCACGCACGTCTCATTGAGGCTCTTGCTGTCCAAGGCAGGAGTTGGATCCCGAATAATCCACGCTCCGTCGATCATGTCGGCAGTCTGTGGAGCAACGGGACTCCAGAGCTACAAGTTCAGCAAAGCTGTCACCGTCCCTTACGACCCGCCTCTTCCAGCCTCGGTTCTGGAGACTATCTCCGACAACCACGGTCGAGGTTTACACACTCTGCTCCTCCTCGACGTCAAAGCAGATCGGAACAAACAATTGACCATAGCTGAAGCGCTCACCAAGATCACATCTGCGAACCCCAGGTTAGAAAGCCGCCTTGCCGTTGGAGTTGCTAGACTAGGGGCTCGCGACGAGAGGGTCAAAGCATCCAGGATAGGGCTCCTCGTCAACGAGGACTTCGGCGGCCCTCCCCAGTCGATTGTGGTTGTCGGGAAGCTCCACTTCATGGAAGTCGATGCGCTGAGGATTATCTGCGGGGCACAAGATTCGGACTTGCGTGAGACCAGTTGAAAGAGAGCGCGTCAGATAGAACCGCGAAATATCTAGAGTCGATCTCAGCCGCACTGAGACGGTTGAAGGTCAAGAAAACACCAAGAACCATCGTGGGATCACAAGTTCAATACGTGCTAGAGCTTGTCCGAGGATACACGAAGGACGCTCGGCATTATGCCGAGAAACGGAAACCAGTGACATCACTTGTCTGCATTGCATACGCCGAGGGACTGTTGGACGCGATGAAGTTTCTCGAACTGGTCGACTTCTAGAATAGCCTCAAAGTAACACTCGCCTGATATTGCCCGGAGACGGTTTCATATTGAATCGAAATGGTCGACTGTGCTGCGTGCGGAAGAATCATACACAGAGACGAACTCGTCCTCGCAGCTTTCAGTCAAGAGGGTAAGAGGACATATTTTCACCAGGACTGTGAGCAGAAGGCTGATTACATTTCTCGATGGAAAGAAGAGGCCCCATGGGCTTTCAAGTCGATCAGACTAACAATCCCTGACTGGCAACAGTGCAGCCCGAAGAAACACTTGGGCGTTTGGCAATCAATCTTCATAGCCAGGCGAGACGAGGACATCTGGTGTCCCGACTGCGGGCTAAAGATCGCTCGACATGAAGGTCTGAACTGTCCAAAGTGCAGCTCTCCCGCGATAGTAGTTGGCGTGGAATCGACCAAGATGGTTTTCACGCATAGAGAACCGCTCTACAAGCTATTGGTGCATTGCACCCAGAAGGGAGACGACTCTATCAGCTATGCCATCTCAAGTGGATTCACCCCAGTCACGATAACCGCAAGGAAGAGTAGCGAGCAGACACCTGAACAAGGGTCGAGAATGATGCTAGAGTACAAACCAAGAGAAGACCTGAAGAGAGGTCTGAACGTCTAATCATACGACCATAAGGGAATATTCTCCGAGGAAAACACGATCAGGGCTCAATGACTCGATTGGAGACGTATTGCCCAGTATCCAACCAAGAGCTTGACCCCCGAGGCACTTGTAGAAGCTGCGGTTATTCATTCCAGCTACAGCATGGACTTGCCGCCCGGCTATTGCTCAAAACTTACCCCCTTCCGGCATTGACACGAACGTTTGCATGCTTTCATTCATTCCACAGCGGAAGGTCGGATGATGGTTAGTGATACATCGTCTGGCATGCTTTTGGGCAAACCGTTTACCTTTTTTAGTAGAGAAGCGTCACACCGGTTTCAACGATGTCCCGAACGGAAACGACAGACCTATCGTTCGTAGCGGATCGAGTGCAACCTCAGACCTGGACACTCTTCCAGTCCCTCAGAACTCGCATGAGGCAGTTGAAAGGCGTGACTATGAAGGTGCAGTACGAGAAGCAGAGTCGAGAACCTACCCCCGCCTTCTACTATGAAAACAGGCTACTCTTCCACGTTCACGCAAGAGGGGAGGAGATCAATGCGACATTCCACGCAGACCAGCGCGCTAGAAACAAAATAGTCGAGGACCAATCCCTAGATTGGAGGCTGAGGGACCAAGTGAACAAGCGCACATGGGCCGCGTTCACCCTTCGAAACCTGACAGACCTCGCGCCATTCATGGATCTAGTCAAGGCCAAATACGAACACATCAACCAAGAAGCTACCGGCAAACAACCGGAACTACGACCGATCGCATTCTGAAACTGAAGGACCTACACCACAATCGACAACCATTGAATAACGCCATCTAGTCGCGTTTTTATCAATCCAAGTCATCCCACGCCTGAGAACGTTCTTTGGCTCAAGATTCCCGTCTCAGCCCACGACTATCCAGGCTGAAAGAAACACTCTCGACAAAACATCTCTCCGGAACAGATGAGAACGTACAGGCTGTCGTAGCCGTTCTCCTCCAAGAAGAGACATCTTCTGATCTGAACATTCTCCTCATACATCGAGCAGAAAGAATCGATGACCCCTGGTCCGGTCAAATCGGGCTTCCCGGAGGAAGAGTCGAACGGTCAGACCCCTCGGCAAGGGCCGCGTTGAGGCGAGAGGTCAGCGAGGAAATTGGCCTAGACTTGGACAAAGATGGCGATGAACTCGGAACCCTGAGTCTCGGCTCGCCCATGAGACGTCTTGAGATGAAGGTCCAGCCCTGGGTCTACGGACTCCGCCACCGGCGTGAGGTCAGGACTGGACCAGAGGTTCAAGAAGCCTTCTGGGTTTCGCTCGCTCGACTCCCTTCCCTCAGAACTACAACTGAGATCGAGATCAGAGGCACCCGTCGGAGTGTAGAGGCTTTTCTAGTAGACGGCAGGGTTGTGTGGGGCTTCACACACAGGGTCTTAGAGGAGCTTCTGTCAGTTCAAGACGAAAACTGATTACTAGGACACATGAGCCATGGGAAGAGTCAACGGATCAGCCGCCACCACTGGCTCCCTTCTGGAATAGCCGCGCAAATCGAGGGTAACTCTCACGAATCCCAACCGCCTCAGCTCCCCATCGACATCATCCATAATCCGTTCGTCAAAGAAGAGCTTCCTCTCCTCGGGAGAGACCTCAATCCTTGCTAGCCCATCGCTGTATCTAACCCTCAGA
>WNGD01014804.1_pt1 | contig 11104 bp, 8 predicted proteins | sample 5400671 | NCBI WGS metagenome assembly WNGD01 (sample SAMN13153369, study PRJNA577476) | soil metagenome | isolation source: 40 cm soil or saprolite under grassland replicate 2 | place: USA:California | collected 2016-06-15
GCTGCAAGCTTCTGGACCGCCAGTCGCCCTGGAAGCTGCGGCTGGTCGGCGGTCACATCGACCATGAGAGACATGTGGTTCACCTCCAGAAACAAACTTCCCTTCAGTCTACCACAAAAAGTCTCGTTGTAATACTAGACGAAGGGGTCGAACACTGCGGGCAGGGCGACGTGGTTCGGTGTGAGATCACACACACACGCAACTCCTCCGCTGTCTCGCTGATCGAGGTCATTTCCAGCCCTTCTGGTAAGGGAAAAAGGGGCGTGGTCGGCATCCCATGGTGCCTCCTGCAAGAGAGTTTTGCAGAAGCATATCAGACAGATCCATAGGTTTCAATGGCTCACCAAAAACCAGGAAGAGAAGCCATAAGATTTGTCAAGCCCTGAACAAGAAAAGCGAGGAAGCTTTCGGAACGAAAGAAAAAGATGGCTCCCTTTGCGCTTCAGCGCAACGTCTTGAAGCGTTCGGCAAGCGAATCCCCTGCTGTGGGAGCAGTGCGGGCTAGTTGGCCGGCCAACTAGCCCGCACTGCTCCCACAGACCTTGCTGGGATCATACTCCTCCCCCTCATGCATAAGCAAGTGAGCCGCCACCGCCAGCAATTTGCGCATGACGGCCATCAAAGCTGAGCCCTTCTTGAGACCGCGCTCCACCAGGCGCTGATAGTAGACACCAAAGGCCGAATCTTTTCGATGAATGCAGCGCAGGGCGGTCATATAGAGGACCCGTCGCAATAAGCCACTGCCGCGTTTGGACAGTTTGGCTTTGCCTTTCCACAAGCCGCTTTCTTTGATCTCGATATCCATGCCACCATAGGCGATCACTTCGTCGGTCCGCGCAAACCGCTGCACATCCCCCAACTCGGCGCGCAGCACGGCTAGTGTTTTCATGCCAAATTCAGGCACCTGTTGTAACCCTTTGACCCCTGAGTCTGTGCTTAGGAGTTGCTCGATCTCGGTATCCAAACGTGCGAGATTCGTTCGAGTGTGTTCCAGTTGATCGCAGAGAATCCGCAGGCTCACCGATCGCCCGGCTATCGCTCGCCCACTGCTGCCACTCTGCTGAGCGAAGGCGATCAGTTTCTGTGCAGTAGGACGGCCATAATGCGCTGCTGGCTGCGCTCGTAACAGTTGGAAGAGCGGTTCGACACCTGCTTCAGTCAGGGCCTGGGCACTGGGGAAGGCTTTGAGTACCGTGAGGGCAGTAGGCAAGCAGGGATCGGCAAAAACCTGGGTGAACTCAGGGAAGAGCACCACGACTAGCGCCTGGATCTCATTTTGATAGCCAGCTGCGGTATCACTCAGTTGGGTATGCAAACGCACTAATTCCCGATATACGGCTACCTGTTCGCTGGGGACGTAGCCGATCCGTGCCTCTCCGCTCAACAGGACCCTGGCAATAGTCATGGCGTCAAGCCGGTCGGTCTTGGCTCGTAAACCCCGTTGCTGGTGAAAGTGATGAGTTTGTCCTGGATGCAACAGACGCCGCACATAGCCACGCTGCTCTAACTCGTGATAGAGATTCTCTCCATAGCGGGAGGTGGCTTCCATCCCGATGAGAATCTGGCTGGGCGGAACATCCAAACGGTTCAGTTTCTCTTCCCAGGTTTGCCAACCGTCCCTGGCATTGGCAAACATGATCGACTTGAGCACCACACTTTTGTCGGGCCGACAAATGCAGCCAGCACAGGATTGGCTTCCAATGTCAATCCCACAGACATACTTGATGGTCGCTCCCTCCTCAGAGGAAGCGGATGGAGTTCTACTCATCGCACACCTGCCTTTGCTTCATTTCCCATCTCTGTCATTTTCTGTCACCGAGGCGAGCGAGAAACCCGACCAACCAGGGCGAGCGTTAGCTCATGCTGGATAGGCAATCAAGCCTCTGCGGTTTTGTCTTTCGAGAAACACCGCCGACTGTTGCAACAAGCCTTATAGACCCTTGAGGCCCCGGTGGACGGGGAGCCGTCTCTTGAAGGCGGGTCACTGTTCAGGTAGTTGAACAGGCCACAAGCCAAAACTTCGGCTCTCCCGCTGCTTTCACCAGTATATCCTCCTGAGAGATTGCCTTTCAGGGGACTACACTCAAACTATTATATGAGCCAATTGTGAAAGGCTTTCAAGACGGGGCGCGCCACGTTTCTCACCAGAGGTGTGGAATTGAGCAAGATGGCTTCCGGTGGTCGTAAGGTGGGCATCATACAATAGTAGGTATTCAGCAACACGAGCCCGGCGACCCGATCAGCATGGGCAAGTGCCCAATCAATGGCTGGCGGACCAGAAGCGTCGTGGGCGACCAGCACCACCTGCTGGAGATGCAGCTGCTCAATGACGGCGTCGAGGTCCCCCACTTGATTGGCTGCGGTGTAGGGATAGCCAGCGGGCTTATCCGATTCGCCCCAGCCGAGAAAATCAAAGGTCACGACCCGGTGTGCGGGAGTGAGCCAGGGAAGCAGGCGGTCGTAAAGATGCAGAGTGTCTGGAAAGCCATGCATCAAGACGATGGTGGGCTCCTCGCCTGGATACTCACGCGCGTAGATGTGATAGGGACCGCGCTGGACGACATGTTCCGTGTACGATACGGTTTGTTCCTTAAACATAAGTTCCTCCTCATTTCGTGTCTATGCACGTATTACTACAATAAACTTGACTGACTGGGCAGGCGTCCTCGTTGTTTTCAGTTCGACGAGGAGCGCGTGCCACTGCTTGAAAAACTCCTCTTATGGTGCTAGCTTGCCCGTTCCGACCAGCCACTTGAGGAACTCGAAGTTTCGCACAAGCTGCATTCGATCGCTGCCACCGCTTTGGTACCAGCCGCCTCCGCCAGAACAAGGCAGCGATTTCCTCAGCGGTAAAGTGGTACTGGGCAAGCTCGTCCATTTCAGAAGCGCCTGTCCCTGCGTGTGTCGCTGTTGTCAGTTGTTCTGAAGTCTGAATCTGTGTATTCATTGCGCGCCCTTTCATCTGGACCGTTCCATTGCAAACCGTCGGTTCAAAGAGGCCAGGAGGATTGCGAACGCCTCCAGGCTTCTCATCGGGTTCTCACATTGAGAGGAAGGTCTCTGCGTCGTTCCCATTCAGGATGATCTCTGCCTTCTCGGCTGTCAGCCCCCCATTTGAGAGCTGCCAGATCGACAAGCAGGACTAACAGCAAGAACATCAACAGTTCCATACGTCACTTCCTTTCCGGAGAGCTTCCGTGATTGCACTGCTTCTGCCTATCGCTCTCCTTGTGCCACTACCGAGACACATTTTTGCTCACATCTTAGTCCAGCCTCAATGACGGCATCGAGATCCAATGGTTGATTCGCGGCGGTATAAGGAGCCTGCTCATCACTCGATCTGACGTGACGACTCGGCGTCGAGTGATGAGCCGAGTCGTCTGTCTGCGGCCTCTTCGCCCCCTGGAGCTTCGCTTGTCTCAAGCGAAAGCAGCACCAGACCGAGACGAACGATCTGTAAGAGCAGCCCATGCAGCGCGGCCTGATCCGGTACCGATCCAGAGAGCAGGGTGGTGCCTGCTTCCTGCGGCTCAATGCGTCATCCTTCAAAGCGGTCAGACCAGCTCGGATCCAGGTGTCCTTGTACCCGCAGAACGTAGTGCATCTGTCTCCTCCCGCGGATCTCGCGTGGTTCGCTCCTGGAGCAAGCATAGCAGGATGCTCGTCGTTCCACAGTCCTCAAAAGTGGAGGAAAAGTGTAGGTTTGCGAACAGACCGGCTCGGTGTTGGGAGGAATCGGGTTAGAGCAGGGAGCGGGCATGCGCCTGGCTAATCGCTTGTATGCGACTGGAGGCTCCTAACTTGCCCAGCAGCATGTTCACGCTCGAAATGAACGCGTGCAAGTTCAAAATGAGCATCATTTTCGGCTTCGCCACCGTGTAAATCCCAGGATTATTCTGGCGAAAGTCCCATACGTATCCTGGTGGGTGTGTCGATTGAAGATGGGTTTGTCGCACATGGCACCAATCTCTTGCAGGAGCCTCGCAAGCCGCGTCAACAGGAAGAGAAGGAAAAGTAATGCCTAACAACGACAATGGAGCAAATGCCTACGAGAGCCCTCCTTGAGCGGGCTGATCCTGATTTCAAAAGCAGCGACAAACTTACCTTCCGAAAGCGACAAACTTATCTTCAATCGACAGGGTGAGCGGTTCTCGAGCGGTTCACTCTGCGGATTACCCGAAAGTCTGGCCGCAACCTACCGAAAGTTTGGCCACCTGGGTAAATTGGCCTGTAGAGGCATACGAGTGACAAAAACGACGAAATTCGTAGGTAGCAGCTTTATCTCTGCCAAGCTACGTGAACTGTTTTCTGGTGTGGCCAAACTTTTAGTAGGAAATGGCCAGACTTTCGGGTAATCCGCACACTCGCCAGGATACGTATGGGAAAAGGGCCAGCTTCATGTTGGGATTTCCAGACCAGGCTGCTTACTTGCGCAGACGAACGGATCATTTCCGCTGGTTCACGGCTCGGTTCCGACCACGTCATGAGGCAACTGGTGGTGTTCTGTCCTCTCGCTCTCGTGATGCTCGTGAGGAGTCGGGTACTGAGGCTCCACTTCGCCGTGATGCATCTGGTGATGGCTCATCTCAGGATGGTGCGCTCCGTGTTCATGCATCTCGCTTGCTGGCGTGCTCATCATTTTCAGCATCGCGCGACCACCGGTGCGCAGAAAGCGGATCACCAGCACGGCGGTAACGACGAGGAACACGATATTGAGCACGGTGGTATAGTTCCACTGCATTCCCTCGGTGATCGCGGCCACCTGGCGGTTCTGTGGGATCATCCCAAGCGCTGCAAACAAGAATTCAACGACATAGCCAGCAGCAGCCATCGTGATGTAAAAGGTGACGAGAAGATAACTCATGACCTTCCAGCCATAATATTTGCGATAGATGTCCAGGATCGGTACAATGATCAGATCGGCAAAAATGAAGCTGACCACGCCCCCAAAGCTAATCCCTCCACGCCAGAGGACGGCGGCGAGCGGGACATTTCCTACTGAGCAGACAAAGCTGACCATGGCAACCAGTGGTCCCACCAATGGACCCTCTATTCTGGCCAGGGTTGGATTATTCGAGAGGAAAAACGTGCGCCAGAATGATTCTCGCACCCAGGCGGAAGCCGCCCCTGCGATCAGCAAACCAAGCACGATATCGACCCAGACGGACGCCCAATCCATGACAAAGTAGTGACTCACGGCAGTCCATCCTTTCCCACTGAAAAGCTTCTGCCAGAACGATCCCCCTGACACACTCATATCCATCGCGGCGTGCCCTTCCATCCTGCCTTGCCTCCCTTTCTCAGCTTGCTCTTTTGCCAGCTTGACCAGGCGAGGGGTCAGGGTCAGGCGGAAGATGATGGCGAGAAAGATCACCATCAACAGCCCGCCGAGGTACTCCGCTGCCATAAACTGCCAGCCCATGAGCACGACCAGGATAATGCCTAGTTCAATCACCAGGTTGGTTGAGGCCAGTTCAAAAGCCATAGCGGAGACAAAGCTTGCCCCTTTCTGAAAGATCGAGCGCGCTAACGCCACAGCGGCATACGAGCACGAGCTAGAAGCAACGCCAAAGAGAGTCGCCAGCGTCAGGTTTGCAGGCTTCTCACCCCCCAGCGCCTTTGCCATCGTTTGATGGGAGACCACTGCCTGGATGATCCCTGAGAGGGCGAAACCCAGGACAAGCGGCCAGAGAATTTCCCACCACATACTCTAGGCCATGAAGAGAGCTTGCCCAAGACTATCAATAATCTGCATACGGTTTTTCCTTTCGTGGTTCCTGGTCGGCTCGCCTTTTCTTCTCCCCAGATCAGGCTCGTGTAGAGGCCTATTTGATCTTTAGAGGAAAGAACGTAGAAGCAGCTTCTGTCCTCGTGTGAACGTCATTTCTCTTGAGAAAGAACGAAATGAGAACACAGGGGGGGTGGCTTCAGGGCGCCAACGTAACGTTAACGTCTTCTCTAAAACAGAAGAAAACAACGTTCGCGTTCTCGCCAAAAACGTAGCGTTCTTTCCGTTTCTTGCATCACGTTTTTGTCTCTAAAGAACTATTGGGCCCGCGGACAAGATTTACAAGCGCTTTGGCCGATGAAACGTTGCCATACATTGTACCTCCCAGGATTGTGTGGGAGAACCGAGGAGCATGCTGCGGGCCGTTCCTTGCCGAAAGCTCCTCTTTTTAGACGGCTTGCCCACTCAGATACCTGTACCAGTTTCTCCCACAGAGTCCTGAGATTGACATGCATACGGATGCGAGCATACGTGCTGCATTGGCTTTGGCGTCTCGTCCCCACTCGTTAGTGATCTCCTCGACTGCCGACTAGGTCACTGCTGCGTTCTTTTCCTGCCTGCACGGCAGTCGCTTTCCGCGCCTTTCGGGTTAAGCGCCGTGCTTTGCCGGTATAGAGGGGAGCCATGAGGGTGTATATCCCTCGCAGCAGGCGGGGGAAGCGCTTCAGGTGCTGATAGTCGATCCCGCCAAAGGGCGGCTGGGGATCGTACTGGATCAGCCACTGCACCCGGCGCGCCGTTTCCTCGTCCGTCAGGTGCGAGACCATGTCGAGGGCCATATCGATGCCTGCCGAGACCCCGGCCGCATTCACGATGGGGCCGTTGGCCGTCCAGCGTTTCTGCACGTAGCGTGCGCCCAGCTCCTTCAGGTAGGCTGCATAGGCCCAATGGGTGGTGACCTCACGTCCCTCCAGCAGTCCGACGGAGGCCAACAGCAGCGCGCCCGTGCAGACCGAGACGATCCACTCTGCCGACTGCGCCGCAGTGCGGATGTACTGGCGGATGGCCGGGTTGCTCATGGCCTTCAGCGTGGGAACGTCTCCGCCTGGGACGAAGAAGGCATGCGGATGCGGCAGGTCGGCAAAGGTGGCGTTGGGCACCATGCGCACGCCGATATCGGTCATGACCGGTCCCGCCTGCTCGGCCACCACCACTGGACGGAACTGGGGCGCCATCCGGCTCAAGGCGGAGAACACCTCCAAGGGACCAGCCAGGTCGAAGACCGTCAGGCCCGGGTAGAGCACAAAGGCCAGCAGGTGTGCCGGCTCCTGCGTCGTCAGATGCTGGCTCATCAAAGGCGCAAGGGCCGTCTGCATCTCATCGAGGGTGGACCAGTCGAGCCGGCCAAATGGCGGGTGCGGATCGTACTCGATCATCAACTGGCCGAACTTGGCCACCGTCTGCTTCGTGAGTTTCGCGCCCAGGGCGAGGGCCATGTCAATCGCCCCTGAGACTCCAGCAGAGGTCGTGAACTTGCCGTCGGTGACCCACCCTGCGGGTCGGGAGGGTTGAGGGCGCGCACCAGAGGCCTCCAGGCGATCGGTAGAGGCCCAGTGTGTCGTGGCCAGACGTCCCTCCAGCAGCCCGGCGGCCGCCAGGAGCAGGGAACCGGTGCTGGTCGCGGCCACCCACTCGGTCTGCTGCCCGGCACGCCGCACATACTCGATCAACTCCGCATTTCCTAAGGCGGGCAGCGTCTCTGCTCCGCCGCCGATCACCACCAGCGCATCTGGCTGCGGCACGTCGGCCAAAGTTTTCTGGGGGATGATCGCCATGGGGGTATCCGTTGCCATCTCCTCGATGCGCTCTCCCACCACCACCACCTCATACCCCGCCTGGAATTTCAGCGGTGTCCCGTGCGCCATCATGCCACCCAGGAGTGTCCGGTTGGCCACCAATTCGAGCAGGGAGATGCCTGGGTAGACCACATAAGCCAGCGTTTTCTTCCTCATTACTTTCTCTCTTTTTCTGTTTCTCATGCAGGTTCAACAAAGCTCTTATGTAATCAGGGTTTCACGCCAGTTGCTCATCTGCGCATCGAGCATGAGAACGAGAAGCAGGAGCTTGGTTTCCCCGTCTCATGCAGGGATGCGGAGATGCTCTCAGAGGCAGACTCGCCTTCCAACGTACTGACGTAAGGTTTGTTCTGAGGCAGAGATGGGCTTGCGGGGGAGGCGCAGAAACGCTTTCACAAGCACGTTTTGGATGCTCATCTTTCTCGACAGACAAGATCATTCTCTCGAACGACTTGCCATCTCCTTTCTCAACATCTTCTGTGTGGCTGTCTCAATCAGGCGTGAACTGCTCTCAAGATCATTCCTGTTTCGGTGAGACAGCGTTTACTTCCCAGAGAGCCGTGCGACAACAGGGGCAAAGGTTTCCAGGTCCTGTTCTAAGATGCTAATGTAAGAAAGACCAAAGCGTTCACGGTTGGCCAGCACCTGTTCGCAGATCTGATCTACCGAGCCAATCAGGGTATAAATGCCTTGAGGGGACTGCTGCTCTCCGGTGGTCCGAGACCGAAAGGCCGCAGCGATCTTTGGATCGAGTCGCTGTTCTCTCTCCGTCTTGACCCCTCCGATCACAAAGTTGCCGATCTCGAGTCTGGCGAAGCGGTCTCCTGCAGCTTCGCGAATCCAGGCAATTTGCTGTGCAGTCGCTTCCGCAGCCGCCTCGGCCATGTCAATGCTATTGCCGTCTGGTGCGACAGGAGGATTGAGGGTAATGATGTCAGCGAAGCGGCCAGCAATCGACAACATCCGTTTCCCTCCACCAGAGAGCAGCAGAGGGGGATAGGGATGCTGGAAGGGTTTGGGAAAGACCTCACATCCGTTCATCGAGTAGTAGCGACCAGCAAAGGTCATCGGCCCATTGGAGAAGAGACCTGTGAGCAGTTGCACTGCTTCCTCCAGCCTGCCCACGCGCTGACCTGCGGGATCGAAAGGAATGCCTGTCATCTGGGACTCTCTGGCGACCCATCCTGCGCCCAGTCCAAGCTCGAAGCGTCCTTCTGAGAGTAGATCAAGCGTGGCAACCTCTTTGGCAAGCAGGGCAAGGTGGCGGTAATTGATGTCGAGGACCAGCGTTCCCAGGCGCAGCGTTCGGCTGGCCTCTGCTGCCGCCATGATCGCCAGCGTGGGAGAGAACTGGTTTCCCAGGTGGTCTGGCACCTGAAGGACGGAGTACCCAAGATCCTCGACCTGGTGGACCTTGGCGATCCATTCCTGCCTGGAGGCAGCCCCAAGCAAGGTGACCCCAAAACGAAAGGGATGGGAGGTACTCATACTATTTTTCTCTTTCTCTCGTTAAAGTTTGCGGCAACATCCTTCAGGTTCTCATCGACCATATGGGTCGCTTTCTGTCTGTAGGAATGTGACCAGTGAAGACAATTGATAGGAAATGGCGATTTCCCTCTTGATAACCCATACGCTTCCCAGATCGGTCCCACGTTTCCCCCATTACACAAGTGCTTTTGTGAACTTGGCCCTTGAGTACGAATGGAACGGGTGCCGATCTAATCGGCAAGGATATGCTCGGCAATGTTCTGATTGTGCAGTGCAAACGCTACGCTCCTTGCACCACGGTTGCTCGCCCCAGATCCGCGAATGTATGGGCGCACGCGAAAACTTTGCCGCCCGCAAGCTCATCTTCGTCACCACCTCCACCTGCACACCAGCGAAGCCATCCACGCGGGCGAAATTGGCTGCTCACGCGGCTGGCTCCACCATGATCGACGGCTCGCGGCTCCTCACCGTCATTACTGCCTGTTAGGAGCGCCTTCCTGTAGTGGGGCAGGAGCAATCTTGACAGCGGATGGCACAACCCGCAGCAGGAACCAGAAGGCAACGACATGGTTCACGAGTAAGAGCGGCACATACACAGTTGGGATAAACCAAGCAACTCCAACGTGGAAGTATGGAAAGCCGACTACCGTGCCATTGTATATGGCGAACAAAAGATCGGCGAACCCCACAATGTTGAGCAGCCAGACAAGCGGGAGGGCCCACCCTGGCCGAAGCCATAGCACGAGGGCCGTCAGCAAAGCTATGACGGCTGTGGAGACATCGCCATAAGCAGCGGGGACGGCAAAGGCAGACGGAAGAGTCCCTCCCAGCACCTGCGGGAGCAGAAACACGAAACCCTCTGTCCGAAACACATTGAGCAGGACCAATGGGAGTAATGCCTGCATATACGGTCGCTTCGACAAACGGGGAACAACATACCGGGAAGCAATCAGCGTGAAGGAAAGCAGGCTAGCCATCGTACTGACCAGAAATGCAAGAAATGCAAGGTTCATAGACGTTCTCCTTGATAGGTGTAGTTACATGTAATGGTACAAAAAAAGATCTAATGACTCAGCGCAGCTGCCGTCGAGAGCTCAGCGAGCAGCGCCTCCACATGCTGTGAGCCAAGCTGGTGAAGCAGCTGTTCCTGTATGAGCCGAACATCAGTGATGTTTCACGGGTATCTGATGTATGTCAGAAGGTGCGTTTTGCTGCTCCTCAGGCAGTGCTGCTTAGCCGCGGATGAAGTCCAACAAATCGCGTGTGAGGCGATCCCTGTGCGTGAGAAACAGGCCGTGTGCAGCTCCTTCGTACACCTTGAGCTGGCTCCCCTGGATCGCCTTCGCTGTCCTGCGTCCACACAGGTCCAGGGGCGCGCCCTGATCTTTATCACCATGAATGATCAAGGTGGGCACCGTACAAGCAGGCAGATCAGGTCGGAAGTCCGTCTCATTCGTGGCCCGCATGCACTCAAGGATGGCTTTGGGCGAGGACTCAAGAATGAGTTGGACCACCCATTGAACCATCGCGGAGGACAACACCTCCGCCCCCGGCCACATCGATCCAAGTCCGAAGTACTTGATCGCGCCGCTTGCCATGTACTGCGGACGGTCCGTCATGAGTGCTGAGATCGCCTGATCGAAGAAGCTTTTCGGCACTCCTTCTGGGTTATCCTCCGTTCTCGTCAGGAACGGCGTGCGGGTGCTGGTCAGGACAACGCGGGCAATGCGGTCGGTGCCATGGCGCGAGAGAGAGCGAACAATCTCGCAGCAGCCGATCGAGTTGCCGACCAACGTGACCCCTTTCAGATCGAGGTGGACGAGCAAGGCGGCCAGATCATCAGCCAGCGTGTCGTACTCATACCCAGAGCCGGGATCATCCGAGCGGCCATGCCCGCGCCGGTCATAGGCGATGCAGCGCAGGCCCTGATCGGAGAGCGGTACCATTTGATACTCCCACATCGCTCCCGAAAGCGCCCAGGCGCTGACGAAGACCACCGGGCTCCCTGTGCCCCAGTCCCGGTAATACAGGC
>WNGD01018381.1_pt1 | contig 11103 bp, 8 predicted proteins | sample 5400671 | NCBI WGS metagenome assembly WNGD01 (sample SAMN13153369, study PRJNA577476) | soil metagenome | isolation source: 40 cm soil or saprolite under grassland replicate 2 | place: USA:California | collected 2016-06-15
TACGAGGCGTGTGTTCGCGAGTGGGCAACGGTAACGTCGAGTAGTCTATCGTCCCCGTGTACACATCGCTCGTGGAGAGGAAGACAAAGCGGTCGAGCTCCGGCCGCCGGCGTGCCGCGTCGATCGCGTTCCGCGTCATCGCCATGTTCTCGACCAGCACATCGTAAGAACGCCGCGCGACTCGGGAGACGCCCACGATCGCCGCCAAGTGAACGATGCATCGGTAGTCGGTCTCAACGTCCGAGAGCGCTCCCGGCTCCGTCAGATCACCGTCGAGGATCCGCATCCCTCCCGACTGAACCGCCGACTCGAGCTCACCGTCACGTGTCCCGCGGGAGAAGTTGTCGACGATGTCGACCTGGACGCCTCTCGCGACGAGATGCCGCGCCAGATGCAGGCCGATGAAGCCCGCGCCGCCGGTGATCAACACCCTGCTCAGTCCCGATCGCTCCGGCCGATGCTCCCGACTGCGCAGCCCATCCGTCGCAAGAGAGCGCGCTGGCCCGCGGTGACAACATCGTTAGCGTCGAAGACGAGAGGACGCTCATCAGCAAGCCAGCCTTCGAGATCGAGCGCGGCGTACTCGGGATGCTGAACCGCAAAGACAACCGCGTCGATTCCGGCGAGCCGCGGCAGCTCACTGAGCACGTCCAGCTCGAGCTCCCTCCACTCGCGCACCAGTGGGTCGTGACAGATCACGGTCGCTCCCCGCTCGTGCGCCTCGCGGACAAATGTCTCCGACGGCGAGTTCCGGGTATCCCCGACCTCGGCTCGGTAGCTCACGCCCATGAGCACGATCGACTTTCCGGAGAGGCTGCCGCCGAGCAAGTTCTGGACCTTATCGAGGCTCGTGAGCGGCATGACCTCGTTCACGGCGACGGCGAGCGTCGAGAACGGGAAGTCGAGGTCGGGTAGGTCGTAAAACTCGCGCGCGGCGATTCGACCAAGCAGCGGATCCTTCGTGAGGCAATATCCGCCCACCCCAAAGCCGGGCTGTCGCATGTTCGAGTGCGTCGGCCGGCGTCGGATCGACTGAATCACCTCGAAGAGGTCGGCGTCTGCTGCAGCGGGCGTGCGTCCCGCGTAACACCTCGGGAAATTGACGATCGAGTCGAGGTAAAGAGGACCGGGCATCACCCGTTCGTACGAATACGCGAGAAGAACCGCGGCCTCCGGGAGGCTCCGTTCTGCGAGAGCGCTCGCGAGCTCCAGGGCCGCCACCTTCTCGGTTGTGCCCGGCGGGACCGTCGTCTCGATGATCACGAGCGAGCCCGGCTGCAGGTGGCGTCCGAGCGTCTGGATCGCCTGCCGAAAGCCATCCAAATCGACGGTAGACGACCCACGGTGTCCGACGACGTCTAGTGGCACGTCGACGATGACGACCGACGCCAGGGCATAGGAGCCCTCGTCCGTGGTCGCCAGGAGATTTCCGCGCTCATGGGCGCCCGCGAACGCGTCCTCGAGCCTACGGTCGGTGATCGCAATCGGAAGCTGGCCTGCGTTGATCGCCTCCACCTTCGCGATTCCGTCAGGTGTGGGCAGATCCACTCCGATGACGTTGAAGCAGGGATGTCCGACTTGGTTACGGGCGTCCGCGACCGCTGTCGCCATTGCTGCCCCGACGAAGCCGAGACCTTGGACAACGACCACGGGAAGATCCGGTGCGACCGGGATCCGGCCGAAAACTCCGAGGACGCTGGCGAAGCCTGCCGGCGCCCGCACTCCACCTCGGTGCCGGCCGGGGCAGTGTTCGACGCCTCGAGTTCGAGTTGGCCGCAATGACCCCCCTTCACCACAGGACCTCGGAGCGGGAGCAGGCCCCGAGACTCGGAACTATAAGCGTCTTCGATCCCGATTGCGCGAGGCGCCATCACCACCTGCCGGCGCACGATCGGTCGTGCCTGGTGCGCTGGCAGAACAGGAGCGCATCCGCTACGGTCGAGTGGCTAGCGAGCCCAGGGTGTTCGGTCGTCCCCACTCTCCCCGGGGAGCGACCGAGTTTGGGCGCGAGCCGCAAGCGCCCACCCTGGGCTCTTTATTGCCGAGCACAAGAAATCGAGCTTGGGGCGCCTCTACATTGACGGAGCCCGAGCCGCGCGTCGAAGGGGCTTGCAGGTGTCGGGTACGTAAATCCAACCGGTGGTTCTAACTGCCTCGGAGCTGAGTCGCAGCCGTAGAGTCGGCCTCTTCGGACTCGGGTGGAGGGAGGCTGCTTCTTGGTCGTTTCGTTGCTGTACGCCGAGCGTCGGGACGCGGTCGCGGTCGCCGAGGAGCTGTCTCGCTGATCTACAAGCTCCTCGGTTTCCATGAGGGCAAGTTCCCCGCCGACGTCAAGCGCATGAACGCCAGTTTCGAGTGGCTCGGTCCGGCCGGCGACCTCGCGCGGGCGATTGAGCGAAGCAAGAACGGTGAGAACACCGAGCCAATCCCGCTCGATGGAGACCCCTATCACCAATCGTGGGGATACGCGCTTCGTTTGGTCCTCACCTACTCGTATCTGGATCGGCCAAGTGACGTCGCTCGCCTGTACGACGCGTTGGCAAAGAGCTACATCACGTAAGGAGCGAAGCCATGCGCTTCGACACGCTCAACTTCACACTCGTTGGCTTGGCGGCTCTCCTCATTGCCGTTGCCCTGTTCCGCTCGCAAGCCTTCAACGCGGCCACGCAACCCAAGAACCCAATCGGCTTCTAGCCATGGCTGGGGGCGGCACCTGTGCTCCGCGATCGGAGCTCTCGTTGCTGTCGGAAGCAGTGCGGTCGCCGCTGTTGAGACGCATTCGTTCTACCTTCGTCTCGCTTTTTGACTTGCTAACTCTCGGGAGCGCAGAGTCGCGGTCGGCGGTGGCACGCCCACGATCAAGCTGGCCAAGTAGAGCAGCGACGCCATTCGTTGTCGCCGGCGGGCTCGAAGAAGAAGCTGCCGGCGTCGCTGAGCAGGTAGTACCGGTGGGGGTGAAGCTCTGCGCCCACCGGCTCCTCCTGCTCGCCACCCATGCACGACCGGTGGATCCACTTCCGACCTTGCCACTTGACGCATGGCTGCACGCCAGCCGCCGTCCCGAAACGGAGTCGATCCTCCGAAGGCGCAGATCCGCGACTATCGGACAGATGACCTCGGGAACAGACGCACGACCCGAGACCAACGGCGCTGCTCTTGCCGTCGACGAAGCGGTCGGGCTGCTGAGCGCGACGAGCAAGCGATCGCGCTTGTCGCGGAGCCGGAGGAGCCAACGTCAGCCAACGTGGCGATCCGGCCCGCGAACGCTATCGCCGCGAAACGTTGAAACGTTGAAACGTTGTCCGACAGCGGGCACGGCACTGCGAGTCCTTGTCGCGATTCCGCCAAAGTGCGACAACTGCGCACTTCGACACGAGCAGAGCGAACTACTGCTTGCCGCTGCCGGCGCTCTGCGGAGCTCGTTGGGTGGGGGCTCGGCCGGCTCGGGAGACCTCAGTGATGCGCGATCACTCGGTCGATGATCCCGTACTCGCGCGCCTCTTCCGACGTCATGAAGTAGTCGCGCTCCATGTCCTTCGAGACCCGCTCGAGCGGCTGGCCCGAGTGCTCGGCAATGATCTCTTCCAGGCGCCGCTTGACGCTGATTACTTCGCGTGCCTGGATCTCGATATCGGTTGCCTGCCCTTCGAAACCGCCGGAGACCTGGTGGAGCAGAGTCTTCGCGTTTGGCAGCGCGGTCCGCTTCCCCTTCGTGCCGCCGGCGAGGAGCAGGGCGCCCATCGACATCGCGATCCCGACACACGTCGTCTGGATGTCGGGCCTGACGAACTGCATCGCGTCATAGATCGTGAGCCCGGCGTAGACCGAGCCGCCGGGCGAGTTGATGTAGATCGAGATGTCGGTGTCCGGCTCCTCTGACTCGAGGTGCAGGAGCTCGGCCACGACCAGGTTTGCGATCTGGTCGTCGATCGGCGTGCCGAGGAAGATGATCCGGTCCTTGAGCAGGCGCGAGTAGATGTCGAAGGCGCGCTCCCCGCGCGAGTCCTGCTCGATCACCATCGGGATCACGGTCACCGAACGCTCTCCCAGCAGCTCGAGGACACGGCGACGATGCGAGCGAGCGCCAAGCGTGGGAGCAGGCCGCCACCTGTCTGCGCTGCAATCGGAGCGACCACGGTGTCAGATCGGGGCACGTAGTTCGCCGAGCGATCCGGAACTCCAACTCTCTTGCGCCGGTCGATCCATCTGCAGATCAGGGTAGCTGGGGTGCCGCCGGCGCCCTCCCGGCGATCTAAAGGGCTAGCCGCCTGCCGCCAAATGGATCACCGTCTTTGAAAGGCGCCGCGTCAAGGCTTGACCGGAGTCACGTTTGGGGTTCTGGTTGCGAGGCGGCTTGGGACCTGATATACGCGCGTGCGCGCGTATATCAGAAGCCGCCCCACGGAGCGGGCTTCAGGCCCCGCGTCGCCTTTCGGCTCATCTGCGACAACCACAAGTCCTGCGGGGCGGTCGCTGGCTCTCCTGTTTCGTTACTGCTCGTGCGGGCTTCGTCAGCTTCGCTTGGCGTACTCGCCGAACCCGCCGAAGTCGACGGCCACGCACGGCTCGTGAAAACGTCGCCGGGTCCGACCTCGACTTCGCTCCCGTCTTCCATCCGGATGCCCATGCGGCCGGAGAGGACGTAGGCCAGGTGCGCAACCTGGCAGGAGTCAGTCCCGGCGATCGGCTTCACGTTGTTCGACCAGCGCCACCCCGATTCGAACGTGCCGCGACCAACCGTCTGACCGCCAATGTTGACAACATCCGCCTTGCCGTTTCCCTCGAACGGGCGAGTCTCGTCGGGCGAGTCGAAGTTCTTGACCTCGGTAGCTGCCATTGGCTCCTCCTAGGTATGGCGAGAGTTGACGAGCAGGAGCTTATCCCTGTCGCGCCCTCTCGGTCGCGGCTAATCACAAGCGCATCGTGGCGGCGGAAGTAGGCCCACAAGTCGGAAGCGATACCTGGGTCGGTGAGCCTGAATCGAATCGAAGAGGCAGCGGTCATGGATGCACCATGACCATGTAACAGCGTTCCGAGTGAGAGTTCATCAACCGACGGCAGCTGCGAGCGAAGATGGCCGTCCCGAGATCGAGGGTCACGATCACGCCAGGTAGGCTCGGAGCCGGGCGCGGATCCTGAAAGAAGGAACGCTCTCTAACGGTCGCAGCCTTCCGGCAGAGCAGCAGTCTGAGCGCGTCGAACATGAGGGCGATCGAGGGGTAGAAGCCGGTTTCAGTCCGCCGCTTCGTCTCGTCAAGCGCGTGCGTGGGTGGTCGGGGATCCTTCTGTGGAAGAACACCATCGACGCGAGCCTTGTCGCTTTCTGGCGGAAAGGCGACACGGACTTCGGGCCGTGGCCGGTGTTCGCCAACGTTTCCGTAATGTTACGGCGTCGGCTGCTGCTCGATCGCCTTGTCCGTGCGCGTTGATCTTCGACTCGTTGCTCTGGAGATCGTGGGCCGGCAGGACTTCTTCAATGGTAACGCGGCAGCGCTTCAATATCTGTGTACAGCCCCTCGGGCGTCGTAGAACCGAGGGCGCTGGCGCCGCACGTTTCGCGGACTTCGAGCGGGGCGGCTATCCGCCCCGCTCCGTTCTTCCACCGCTTCGGGGAATCGTCGACCGACGAGGGACGGATTCGGGTGGTTCAGCGAGAAATCGCTAACCGGGCTCAGGCGACGCTAAGCGTGTCGGCTGAAACGATCCCGTGGTTTGCGCACTCTGGCGGTGCATCTGGCCCACATGATCAGCCGGCCACCGCGCGTGGCGAGACCGCGTAGAGGTGCCATTCTCCCACGCCTTTGAGGGTGCGGAGGCCGCGATCCTCGAATTGGATTCCCGACCCCGCGACGAGATCCTTGACGGTGCCGGAGACGAGTATCTCGTCCGGCTCGGCCTCGGCCGCAACCCGTGCGCCGATGTGGACCACGACTCCGCCTACCTTGCCGTCGATGAGCTCGCACTCGCCGGCGTGCAACCCGGCTCTGATCTCGATGCCGAGCTCGGCCACGGCGTCGCGGACAGCGCCGGCGCAGCGGATGGCGCGCGCCGGCCCGTCGAAGCTCGCGAAGAAGCCGTCGCCGGCAGTGTCGATCTCGCGGCCCCGGAAACGAGCGATCTGCCCGCGTACGCGTGAGTGGTGCTCGTGCAGGAGCTCGCGCCAGCGGGCATTGCCGAGCGTCATTGCTTTCTCTGTCGAGCCGACGATGTCCGTGAAGAGAACGGTGGCGAGGACGCGGTCAGGCTCGATTTCCTCCCAGGGCTTCTCGCGCCAGATCCGCTCGACGAACTCGCGGACGGCGACGACGACGGTACCGGGGTCGCCGACCCAGGGAATGTGGTCGATGCCGTCGAGCTCCTGGTAGAGCGCTCCCGGGATCTGCTCCGCAACGAACCGGCTCACGTCCACGGGCACGTAACGGTCGCCGCTACGGTGCAAGACGAGCGTCGGCACACGGATCGTCGGCAGCACGGTCCGGACGTCGATCTCGAGATTCATCTGCCGAAGCGCCGCCAACGCGCCCGGCGTCGAGTTCAGCCTGGTCGCGCGGACCGCCCACGCGATGACGTCATCATCGGCGGCGAGGGTCGGATACATGCGCTGTGCCAACTGGGCGGTGTAGTCGCGCTCGGCGAAATGTCTCTCCGCATCTTCGACCACCTTTCGCGCCTCGTCTTCTCGCAGTCCCCACGCGTAGTCCGGAGCCCACATCCCGCGCGGTGGCACGGCAAAGAGAACGAGCGCCGTCACGCGCTCGGGATAGGTCGCCGCGAAGAGCACCGCCATCGCGCCGTCCGGGCCGGTTCCGAACAGGGCCGCGCGCTCCGACCCGACCGCATCCAGGACGGCGCGCACATCGTCCATTCGCTGCTCGAGTGCAGGAACGCCGCTCGGCCGATCCGACAGTCCGACGCCACGACGGTCGAAGAGAAGCAAGCGGGAGAACGACGCCAGCTCGCGCATGAAGCCCGCCCAACGCGGGTTCTCCCAGAAGATCTGGACGTTGGATATGACCTGTGGGACGAAGACCAGGTCGAACGGACCCTCGCCGACGATCTGATAGGCGATGTTCAGACCGTCGGTCGTGCGCGTATAGCGGATCGCCGGAACGTCCATCGGCGCTACAAGTGACCAGCTTTCCGGGCGGCAGCACATGTCAAGCTGCGGAACTCGAAACGCACCCGAGGCGCAACCGGGAGCCGCTGCGCGCGCGAAGCCATAATGGCAGTGTAGGGCGAGCTCGCGCGGCGCAGATGTGCTGGGCAGGCGTCGCTTGTGAGCGTGGGGATTCGGAACGCGTGATGATGCGAGGCGAGACTCCTCGCCGTGCGCGTTCGCCTTCCCGACCCAGCTCTTCGCGCCGATCTACGGGACTTCTTGCACCGCTGGGGCTGCGTTACTTACGAGGTCATCGATGGTGCGATCGAGGTCATCGTCTCCGACGCACCTGCCGAGCGCCAGGGCGCCGGCGCCGCGAGCTCGATATCTACCTCGAGACCTGGCGAGCGCACCATCCGGGCCTCGGGCTGGAGCCGCTCGACTGATCCGAGTGGTGTCGCGGTTTGTTGGAACTGTGACACGAGTCGGTCAAGCGGTTGCGGTCGTGCCTGCCGTTGTCGAGTATGGTCAGCCGCCGTACTCGACGGCACAAGCACGGACGCTGAGTCCGTGTTCGCGCTCATTGCCGAGCCTGTCGGGTGCGCGGTTTTGCACGAGGCCGCGCACCCGATGGACCAGGGGTGTACGGCAGTGGCGCCGCTCGACTACTTCGAGCCGACGCCGTAGACCCTCGCCCGTCGAATCCGAGGCCCTTTTACGGGAGAAGCTCGGCCAGGTAAGCGATCGTGGCAGCGGCCGAGCGCACGGCGAGCGCGGGAATCCCTACGGGGATCTCGCGGATCTCCGCGCCCTGGCCGTGACCGCCGTACTCGTTTCGGAGCCGCGACGTCGACAGAACCGCGTCATTGGTCTTCGGCGGAATGATCTCGTTCTCTCGGAGGAGGTTCCACAACGGTTCAGCTGTCTCGTTGCCCGATCGCGTGACACGGTGACTATCGAGTAAGACCGTCATCGCGCTCTCGACCGCCTTGCCAGCTTCCTCGATCGCGTCCTCCTGATCCTTCGGCGTGCCAGATCTCAAGTGCCCGAGCGCGGACTCGAACTCCTGCCGCGCTCCCGCGAGGCGGTCGTCGTCGAGCGCGTCCAGAGCGGGTCGGATGATCTCGCAGTACGCTCCCGCGTCGCCGTGCCACCGCGCGCGACCGTTCTCGTCGAAGCGATAGTCGATCCGGCGCGCCGCGAACAACTCGTTCAAGTAGCCGATGGGCGCGATCCGCGGATCCTCGATGATGTCGATGTAGTCAACCTGGACGATCGCGCGGTCGCGGGCGTATTTCTCGAGAGCTAGTTCGAGGTAGTCGAGGTAGTGAGGCGCGGGAACGTGACGGTAGACGGCGCCGGTCAAGGCAGCGCGCTTGTTGCGGGCGTCCGGATAGCTGAGGATCTCGCTGTCGTCTTCGAGGTCGCGGTCAAGCAACGCCTGCGTGTCTTCTCCCAGCGATCGCGGACATCTGCCGCTACGTCGACTGCGTCGCCGTATCCGGCCCGCTGAAACCAGAGAAGCAGAACCTCCTGTGAGTCCACGCCGTGCTCGGCGAACCACGACGTGATCGCTCGGCGAACTCCGGCAGGAATCTCCGGGCCGAGCAGGCGCGGCGGCGGGGCGTGCTCTTGAGAGAACGAAGACACGGCTTGCAGCGTAGCCACGTGGAACGACGGGGAACGTCGCGTGGGCATTATTGTCGCCGTTCCGCCAGAAAGCGACAGCGCTCGCGTCGACGGCGTTCTTGAACAAGAGGTCCCCGGTCATCGCGCACGCGTTTGACGAGAGAAACGGGGAGTTGACACCCAGTTCTCGCGAAACCGCGAAACCTGAATTCGCGTGCCGGCCCCTACTTCTAGCGAAACGATCGAAGACGTTGAAACGACGCAGTCCAAGTGGGTCGACTGGCAGCACCATGGCGTCGGCGAAACCGAAGTTGAAGCCGAGCTGCTGTCCGACCCGAGCCGGTGCCCCAGCCGACGTTGGCCGACGTTGCGAAGACCCATTCCGTTGCTCCCGCAGGCAACCACCGGAGCGAGGGTTCGTGTCGCGGAAGAGCCGGAAGGCGACATACAGGTACGTATTCCTGTCAAAGCGTCGCTGTGCACGCTGGCCTGTGTTGAAGATGCCGACCTGGTTGGCGTTCGGGTAGACACTGACGTTCGGGGCGGAACCGCGCCTCGTCGCGACAACTGTTGCGGTGCGAACGCTTTTCGCGGTTGGCTGACCGTTCGGCCTTTGGGTTCGTCGTCCTTTCGACCGGCGGAGGTCGCAATGTCTACGGTGGTGACGCCGTAGATGAGCACCGAGAGCCGCATCGCGAGCGCGCGCACGAGGATCGAGGACCTTGGTGCACCTCCGATCGCGCTCGTGCTAGCGGCGATTGTCTCGGTACAGATCGGAGCGGCGTTCGCGAGGACGCTCTTCAGCGAGGCTGGGCCGGCGGGCGTGGTCATGCTGCGCCTCGTCTTTGGCGGTGCGGCACTAGGGCTGCTTTGGCGTCCCCGCATCCGCCGCCGCTCACGCCGCGACTTAATCCTGATCGGCGCGTTCGGAGCGACGCTTGCCTGTATGAATTTTTCGTTTTATGGCGCGATCGACCGGATCCCGCTCGGGATCGCGGTCACGCTCGAGTTCGTCGGTCCCATGTTGGTCGCGATCATCGGCTCGCGCCGACCGCTCGACCTGGCGTGGGTGGGACTCGCAGCAGCGGGAATCGGTCTTCTGGCGGGCGGAGGGGCTGGTGCGCTCCATCCTCTGGGCGTCGTGCTTGCGCTTGTCGCCGGCGGTTTCTGGGGTTTGTACATCCTGCTCAGCGCCCGCACGGGTCGTGTCTATCCCGGCGCGAGCGGACTCGCGCTCGCCACGACGGTCGCCGCCGTGCTCGTGACACCCGTCGGGATCGCTACCGGCGGTCGCGGACTACTTTCTGTTCACGTGCTCGCGCTCGGCGCAGCCGTTGGCGTCCTCTCCTCCGCGATCCCGTGGTCACTCGAGCTCGAGGCGCTGCGCCGCATGCCGACGCACGTCTTCAGCGTCCTGATGAGTCTCGAGCCGGCCGTAGCAGCACTCGCCGGCTTCGGCATCCTCGATCAGCGGCTGCGCCTGCAGGCGTCGATCGCGATTGCGCTTGTGATCATCGCCAGCTCGGGCGCCTCGTGGGCCGGACGCGGACCGGCGCCACCGGAGCCTTAAGACCTACTTGCTCAAGTCGACGGGTCGGGCGAGCGTAACGACCAGGCGAACACCTCTACCTGTATGTCGCCCTTCGGCTCTTCCGCGACAAGCAGAGGCCGCCTGCCAGCCTCACGCGCTCTTCAGTCGTGGTGAAAAGATGTCGATACCTGTGTCATGGCTCGTCGCGCAGCGTCCGCCAAGCATCCAGCGGACATAACGATTGCACTGGCGGCCGCGGTCTCACTCGCGCTCTTCGCGTGGGGCCTCGGCGAATTCCTCCGATCGCTCTAGTGTCGACCCGGACGACCGCGGGCTGGCGTCCCTGAGCGGGCATCCACCGCTCGCCAACAGGCTGCGCACAAAGCGCTGACCACGGGCACGCAATAGTTCGCCCTGTTCATCCCGAGATGCGTAGCTGTCGCGGTTTGTTGGAGGGCTCTGGCGTGAAGGTGGCAGCAGATCTCCTTCCAGGAAACTCCTCTACCCGCAGCGGGCGCCAAATTGCGGCCCGCTAAACGAGTCGGCCTTCCCGTCGCCGGAGTCAAGTTCTTCTCCCCATCGGCCCTTGAATCTCACCCAGGCGAAGCTCCCACTCAGAGTCGCTGGGTCGTGGCAACTAGGAAGGAGCACAACTGCTGGGTCGACTCTCCGGGACTCCGCCTGCGTCGGTGCAAAGTCGCGAAAGAGGACTGGGACGTGGTGGAGGGACTGTCGATAGCCGCCCGGCTGGAAATAGCTGGCGTGTGAACCGCGCGCGACGTACACGACCGGATGAAGACCTTCCTTTCCGACTGGGCCATCCGTCCACGGACGACATGTCCCT
>WNGD01006559.1_pt1 | contig 11100 bp, 9 predicted proteins | sample 5400671 | NCBI WGS metagenome assembly WNGD01 (sample SAMN13153369, study PRJNA577476) | soil metagenome | isolation source: 40 cm soil or saprolite under grassland replicate 2 | place: USA:California | collected 2016-06-15
TGATCTCCCAACCGAAGCGCTGATCGCCCCAGCGTCGCACCCCATCGCCTGACGCAACACCGCCAGTCTTGATCGAAGGCGAAAGCATTCAGTTTGCCTCCGCGGCGCCTTCGGAAAGTGCCGGTAGCCCAAACCAGTTCCGCATGTGGTGGAAGCCAGGAATGTAGTTCATAATCCGAGTGAACTCGCTTGCGAAAAGCCTGTGGTACGTCACAACAACAATTAAACCAAACACTGCTGCCTCTCCTAACAGCCGGACTCCAGGAGGCCAGAGTCCCAGTGCGCCGCCGGCCAGCATGCAAAGGATAGCCGCCGAACTGGCCAATAGCGGAGGCAGCAGAACGACACGGAACCAATCGCTTTGAAGATAAAGGGAAGCGCATACGAGCGCAATGATCGAGGCCGTCAACTGTCCCGCCGCGGCGGCCCAGGCGTAGGTTGCAATGCTGCCGCTTTTCCAGGCAACGAACAACATTGGCAAGCAAAGGCACGCCGCAGTGACATCCAGACTGAAGCAGACGCGAAGCCGGTTCGCCGCCAACAGAATTGCGCTGCAGGTGCCGAAAAGAAGTAGACCAAATCCGATCAGTACTCCCGGCCAAAGCATGGGATCGGCGGCAACCCATTTTGAACCGTAGAGAACCCGCGAGAGTGCCGGCCCTGAGAATCCCAAAAACACGGTCGCGGGCATTGCCATCCATAGCAGCGCCTGCAGGTAGAGCGTGGCTTGCCGCGGGTAACGGTCAGCATTGGCGGCGTGGCGTGGAAGGACAGGATAGACGCTTTCGTTAATCACCGTCCCAACTCGCCCAACGCTTGTCGAGAATAAAGCCTGCGCACGACTCCAGAGACCAATGTTTGGGAATCCGAGACTGGCCGGAAGAATTGTTGCCTCCAGTCCGCCCCGTGCGCTGAAGAGTAGCGAGGAAGCGGCCTGTTGGAATCCAAATCGCAGCGCCGGCCTGTATCGGGCCCAGTTGGGCCACCGCCACCAATCTGAGCTGGGGCGCCAACCCCGGACAAAAAGAAGATCCACTCCAAACGGAATTGCACTAACCACGTTACCGCCCAAGACGATGGCATACGCGCCTGCGCCGGCGATTCCCAAGCTGAGGGTGACGGGGAGTCGAACTGCATCGACGATACAGTAAACAACCCTGAGCCGACGGAAATCCATAGCCCGGGAGAGCATCGTTATGTTCATTTGTGTAAACAAATCGAAAAGAAAACCAAACGCGGCCAAATGCAGGAGTGGGGCGATTGCGCGAAGATGCGGAGTTGTCCAACATGCCAGCGCCAGCAGATGGCAAACGGTAAACAATGAACCTTGAATATAGACGCCAGCACGAAAATGTTCTGTCCACGCGGGAGTCTCCTCCTGCCGAAGCTGAAGAGCCTGTCCAATGAACATCCTGCAGTTGAAAGTGTTGATCAACGAAAGAACTCCTATGGTGGAAGCAACCTTTCCGTACTCCTGGGGGGCAATGATCCGCATCAGGACCAACATTGACAGAAAGTTTCCCAGAACACTGAAGATTTGATAGGACGCATTCCACGCCACTCCATGAATGACACGTGTCCCTATTGACTGTTGCGGTTTGGCAGAAGTCGGACGGGAGATCTTTGGACTAGGAACGGATGGCATCAAAGACTATCAAGCCTGTTTCGAGTGCGTAAGATCGCCGCGAAACCAATTCGACCGACTCAATCCCCCGGCACACGCTCCAGCACGCTCAGACTGTCAACCGCGTGATTCGTTGAAAGCGACGATCGTGGAGGATCACTTCTAATGTGTAACGGACACTGTCGAGCTGCCGTCCGTCACCCACTGGACGGCTGTCGCGCAGAGCTACGAGACTTTCGGGTACCACGCTGCCGCTCACCAATCGCGACCGATACCCTGCCAGGAATGATCTCCGTCGATAAACAGAAATCGATGGACATCATCCACGTCAGGGCGGCCTCGTGACGGAGACGGCGGAGCAGCACCCTATGGTCGCGCCGATGTCGTGCAATCTCCTGGAAGGCGATCTGAAGCACTCCGTTCAACCGAAACATCCCTGGCATTCCTCCTCGCACGCGCTCGCGGCGAATGTGGGCGACCACCGCACCGATGCACAGACCCGATCTGCAGCCCGCCATGCAGATTCAATCACGCAGAACCGTGCTGACGGGGCGCATCGCAGGAGTAGACTCGCCATTCCGCACCACATTTTCCTCAACATAATTTATGCGAAAAACGCGCAGCCAACCTTCGACAAAACGACTACGATCGAAACGGTGTAACGATGCGCGAGCCGCTTCCCCGGCTCGCTGGCAGCCCTCGGGATCGGGAATGAAAAACGCAAGCCCTTCTGCAAGGGACTCTGCACTTACTTCTGAGCAGACCCAACCGTCGATGCGGTGGGAGATCAACTCCCGAAATGGACCAACTGGAAAAACTAAGGAGGGAGTTCCCTGCTGTTTCGCCTCGATGATAACGACCGGACAACCCTCTAGCATGTGAGGCAAAGATGGGAGGCAGTGCACCGCGGCGCTTGACATCAGGAAGCCGATGTCATTGCGCCACCCCAAGAATTGAACCCGCCCGCGAAGATCTGGCTGATGCGAACGTTCCAGCAACCGCTCTCGATACCCGATGTAGTTTTCTGGCACCCAACCTTCCATCTGACCCACAATATCCGCGCGGACATTGCAGCCGCGCGCCACGAGAATCCCGAGCGCATCCAGAAGTAGATGAAGACCCTTTTCGGGAATTATCTGACCGACGTAGACGACCTTTCCCCAATCACGTGTGACAGACCCGGATTGCTGGTTGAGGTTGGGGCGCGTGGGAATCGTATTATAGACATAAGATACTTTGGCTGAGGAGAGGCCATGTGCGATAAGTTCCTCCTGAGTAACGCGGGAGGCGCCCACGATGCGGTCTACAAACGGGCTTACGCACCACCGCCAGATGAACCGATAAAAGCCTCCCGGCGCTGGCGAATTCTGGACCGCCAATACGAGGTTCACACCCAGCACGCGCAGTAACGCCAGTGCCGGTGCATTCCGCAGCACACTAGTGAATTCAGGCAATAAGATGTCCGTCGGCCGGAAATGCCAGGCATCTCGTAGCAATCCCGAGCTGGTTCGAAATATATCCCAGCCGCTGTGGACCAATTGCATTGGATTCCGGAACCTGCGGCGAAGAGGGCTCAGATAATAGCCGGTGGACCAGCTTGCGCCAATAGGCTCCGCTAGAGCCACGATTCTATGATTCTGCCAACCATTCACTATGCAGTGAACCGAAACACTGCGGCTACGCAACACCTGCAGCAGCTCAAAAATCATGCGCTCCATCCCAGAGACAACGACCATACCTCCGCAGCAAGCTATGACTCGGACCTGCGATCGCCGCGGTTTTCCCACGGACTGGCAGGCGGCGAGCAGACCCTCGGTGGCGCGCTTTAAAGAATGGTCCGTGGCTCGGGCCCGGCACGCCGTAACATAACTCTTGCCGTCAGCGAGCCGTATCCGGATACGCCGCAGCGCATGCGCTAGGGCCTCAATATTACCCATCGGAAACGATTCGCCAGTCTCTCCGGCAGCGACGAGATCGGGTACACACCCTACCCGGTCGCTGACTACGCATGGCAGGCCCGTCGCCATCGCTTCGTTCACAACCAGTCCCCAGGTTTCACCCCAATCGCTCGGAAGCACGAGGCAATCGGCGGCCGCATACGCGCGTCCGATCTCGCTCTGATTTAAGAAGCCCGCCCACGAAACGGGCAAGCCCAACCGAGCCGCTTCCGCGCGGCATTCTTCTTCTAGAGGGCCACTTCCCACCACCAGCAAGCTGGCTCCTTCACCCAGCTGCGGCACAGCCCGTATGGCATCGAGGGGACGCTTTTTATCCTCCAGTTTCCCCGCGAAGAGTACGACAAAACTGTCCGCACTGAGCCCAAAAGACCGCCGAGCGGCCCCGCGTGTCCTGTTCTGCCATGCGCCCGCAGTAGCGGAGAAGAACTCGTTATCGACGCAGTGCGGCGCGCTGAAAATCTTGGTCGCCGGGATTCCAAAGTGGCGGAGGTAATCGCGGGAGCGTCGGCCGACGCTTAAGTGGCCCGAAAAGAGGCGCAAGATCGCCCAGGTGCGAGCCTCCCAGGCGATCCGCCGCCATCCGGACGGTGCATTGTTTCGATGCGTATCGCCGCGATAGAGCACTGGAATCCCCATCCGGCGGCACGCAAACAATGCACGGACCAATGTGATCGAATGCCAACCGGGAATCAGCACTACGTCAGGCTTCGCGTCTCGGATGGCATCGGCAACCTCCGGAACGTCCACTCCACGAAAGGAGTTGCTCAGCACGTCTTCCCCGGAGTTGGCGGGCCGCAGGACGCGGCATTGGTACTCTTCCATCAATGGCGTATCCCAAGAAAAGGCGCGCTCAAAGCCCGCGCCCTGTTGCTCTGGGCTCGGCTCTACGGCGTACATAACGCTGAGATCAATCTCGTGGCAATTGGCTGCGATGTGACGGAACCACGGCGCATAATACTGGATCGGGTGCGTAAGAATCACGGTGAGTCGTATGCGCGTCATATTCCACAAAGCGAGATGCCACCGAGAACCAGCAACCGGTGCAGAGAATTAGTGTTGTGTCTCATAAATGGATTTACAACGGTTGAGTTTTTTCCATGATGCACTCCACCGAAGCAGTCCAAAAAAACGATTTGGCCTGGTCGTTGCACCTCTCTTTTTTAACTGTTCCCCTGGCTCCGTTTTAATGAAACAAGGCCGCCACGGCCCGACGCGTTTTAGGAGGGCCGCTACAGCCAAAGACGAAACCAGAGCCGCAAATAACTAGAATCTTCACATTCTTTCTGGCGAATGGAGCCGCTCTCCGCAAAAAGTAAAGTGGCGTCCGAATGGGCGAAAGATCCGCTTCAACAACCTGTTTTGAAAGTCAAAAGTGACGAGTTTCATCGGGTCGACACGCGGCAGTAACAGCCATTGATAATGGTTGCTCTCCATCTTTTTAACTTTCAATCCACCGCCTTCCAGGATTTTTTGGACCCGCCAGAAGAGGAAGAAATTTTCGTGCGGCTGGATGCCGGAGCCTGAATCGAAGGGAGTGCCGAGCGTCCAGGTTTTCAGCCATTGCAGGATCATGCCGTTGAAATAGTTTTCGGTCGTCAGAATAAACTGCCCGCCGGGGCTCAAGACCCTGTGAATCTCGCGCGCCATCCGTTCTGGATGTGGGACGTGCTCCATGCACTCGCAGGAGAAGACGCAATCGAAGCCGCCGTCGGCAAAGCTCAAAGCCTCTGCATCTTCCACCTTGAACTGAGCGCGACTACCACCGAGACTCGCGCGTTTCTGCGCGGTCGCAATCGCCGCTTCCGAAAAGTCTACGCCCGTGATCAAAGCATCCCTGTATTTCCCGGCCAGCCAGATAGAAAAATCCCCACGACCGCAACCGATCTCCAACACCCGCTGCCCGTTCAAATCCGCCAGCAGCCGCGCGACCGTCACGTACCACGGATGCTGTAGCACAGAACCTTCGGCTTCCACCTCGGCTAACCGCTGATGCCATGCTTCATACCTCTCTTTAGACTCCATGAGGAATAATCTCATCTCTCCCGATACGCTTCACTACGTGGGATCAATCGACCATCTATCCTAAAAAACAAACAAAATATAACCCGGGATCGCGCAAGAAGTTGTGGTTGCCGGAACCGAAGGTTCTCCATTATTGAGAAACATTGAGCCGTGACACAAATCATAATGCAGTTCACAAAGAAAACATCGACCCGTAACGATCCGCGCTTCTCCGGTCACTTTCAAAAATGTTGGAGTCGGGAACATGGCGCTTCCATTCGTGACGTGAAATCAACACACAGCAAGCGGCGCTAGACCGCGAAGGTAGTGAATAAGCTCAATGCGCTGTCTTGTTTCTGAGGCATCCAAAATTTAGCGCCTCATGCGCGAAACCCCACTGCCATGAGAAAGTCACCGTGCGATACCACACGATCGATAGTTCGGAAGAGCCCCTTATAGATCTTCCAATGCAGGCTCTCTCGCGTTGGAATGCGGCTGAACGAAGCAGTACGGACCTGACATCCGGCACCTTCGAGGAGCACACGCAGGTGCCGAGCCTGGAACACGTAGGTATGGTCCGTCGATGAGCGGAACGCCGGCACGCGACCGTGGAGCTGTCGGCCTAGCCGTTCCCACGCGCACTGGCTGGTCCACGCGTCCTCTGTCGCGATCACCACTACGCCGCCAGGACGCACCAGTGCGACCTGATCGCGTACGAATGCGCGGGGATCCGTGACGTGTTCAATCACCTGAAGCGAGAGCGCGAGATCCGCCTCTCCGGGCGCATACGGCAGCTCGGGCCACCACGCGCGCTGTACGTCGAAACCACTCGTGCGGCAAACCGCAACTGCGCGCTCGCCCGCATCGCAGCCGCACACGCGGAAGCCCTCGTTGCGAAGAATCGACAGCATCTCACCATAGCCGCAACCGATCTCGACCGCGGAGGCATCACCGGGGGGCTCCCACCCGGTCCACAGCCGTTGCATCAACGGCCACTCGTGGAGTCGATATTTGGCGACCGTCTCATTTGAGTTCGGGATCTGTGTTTCTTCGTAGTACCTGCAGCGGTAGAAACACTCCAGTTCCTCCGGGCCCGCCTGCGGCTGCGAGATCAAGAGGCCGCAGCCGCGGCAGCGTACCTGTGAGTGGTGCAGGGTCACGCGGCCAGATGCCATCGCGAACGGCTCGAATGCGCGCGTGCGACAGACGGGACAGTGCTCAACGGTAATCATGGTCAGCGAACGATAGATGGTGGCAGCGTACTGAGTCTCATGACCATGCTAGGTCCAAAGCGAGCGGAGTTCCCCGGCGCACAAAGACGACATCTCCAGTGCGCGCAATGACTATCTCGTAACTAGCCCCCAAGTTTCTCCCCAAGCCTCAGCGCATGTAGTATCGGCACGATTTACAGATTGTGGGGATCTCATTCTCTTCCCGCCATCGCTGCCGGAGCTCTTGAAGCTTGGGTCCGTTCCAGAGATCGATCAGGGAGTCTTCAACGGTGCCGACGATCAACTCGCTGCTCGCCTCGAAGTCGCGGCACTGGCAAGCGCCGACTTTACCGTTGGAATAGATGGTCAGCCCTTTGTAAAGCATCCTGCATGGAAAATGGGCTCTCGGGTAGAGGGGTCTCAGCTTGAGGTATTCGGGGAGCTTCACAGCACCCTGCCAGTCGTCTACGAAGAAGCCTCGGCTTTGGACCTGCTTGGCCAGATCCTGTCCAGACGCGACGCTAACCTTCCAGAAGTCAGGGTGGTCCAAAACTCGCTGCAGGGGCTCGTCGGTTGGCTTGACGTCAATGTGGATGGAGATCGGATTCGAGCGCCGGGTATTCTCAGCGATGAGTGCGAGCAGGTTTGTCAGCATCTTGTCGTACTTGTCGACCCGGAAGAACTTTTGATAGGCCTCCCGCCCGGACAACGCCGTGGAGATGGACAACCATGTGAACCGCGCTTCGAAGAACTCGCCGAGGTCGAAGCGATGCAGCCACTGAAGCGTGGTCACAAATCCGAGCCCAGTTATCTGAGGGTAACGTCCGACATAGCGTGCCCGTTCCAGTAGGTGCGGATCGAGCAACGGGTCGCCGATAGTGACGTTGAAATCCATGCACGTGCCGCCCACGGCCACGAAGTCATCCACAACCTTCTTGAACCGCTCCAGGTCCAGAGGCCCCTTCTTCCTCTTCATCACGCTGTTCGCGCAGAACACGCAATCGGAGTTGCAGACGTTAGTGGTTTCGACGGAGAGGTGCGGGATGCTCGGGGCCTCAAACCGTCCGTGCTCCAGATGGCTCTTGGCCCACCGGAGTCCGAATCCAAAGAGCCGGCGCGCGAATACCACCGGTCTCATTGTGGGCCTTCCCCGGAAAGAGCTATTGGAGACCATCCGTGGAGGTTCGTCGCTCGCTCAAGGTACAGCCCCCCATAAGACCATATTGGATTCAAGATAGCGTTCCGCTTTAGATATATTTTCGTGGAATCTAGCCAGTGGCTCATGACCATATTACGTCCAAAGTTAGCGGACTTCCGCGGCGGACGAAAACAACATCTCCGGAGCGCAGGCGACCGTCCCGCAGCCTGGGAGCCAACGCGGCGATATCGAAGAGATCGAAGTCCGATTCACGGACGCGGTCAAGAATATCTGCAAACACGGGGAATGAGTTCAATCCGAAAAACTGCACCTCCGTAATGATCACTTCCACGGATTCAAGCAGCCGCTCGGCTCCCTGCAAGGCTGTCCATTCGTGCCGTTCCATGTCGAGTTTCAAAAGACAGCGATGCTCCGAAGAGAACTTCCCAGCGAAGAGTTCGTCGAGCGTCGATGCCGGACATTCGATGGTCTCTGCGGCGGATTCTCCTTCAGCGAGTACCCAGGCTCCGCTGCCGTCTCCACCTAAGCCCGTCATTCGCACGCTCGAGATGCCAGGACGCGTGAGAGCGCACTCGTGCAACGTCAATTTAGCATGCCCTTCGACCAGCGACCGCAGCACCTCATGGCAAGCGGGCTGCGGCTCGATCAAGTGGATGCGGGCCTCCGGGAACAGGCGCATCGCCATACGAGTCCAGTTCCCTTGATTGGCACCCGCATCGATAATGATACGGGGCTGGTAGGCCATTCTCCGAAGCGACTGCAGAGTACCTTCCATAGCGTCAAATCGATTCTCGGGACGCAGGCGTGACACCCGGTAACCGGCATCACGGATCCGGCGCTTCACGAAATCCTTCATTTGCTTTTGCAAGATTGGCGGTCCTTCGCCGCAGTCAAGTTTAGAGTGCGGGTTTCTGTGGAACATCAACAAGAGGTACACCGGCTGGATCGAGTCGTGCGACTGAAGACACCCGGTCAAAAATCGTGCAGAGTGTCCCCGCTAGCGATTCCGCGGAGAATCCGGCGATGGAGTCGGGGCCGAGGTTGGGTCCTCGAGCGAGGTTCCAATTCATCGCGGCCACAAGCCCTTCGTAGATCTTACTCGACTGACTCTCCGCCCGAATTTCATCATCGTAAGTGACGATCCGCGCCGTTGCCGAAGAGCTTCGCAACACGTCAACGACACTGCTCGCGTGGTGATAGACCGCCAGAATCGGCCGGCCGGCCAGCAGTGCCGGATAGAGCTTGCTCGCCGTGTAGTGGCTCTCGCTGCTGCCCATCAGTAGAATCGCGCTGGCCTGGCACTGCACAGTCAACGCATCCAGGTAGTCAATGCGTGACGCTATTTCAGAGACGGCCTCCCTAACGCCGAATTCCGCGGCCACCGGCAACACTCGACAGGGTTCCTCTGGTGACGCCTGATTACTAGTGCCGAAGAAGTGCAACCGGAGTCGACGGTATAGATCCGTTCTGTGGTCACGCAGAAGGCGGACCGCTTCAAGCACGGCGCGCAAAGTTTCGAATCCCAAAGGTAACAGCGTACCCACATAGCAGACATGAAACAGACCGTCGGCGGGATCAAAGAACGGATTGTAACGAGGGTGCTGCCGTAGATACTGAAAGTCACTAGGCTCGCCACCCATGGGGATCGCGGCACGAGGGATGGACTTCAGTTCTGGTATACGTTCGAGAATCTGATCGTAGGTTCCAGCCGATACGGCTGTAATAGCGCCTGCACGCCGGAGTGCGATCGGCTCCAGCCGAGTTGCAATCCATCGGCTCGCTTTGCTCTTCAAATCGGCTTCACCGTTGGGTCCGCCGCCAGCGTGAACTCCCCACGCGCTTACCCATGGATCCTGGTAATCCACTATGTATGGCACGCTAAACCGTTGTCGCAAAATAGGTCCAAGCAGCGCGGGATAAGCAGGAAAAATCGTGATGAACAACAGATCAAACTTCTCGCGGCTTAGCAACTCGGCGCAAGCGCGATACAGACCCAATAAAGCGCGCAATCCGAGATCACCAAATCCAAATCGCCGTGTCCAACGCGCGCGCCAAGCTCGGCACCGCACGACGCGCAGTGTATCGGAAACAAGGTGGGCCAATTCAAAATCCAGCCGCCCTTCGTAGGCAGACGGGTCTACGGTTACCACTGTCGGCTCCCAGCCATATTTCGGTAGATGCGGGGCCAAGAGACGCACACGGTGAGTGGCAGCTCCGCTATCTGGCGGGAAGTGCGGACTAATCATCAGGACGCGGAGCATTGTTGTGTCAGATCCCAACACAAATTCTCATATGCATCTGTGATCACCGTGCTACTGAAGCGGGCTTCGCAGTCAGCGCGCACGACGGAGCGGTCGATCTCTTGCAGGCGGCCGACAGCACCGACTGCGGCTTCCAGCGAATGGCAAATGAAACCATTGACCCGATGCCGTACAACTTCGAACACGCTGCCGCGTGCAAACGCAATCACAGGGGTGCCGCACGCAAACGCTTCCGCCATCACGATGCCGAATGGTTCGTCAAATTCAATCGGCATCAGCAGCGCGGCTACAGAACCAAGCATCAAATTCTTTTGCTCGTCGTCTACTGGACCGATATAGCTGATCTCATTGCCGTCCACGTGTGGCGCGATCTCTCGATTAAAATATTCGCAAGCTTGACTGGGAATATTTCCGGCAATCAACAACCGCCGCCCGGCGGACTTGGCAATGGCAATGGCATTGTGTGCCCCTTTACAAGGCTCGATACGGCCGAGAAATGCCAGAGGCGCGTCGTAGCCAACGGATGAATTAAATGTGTATCGAGCTATGTCAACGCCATTGAAAATGGTATGCCACCTCCCGCCGGAGCCTCCGGTGACCGCACTTTCTCGATAGACGCTGGAGGAACATGCAGCAAAGCGCAACGAATGCCCAGCCATCGCGGCGCCCTTCTTCACAGAGCGCCACGGTACCAAGTTACGCTGGTAACACTGAACCTTCGCCAGACGCCGCTGAGGCAAAACCGGGAGGAGCGCTGCCAACCGGCCGAAGCTGAGAATCACGTCGAGTTGCCGACGGCGCCGCCACAATTCGCCGCCGACCTGCCGCAGTTCTGTTAAACGCGGGTGCCAGCCGAAGTGCGGGGGTACACCGTAAGGAACAAGGT
>WNGD01009313.1_pt2 | contig 11099 bp, 8 predicted proteins | sample 5400671 | NCBI WGS metagenome assembly WNGD01 (sample SAMN13153369, study PRJNA577476) | soil metagenome | isolation source: 40 cm soil or saprolite under grassland replicate 2 | place: USA:California | collected 2016-06-15
GAGAAACCCCTGCAAATGGCTGATTCGCAGACCGCAACATCCGCGGAGTACGCCGCAGGTTCAACATCCGGTTGTTGACCCACGCCGGTGCACCCGAGAATGCCCGAACCAGCGCGAGCTAATTCGAAACTTCACAGCACGTCCGCAATCCCAAGGTCGCAGGATCAAATACCGCCGCCGCTATGGGAGCTTCCTGTGACCGAGCGCCCGCGCGCCCACCGCGAGCGAGAACCCAGCGGAAAGGGGGTTCGTCACCCAGCGGGCTATGGCTCGGCGCACGTGCCTAGGCCCGAGGAAGCCCGCCGACGCCGTTCGGACTTCCTCAGTTTCCTCCGCGGCCGGCGGGTCGACGGTTCAGCAGGCGACGTTAACGCACTGGGCGGGATTGCCGTTTCCTGCCGCATGGTTTCCGCCGCCGTCGGTGACGCCCGAGACGGCCTCGATGCCGAGATCGCTGTTACGGAACGCGAGGTTCCCGGTCAGGGTCGTTGCCGCATTGTCGACGTCGATGCCGTCGTCGCCCGCGCCGATCGCGACGTTTCGCTCCAGCAGCGTGTCGGCGGCTGTGGACTCGACGAGCAGCCCATCGACCGTCGCGCCTCGGACCAGGTTCCCACTGATCGTGTTCCCGACCGTCGGCGGCCCCCCGAACTCCTCGAAGGCGGCAGCGCGGATGCCCGCCTGATCGAAGCCCAGCACGGTGTTGCGCTCGATCATGTTGCCGGTCCCGCCCTCGAGCGAGATGCCGAAGCCGCACTCCTCCGGGCACTCACTGGGGCCGGAGAGCCAGTTTCCGACGACGGTGTTCCCGTCGCCAGAGACGACGATGCCGTCTTGGTCGTTCGAGAAGCGGTTGTGGCTGAACTCGTTCCGGTTCCCATGGTCGAGGAGGATCCCGGTCTCGGGGTGGTCCGCGATCCGGTTCCCCACGAACTGACCGTCGTCCAGGCCGCTGACGAAGAAGCCGATGTCGCCGTTCGCGAACACGGTGTTCCCGGCCAGGGTGAGATGGTCGGAGTCGAAGATGTCGACGCCCGCCTGGTCCGTGGTCAGGCCGTTTCCCGTCGCGGTGATCCCGTCCACCACGCTGTGCGAGGACTCGGCGAGCAGCAGGCCTGAGAAGAAGTGGTGCGAGAGATCGAGAGCGGAGAGGCGGCTGTCACTTGCTCCGACGACGAGCGCGCCGAAGGTGAACTCACGAACCTTTCCGCCTTTGATCGTCACCCTTCGGTGATCGAAGTCGACCACGCCGATGTCACACGGCTCGTCGGGCGGACAGTCCGCGAACTCGGCGCCGTCGCCGTCGATGACATGGCCGTTGAGGTCGAGCGTGATGTTGTCGGCGCCGATCACGACGCCGTTGTTCGGACAGTTGACGAGGTCTTTGGCGAGCTTCGTGCTCACGGTGATCGTGTCGCCGCAGCTCAGTTGCGGGTTGGCCGCATGGCCTGACGCCGAGCTCACCGCAGCCGAAAGCGCAACTCCCGCGACCAGTGAAAGTCCGAGCATTCGCATGATGCGCTCCTTTCGAGTCAAGTTGTTCCGGCGGCGACAGTCGCTGTCGTGTCCGCTGAGGAAACGGGCCCGTCCGTTACCGCAGTCGGCCTATCGCTGATCGAGTAGTCGCTCGCCTTCAGTTGATGGATCGAGCCATGCGAGCTGATCGTCTCGAAGAGCTCGCTGGCGACGAAGCGGTCGAAGTCGGGCTTCGTCGCGAACACGAAGAAGGCGCCGAAGCGCCCGGTGACCGGATTCGCCAACCAGGTTGTGGAGGCGAGGCCGCGTATCGCGGCGACGGCCGGGGCGAGCTGCTCACAAAGCTCGGCGTGCTCGCCCGGCGTCGCGTCGCGGAGCGCGTAGCTGACGACGAGCGCGTGCATGCGACCACGCTACGACGAGTCCGAGGCGGGGGCATCGCCGAGACCTTGTACCTGCGCTATGTATTCGCAAGGCCAGAGGTGTGTGCGAACGCCGTCGCGTCTGACCGGTTCCGAGCCCCGATCTTGCGGTAGATCGTCGCGAGGTGTCGTTCGACCGTGTGCACGCTGATCACGAGCTCGGCTGCGATTTCCTTGTTCGTCTGACCACCTGCGAGTAGGCGTAGTACCTCCGTCTCGCGCGGTGTAAGTCCACTGGCATTCACCATCCGCAGAGACGAGAGCAGAGTGTCGGCACGATCCAGCCAGCCCGTCATCTCCAGCTCCTTGAATGCAGCCCGTGCGCTTTCGACGAGTTCCGTCGCCGCCGCAGCGTCCCGTCGCGCGAGGACGAGCGCCTCGTCGTAGTCGACGATCGCCCGCAACGGCCGCGTGCCTCGCTCGTCGAGCGCGGTGCGAGCGCGCTCGAAGTGGATACAGGCCTCGTCGAGGCTCTCCAGGAGCGCAGCGGCGCGCGCGACTGCTAGCTCGCTGGAGACCGGCGTGTAGTCCGACACTTCGGAGGCGATCAGTTCGAGCGCGAGGCGTCTGAGCTCGGCTGCGTGCTCTGCTTCGCCGAGCTCCCAGGCGGCCGCGGCCGCGAAGAAGACCGACGCCCCCTGGTTGATCGTCTTCGGGTCGAGAGTGCCGAGTGCAGGCACGATCCAGCCGAGGTAGCGGCGAGCTTCGGCGGCGTCGGCAGACATGGCGTGCGCGTAGGCGGCTGCCGAGGCATGAAGGAGCGTGAGCCAGGGAGGTGTTCGAGGGTCGAAGGCCCGCTCGCTTTCGACTCGTGCGAAGCGCGTCAGGTCTGCTTCGACGTACTGACCGAGCATGAACTCGACGAAATCGCGGAGCACCCTGAGCCGGTGTCCGGGGCCGAGGCGGTCGATGACTTCGCCCGCCCTGCCGAGGCTTTCGCGCGCTCGCGGGAGGTCGCCGCGGGCGGCTTGGACATGGGTCAGATAGAGCAGACTGTACGATCTCGCTGCGACCGACCCGACGCGCTCACCGAGCTCGAAGAGCCGCGCACAGACCTCTTCGGCTTCGACGAAATCGCCGTGCTTCGTGATGAGGTCACGGACGACCACGCTGAGCCCGTGAATCGCCACGGTCGGATCGGTCCAGGTTGCAACGAGTTGGTAGAGAGACTCCGTTTGGTCCCGCGAGCGCCAGTCCATGAGCTCGATCGTCCGCGCGTAGTCGGTCTGCTGGCCACTTTCTCGTGCGATCCGCACGGCCTCGGGATCGAAGCCAAACCATCGGCCGGCTCGGAGAGGGCCGGCGGACAGCATCTCGAGCGGGCGTTCGGCCAGCTTCAGCCGTGCCCAGGCAACGTCTCGAGTCCCGGATGTCCAGACGAGGCCCCGCCCCACCAGCGACCCCACGGACTCGTTGGGAGCGCCGGCGTCGTTCAGCGACCAGGCGGCCAAGCGGAGGAAATCGACCACGGCAGTGGGCTCCGCTTCCGCCTCGATCAGTGTCGCGAGTGCCTCCTCAACCGTCTCGATGCTCGCGTCCACCATCAGGGCGTCCACCTCAGCGAGGGCGAGCCGGCACAAGATCTCAGCTCGTTGTGGCGGCCCGATCGATGCGGCCAAGTCGCGCGCCATACAGAGGTAGGTCACCGCCTCGGCGTGCGCGTACCGCGCAGCCGCACGCTCCGCGGCGAGCACCGCGAGGGAAACGCCCTGCTCGGCTCCCGGCAATGAGCGCGAGCGGTGGAACTGGCTGGCGATCTCAGCTGCCGCCTCGCCCTCCCGGCCGGCGTACACGCGCTCGAGCGCCTGGGCAACGCGCCGATGGAGGCGGGTGCGGCGGCTGGGGCTGAGGTCGTCGTACAGCGTCTGTCGGAGGAGCGAATGGGAGAACTCGTAGGCGTCCCCATCCGCTGCCGGTCTGATGATCCCCGCGACGAGCGCTTCGTCGAGACAGTCGAGCATCGTCGCGTCGTCGAGCTCGGTCGCCGCCGAGAGCACCTGGAAGGCGAAGGAGCCGGCGAAGGCCGAGGCGACACTCAGCATTCTGTTTGCGTCGCCCGAGAGTCGCGCAAGCCTCCGGGACACTGCGCGGCGAATGGTTGGAGAGATCGGCCAAGGCGGGGGCGTGGGCGACTCCATGGCGAGGTCGAATCCCTCACGCGCCACTTCCCGGACGACCTGCTCGATGAAGAACGGGTTGCCCGACGTCTCGGCGTGGATGACCGCGGCCGTGGGCAGCGAGACAGGTCGCTCGACGAGCTGCCCGGCCAAAGCAGCGGTCTCTGCGACTGTGAGCGGCCGCAGGTGGACGGGCTCGTAGCGAAGTCGCCGCTCGAGCTCGGCAAGGCATTCACTCAGCGGGTGCCGTGGGCCTAGGCCAACGTCCCGGTGAGCCCCGACGAGGAGATGGTGTGTCCCATCGAGCGAGCAGGCCACGTACTTCAGGAGGTCGAGCGCCGGCCGGTCCGCCCACTGAAGGTCGTCCAGGATGATCACGAGAGGACGCTCGGACGACCCGAGGAGACTCGCGACCGCTTCGAAGAACCGGAAGCGCTCCTCCTCCAAGCTCAGTCGCTCTGACTTGGCGCTGGCAGCCGATTCGAGCTCGGGAACCACTGCCGCGACGATGGCCGCGGCCTCTCCTCCGCCCTCGCGCGCTCGGAAGAATCCGGGCTCCAATGTGCGGACGTATTGCGTGAGGATCTCGGCCCATGGATCGTACGGCGGGCGTCCCTCGCGCTCGCCGCACGTGCCGAAACACACGATTGCCCCCTCGGCTCGGGCATCTGCCGCCACCTCCAGCAGGAGCCGCGTCTTCCCGATCCCCGGCTCCCCGGAGAGCATGGCGGCGTGCTCATTGCCGGCAGCCGCTGACGCGATCAGGCTGTCCAGCGCCGCCCGTTCGCGCTCGCGCCCGATCAGTTTTGGCGCGCCCGCTGAAACTCCGGTGCTCACGCCCGTGGTCTAGAGACCCAGACAAGTTCCGTCAAGCGCGGTGACGCTAAATCAGGTCGTGCGCGGCAGCCCAGGTCGAAACTTCCTCAGACCGGGTCTGGAGGCCTGGCACGTCGAGACGCTGCGGGAAACGCTCGACCGGCTGCGCCTCGAGATCACGGAATTGCAGGAAAATCGGAGGCGCGACTCGCCATCGCCGCCCCGTCTGATCGAGCGTGACCTGCACAAGGGCGTGCAACAAAAGAGGACGCTCTTGGGTGGTGGCCGCGCCGAAGTTCGCCGTCGAGGGCGGTGTCGCTGCCGGAGGTTAGCCGAATGCGCCAAGCGCGGGCGAAGGATCGCAATGTCGGCCGCAGATCGTTGTCTCAACCGACGACAACATGGGTCAATAGAAGGTCAACAAGGCCGCGCCAGAAGATACGAGAAATCGCAACTGATTGGGCTCAACCACGCGGTTCGACCAGCATCCCCGAGCCAGCACGAGCGCTTGTCGTCCACTTTTAATCCCAAGGTCGCAGGTTCGATCCCTGCCCGGCCCATAGAAAAATTCCTGCAAATTGGGTCTTCGTGCGCGGTACCCCTTGCGAACCGGTAGTCAAGTTGTCAATATCGCGCGGTTCAGTTAGGCGAGTGAGGGGGGAAAATAATGGCAGGGCATGATTCTCCGGCAGGCGGAGGGCGACGCCCTTATGCCGTGAGCTTGCTCGTACTTTTGGCGTTCGCGGTCGCGTCACTGGCTGCCGCCGGCTCGGCGCTGGGCGGGAACGTCAGTGTTGGGAGTCCGCCTGGAACGACTCCGCAGAACCATCAGAACGAGCCGGCGGTTGCGATGGACGCGAACCACCCGAACGTCCTCGTGGCCGGATGGAACGATTTCGTCGATTGGGCACCGTGTCCGGAGGCCGACGCGACCGAGTCCGGCACCTGCGCGGACCCGGCCGATGGCGGCGTCGGCCTGACGGCTGTCTCGTTCTCGTTCGACAGCGGGCATAACTGGATCCAACCGTCGTACACGGGCTGGACCGCTGCCGACTGCGATCCGACGACGACGTGCACCGCCCACGAGGGGCCGATCCACACACTGCCCTGGTACTTCGAGAACAATCTGACGTCGTCCGGTGATCCGGCCGTCGCCGTTGGTCCGGTCCCGGTCAACGGGAAGTTCTCGTGGGCAAACGGCTCGCGCGTCTACTACGGCAACCTCGTCTCGCCGTTCGTGAAATCTGGGGGCTTGCTGTTTCCGAATCCGGTCTTCCACGGCTTCATCGCAGCGGCAGTCTCCCGGCTCGACAACCCGACGCCCACGAGCGTGCTCGACAAGAACAGCTGGAAGCCGCCGGTGATCGTCAATCCGAACGTCGGCCAGACTGCTTTCGAGGACAAAGACCAGATCTGGGCGGACAACGCGGCCTCGAGCCGATTCTTCGGACGCGTGTACTTCTGCAACGCGGAGTTCCGCAGCGTCGGCCACCACAATCCGGCGAACTTCCCCGCGCCGCTCACGGTCTCGGTGTCGGCCGATGGCGGTGACAGTTGGACAACGAAGCAGATCACCCCCGCCGGCACCGGCGGTCGCGGGCCGACTCTGTTCGGCCTGAGCGGCTGCACTGTGCGCACCGACAGCGAGGGCAACGCGTACGTCTTTGCCGAGATGTTCCAGAACCCGGCGCTGGTCGGCTTGCCAACCCACGGATTCCATGTCGTGTTCAAGTCGACCGACGGCGGCGCCCACTGGACGAAGCTGGCGATTGTCCGACAGGTGACCGATCCTTGCTTCTTTGTCGATCCGGTCGAAGGTCGTTGCGTGCTCGACGGCTTCGCGGGAGCGCGCACCGATTTGGCGGCCTCGCCCAGCGTCGACATCGCCAACGGCGCACCGACCGGGGTCGGCGCAACCAACGAGATTGTCGACGCCTGGTCAGACAACGACAATGCGCTGAACGCGAATTCAACGCAGCTGTCCTGGTCGACCGACGGGGGCGCGACCTGGAGCTCGCCGGCGACTGTCTCGCTCGCTGGCGACAGGCCGCTGTACTCGGCACCGGCGATCTCGCCGAGCGGCGACCGGGTCTACGTCGCCTACGAGGCCGACACGGCGCCCTGGGCGGGCGGCGACATGTCCTCGCCACGTCCTTATCACGGCGTCTTCCTCAGCGCACCGATCGGCGCCAACGGGGCTCCGGGGAGCTTCTCGGTCGTCTACAACGGCTCGACGGTCACATCTGCGGGCCACAACGACCTCCGAGCGACCTACCCCGGCCACGACATCTACCAGGAGCGCGTCGGTGATTACGTCTACGCGGCCGCGTCCGCTACCTACGGCGTCGGCGTCTGGACCGACGCCCAGAACGCGACGGTCTGCGGGCCGGTGCAGGACTACCGTGTTGCATCGCTCGCTGCCGGGACACTGGCGTTGCCGGCCCCCTGGCCGCTCGCAGACTGCCCGGCCACCTTCGGCAACACCGACATCTGGTCGGCAACGACTGGCTGAATATGCTCAGGAGCAGGGGCGGCAGACAGCCGCCCTGCTCGGCAGGCCGCGCCGCACCTACGAGCACGATCGTTCTTCGTGGTGGTGTCGAGGTCGAGAATCCACTCGAGGTGGAGCGCGGGCGTTCCTCTGGCAGCACGGCACGATCCGTTCCACCCTCGCGCTAGGAAGTAAAAGGGACTCAACGCCGCGGCCAGACGCGGAATGACGCGATCTCGCCCGCTGCGAGCTCGAAGCCGCTGGGGAGTTCCGTCTCTTCGTCGAGACGGATCCGCCATGCGTCCACGCCGTCGATCCGTACCTGCTCCGGGCTCGGGTTCGGGTTGAACACCCGCAAGACGAGCCCGTTGCCGTCCTCGGCGCCCTTGAGGCAGCTGAAGACGACGTCGCCTTCGACCGCGAGCGGCGGCTCGAACTGATCGCCGACGAGAAAGTCGGTGCGGTAGTTCTGAGCCGAACGCACGAGAGCCGCGTGGGAGAGCTCCTCCGCGTCGAAGCGCAAGGCGTACTCGAAGACGTGGGTGCCGAGGCACTGAGCTTCCGGCGTCGCGAGGTCGGGCCCGGCAGCGCGTGGCCGCGTCGGCAGCCCGCTCGGCCGTGAGATCGTGCCGACGCAGCGCAGCAGCGTCAGCCGGATCCCGTCCTGACCGGCCTCGTACTCGGGCAGCCCCTTGGTCAGCAGCGCGACCGGTCCGAGTGCGACGGCGCCGAGCGTGTGCGCCGTTGCGATTGGGTGCTCGACCCATTCCGAGCGCGGCGGCCGCGGCTCGAGCGGCCGCCGAACGACCGCGAACTGGCTCTCCGCGCGCACTCCCTGTTCGGCGATCGCCACCGGGAAGTGGACGCGCAGGCGGTGGTCACGCGCATCGTTCTCGACCGTCGTCTGGAACTCGACGCGCGGCAGGCCGCGCACGACGCGCGCGAGCGTCTTGATGTGGACGCCGGGAAGCTCGTACTCGGCGAGCGCCTCCTGGGCGAGTCCATCGTCTCGGACGACCCGTGCGCCGACGAACGCAGCGCGATGGACAGGGCCGCCCGGGCAAAAGGTGTAGAGATCGCCGACGTCGGGCTCGTCCTCAAGCACATGCAGCCAGTCGAATCGCCGGCCGGTGCGCAGATCCGTGATCGAGATCCCGTCGTTTGCGGCCTCGAGGTGCAGCAGTTCCGCGGGCACGGGCAGCGGTTCGGCCCGACGTCCTTCGAATCCTTCGAGTTCGACGACGGCGTCTCCGGCAAGGCGAGACCGGCGGTACGGCAGCGTGTTCACGAGCGCGCCGCCGACCCCGAGCGCGTCCCGCTCGATCACGTCGACCGTGCGCTCGAGCTGTTCGTACCGGACGAGCATGTCGCGGTGCACCTCGTCACACGAGCAACCGCAGATCGAGTCGTGCGGATGGTTCTGCAACAGCTGGCGCCACGCGAGGCGGACGGCGGCCGAGGGAAACGGCGTCTCTTCGCGCAGCGAACGCAATGCGGCCGCGGTCTCCGCGCCGAGCAGGCGCCGCTCCGCCCGCTCGTTCGCCTGCTTGAGGTAGATGCGCGCCGAGTTGACCCCTCGGAGGACGTTCTGGAGGCGACTCCCGACGAGCTCGCCCTCGTAGACCGGCAGGCCCTCGCTGGGCGGCTCGTAGTCCGAGTAGCGGCCGATGCGAACCGGAGCGCTGAACCGTCCCTCGAGCTCGACACACAGTCGTGGCAAGTTCAGCGGCGTCGTCGACCGACGCGAGTCGGGCGAAGTTGTCGTAGTGGGGCAGCATCTGGGACGCGACGACCTCGGCGTCGGCCGCGCGCCAACAGAAGACGACGCCGAGATCGTCGAGCTGGTCGCCGAGCCCCCGGGCGAAGAGGAAGGTCCGAAGGCCGAACTCCGCCAGGAGCTGCGGCAACTGTGCGGGATGACCGAAGGTGTCCGGCGCGTACCCCGCCCCCGTCGGCTCGACGCCGAATTGCCGGCAGACGCGCCGGCCGAGCAGCAGGTTGCGGACGAGCGACTCTCCGCCGACGAGCAGCTCGTCGGCGAGCACATACCAGGGGCCAACCTCGAGTCGTCCGGTCGCGAGCAGCGCGCGCAGGCACTCCTCGCGCTCGGGGCGGAGCTCGAGATAATCCTCCAGGACGATCGCCTGCCCGTCCAGCGTGAAGGAGCGAAACGACTCGTCGCCCTCGAGCACCTCGAGGACCCCGTCGACCACCGTTCCGAGGCGCAGGCGGAAGACCTCGAACGGCACGTACCACTCGCGGTCCCAGTGGGTGTGCGGTACGACGAGATACGCGAACTCCGAGACCTCGGGCATGCGGGGGATACGATCGCACCACCGCGAGGAACGAAACCGGAGGAGGGCGAGCATGGACGAACTGGTCGCCGGAGCCGCCGCCGATCGTCCGCACCGGAATCCACGTCGCCCAACTGCTGGGCTCACGCTCTCTGGGCGGAGCCCATTCGCACACTCGGAGATTCGAATGACGTCCGAGTGGAAGCGCGACGGGGAGACGGGCTCTAACGCGGCCGAACAAGGCAAGAGGCAGTAGGCGTCCTAGGGTCGGCGAAGAAGGATCCCGAGCAGGAAGCCGGCGAGGACGAGCTGAACCGTCGCCGGGACACCGCCGCTCCGGTGCCAGCCGCGCAGCCGGTGGCTCGGAAAGAGCTTGCGCCCGCCGGGCCGCGGGAAGCGAAGGACGTGTTCGAGGTCCGGAGCCGAGGCGGCGAGTGCACCGGTGACCGCAGGATCGAGCGGACCGCGCACGGCGGCGAGCAGAAGAATCGCAGCGACGCCCGAGCGGATCTCGAAGTCGCGATCGGGAATGTCCTCATGGGGCATGAGATCGCCGGCGAGGTGAAGGAGCAGCCCGAGCGGGACTGAGCCGAGCCTCGAGCGGATGACCGAGCCGGCGGCTGCGCCCGTCGCGACGTGGAGAGAGACGATCAGGGCGCTAACCCGGCCGCCATACCCGCGGCCTCTGGCTCGAAGCGTTCGCGGACCTTGAGTGCGACGGCGAGCAGCCAATCGTTCTGGAGCGGCGGAGACCGAAGCCTCCAGAGGTGGGCGGCGAGTGCCCGCACGGAGATAACGGTAACGCCGCCTGCAGCCCGTGTCGTCAACCGCTGGGCGGACGCGGCCTGCCGAAAGATCCGTCCAACGGGCTGCCCGAGATCAAGCTGCGCGCCGATGACAGCGGCGGGCGCCTTCCTACGCTCGACGCAATGACCACGAAACGGGAGGACACTCACATGCACCTGTCGCAAATCGTCGCCGACCGGCGGCGCCTGCTCGTCGGCCTCGCTGGCCCTGCTCGGCTTCGCGGAGTTCGCGGACGCGTTCGCGATCAGCTTCTGGGAAGCGGCGGCCGTCTTCTCCGCGCTCTATGTCGCAGCCGCCTTCTGGACCCGACGCGGCGGTGTCGGCGGCCCGATTCTCGTCGGCGCTCTCTGCGTCTTCGAGCTCCAGAGCTACCCGACCTGGGACCGCAACGGAACGACCGACTGGACCACTCAGACAGCGTTCTCCGCTGCCGCGGCCGTCTGTCTGATCTCGCGCTCGCCGTTCTCAAGCGCTCCCTGGCCGAGCGGCGGAAGGCGAAGCAGGAGCGCGTCGCTACCCGGCAGAGCGGCTTATGCCGATGGCGCCGTGCCGGCATCAGCTGGTTAGCAAGCTGGACAACGATTCGGGTGGAACGGAGGGTCAACACGATGCCCCGAAGACAGGCGATGTCACGCGATCCGATCCCGCTTAAGGATGCCGCCTCGCGATCTACTCC
>WNGD01008963.1_pt1 | contig 11098 bp, 11 predicted proteins | sample 5400671 | NCBI WGS metagenome assembly WNGD01 (sample SAMN13153369, study PRJNA577476) | soil metagenome | isolation source: 40 cm soil or saprolite under grassland replicate 2 | place: USA:California | collected 2016-06-15
TCCCTCCTAATACGACGGATTGTCCCGCCAGGCCCGTGTATTGTAGGGGCGGGGCAAGCCCCGCCCTGCTGTGGTGCGGGGCGACTACTCCTATCGGCCTGCGACAGGAATCTTCTCCGCCTGTGGGATGACCTCTGTTGCCAGCAAGTCGAATACCTCCGGGTCATACACGTTTGGCAAACTGAAGATGGCTTGATCGATGCCCATTGAAGCTAGCTCTGCGAAAAAGTCAAGGGCTGCCGCTGGAGTTGTGGTACCGTTACTACCGTCGTGGCTGATCCTCAGAACATCGAGTGTTGTCTTCTCAATCTGCTCGTAAGGGCGGCCCACTGCCTGGCAATGCTCGCGTAAAACATCCAGCTTATGCTGCAAAGCGTCTTTGCCTAAGCGTGCAAAAAGGTTGCATCCATCAGCGTACTGGGCGACCAGTCTGAGCGTTTTGCGCTCACCACTGCCGCCAATAAGGATGGGGGGATGGGGTTTTTGGACAGGCTGTGGAGAGTTGAGAAGCCGGGCGAGGTGATAATACTTGCCATTATAGGGCTTTTCATCACCAGCCCACATTTGCAACGCAATCTGGAGCGTCTCTTCTAAACGTTCAAATCTTTCCGCCGTCGAGGGGAATGGTACTCCTAAGCCGGTGTGCTCTTCCTCGTTCCAGGCTGCTCCAATGCCGAGATATGCCCGTCCCTCTGAAAGAACATCCAGCGTGGTTGCTGTCTTCACCAGGATACCTGGGTAACGATAGGTGACTCCCGTGACCATTGTGCCAAGCCTGATGCGATTTGTGCGGCCGGCCGCGAAGGCGAGTGCGCTCCATCCTTCAAGCATTTCGTTCGTAGCAGGCCCTACGCCGCGGATCTGAAAGAAGTGATCCATCACCCACATGCTATAGAGCCCGGCCTTGTCTGCCCGCTCTGCAATCTGTCCGAAAGTGCGCCCAAGCTGGCTCTGTCCATTGGGCCAGGTGAAATTAGGGACTTGTAAACCCAAACGCATCTGTTAGCTCCTTATGCTAATCGTTGTATATAATGTTTGCTAGCAAGCTTTAAACTCAGTTGCTATCCAAACGATAGTTATTATACAAATTATAGCTCAGGATCCGCAAGGGTTGCTAACAGTTGCCAAATTTGTGTAACTATTGTATACTATTCATATCTTTTTCGGTTCTTCGATGTCCTGTCACTTTTTGTTAAAATGAACGAGGAAAAGGCGAAAAATACGCCGTGTATGCTAGTCCCTCCTAAGGAGGATACTGGAGTCTGTCAGCTATGAGTGATATGAACGACACGGAGCGCTGGTACGCGTATGGCAACGAAAATGGCGCTGGTCCCTGGAACGACAATGACGAAGACGTTGAAGTCGGCATCTGCCAAAACTGCGATGCGCCACTCACGCTGGAGCAAGCGCGGCACGGCACGCTGTTTTGTGGCGAGAAGTGTAAGCAAACGGCTAGCACTGTCCGCTATGGACGGGCAACTCTGCGCGATGGCCGTTACGAGCGTGATCCACTGGTCCGCCAGGCCATTGACATCCGTATTGCCATGATCCTGGGTGGCAGCTATCCAGGGAAGGCTTGTATTCTCTCTCCCGAGCAACGAGAGGCCATCTTTACGCGAGATGGCAGGCGCTGCCGTCTCTGTGGAGCGCCTGCCACCGAGATAGACCATATCGCCGGGTCCTCATCAGACCCTGAGAATCTTCAAGTTCTCTGCAAGCCCTGCAATATGGCCAAGGCCCGCGCTCATTTCCGTTCGGCCACACCGGAGGAGGCGGCAGAGGGAAACACGATCTGGGCTCGTATCAGAGCCAGACGGCCGGTCCGGCTGTGTGATAACGAGAAGCGTTGGGATGAGTTACGGAAGGAAATTGCCGCAGAGCAGCGAAAGAGAGCCAGGGAAACAGGAAACCCCTAACTGCTACAAACACTCTGGTGAGCTATTTTTACAGGGATCTTAGCCTTACTTCAAGTAGGTAAAAAACGCATATGGCGAAGCGGGAACAAAAACTCTTGCGTATTGGCGCAGCAGCCCATGAGTTGGGTTTGCATCCTATCACGGTCCGGCGATGGATCAAGGCGGGACGTATCTGTGTAGTACAGATGGGCCGCGAGGTTCGTGTGCCTCGCTCTGAGATTGAACGGATGGTGGGCAAACTCGATGGGCGGCTGCTGGTGCTCTATGGTCGGGTCAGCGGGCATGGGCAAACGCGCGATCTGGAGACCCAACTCGAACGGCTGCAAATGTGGGCCAAAACCGAGCGCAAAGGGCAAGAGACGCTGGTTCTCTCCGATATTGGCAGCGGCCTGAAAGCTGGGCGCAGGCACCTCCAGCACTTACTCAAGCTAGTCTGTGAGGATAAAGTGGCGGAAGTGGCCATCACCTCCGAAGATCGTCTCACCCGTTTCGGACAAGAGTTTTTGGAAACGCTGTTTTCGTGCTTCGACGTGACGCTGACCGTGTTGGAACCAGGGGAAGAAAAGACACCCGAACAAGAACTCACGGATGATTTTCTGGCACTCATCGCCTCCTTTTCTGGTCGCTTGTATGGCATGCGTTCTCACAAACAGAAGGAGCTGCTGCAATGCGCACAAGCTGTACTCACCAGCCCCTAACCTACACTGTGCGTTTGCCCGACGAAGCCCAGGCGGACGCTCTCCGGTTATTGGACGCTAGCCAAGCCGTGGTCAATGCTGCGCTCGCCATCCTCTGGCCCCATCTCGACGAGTTTGGCAGTGATCGCATTGGTCCTGCCTGGAAACAGGTTGGCAAGTATATGAGCTCCCCTCAGTATCACGGCGATCGTTTTAACCACAGTACTCTAACATGTAATGAAGGGTTACAAACAGCCACTTCTTTTTAGAAAATGGTAGTTTGTAGCCCTTTTGCCTACTGCTTCTTTCTTTGGCTCAATTTTCCTTTGAGCTGGTCGAGTTGAGCTTCAGCAGTTTCAGCTCGTAAACGCCAGGTTAGCGCTTCATCTTGCTGCGAAAGCCACCGTTCTCGCTGCTCGGCTACTGTTCGCTCAGTGGCGATCAACCTGTCAACGAGTGTCTCTTTACTCATACGCAGATATCGCTGGCGCACCCGCTGCTCGTCCCGGCCAGGTTTAACCAATCCCGGTGATACTGGTGTTGTCATGGCCAGGGGTTTTGCTCGCTTTCGAGCTGAGCCTCGCCAGCTCCGACGGTGCTCGTAGTAGGCCCTGGCCTCTGGGTTGTCGAGAATCGCGCTCTCAGATATGCCCCGATGTTCAGGGTCCAACTCTTTCGACTTAGCAGCGACTGTTGCCAGGGAAACCCGCTGCTTGTCCTGGAGAAGTGCATCAACGCTTTGTCTCACCAGATCAATCGTTCGCTGGCGCAGCTTCATGTAGACCTTCTCTTCCAGCCAGGGATGCGGCTCATGATGGCCGTTTGGGTCTTGGTTGGATCTGGATGACATGGACCTCGTCCTTTCTGTAAGCAACAATCATTTCCATTTCCTTGAGTTCCAGCTCACATGCTCGAAGAAGCTGCTTCATCTTCTCAGCCTCCAGGACTAATCCCTCCTGTTCGTAGTAGGTGAAGCGTTCCTGAGCCCAGCGCTTTTTTTCTTCGACCTGATAACGTTTTTCGGGATCCGGCGCTTTTGCTGGGCAATGAACACAGTCGAACTGGTTGGGGCAATAGGCATCCAGGATACACTCTCCACCACAGACCGGAACCAGGGTTCCGACGCGCCTGCGAGCCTCCTCAGCTTGTTTCCTGATCTCTTCAGGAGATCGCAAGATTGCCTCGCGTACATTAATTTGCGTGGCAAGCCGTGCTACAAAGGAGGAATGCTGCTCTAACTGCATATACTCAGGCATTTCGCTGTAATACTTGGTGACCTCCAGGCTTTTCTGTTGCAACCATTTGGCGACCAAATCGATGGGCATGCCTTCCACATGGACTGCGTATGTAGCGAAAGCATGGCGCAGGAGATGAGGCTTGAGGACAACTGGCTTTCCTTGACTGTCTTGAAATACCATCCCATGCATGAGAAAACGCATACAGGCATGGATCGCACGGTCTCCCAGGTGCTGATAGTTGTATTGAAACAGATAGGGAGCTTCAATCTGCTCAAAGCGGTGTTGTCTGTGGTGACGGGGATCGAATGGAACGCGAGGCAACGCCTCTCCTGAGTGCAACTGGTAATATTCACACAGCATCTGCGCGGTGCGTTCGATTAACTTGACAGACTCCCTGCCAATCCCGTAATTGTGGAGTGTCTCTGTGCGTTCTCCTTTTGGAAGAAGGCGCAAAAGGTAGCGAATACGTGGAGACTGATCCTTGGCTCCCGGCGGCGGCTCGTCAACAAGTCGGATGAGGCATTGAGGAGAAAGACTCACTTGTTGTAATTCGTTCAGGCGCATTCCAGTAGATGTTACCAGGTCAATGGAGAGGAGCCCAAAAGTGGCAGCGGCGTAGAGTGTTTCAACCGGAATGAGTGCTCCTGCCGTCCGCTTCTGGGCCTCATCCATAAATTGGCCGAGGCTCCCTCCGCTGCTTTTCTTTTCGTCAGGCCAGGTCAGTAATCCTGGGCAACCGGTGCTGAATGGCATCGTAGACTCATTGAGCGTCTCATCTTCGCCATATCCCCATTGATGCAACCAGACTTGCTTCACTCGCACCTCTTCCGGCGACCCAAAGCGAGGTTTGCTTCCGAGGACGCCTACTCTGAGCAGATCTGCAAACCACAATCCTTCTGGCGATATTCCTTCAACAAGTGGTTCTGCTTTGATAAACTCTAGAAATACTACATTCCGTTCATCGGTAAACCCTTTCCTCCTGTTTTTAGCCTTCTCAATCGTTGATCGAGTGTATCGTTCAGCATGCTCCGGGTCAAGAACAAAGCTCCTTCGGCCCCACAGCTTGAAAAAGAGGCGTTCAACTGGTGGATCGCCCTCATCATAACTAAACTCTAAGGGGAGGTTTGAGTGATCTGGAAGCACTTTTTTGAGTGCCTGCTGATACGCCTGGCGGAGCCTCATTAAACGATTGTACCTGAAATGTGCTTCAGCTCGAAGAGGTCCGAAGTGCGGTACTACCGCCTCCGTCTCAGCTTTACGGCGCTGGCGCTGCTGTTGTTCAATCTCCTGCCGTTTATCTAACCCTTCTATGGCCAGGGGATTCACCAGAGCGAGCACATATGGTCGATACATTTGCTGATCTTCCAGTGGCAGGGCTTCTAGCCAATTTTTGACGTGTTTAGTTGCACTCATGTAATCTTGCAAAAACTTGAAACGCATATACTCGGTATCCTGAGAAAGAAGCTCTCCTTTGAGATATGCTGATAGGTGGAGGTCAACCTTCCATCCGTCCATCGTCTCTAGACCTAGCGCCGGCAGAAGGGCAGCAAAGCGAGAATGCATCATACGCAAGGTCAACTCTACCGTGTATACATCCAATCGACGAGCAGAAAGCACAGCAGCCATGAGTGAGAGATGATTCATCCATGCTTTTCCATCTGCATTGCGGAGCAGGTATCTGATATTACGCTCATGCACTGGCGGCCAGCTCCCATACAGATCTCCGACGGTCTTAGGTGCTTGGAATATCTCAGGGGCAATTTTCCCCTTGAGACTTTCCCACGAAATGGTTGCTTGTTCAAGATCTTTAGCTCTTTTTGTATTGCTCACCCTAAATCTCTCCTGCTAAACTGTAAAGAAATGACAGATCTGGTTCGTTGTCGAACTGGATGCCGACTTGTTCGGAAGAAGCTGTTTCTGCGCTCTTCTTTGGAAGAGCTTGCTTCTTTCGTTTCCCTCGATGCCGATCTTCCAAATATTCTTGGATCTCTTGATGGATGTGCTGATGAAACCGTTCACGTGTATCAGCGTCAAGCTGTTCTTCAAAGTAATGCTGGTAGGAGGCAAGCGTTTCTTCACTCTTCCATTTCATGTACTCAATGAGGCCACGCAACCGTCGCTCAATTTCGGCAGCGCTTTTTGCATGCTCATAAATGTCACGGACTTCGAGGGTCACATGCCAATGTCTAACCGGATGTATATCGGCTTCGATCCCAGCCGCCTGACAGGCTGGATTCCAGTAATGTTCTCGGTATTCTTTGGGAGTGAGTTGAGTTCCCTGTGCTGTCAAAAACAAGGGAATGGTAGAGAGATCCACTTGTTTCTGTTTAGCGAGGAGAAGGTAATCATCTAGCGTGTAACCATTGGAGTCGAAACGAATGCGCTCCTCATTGAAATAGCGCTTGAGCAACACGACCGTATCTTCGTGGAAGCTCAAAGTCTTGATTCGCCTGCCAAAGCTACCCTTGTTAAATGCCCTGGCCTTGGTGTGGGTACCAAGGACTGCCCAATCATCAAGCAGCAGGCCAGCCACCTCAGAGATCCTGGCTCCCGTGTCAAACAAAAGCCAAGTTACACATTCATCCCGTTTTCGAGTGTATTTGAGAGAAAGCTGTTTCCCTCCTTCGAGGACGATCCCAGGCAGTTTGGGATCATCAATGATTTGAGGATGCCACTCCTCATGCTCTAGTTTGTAGTAGCTGTCGGTTAATCGATGCTTTGGCCGCTTTTGGGAATCTGCGACGCCGCTCTTCTCTGGCATCTGTGGGTAAGTTTGCCCTTCCTCTTCGTGGGTAAGGTGTGCCTGCACTGCTGCAATGGTTGTGTTCATAGAGTCTACCAAGGGATTGGCAAATGTGTAGAGGCCACGCTCACGCATCACTTGGTAGAACATTTTCAGAGCAGCGAGGAAGACACGCAGGGTGCTACGCGTTCCTGCGGGGATGGTAATGTACTTCCAGCCTTGATGGTGAGGTTGCACCTTGCACTGAAGTTTACTTACCAAGTAGTCATCGATGGCGTATCGTATCTGGTGAGGAGAAGCATTCCAAGTGTTGCTCGCTCTCTTCTGCCAGATATCGGTATCAAACCAACTAAAAAAGGGGAGAATGGAGTACAGGTAGGTTTGAACTGTCTTCGGATCAACCCGTATACATGCCTCTTTCGCAAAAGTCGTCAAGGGCATATGGAGTTGATCCGAAGCATCAAAAACAAGAAATGGATGCTGGTGCTCGACCGTTTTGGGTCGAGGCGTAAACCAATACTGGGTCATTTTCTACAAAAACTCCTTCTAGCTACTGTGAGGTAGCGTACTGCCTACCAGTATGTAGCTAAAAGAGCTTTGAGACAATGAGTAATATGCTCACATTACAAAGGTTCTTACTGTATGTCAATGGAGATGCGAGAGCGAAGTGGTGGGCCGGCTCTTACGCCAACAAGCAGAACGAAAAAAAGCGTTTGAGCTGGTTGCACCTATTCTTTCGGACGGCTTCATTCGTCCAAAGACGGAGAAGCGACCGGCAGGCAAAAACCGTCCTGCCATCACGGAAGCCCTTGCTGCCTTGCAAAAGAGCCTGGAAGAGGATGAGAGCAGCTTTGTCGCCCTGCACAATGTGGTCGAGCAAGCGTGCAACTTCTTTTTCCAGCATGACCGCTTTCCCTCTTCGTACGAGGAACTCCAACCTGTCCCGCTGCTCAAAGTGGGCCTGCTGACCTATGCTGGCGACGACGGACGCGAAAAAGGCCAGGCCTATCGTCTGGCGCTGGATCTGGATGCAGGGGTGGCACGCTTTCGGTTCCGCTATCCCGACGAGGCGGGAGTCTGGCGCTGGCGCAAAGGAGACACGAGCCTTCCTTTGCCTGACTGTCTCAAAGAACGCCTCTCTCATGGGGAGTTGATGGCTCCCAGCCTGCGTGAGGAATATCGAGCGGATGGGGAGCGATTCGCGGTGCTCGATTTCAGCATCGAGGTCGAAAAAGAGGAACTGCCCGCCTGGGAGAGTGTCGAGCGGGTGTTAGGTGCAGACTGGGGCGTGCATACGTTACTGACGGCCAGCGCCGTCGATGAACACCTTGAGCAAGTTGGCAGGCCATTCTTCCTGAATACGGGCGGTTTTGATGGCCGGCAAGCGCGTACCCGACGGCAAATCGACGAACTCAAGAAGAAGGTGGCGCGCTTTGAAGCGCAGCGGGATGCCTTGCCTCCTGAACACTCCAAACGCCTCTGGTTCAACCAGAAGCTGACGCTGCTCACGCGCGAAATTGATCGGTGTTGGCGCAAGTATGAACAGCGCAACCGCGCCATGGCTCATTTAGCCAGCAATGTGTTGGTGCTCTTAGCCCGCGTGCATGGCTGCTCGCTCCTGTCGATGGAGTCCTTGAAAACACTCAAATCCACCGGACGGGGCAAAGGCGTTCGTGGGCGCTGGCGCAACTATCGCAACAACTCGCAGATACGTGGGGAGATCTGGCGTCTGCTGCGGTACAAATGCCATTTGATTGGCTTACGGTTCCACACCGAACAGCCACGCGGCACTTCCCACGCCTGCCCACGCTGCGGGGCACCCGCCAAAACGTATCGCTCGCCATCTGACCGCAACGAAGCCGTGAAATGGGGAAGGTGGATGTACTGTGATGGCTGCCAGTATCATGGCGATCGGGACTATTGCGCTTCAGTGAATATTGCTCGTTTAGGCGTCGCCTATCTCATCCAAATGAAACAAACGGGCAAGGCGCGCGCCTGCTCAATTTTTGACCCACGGGTCAAGCCTGTCTCTTACACGGGGACAGGCGCGGTGTTGCTGTTGCCACCGACGGGGAACCACCCTGCCCGAACCATTCGGGGAAAGATTTGTTACTATCCTGGCTGGCTGGGTTCTGCTTTCCTTCAATCGTCTCACCAGAAGCATATCTTCTTACGATTGTGTGGATAGCTTACCCTTGCTATGGATAGTTACATATTTTAGCAACGGTTGCTGAACTCTCCTGTGTAACACGGCGTCCGTGCCCTTAGCGCGAAAGCGGGAACACAAGACGGCTCACTGCTCCCTCGCCACGTTCATCCGTGTCCCTCCACAGACTCCTCAGGGTCATCCTCTCATCGCCTACGTGTTTTCGCGGCGTGTGACTCCATTCCACTATCCGTGTTTTCCTGGATGCGCAAAGCTGCGCGCTTCAGGCATACTATCCCTAGTGGTGAGAGACCACAGCAGGTATGCCTGAAGCAAGGAAATAATAACTAGAAAGGAGGTGAACATTATGACACGCTATATGGACATTCACCGTCAGGTGGAAGGATTGACAGCGGATGCGGCCGCGGGTGCGCACGCGCGAGACCTTGAAGTTCAAGGGAAGTACTGGGCCAATTACCTGAAGTACTGGTTCGATGAAGGCAGCGGCACTAGGCCCTTGCTCATTCTCCCGAGCAAGGGCCTGGGCAGTTCCAGGAGGATCAGACTCAACCAATATGTGCCACCGCCTTCCGGCCTGAAACCGGCTGCGTTGTGGGGAACCGAGGAGCGACTGCGTGACCTCTTTGGTGAGGGAATCGCATCGCTGCGGACGACGAAACAAGACTTCATCTTCCGCTATCGCTCAGCCTCGCACTGGCTGGACCACTTTGGAACCTACTATGGCCCGATGGTCACAACACTCAAGGCCCTGGATGCGACCAGACAAGAGCAGTTTTCGCGTGAGGTGATCAGCCTCCTGGAGAGCTACAATCGTGCAAAAGACGGGACGCTCACTGTGTCCTCTGAGTACCTGGAAGCCGTAGCGATCAGGCGCTAAGATGCGCTGATAGACGATAATAATATCGACTCTCCGTCAATTTAAGTGAGCCTGCTTGCTTAAAGCAGGGAGTGGGAACCAGCGTCTGGCTCACCAGAAGGAGTCCAGGGGCACAGAGAAGGTGGCCTTGGCGGTCCTCTCCGACTACTTCACCCATCCCGCCGAGGGCTTCATCTCCAGCGACGGGCATGGCCAGGCCAACGACGCCTGCCGTGTCTTCGCCCGGCAGTTCCTCGAAGACGCCCGGAGACGCCTGGCTCATTCCCGACAACCAGATCGACCTGTGGTTCCAGGTGTGGCGGATGTTCCACACGAGGCGGCCACGGCCTGAAGGGCGGACGCCCACCGACGATCCACACTGCCGACCTGCGGATCTGCATCCGGAACTCGTAGGCGATCGCGCCGCGCAGGCCGCTGCCGGGCCTGTGCCTCACAGTCCGTCTACCTCCACCTGAGAGGTCTGGTGGCAAGGAGCGCAAGTGTGGTGACAATCATGCCAGCGATCAAGGGACCCGCCGGGCCATTCCCGTTCGTCTTGCTCCAAGCGATCCACGGTGCGGCGACGGGGAGCACGAGGATGGCGGCGATCGCGCCGCCCATCAGCGCGCCGAGGTTCACGCCGAGCCGGAGCACGCATCCTGGTGCGTGCTCTGCGGGATGTTTTCTCCAGTCGTCCGCGAGACTACGTGGTACCTGCCAGATGTAGGCGAATACATGGATTGCGATCATCGGGAGCCAGATCAGGGCACTAATGGCATGCACGGGGAGCAGTGGGCCAGCCTGGGTCGGGCTGGTCACCACGAGTCCGATCCCACTGCCGATTACCACGAGGGTCGTGGCCAGGAGCAGCGGGGCCAGAACCCGCAGCGCCAGGCGGGGTGGACCTTTGCGCACGAAGGCGGGCGATTTGGTGTAGTAGCGGAGGAATCGGTAGAAGGTCGAGCCGATCTTGACGGCGAGCGGGCCGGCCAAGAGCACCCCGACCAAGACGTGGACGGACACCAGCGCGCGCAGGTTCGCCGTGGTCACGAGCTCAACCAAGATCAGCACGAGGAGCACCGCGCCGGCCAGCGCGGTCATCCGTTCGTTGCCGACCACTGCGGATCGATCGTCACCGTTCCGTCCGTCCGTGCGGGTCTGTCCCGATGGGCGCACCGGCCCATGATCGCCGAGCGATTTCATAGTCTCTCCTTCCTTAACACTGGACCAGTCTGGTCTGTAGGCGCTTCGGGTGCGGGAATAGCGCTGGCGCAGTGGAAGAGCCGCGAGGGCAACCAGTTCCAGCGGTCGAGCAGCACCACGATGGAGGGCACCAGCAGCGTCCGCACGAAGAACGTGTCCAGCAACACCCCGGCCGCGATACCGAACCCAATCTGGCGTATCTGGCCAGTCCCGCTCGCACCGGGTACGGCGAAGGTGCAGGCAAGGATGATGCCTGCAGAGGTCACGGTACCTCCCGTGACCCCGTCTCCTCGTCTGC
>WNGD01006562.1_pt1 | contig 11097 bp, 12 predicted proteins | sample 5400671 | NCBI WGS metagenome assembly WNGD01 (sample SAMN13153369, study PRJNA577476) | soil metagenome | isolation source: 40 cm soil or saprolite under grassland replicate 2 | place: USA:California | collected 2016-06-15
CGCGATCGCGGTCTACGACTCACTCTCCGGCCTGCAGGCCGACCTGGACCAGATCATCGCCGCCAACTAACCAGGGTCAGCGAATCCCGTTCCGCAACCGCCCGGGCGTAGCCGAAAACGAACACCATCCAATACTTCTTATGCGGGCCCGCGGAGACCCACCCAGCGTGTGATCCACTTGTGAAATCAGATGACAGTCTCTCCGAAATGGCCGCTGGTCACAGCGTGGCAACGCCCGCCATCAACAAGCGCGCGCCTGCGCCGCAGCGATGGCCTGAAACGCTAGTGCATCCAGCTCCGGTAGCGAGGGCGGGACGCCCGCTTCCACGTCCGCCAGGCCTGGGCCTGAAGCCGTTCACCGTCGCAGGCGTCGCGCCCGTACAGCAGGCCGTAGCTGAACGCGTTCTCGCCGGCCAGGTGCGCGCCTATGCCCAGCTCCCGCTCCACCTGACGGGCGATGACGGCGTCCTGATGATCGCCGAGGACCGACTGGACCTTCTTCATCTGCCTGGCGAACCGGCGGGCGTTCTTGCCGAGCGCCGGGGCCATTGCCTCGCTGGCGTAACGGGCACGCTTAGCCGCTTTGCGCGCCTGATGCAGGGCCGCGTCCCTGGGCTGGCCGGGAGACGCGCGCCGCGCACGGCGCATGCGCCGCCGCACCTGCCGGTATGGGCGCCGCGCCGCGGCCGGGAGGACATCGGCAGCCGGCATCGCCGCCTGCGGGGTCAATAGCGGCTCAGCCATCAGCTTGTCTAGTTCATCGAGAAGCGAGAAGTACCGCTGGGAGTCGAGTGCGCCTAGCAGTGCGGTACGGGCATCAGCGCGCACCGACGCGAAGTGTCCCTGCACGCGCGCCTGCACCGGGCCGATGACGAGTTCCCCCGGGGTCTCGCGCAATCCCGCCTGCAGGTGCCCAGCAAGCACTTCACCATCGCGCGCCTCCCCGAGCACAGTGCCGAGCCACTTGAGCTCGGTGGCCAGCCGCCGCGTGCCGTCGCGGCGGATGATGTGCCCGAATGACCGCAACGTGCTGCGCAGCCGCCGGGTGGCCACCCGCATCTGGTGCACCGCATCCGGCTCATCCCTGCGCACCATCGGATCGAGCGACTTCAGCCTTTCGGCCTGCGCCCGCAGATAGGCCAGAATTACCTGGCCGGCCGGCGACGAAGACGTCAGCGGCGCCGGGCGAGCCGGCTCCGGCAGCTGGCCGGCCAGTGCCCGTTCCAGTTTGGCCGACCGTCCTGCCGGGCGCAGGCCGTCGCGGCGCAGCAGGTCATCAGCGGCCTCAAGCAGCTCCCAGTCGCCACCTGTGAGCTCCACCTCCACCTCATGCCAGCTGGACACCGTGGGGGTACCGCCCAGGGTCTGGGCGGAGATATCATCTTCCGCCACCTCGGCGAGCGACTCGCCGCCCGGGCCGAGCAGGATCAGGCGCTGCCTGTTGGTCGTGATCCGGGCGACTGGCCTGAGCGGCTCACTGCGGGTGTGCACGCGTACCAGCTCGGTCAGCTCACTGGGCGCTCGGCGCCCGGCCCGGCCGAGTGGCAGCTGGATCTCGCGGCGCGTGCCAGCGCCGAGCGGCAGCTTCAGGTGCCACCCGGCGTCATCGCCGCCACGGCGCTGCCGCAGCGTGATGCCCGCGCGGATCAGCCGCAGGTCATCGGTGTCGTAGTACTCGGCCTCAAGTTGTTCCCCGGCTGGCCGGGAGGTACCGGCAACCTGCGGCAGATCGTCCAGGCGGGGCAAGGCCGCCCCCGCAGGCGCGTCGTACTTGGCCTCGGTTTCGTTCACATTCACTGCCATACCGGCCCGCTACCCCCAGCAGGCCGAGCAATCCGGTTTCTAGCAATTCACTGCGGGAACCGGGACCGGCGGCGGGCGAGCGGCAGCGCGAACCACAGGCCGGCGAAGAGGCAGGCAACAAAGACCGTGATGATCACCGCAGGCAGTCCCTTGGCCACGTAGCTGACCACCAGCAGCACTGCAGCCGAGATGGCCAGGCCCACGGCCGCCAGGCCGCTGAGCGCCATGATGTTGGCGTCCTTGACCAGGACCTCCTTCTGGTGGCGGCGGAACACCTCATGCGGGCGGTCCGCCTCGGTTCCGCTCCGGCGATCCGCCGAGTTCATAGACACAGGTGCGTCTCTAGCCACGTCTGCCTCAGGTGGCGCAGGTCATGATGACAGGGCTCGCTGCGCATGGACCGGGCCGACTGCCTGCTCCCGGGCGAGACCTGCGCGTTCCTTGCGCAAACGCCGCCTGAGCCGCCGCTCGGCCTCCGTCGTTCCGCCCCATATCCCTTGAACCGGGCCCGCATCGAGTGCATAACCGAGGCAGGCCTGCTGGATCCCGCAGCGAGTACATATCGCCTTGGCCTGCGCCACTTGCTTGAGGGCAAGGCCCGAGGAGGAGATAGGAAAGAACAGCTCGGGGTCGGCCGTCAAGCAAGCAGCAGCTGACCACCACTCAGCGCGATTGTCGCTAGCAGTCATGATGACCTCGGATGTCTTACGTGCACTGACCGCACCGGCGGCTGGCCACAACAGCTACAGGTCATCCGGTTGCCCGCGTTGGGCCGGGCTAATCCTGCTTCGTTCAACTTCCGGCGTCCGGCGGTCAGGCCCTGGTTGCCGCTGTACCGATGATGTTTGAACGTCGCCGCGTGGGCAGGGGCGACAGGCCGGTAAGTACACAAGGTGAGGAGTACGGCATGGCGGGACGATCGACACGCCACACCGTACTCATCGCAGGCGCCGCCAACATTTACCACGGTCAAGGCCACGCTGTTCGAGGACAGTGCCGCGATGATAGGCCTCGTGCTCGCCGCGCTCGGGCTGGCCCTGCGGCAGGTGACCGGGGTCGCCGGTCTGGGACGGCGCGGCCTCCATCGCCATCGGTGGCCTGCTCGTCGCGGTGGCCGTCCGGCTCGGCCTGGACAGCAGGGACTTCCTCATCGGGCGCGCCGCCGATCCCAGGGACCTGGAGGTGATCCGGACCGAGATCGAAAAGACACCGGGCGTGGACGCGCTTGTCGACCTGCGTACCATGCATCTGGGGCCGGAGCACCTCATCGTGGCCGCCCGGGTGGCGTTCAGCGACGAGATCAGCGCGGACCGGGCCGAGGACGCCGCCGACGACATCGACAGGCGGCCCTGCGACCGGCTTCCGCTCGTCCCGCACATTTTTCTCGATCCCACCCAGATCCCGTCCGGCTCCCGGCCTGCGGGCTCCCGTTCACCGCAACCGCATTAACCCAGCAACCCTGGTCCCGAGGGCGCGGTCGACAGCCGGGCGGCGCACTCCAGCAGCCCGGCGTGCACGAAGGCCTGGGGCAGGTTGCCACGCAGCTGGCGCTGGTGAACGTCGTATTCCTCGGTGTATAGGCCCGCCGGGCCGCAGGCCGCACGGTTGCGCTCGAACCAGCGTGCCGCGGCGGCGCTGTCCCCGTACACCTGCGCGACCTGCGCCATCCAGAACCCGCAGAGCAGAAACGCGCCCTCGCTCTTGTGCAACGGCCGGGCGTCATGGCGGAACCGGTACACGTACCCGTCTTCGGTGAGCTCGTCCTGCACCGCGCGGACGGTCGCGCGGATCCGCGGGTCGTCCGCGGGCAGGGTTCCGCGGATCACCGGCAGCAGCAGAGCGGCATCGACGCGCGGGTCGTCGGGTGAGCGCTGCCAGCGGCCGGTCGCATGCACGGCGTCGCCGAGGCTGGCCAGTATCGAGTCGGCCAGGGCGCTCCACTGGGCCGCCTGCCGGTGCCCGTGCCCGCTGGGCGGCCCTTGCGCCGCGGAGGCGAGGGAGCGCAGCCCGCTGACGCACGTGAGGCGGGAATGCGTCCAGTGCCGGTCGTCGAGTTCCCAGATGCCCGCGTCGGGCTCGTGCCAGCGCTTCTCGATCGCCTCCGCGGCCGTCGCGGCCGCCTGCCAGTTCTCCTCCGCCAGCAGGTCCAGGCGGGCGGCCGCGGCGAAAAGCTCGAGTGACTCACCCAGCCCGTCCAACTGGAACTGGCCGGTCACCCGGTTCCCGGCCCGGGCCGTCCCGCCCGGATACCCGCGCAGCCGCGGCCTCCGCTCATGGGGAATGGGCTCGCCGGTGACCGTGTAGGCAGGCATCAGGTCGGGGCCGTCGGCGAGGATCCGCTCGGTGAGGAACCGGACGGATCCCTCGAGGAGCGGGTGCGGGCCGTGGGCCGCGACCGCCAGGCCCGCGTAGCACTGGTCGCGGATCCAGGCGTACCGGTAGTCGTAGTTGCGGCCTCCCTCCAGCCGCTCCGGCAGCGACGTGGTGGCGGCGGCGACCATCGCGCCGCTGCCCGCCGTCAGTCCGTGCAGGACGGCGTAGGCATGGCGGGCGTCGCGGGCCGCGATGAGGTCCTCGCAGTCGGGCACCACGGCGGACCAGGTTTCCTCGGCGGCCGCCCAGGCCTCGCCCGGGTCGGGCGGAGGGGCGTCCAGCGGGCGGTCGGACAGCTCCAGGACGAGGTCGTAATGGCCCCCCTCGGGGAGCGTCACGGTGAGGGCCAGCCCGTCAGCGCCGGGCCGCGCCTTCGCGGCGCCCGACCACCGGAATCTGATGGCGCCGCTTCGCCCGCTCCAGCACCCGTCCGCGCGAGACAGCCCGGTCATGCGGCTGCGCCCGAACCCGGCCCGGACGTCAAGCACCACATTGACCCGCGCCGGCCCGTCAACTGCCTCGATGCGCCGCAGGATCACGGCCCGGTGCGGATCGGCCGGCATGGCGAGCGCCTCCCGGCATTCGGTTCGCGACGACCCAACCCAGCGGCTGCGCCAGATGAGGCTGCCGGTCTCGTAGTAGCCGCCCCAGACATGCCAGGGATCCGCCGGGGTGACCGCGTAAGTGCCGCGGCCGCCGAGGAGCCCGCTGAAGACCGCGGGGCTGTCCCACCGTGGTGCGCACAGCCACGAGATTGCCCCGTCCGGGCCGATCACGGCGCCCCGCTCCCCGTCGGCGATCAGGGAGTACTCGCGCAGTACGTGCGGCCGGAACGACCCGATCATGAGCGTGCTTCTGTCCGGCAGATCCCGGCCGAAACGCCTGGCCACGTGCGGCCGGACGCACTACGGCCGGGCCGGCCCGGCCTGGCTGTATCCGCGCCCGGGCCTGTCACCGGCCCACGTGTTTGGCCTGTCCCAGGCCGGGCAGCCGGGAGCGTTACGAAAGAACCGATGGGCGGGCCCTGGCGGTTCCGCCCAACAGCCCCGCGCGGGGCCGCTGCCGGTGGCTCCCCAGACGGAGGGCAGCAGCGTGAGTGATGTTCAGACTGGGACGGGCCCTGGCCATCGCGTTCTTCTACGCCATCGGCACCGCCGCAGGCGGGATCACCGGCCCGCTGCTGTTCTCCAAACTGGTCAGCACCGGGAAGGTCCCGGACACAGCGCTCGCGTTCGTCATCGGCGCCTCGCTGATGATCCTGGCGGGCCTCGTGGAAAACATCCTGGGCGTCCGGGCGGAACAGAAGGGCCTGGAGGACATCGCCCAGCCGCTGACGGCGCAGGACGCCGCCGGTGCCCGGCAGGGCGAGCAGCAGACGGCGCACTGACAACCGAAGGAGACGCGGGCAATGACAGTTGTCGTGGGTGTCGACGAGGCCGGGCGTTCCCTGACCGCCATCCAGCTGGCCGCACGGGAGGCCAGCTACCGGGGCGCACCGCTCATCGCGGTCATGGCCTACAGCGGCGAGCGCTCGCTCGGCGCACCGGCCGCCCGGCCGGTGGCGAGCTTGCGCGCGGGCGACGATAACCGGATCGCCGCGGAGTCGGTGCTGCGCGACGCGGTCCGCGACGCCCTCGGCGCCCAGGCGGACGCCGTGGAGCTGCGTACCGTCCAGGGCGTCGCCGGACGGAAGCTGGTCGAGACCGCCGCCCAGGCCGCTGCCGAGCTCGTCGTCCTCGCCTGCCGGGGCGGCGCGTCGATGCTGCCGGGCGCGGTCAGCCAGTACGTGCTGCGCCGCGCGCCCTGCCCGGTCCTGGTGGTTCCCGAGGGTGGGGTCACCAGCGATAAGAGGACCGGTTACACAGGAAGGCGGAGCACATGGAATCCCAGACCGTTGTCGTCACCGGGGCGAGCGCCGGGATCGGGCGGGCCACCGCGCGCCTGTTCGGGGAGCGCGGCGCCAGTGTCGGCCTGATCGCCCGCGGCCAGGCCGGGCTGGACGGCGCGGCCCGCGACGTGGAGGAGGCCGGCGGCCACGCGCTCGCGGTCAGCGCCGATGTCGCCGACTACCAGCAGGTGACGGCCGCCGCCCGGCAGATCGAGGAGCGCCTCGGGCCGATCGACGTGTGGATCAACGTCGCGTTCACCTCGGTGTTCGCGCCGTTCACCAGCATCACGGCGGAGGAGTTCCGGCGGGTGACCGAGGTCAGCTATCTCGGGTTCGTGCACGGGACGATGGCGGCGCTCACCGTCATGCGCCCCCGCGGCCGGGGCACCATCGTGCAGGTCGGGTCGGCGCTCGGCGAACGCAGCATCCCCCTGCAGTCGGCCTACTGCGGGGCCAAGCATGCCATCAACGGCTTCACCTCCTCGCTGCGCTGCGAGCTGCTGCACGAGCACTCGGGCGTGCACGTGACCGTCGTTCAGATGCCGGCCGTCAACACCCCGCAGTTCTCCTGGGTGCGGTCCCGGCTGCCGAAGCATCCCCAGCCGGTGCCACCGATCTACCAACCCGAGGTCGCCGCCCGCGGCGTCGTGTTCGCCGCCGACCATCCCCGCCGAAGGCAGTACTGGGTCGGGGGGACCACGGCGGCCACCATCGTCGCCAACCGGCTGGCCCCGGCCCTGCTGGACAGATACCTGGCCCGGACCGGCTACCGTGCCCAGCAGACCGCGCAGGCGGTCGAACCCGGCCGGCCGGACAACCTGCTCCAGCCCATCGATGGGACCGACGGGCACGACCACGGCTCGCGCGGTGCCTTCGACGACAGGTCTCATGACCGCAGCCCGCAGCTCTGGATGTCCCAGCACGCCCACGTCTCCCCTGGGTTCCTCGCGGGCGCGGCGGTCATCGGGGCTTTCCTGGTGGGAAGACTGAGACAACGCCGATGACGGCTGCCGCGGCCGACCGGCGGGCGCTCCAGATAACCCGCGCCGGTTATGGAGCGGCGCTACTCCTGGCGCCCGGGCTGACGATCCGCTTGGCCACGGGCCGTCCGCCCAGTCGGCGCGCGTGCCGGGTCGCGCAACTGCTCGGTGCCCGCCACCTGGCCCAGGCCACGCTGACCGCCTTTGTCCCGCTGCCGGGAGTGTTTGCGGTGGGCGCGCAGGTCGACGCCCTGCATGTCGCGTCGATGCTGGTGCTCGCCGGGATCTACCGCGCCGCGCGCAGGACCGCCGTGACGGATGCGGTGGCCGAAGCCGGCTTCGCCGCCGCCGGGCTGGCTGCCGCCACCGGATACGGTGATAAAGCTGACTACTAGGGTGGCGGGTGCTTGGCTCAGTCGCGGCGGCGCGCCCTCGGCGACGGCGCGGCCCGCACGGCAGCGCCTGTGTGTTCTTCATTCCGCAGGACCGCCTCTTGGTGGCGATCGGCGCGGTGACTGGCGGGTAGTGGCTCGTGCTGCCGCTGGTTGACACTTGGCCGGTACCCGGTCTCGCGGGCGAAGTCCTGCGCCTCCCGGTCAGCCTCCGGCTGCCCGGCCCGCCGCTCCTCCGGCTTGCGCTGCTCGGTGTCGCGGCGCCTGTCCTCGCGACGCCCCTTGCTACGGCTCATCTCCGCACACCCCTTCGCTGCTGAACCAGACGGCACATTTGCTGATGCGCCGCGCACAGATCGCTGGCAACGAGTAACAGCTCTACCCACGTCGCCGCCGCTCTCACATTCGACGGGTGAGCAGTGCGCGCCGTTTCAGTCCTGGCTGCCGGGCAATTCAGCAGACTTCGATCGCCAATGCCTGGAGGCATCCATGACCACAGCGCTGGCGGCAGCGTCGCTAGGCGCTCACGAGGCGACAGCGATCTGGGACGTACGTGCAGCTGTCGACGGCGGGTGTGAGGTGCGCCCGGCGGAGCAGCACATTCACAGCTTCCTTGAGTCGCTGCCGTTCATGGCGGTCTCGGTGCTGCTGTGCCTGCACTGGGATCAGGTTCAGCGGGCGGCCCGGCGTAAGCCTGGCGACCGGCAGGCATGGCGGCTGCGCCCGCGGCGGCGGCGCCTCCCCGACCGTTACATGGCCTCGGTCGCTGTGGGCGTCATCGCGCTGATCGCGGCCCCGTACACGGAGGAGTTCTGGCGCTGCGCGCGATCCCGCAACTGAGCGCCCTCGAGCCATCAGGCCAATGCCGGCCGCTCGCAGGCAGGTTTCACCCCGGGGGCCTGGGTAGTCGGACGGGACCGACAACCCGAAAGAGGTATCCGATATATGGAAACACGCGAATCCTCGCCTATCGCCTTCTTGGCCGCGGCCGAAGGCACCGAGCAGGTCGAGCTGATTGAGCCGTGGCAGGCGGTTCTTGCCATGGGCTGGCGGCCGGTGCTCGTGTCTCCGGCACCGGACAGGATCCAGATGTTCAAGCACCTCGATCGCGGTGGCACGAAGGATGTCGATGTGCCGGTCAGCGCCGCGGCAGAGAGCGATTTCGCAGGCCTGGTGCTGCCCGGCGGGGTGGCCAACCCCGATGAGCTGCGCACCGATCCTGCAGCTGTCGCGTTCGCCGGCAGCTTCTTCGCAGCCGGCAAGCCCGTGGCGGCCATCTGCCACGCACCGTGGACCCTGATCGAGGCGGATGTGGTCCGCGGCCGGACGCTCACATCCTGGCCGAGCTTGCGGACCGACCTCGCCAATGCGGGCGCCACCTGGGTCGATGAAGAGGTCGTCCGGTGTGAGAAGGGTCCGAATGTTCTCGTGACCAGCCGCCGTCCCGATGACCTGCCTGCCTTCTGCAAGGCCTTCACCGAGGTTTTCAGCCGCGGCTTGTAATCCCGGGACGCCTGGTCCGATCAGGGCCGACCCGTTTGGCCGTCCGGATCTTCACCAAGCATGCCGGCGAGCAACTGAGCGAGGTGGATCCCCTCCCGGCCGAGATGGCCGGCCTGGATCTGGGTGCGGCAGGAGAACCCGTCGGCGAGGAAGGCGGTGCCTGGGTCGGTGTCCCTGACCGCGGGCCATAGCCCGTGCTCGGCGCAGGCGACGGACACGTCATAGTGGCCGCGCTCGAAGCCGAAGTTGCCGGCCAGCCCGCAGCACCCCGCGTCCAGCACGTCGAGGTCCACGCCGCAGGCGCTGAGCAGATCACGATCGGCGCCGAAGCCCATAATGGCGTGCTGGTGACAGTGAACCTGCGCGATGGCCTTGCGCTTGGCCGCGCCGTCGGGGCCGGGCGGGGGCCGCCAGCCGGTCTCGCGGAGCAACTCGGCGAGTGTGGTGGTCTGCCGGGCCAACAGGCGGGAATCATCGGAGGCGAGGAGTTCGGCCGCGTCGGAGCGGAACACCGCCGCGCAGCTGGGCTCGAGCACGACCACGCGCCGGCCTGCCTGCAGGGCGGGCCGCAGCGCGGCGATAGTCCGCTTCAGCACCCGGCCGGCCACCCCGAGCTGCCCGGTCGATATCCAGGTCAGACCGCAGCACAGGGGCCGGGCCGGCACCTCCACCCTGAATCCCGCGCTTTCCAGAACGGCGACTGCGGCCCGGCCCACATCGGGATGGAAGCTGTTGGTGAAGGTGTCCGGCCACAGGATGACCGGCGGGCCGTCCCGGCGCGGGCCGCGGCGCGCATACCAGCGGGTGAACCGCTCCTTGGCGAAGCGGGGCAGCTCGCGGTGGGCATCGATGCCACCGGCCAGCTTGAGCAGGCGGGCCAGCCCCGGAGCCCGGCCGACCGCGTTCACCGCGGCCGGCGCGCGGGCGGCGAGCAGGGCGAGGGCAGGCAGCCATCCCATCGAGTAATGCGACGCAGGCCGCAGCCTGCCCTTGTAGTGGTGGGCGAGGAACTCTGCCTTGTAGGTCGCCATGTCCACATCGACCGGGCAGTCCTTGCGGCAGCCCTTGCAGGCCAGGCACAGGTCCAGCGCGTCGCGGACCTCGGTGGAGTGCCAGCCGCCGGTGATGACCTCACCGCGGACCATCTCCATGAGCAGCCGGGCGCGGCCGCGCGTGGAGTGCTCCTCCTCCCGGGTGACCCGGTAGCTGGGGCACATCACGCCCCCTTCGTCGCCGCGGCACTTGCCCACGCCCACGCACCGCGATGCGGCGGCGGTGAACTTGTGGTCGTCTTGCGGGTAATGGAAGAACGTCTGCGGCTCGGCGGGGAACCAGCCGCGCAGCGTCAGGTTCTGATCAAGCCGGTAGGGTTCGACGGCCTTGCCCGGGTTCATCCGGTTACCGGGGTCGAAGGCCGCCTTCACCTCGCCGAATGCACGCATCAGCTCAGGACCGAACATCTTCGGCAGCAGCTCGCCCCGCGACTGGCCGTCGCCGTGCTCGCCGGACAGCGAGCCACCGTAGGAGACCACCAGATCCGCAGCGTCTTCCACGAATGACCGGTACGCGGCGACGCCCTTGTCCGTCCGCAGCTCAAATGGGATCCGGGTGTGCAAGCAGCCGTGCCCGAAATGCCCGTAGAGGGAGGCATCGGCGTAGTCATAGCGCCGCAGTAGATCGCGGAAATCCCGCAGGTAGTCACCGAGACGCTCGGGCGGAACCGCCGCGTCCTCCCAGCCCTCGTGGGTCTCGTGCTTGCCCGGCGGGTAGGCGGTGGCACCGAGGCCGGCCTCCCTGACGTCCCAGAGCTTGTCCTCGACGGCCGGATCTTCCAGGTAGGCAACGTGCGGTTGCGGGTGGTCGCCGCCCGACCGTACTTCCTCGATGAGCGCGTGCGCCTTGGCTTCCACGTCCTCTTTGCTGTCGCCCCCGAACTGGATCATCAGCCAGCCCGAGCCCTCGGGCAGCTTGTCCAGCGCGTCCTCGGCGAGGTGCTCCTCACGCTCCAGCGAGATGAGCGTGTCGTCCAGCCCCTCCACGGCGAGCGGGTCATGCTTGACCACCAGCGGTACCACGTCGGCGGCCTCGGTGATGTCGGGGTAGCCAAGTACCACCAGCGAGCGGCAGCGCGGGATGTCGACCAGGTCGATCTCCGCAT
>WNGD01006563.1_pt1 | contig 11096 bp, 7 predicted proteins | sample 5400671 | NCBI WGS metagenome assembly WNGD01 (sample SAMN13153369, study PRJNA577476) | soil metagenome | isolation source: 40 cm soil or saprolite under grassland replicate 2 | place: USA:California | collected 2016-06-15
TTCCGGGCCCTTCGCCGCCGCGCATCCCGCCGGCCTGCTGTCGCCGCGAATCATCAGCGGCGTCACGCCTTGCGGCAACCTGATCCAGCACTGCCCAGGGACGGCGCAATCAGCGCTGCCGGGCAGGCGCGGCGCACGCGGCGTCACTCTGAAATGGGATGTCTGCACGTGCCGGAGGATTCCTCACGACGGCACAGAGCAGCTGAGATGAATGCGACTGCGTGGCCGCTGGAGTGGGTATGTCGCCTGATACGGGATAAGCAATTGATTGTCGCATTAGCGGGGAGCACGTGGAAATGGGGGTCCGTGACGAGCGGCGGGCATGGAGCCCGGCCAGACGGTCAATGCCGCCGCAACCAGTGAGTCAGCCGGGCGGCATGCGACGCGAGCCGGGCATGCCCGCGGCGATACGCGCACGGCCCGCGGCGGTGAGCGTCTGGCCCGTCTCCAGCCCGCTGGCCGACACCATCGGCGTTCCCGGCCGGGCATGGCTGATCCCGCTCGGTATGGTGATCATCTTTGCCGGTGTCGGCGGCGGGGTACTCGCGGAGGGACTGCCAGCCGGGGCGGCCGGGGTCATCATGGCAGGCCTTCTAATCATAGCGGCCGCGTGCTGGGCAGTGGGGCTGTCCGAGCGCATCCGCGACCTGCGGGTGGTGTTGCCCGCCCTGGTCGGCCTGGGACTGTGCGGGGCAGGGCTGGACTGGCCGCAGTCTGATGGCCCTGGCTTCGTTGTCGGTTACGTAGCCCTGGCCGGACTGGCATTGCGGGCACCACGGCTGACCGCGCTGCTGGCGGGAGCGCCCATCTTGATAGCGATCGCGGCATCTGAGGCACACGAATCCGAGAACCCGGCAAGTGCCATCGTGGCCGTTGTTCTCGGTGCTGGCTTCCTCTTCGTGACGTCCGCGCTCGCTGCGTTCAGCCGGGACGCGCATCATCGTGCCGAGGTCTTGCTTGCCAGGGAGGCCGCGATCCGCGAGGCCCGGGAGCAGATGGCGACGCTGGCTGAGCGGTCGCGGCTTGCCCGCGAGCTGCACGACGTCCTGGCGCACTGCCTTTCCGGCCTGTCCGTGCAGCTGGAGAGTGCCCGGATGGTCGCCACCGCCACGGCGGCCGATCGAGGCCTCGTCGATCAGATCACCGACGCTCACAAGCTCGCCCGCAACGGCATGCTGGACGCCCGGCGTGCCCTGCAGGCGCTGCGCGGCGACGAGATTCCCGGCCCGGCCAGGATCCCCCACCTGGTCTCGGAAACCGCATCGGCCCTGTCCATCCCGATCACGCTTCAAGTCGAGGGCACGGAGCGGCCGCTCTCCCCGCAGGCGGGCCTGACCGCGTACCGGACGGTGCAAGAGGCACTCACCAACGTCGCCAAGCACGCGGGTGCCGGTGCCGGGGTGACTGTGCTGCTCACCTGGGCACCAGAGAGCCTGGAAGTGCTGGTTGCCGATCGTGGCGGTGACGGCGAGAAAGCCGAGTTGCTGTCCAGCGGCTTCGGCCTGACCAGCATGGCGGAGCGAGCAGCCTTGCATGGCGGCCGCCTGGAGGCCGGCCCGTCGGCTGACGGCTTCACGGTCCGCCTCCGGCTGCCCCTCGATCCGGTGCCCCGGGCGGAGCGGTCCTGATGGCGGCCGGGGAATCGCCCATCCGGGTGCTGGTGGCCGATGATCAGAAGGTGGTCCGCGACGGGCTCTCCGTGATTCTCGGGTTGCTGCTGGGCATCGACGTCGTCGGCACGGCGGTCGACGGGAATGATGCGGTCACGAAGGCACTGGCCCTGGCGCCCGATGTCGTCCTGATGGACCTGCACATGCCGAACTGCGACGGGATCGAGGCAACCCGCCGGCTCACGCTGGCGCGGCCGCGGATCTCCGTTGTCGTCCTGACGACCTACTCCGACGACGATTCGGTCTTTGCCGCACTGCGAGCCGGGGCGCGCGGCTTCCTCACCAAGGATGCCGGGGCAGCAGAGATCCTCGAGGCAGTATCTGTCGTATGCGCGGGCGGGGCGCAGCTCGATCCGGTCGTTCAGCGCCGGCTGGTCGAGGCCATCGCCCGTGGCGACCGGCTCGGCGTGGCTGACGCCACCAGGGGCAAGGAGGCGGGCCAGTCACCGGACCGGCTCACTCCGCGAGAAATTGAGGTACTCACCCAGATCGCGGCAGGTCTTTCCAACGCCGAGATCGCTGAAAAGTTTCATCTCTCCGATACAACTGTAAAGACGCATATCAATCATCTGCTGGCTAAAACAGCGATGCGGGACCGGGCTCAGCTTGTCGCTTACGCGTTCCGGCTTGGCCTGGTGCGCTGATGTCCGCGGGCGGCGGGCAAGCGGCAACTCCGTCAGCCACCGCGACGGATAGCCGGCCTGGTGACCCGGTACACCTTGCTGACGCGGTACGCGCGGCGGTCCATCGACAGTACCGATTCCCGCACTCCCGCCATCGCTGCCCGGCCAAGATGCCGCACCGCGGCCAGGCCGAGGAATTCCTGTGAGTCTCCGCCCTGCGCGCCGACCCTGATCAATCCGGTCGCTGGCGCATAGTACTTAATCTGATGACCGCTGGCGGGATCATTGGGGCTCGTCTCGTCGATCACCAGGACATGCCCGAAACACCGGGAACGCGCGCAGGTGCGCTGGCCGGTGCGGGCAACCCTGGACACGTCGTCGAAGTCGATGGCCGGCACCAGGCCCTCGCTGTACCTGGCGCCCGCCCTGGGCCGGGCCAGCATGTGGATGCCACCGTAGGTACCGCGCGCTCCCTTGATCCAGGTACTCGGCGCGCCCGCAAACTTGCCGTTCTCGTATTCCTCCGGGTATTCGCCGAAATTCCATACGTTGCCGCTGTCGTCCTGCGCGAAGAAGGCGAGTTCCTGTTCCTGTAGCCTGGCGTCAAGGAAATCCCGGTCCCAGGCGACCACTGTCGTCACGCCATTGACCACCTTGACGAGGTCGGTGACGGTGAAGACAACGCTGTGCGGCTTCGATGTCCCCTCCTCGATGACCTTCCCCCGGTAGACGAACTGGGTTCCTGGCACCAGCGGGAACATCCGGTTGCTGACATCAGCCGGCCGGGAGAACGTGGCAGAATCCGACGGCGCGCCGGGCTGAGCCGTGACAACAGCCCCCGCGACGGGCGCCGGAGTGGTGGCGGTGACCGCCGGGCTGGGCGGGCTAGCCTGCCCAGGGCCTGCGTGCGGGGCTCCGCCCGCGCCGCATCCTGACAGTGACACCGCCCCGAGAGCTCCGATCACCAGCAGTGACCGGGCGCGCCGACCAGTGAACATCACGGGCCCTCCTGTTTCGTGTGCGTGGCTGGACCGGCGGAGCGGCAGCGTGCCGGCGGCCGGTCCAGATCAGTCCCTTGGCGTGTCACCCGCTGCGGCCAGATCCCGCCGACTGCGCCCGAACCGCAGATACAGAGATGGCACGACGAAGAGGTTGAGCAGCGTGGAGGTCACCAGCCCGCCGAGGACGACGACCGCCAGCGGGTGCTCGATTTCGTGCCCTGGGCGTGTCCCCAGCGCCACCAGCGGCACCAGGGCCAGGCCGGTGGCGAGCGAGGTCATCAGGATCGGTGACAGCCGCTCCCTCGCGCCACGGAGCACGAGCGCAGGCCCGAACCGCATCCCCTCCCGCTCCTCTAGCTGCTGCCAGTGGTTGACCAGCAAGATCCCGTTCCGGGCGGCGATGCCGAACACGGTGAAGAAGCCGACCAGCGAGCCGAGGGAGATGGGATCTCCACTGGCCCAGGCGGCAAGGACCCCGCCGACCAGAGCCATCGGCAAGGTCAGGAAGGTGAGCACCGCCAGCCGCCATTTGCGGAACGATGCCTGCAGCAGCAGGAGGATAGCCAGGCCCGAGATGAGCGACGAAGCGAGCAGCCTGCTCTGCGCCGCTTGCCGTTCGGCATATTCCCCCAGCAGCTCGACGTGGTACCCCCGGTCCAGCCGCACCGAGGCCAGCTTCTGCTTGATGTCGCTGACGACCGCCCCGAGATCACGCCCGGATACGTTCGCGCCCACGTCCAGGTACCGGGAATCACCTTGCCGGTCGATCGCGTTCGGATTCGGCTGCAGCGATACCCTCGCGACCGCGCCCAGCCGTATCTGCCGCCCTGATGGCGTGTCGATCAGCAGGTTCTGCACATCGGAGTAGCTGTGCCGGACCGACTCCGGGCTCCAGACGACGACGTCGTACGCCTTGCCGGCCCGGAAGATGTCACCGACTTCCTCACCCGCGACCAGGGTGGCGGCGTCCCGGCGCACGTCCCCCGGCTTGAGGCCGTACCGTGCCGCCTTCGCCAGGTCGACCCGCACGTTGACCTGCGGGACATCGCTGGAGATGTCCCGGTGGGCGTCCGTCACGCCCTTGACCGACTGCACGAGCGCCAGGATCTGGTCGGACTTCGCGCGCAAGGTCGCCAGGTCCTGGCCGTAGGTGCGCACGATGATGGGCTCCTTGCCGCCGGTCAGCACCTCCTCGATCCGTTCGTCGAGGTAGGTCTGGACCTCGCGGTACAGGCCGGGGTAGCCATCGGCGACGGAGCTGACCCGGTCCAGGGTTGCCTGATAGTCGGCATGCGGCGCGAGGCTGACCCAGATCTCCCCGAGGTTGACGCCGGCCACTTCCTCGCCGAGCAGCGCCTGGCCGATGTGGGCTCCGACACTCTGCACCCCGGGGATCGCGAGCAACTCGCGGCTGACCCTCGTGGTCGAGCGTTCCATCTCCGCGGTCGACGTGCCTGGTGGCGCGACCCAGTGGATGAGAAAGTCCCGTTCCTTGAAGCCGGGAAACAGCGACTGGCCGAGCTGCGGGTAGACCGCCACGCCGACGACGGTCATGAGGCCGAACACCACGTAGGCGGCAACCGGGCGGATGATGATACGCGACAGCCCCGCGCCATAGACCTTCTGCAGCCAGCCGACGACCGGGGACTTGCGGCGCTCGATGGGCACGCCGCGCAGCAGCAGCAGCGCCAGCGCCGGGGTGAGCGTGACCGCGACGGCCATCGAGGCGACAATCGCCAGTGTGTAGGAAAGCGCCAGCGGCCGGAAGAACGCTCCGGTCAGCCCGGTCAGCAGGAACACCGGGATCGACGCTGCCGCGATGATGAGCGTGGCGTAGACGATCGGGCTCCGCACTTCCAGGCAGGCCCTGAGGATGATCACGGACGTTGGCCGGCGGCCGCCCGCGAGCCGTTCCTTGCGGAGCCGCCTGGTGATGTTCTCGACATCGATGATCGCGTCATCGACAACCGCCCCGAGCGCGATCACCAGGCCCGCCAGGGTCATGGTGTTGATGGTGGCGCCCCGCGAGTACAGCACGAGCATCGTCGCTACCAGCGACAGCGGAATGGTGATCAGGCTGATCAGCGCGGCGCGCCATTCGAAGAGGAACAGCGCGAGGATGGCAACGACGAGGATGAAGCCCAACACGAGCGCCTGGCTCAGGTTGGAGATCGCCAGCTTGACGAAGTCAGCCTGCTGGAAAACCTTGGTGTCGAACGTGATCCCTGGCAGGCCCGGCTGGAGCTCATGGATGGCCCGTTCCACTCCGGCCGTCATCTGCAGGCTGTTGGCCCATGGCAGTTTCTCGACAACGAGCAGCAGCCCCGGGCTGCCGTTGATGATGGCGTCACCGATGAGCGGCTGGTGCTGCTGGGAGACCTCGGCGACGTCCCCCAGTCGCACGGGCTTACCGGCCCTTGACGCCGTGACCAGCGTCTGCGCCATGTCGGCGGGAGTCACTACCGGGAGGACGTTGCGGATGCCAAGGCGCTGATTCGGGGTTTCTATCGCGCCCCCGGTCCCGATCACGGCTCCGGTGGAGAACCTGAGCAGCCCGGAATCAACCGCGTCGGCGGTCGCCTGCATCACCTGGTTCAGCGACACCCTGGCGGCCTGCATCTTCGCCGGCTCTGCTTGCACCGCCATGAGCTGGAGCCGTTCGTTCCAGATGGCGACGTTGGCAACGCCGGGCACGCGCAGCAAGCGGGCCCGGATAACCCAGTAGGCCGTCATCGACATCTCGATGAGCGAATGTTTCCTCGAGGTCATGCCGATCTGCATGGCACGGCCGGTCGCGGATACCGGGGCCAGCATCACCGGCGGCGCCGCCCAGGTGGGCAGGCTGGGCGACACCGTGGCCAGTCGCTCCTGCACAAGCTGGCGGGCCCGTAGCAAATCGGTGCCCGGCTTGAACAGCAGCTCAATGGACGACAGTTGCGGCACTGACTTCGAGCGCAGGTCGTCCAGCCCCTGGACGCCGTTCAGCGAGGCTTCGAGCGGCACCGTGACCAGCTGCTCCACGTCGGAGGTCGACAGGCCGACGCAGGCGGTCTGGATGAGCACCCGCGGCGGGGCGAACTCGGGGAACACGTCCACGTGCATATTCGGGAGCACCGTAATGCCCAGCACCATCGTGGCCGCCGCCGCCGCGACGACGAGATGCCGGAATTTCAGGCTGGAGCTGATGATCCAGCGCATCAGGGTCCGGGGATCGGCGTCGCTCATTCCTCACCGCTGATGTTGTACTCCGTGCCCAGCAGCTCGGGTGCCCCGGCGGTCACGACCGTGCTGCCCGCTGCGGGGCCCGTGGTGAGCACCGCCGCGCTGCCCTCGATGGCGCTGACCGTGATGCGCTGACGCACGAAGGTCCGCGGGGCTGTGTTCAGGTATGTCCAGGTCGAGCCGTCGGTGTCGTAGACGACGGCCGAGTAGGGGATCATCTTGTGCGGGCCGGCCCGGCCGGCCAGCGTTACCGTCGCCATCCGGATCCGCTGGGTAGTGATGCCCAGCCGGCGCATGGCATGTTCCGTCAGCTGCACCTGCTGGACAGGCGAGCCGGCGACTGCCTTGACCGTCGCCGCGGGCGGCTCCGCGGGCGCGCTCGCGCCACCGCAGCCAGCCAGGATCATCATGACGGCGGCCGCAAGGCCGGTGACGACGGAAGTCTTCGTGGACATCGCCGGATTCCCTTCGGGTCGCTCGCGAGATGACGTCAGTCAGGTGCGGCCCCGGCCAGCGGCTGGGTCTCCAGCCTCGGTTCGAGGTCATCGGCTGAGGTCGCGGCGAGCAGCGCCGGCAGCAGGGCCAGCTGGACTATGAGCAGGCTCACGAGCCCGCCCAGCATGGTGACCGCGAGCGGATGGAGGAACTCCAGGCCAGCGCGGCTGCCGAGGACAGCCGCCGGGACCAGCACAGCCGCGGTCACCAGCGCTGACTGGGCGAGCGGCACCGCGCGATCGCGGGCGGCGTCCAGCACGATGACGCGCCCGTCGGCGTCGCCCGATGACTCCGCGGCGCGGATCCGGTGGGCAAGCTGGATGCTGGCGCGGATCGCCAGCGCGAACACGGCGAAGATCCCGGCCAGTGACCCGGCTGTCCACAGCCCGCCGCCGAGAGGCGCGGCGAGCACCCCGCCGACGACCGACAGCGGCAGCGACAGCAGCATGAGACCGGCGCGCCGCCACCCGGCCGCTGCCGCCTGCAGCAGCAGGAATACACCGACGAGGGCCGCGGCGCCAAAGCCGATGGTCCGGGTGAGGTCAGCCCGCTTGACGGTGGCGCTCCCGAATACCTCGGCGTGGTACTCGTACGGCATGGGCAGCGCCGCAAGGCGTGACCGCACCGCGGCTACCGTCGAGCCGGGATCGCCAGTGACCTTCGCGACCACCTCGACGTCGCGGAGCACGTCATCGTGGGCAATCGCGGTCGGCTCGGGCTGAATCCTGACGGTGGCAACGTCGTGCAGCGCCACCCGGCGGCCGGACGGCGTGTCGATCAGCAGGTTCCCGAGCTGGGTCATGTCGCTGCGGGTACGAGGAGTCCCCCAGACGACCACGTCGAAGATCTTCGACTGCTCGTAGAGGTTGCCGACGATCAGGCCCGAGGTCAGCGTCGTCGCCTCACGGCGGATGTCTCCCGGCCGGAGCCCGAACTTCTGTGCCGCCGCTAGCTTGACGCGGATGCCCACGGCGGGCTGCACGGGGACCGGCCGGACAACCGGGTCGGCGACACCGTCGACCCGGGACAGCAGGGCCCGGACCTCTTGCGCCTTTGCCTGCAGCGTGCTGAGCTCGGCGCCGTAGACCCGGACGACCAGGTCGTCGGTCTGGCCCGACATCACCTGGGCGATCCGGTCAGTCGGATAGGTGACCAGTCGTGCGCCGAGGCCGGGATAGCCGCGCATGACCGCCCGGATCGCGTTCGCGCTGCGGCCGTAGTCCGCCGCGGGGTCCAGCGTGATCCATACCTCGGCCGAATTGACGTTGACCAGCTGATCGGAGCCAACCGCACGGCCGACATGCGCGCCGACGCTCTGGATGCCCGGCATCGCACGCAGCTCGTTGCTGGCCGCGGCCGTGATCCGGTCCATTTCCGGGAGCGAGGTGCCGGCCATGGTCCGCAGCTGGAGCAGCAGGTTGCGGTCCTGCAATTGCGGGAGCACCGACTGGCTGCCGATCTGCGGCACGACCACTAGCCCCGCCACCGCCAGCACGCCAGCGACCGCCCACGCGCGGCCAGGCCGCACGATGGAAGCCGCCAGCCGGCGATCGAAGAGACGTTTCACCCGGCCGGCGAATAGGCCCTCCGGTGCCCCCGCCGCGTCGCCGCGCAGCAACAGCGCCGCGAGCGTGGGCGTCAGCGTCAGTGCCACCAGCATCGAGGCGAGCACGGCCAGGGCGAAGGTGATGATGAGGGGGCGGCTGAAAGCGGTCACGAGCGTGCCCATGAACGCCAGCGGCAGCGCGGCCAGCAGGATCGCGAGGGTGGCGGACACCAGCGGCCCGCGTGCTGCGGAGAACGCCGCGAGCATCCTGGCACTGACCGGCTCGTGCTGGCGGGCGGGATCACTGATCCCCCGGCGGACGGCGTCCAGGTCGGTGACGACGTCGTCGATCACCAGGCCCACGGCGGCCGCCAGCCCGACCAGGGTGATGGTCGTGAACGTCACTCCCCGCAGGTACAGGACATAGGCCGCCGCCGTCAGCGACACGGGCACCACGATGAGGGCGATGACCGCCGCTCGCCAGCTGGCGAAGAGCAGGAGCATGGCAGCGAACAGCAGCCCGAGGCTTATCAGCGCGATCAGCCCGACATTCCTCAGCGCAGTCTCGATGTAGTTCGCTGGCCGGTAGACGCCCGGGTCGACGTTGATGCCCTGCAGGCCAGGTGCCATGTCCGCCATGGCCTCGCCGATGCCCTTGGTCACTGCCATGGTGCTGGCGCCGGGGAACTTCTCGATCACCAGGAACAGGCTGGGCGTTCCTCCGGAGACCGCGTCGCCAATGAGCGGCTGATGGTCCTCAACCACGTCCGTGACGTCGCCGAGCCGGAGAGCACGCGGACTGGTTCCGGCGACCGGGACCTCCGACAGCTGCCGCGGGTTGGTGATCGGGGAGATGTGCTGGATCTGCAAGCGCTGGTTGGGCGACTCCACGAAGCCGCCCGTACCTGGCGTGGACGCCTCGACGAACGTGAGGGGCGAGACCCACAGGGCGTTGCCGGCGGTCCTGATGACCCGGGTGAGGGACACTCCCTTGGCCCTGAGCCGATCCGGGTCCACCCGGATCTGGAGCTGCCGGTCACGCAGGCCATAGATCGACACGTTGGCGACACCGGGCACGCCCATCAGCCGCGGGCGGATCTTCCAGCGGGCCAGGACGGACATGTCCACGAATGACACGTCGCGGGATGACAGCCCGATCATGGCAACCCTGCTGGCCGACGCCAGCGGCTGGATCATGATCGGCGGACTGCCCACGTTGGGCAGGGCATGCGCCTGAGTCATCCGCTCCTGGACCATCTGCCGCGCCGCGTAGAGGTTCGTGCCGGGCTCGAACGTCAGGTCGATAGCCGACAGGCCCGGCATCGAGGAGGAATGGATGCGGTCCAGCCACGGAACGCCGTTGAGCAGGTCTTGTTCCAGCGGCACGGTGATCAGCTGCTCGACCTCGGCCGCGGATAGGCCCAGCGCTTCCGTCTGGATCTGCACCGACACCGGCACGAACTCGGGGTAGACGTCAACGGGCGCGGACCGCAGCTGCACGATCCCGAAGACCATCAGGCCGATGGCCAGCGCCACCACCAGGCGCCCGAATCTGAGGCTCGAACTGAGCATCCACCCCATCACAGCCCTACTTCCCCCGTCGGCAGCAGCGCGCTACGGCCGGCCGCTCCCCGGCCGGGCAGGCAAGCCCCGGGCCCGGCCGGCCAGGGAAGGCATCAAGTCTCCGAGAACCCGTGACGACGAGACGACGCCGCCAACCGCCCCAACGTAGGCGCGCGGCGGCCGATGGTCATCGCCGCACGGGTGGATCTCTCCGGTCCCCCGTCTCCTCCCCTGGGTGGAGACGGGGATGCGCCAGAACCCTTGCCCCCGGCCAGATGCCGTAGTTTTACGGTATCCGCGGTGCCTGCTGCCGCCCTAGTGTCTCGGCCAACTGCAAGGCGAGACAGAAAAGCGAGTGGCGATGGCGACCCCGGCAGGTGGAGTGGGCCTGCCACGGCAAGGAGTAATCATGGCTCATAAGGCGGCAATCAGCCTGACCACCGGCCTGGAGGACCCGGAGAAGGTGACCGTGGCGTTCCTGGTCGCTGTCGGCGCGGCCGAGCAGGGCCGGCCGACCTTGATGTTCTTGACCAAGGAAGCGGTCCGGCTCGCCGTACCCGGCGTCGCCGTGGGCGTGGCCTGTGACGGCTGCCCGTCCCTGCCTGACCTGGTCGGCCGGTACGAAGCGGCGGGCGGGCGGTTCCTGGTGTGCCCGATCTGCTTCGACGCCCGGCAGCTTGACAAGGGCAACCTGATCGGCAACGCCGACATCGGGGGCACGGCACCGCTGTGGCAGTGGATCGGCGACGAGGGCGCCGTCACCTTCAGCTATCCCTACTCAGCGGCGGCAGCGTCATCCCGGGCGGGAAGCCCCCGGCCGGCGGCGGCGGCCAGGCGGGCAACGACCTCGGGATACAAAAAGCGGAGCCTGCGGTGCACGATCCGTCCGCCCAGAGTGCGGTCCCAGCTGGCTACCCAGCGGATGCGGGTGCCTGCTCCGGCCGGGCTGAGCGTCACCTCGGCCCGGTAGTTCCGC
>WNGD01006564.1_pt1 | contig 11091 bp, 8 predicted proteins | sample 5400671 | NCBI WGS metagenome assembly WNGD01 (sample SAMN13153369, study PRJNA577476) | soil metagenome | isolation source: 40 cm soil or saprolite under grassland replicate 2 | place: USA:California | collected 2016-06-15
GCGGTCGTGCTGCTGCCGTCGATCGGTGTCCAAGTGGGCGTCGCTGCGTTCGCGTTCAGCGTGTGGAAGACGTGCCCGCGGCCGACACCCCCGTTTGTTACCCACACTTCGTTCGGGCTTGACGGGTTGTAGGCGATCCCGGTGACGAACGGGTTCGGAAACAGGTAGCCCCCGTCCGTCGCCAGGGGCAGGTTGCCGGTGATGTTCGTCCAGTTGGTGCCGCCGTTGATCGTGCGCCAGACGGCTCCGAATTCGCTGCCCGTGAAGATCACGGCCGCTCCGGGCCCGGTCACGATCTCGGACAGCGTGTCGTTGCCGCCGAGCGTTTGATCGCCGCTGATGGCAGCCCAGGCGGTGCCTGCGGGAACGCCGCCAGTCGTCGTCTTGTAGACCCGATACGTCCCCGCAAGCAAGACTTGCGGGTTTGAAGGATCCATCACGAACGGCGCGACAAAATTCTTCCGGTCGGTGCAGGTGGCGGAAGGACAGGGCGTGGCAGACGTTCTCACACCCGTGTTGACCGCGATCCTGTACATCGTCAGGAACTGCGACTCGACGTAGGCGACGTTCGAAGTCTCGACGTTCGGGTCGACCGCCGCGAAGGCGCCGTCGCCGTCGTTGTACTCGTACCAGGTGGGAAGCGGCAGATCGCCGGTGAAGTTCCCCTCAGAGCCGTTGTCCTGGGCCCCTCCCATGGGGTGGCTCAGCGTGTGTGCGACACCCTGGTTGAACTCGGTGATCTGGAGGGTGCGGTTCAGGTCCAGCCAATCCGAGGTCGTGCCCGTCCCGCCGAGGTTCGAGGTCTTCCAGGCGCCGCCGTCGTTGCCGACGTAAGCACTGTTCGCGCCGGTAAAGGCGACGGCGTGGAAGTCCGGGTGGAGCGCTCCGCCGCTGTAGACCTTGCCGACGTCCGTGAAGGAGAAGGTCGTGCCGCCGTCGCTCGACGTGCCAGCGAGAAGGGTCACGCCGCCGAGCAGGATGCGGTTGTTGTTCGTCGGATCAACTCCCACGAACGTGTCGTAGCCGCCTTGTCCCCCGGAACCGAGGTTGAAGTAGTTCGTCAGCCCGGCACTGGCGCCCAGGGAGGTGAAATTCGTGCCCCCATCCGCGGTCCTGTCGACGTCATAGAGGTCTCCGGCGCAGTCCGCTGCCGCCAGATAGGCGACGCCGCTCGATCCGGGGCCGAGAGCGATACGGGATACGTCATCGACGTACGACGCGAGATCCGACCACGTCGTCCCTCCGTCGGTCGAGACGGCGATGTTCCCGTGTTCGGTGTTGCAGCCGTCGCCAATCGTCGCCCAGAACTTCGTCGCAGTAGACGGATCCTGGATCACGTCGGTCAACGCGCCCGACGCCGTTTGTCCGAAAGTCGGTTCTGCGGCGCCCGTAAGGCTCGCGTTCAGCGTCCAGGTCGTCCCACCGTTCGTCGAGACGTAGAGCCCGCCGTCGGTCGCCGCGAAGACGTGCTGGGTCGCCCCGCTCGTCGTCCGGTCGATCGCGATGCCGCCGATGTGGTGGCCCGCGAACGTGCTCTGGCCGAGCAACGCCCACGTGTCCCCGCCGTTCGTGGACTTCAGAACTCCCTGGCCATACATCGACGTGCTCGTGTTGTCTTCGCCCGTGCCGGCGTAGATCACTTGCGCGTTGCCCGGGTCGACGGCGAGCGCGCCGATTGAGAGCGATGCCTGGGAGTCCGATTTCGGCGCCCACGTCGTCCCCCCGTCCGTGGTCTTCCAGACGCCGCCCCCCATGGTGCCCATGTACACCGTGGACCCACCGCTCCCGGGGGCGATTCCCAGCGCCGTTACACGGCCGCTCACCTCGTAGTTGGTGTTGTTCACGTCTGTCGTCGAAATCGGCTTCGGACCGATTGGCGTCCACGTGCCTCCGAAGGCGGACGGCGCAACCGGCAGAACCGCCCGTCCCCGCGCGGTCGACCTCAGATCTGGATGGCGGATGATCGGGCCGAGCGGACCGCGCTTCCACGGCGGCGTGACGCGCGTCGGCTTCTGCGGCGCCGCGCCCTGCGTCGCGCCTGCGGCGAGCAGCGCGATCCCGATCACGCCGACCACGAGCTTGAGCAGGCGGCCATGCCACATCGTCCGAACAGACGAGCACGCGGACCCGAGCGTGCCACTGCTCGACAAAACCGGGCTTCGCTTCCTCGAGCGCCAGATTCTCATGTCGTTACCTCAGCTGTGAGGAGACGAGCCAGGAGAGCGTATGCCCCTCTTTAGCCGCTTTCAACTCGTGCAATCTCAACCCCGACTCGACGGCCCCGAGGAAGCTGGGCGAGATGAGGCGCGAGCCGACGGGGTCGAGGGTCGCTATGCGGCGCTCCTCTCGACTCGGGCTTGGCGTTCGGAAACCGGTTAATTCTATTCCTGCGTCCTACTTCACCTTGAAGTGGTGGAACATGATCGACTCGTGGTTCGGGCAGTAGTACTTGTAACCCCCGACCTTCAGCTTCACCGTGGCCGTCTTCGTCCCGACGAACGGGATCTTGGTGAAGTCCTTGGCGAACCCGTGCGGGCCGTCGAGTGAGAAGGCGTGGATCTTCGCCCTGTCAGCGATCACGAACTTGTAGGTCCCGGCCTTCAGCGTCTTCACGAGCGTGCCGTTCCGCTTCAGGGTGATCGTGAAGCCTGGTCCGACCGTGCCCTTCAGGGTCGGAGTCGTCGTGCGTTGGCCGAACGCGCTCGTGGCGATCGCAGCGACGACGCCGATCAGCGAGACAAAGACAAGCGACTTCCGCAACATTTCGCGCTCCTTTGGAGAGGACCTTGTTCCTACGCTTCGATCCTCGAATCGGATTCGTCCTCTCGGACAGCGCCGAACTCGAGCAACGCCGGCATCGGCTTTAACCCGCTGGGGGCCAACTGGTAAAAGGAGAAGCCCCGCCGCCGCGGAGCTTCTCCCTTCCCGCCTTGTGTCTCAGAGGCAGACGGCGTAGGCAACGACGGTGATGGTGACATTGCCGTTGCCCTGCGGCTTCGCGTGGACGATCCACGAGCCTCCGTCAGCCGCCGGGTGGTCGACGACGACGTCGATGTTGTTGCTACCCGAGACGTCGTAGCCGCCCGAGATCGCGGTCTTGCCGGCCGCGCACTCGGCCGTGGTTTCGATCAGGCCGCTCGCGGTGTTGAGGGTCGAACTCGACCCGGTCGCGACCGATGCGCCGTCCGCACCGGGAGGTCCGGGCGGTCCCTGCGGTCCGTCTGCTCCGGTCGCTCCAGACGGACCCTGGGGTCCCTCGGGGCCCGCGGGGCCCTGGGCGCCGGTCAGGCCAGGCGCTCCGTCGGCCCCCGGAGCGCCATCAGCTCCGGCGGGGCCCGTCGCTCCCGGAACACCATCGGCTCCGGCGGGACCCGTCGTTCCCGCTGCGCCGTCGAGACCGGGTAGCCCAATTAGTCCCATGAGCCCCTGTGGGCCGGCCCGGCCGGTCGGGCCGGTCGCGCCCACCGCGCCTGCCGGACCCTCTGCCCCCGCTGGACCGGCCGCGCCTTGTGCGCCGGTCGCTCCAGGGTCGCCCTTCGCCCCCTGAACCAGCCAGACGACGCGGCGCTCGCGCTTTCGGCGGCACTTCTTCGCGATGCGCACCACGCCCGTCCTCTTGTTGACGCAAACACTGACCTTTTTGTTCCCTGATATCGGTGCCGAGCCGGCGAGCGCCATGCCTGCGGCGATCAGCGACAACGCGACCAGCGTCAGGACGAACTTCGATCGATTCATAGCCGCAGTCCTTCCCCATCTCTTTGGCCCCGGCGGGAAAGCGCCTGAGCCCCTCACGGTCACTGTGAGCGGCGCAGCGTCAGCGCGCGCTCCCTCGTTCGAGGGGTTGGACGTCACAATCACCCTTTTGAGGGGCGCCGGCACAGCAGCCCGGGTCACCCTTCTCAGGCATCTCGGTCAGAGCGCGTGCAAATTCAACTTGAATAAGCGGATGCCCCCGCCAAGAATCGAACTTGCGCACGCGGCCTCGGCGTTGCTTTGCAATGCCGAGCTGGAGGCGGGTCGGCTTTGCCGCCGCGCCGTCTAACCCCGGCTGACGGAGATGCCCCCCGGGCCGGATCGAACGGCCGCACGCGGTTTAGGAACTAGCGTGCGAACACGTCATTTGCAGGCGAAATACCGCTTCAGAACGGCTTGCGCGCCAGCGAATGCGCCAGTCCTTTCCGCTCCTTGCCGTCGGAACGAGCCGAGCGTGCTCGGAAAATCGTGAGGGAGAAGAGCACCGCGACCGCGATCATTGCTGCCCACGCCACAGAGGCTGAGGGTTGGAGCACGTCGGGGATCTGCCAGTCGGTCCAGCCACGCTTGACGATCTGCTCGTCCCAGAGGTCATTGGCCTCGTTCGTCAGTCCGTAGACGAGCATCAGCGAGAGGTAGAAGCAAGTAGCGGCTCGCAGGATGGGGCGACGGATACCGCCGAGCAGCCGCGAAAGCAGCAGCACCGTCACGGCGAGTAGGAATCCGTCGAGCCCGTGGTGGTGCCCGTGGTGGACGGCCGAGTGGTAATAGCCTGCCCCGGGTTCGATCCGAATCGCGCCGGTCTGGAAGATCCAGCCGAGCACCGGAACGCCGTCGAGATAGAACCCCAGCTCGGCGGCGAGGTAGGGAGCGGTGGAGAAGAGCACGAGCGCACCGACGATCAGCCGCGCGCGGTTGCCCGCTCTGCGCGCCCGGACGGGCTCCGTCCTTCCGCGCCGGCTGGCCCAGAAAGTCAGCAGGACGGCAAGCGCAACGCCGACGACGGCCGGCAGGTTCGCCCACTTCGGATCGAGCTGGTTCGGGGTCTGTACGCCGGGCAGCGCGACGGTCGCGCAGAGCAGGAACGAGATGATCGCCGCGAGCTTGGCGCGCCGATCGTCGAGCCGGTCGGCAACGATTGCCAAGACGGCCGGCGCTGCTACCGCCGCTGAGAAACTGAGGAAGACGAACGCGCGCCCGGCACCGCCGGCGAAGCCTGAGTTCGTCACCTTCCAGAGCTCGCTCGGCGGCAGCCGCCAGTAGGTCTCGAAGACGGCGGCGGCGGCGAGGCCGAAGAGCAGCCAGATGACCCAGATCTCCCAGAGCGATATCGCTTCGAGTCGCCAACGCCGACTCACGTCTCTACTAGAGGCTTGATGTGAAACTCCTCGCGGCGTCTGAGGACCTTCCACGCTCAGTAGCGTTCGCCCGCGGGCAGCGAGCACAATCAGGCCAAGGAGGTCACCTCGGCCTGATCGCTGCGGGCTCTCTGTCTAGAGCTTGTGCCTCTCGGCGTCCTCGCCTTCGTCGGTGGCGAGCTTGAGCTTCTCGCCCTCGGTCGGCTCGAGCTTGTGCGCCTCGACATCCTCGCCTTCGTCGGTGGCGAGCTTGAGCTTCTCGCCCTCGGTCGGCTCGAGCTTGTGCGCCTCGACATCCTCGTCTTCGTCCTTGGCGAGCTTCAGCTTTTCGCGATCGTCCTCCACGGATCCTCCTCTCCGAAAATCGATATCACGTACTAGACGCGCACCGGAAGGACAATCTTCCGGTCCCCGCTTCAAAAGCGCAACTCGCCCTGCGATCCTCCGGGCGTGCCGACTTCCCTGCGCCGGCGCCTCAGCGAGTCGTTTCGAGCGTTCGCGGCGGTCTTCCGCAACGAGGATCTGCGCCGGCTCGAATTCGCCTGGAGCGGCTCGATCATCGGCCAATGGGGCTACGAGGTAGCGCTCGCGGTATTCGCGTATCGCGCCGGAGGCGCGACCGCCGTCGGCCTCGTCGGGCTCGTCCGGCTCCTCCCCGCCGCGGTCGTCGCCCCCTTCGCGGCGCTCCTCGGCGACCGCTTCCACCGCAAGCGGATCATGGTCGCCGCGGATCTCGCCCGCGTCTGCGCGATGGCGGGCGCGGCGGCGGCGGTCTTCGGCGGAGCGTCCGCCGCGACCGTTTACGCTCTCGCGGTCATTGCCGCCGTGACGGGCACCGCCTTCCAGCCGGCCCAGTCGGCGCTGCTCCCTTCACTGGCACGGTCAGCCGAGGAGCTCACGGCGGCGAACGCGACCTCGACGACGCTCGAGGGCGTCGGCTTCTTCGTCGGCCCCGCGCTCGGCGGCCTCCTCCTGGCCGTCACGAGCGTCGGCGCCGTCTTCACGATGACGGCGGCGCTGTTCCTGTGGTCGGCGCTCGTCCTCGGCCGGATCGGCGCCGATAGTCGCGGCGGCCCCGGCGTCGAGGCGGACAGCATCCTCCGAGAGGCGCTCGCGGGTTTCCGCGCGGTCGTCGTCGAAAGCCGGCTCCGGCTCCTGGTCGGCCTCTACGGGGCCCAGACGCTGGCCGCCGGGATCCTGCGCGTCCTTCTCGTAGTGACGGCACTCCGGATCCTCGACCTTGGGCCATCCGGCGTCGGCTTCCTCAACTCGGCCGTAGGTGTGGGCGCCCTCGCCGGCATGCTCGTCGTACTCGCGCTGATCGGAACCAGCCGCCTTGCGGCCGTGTTTCGGCTCGGGATCCTCCTGTGGGGAGTGCCGCTGGCGCTGCTCGGGATCTGGCCGAGCGTCGCCGCAGCGCTCGTCCTCTTCGGAATCCTGGGCGTCGGGAACACGCTCGTCGACGTCGCCGGGTTGACGCTGCTCCAGCGCGCGACGCCCGACGACGTGCGGGCGCGAGTGTTCGGCGTGCTCGAGAGCGTCTTCCTCGGGACGATCGGGATCGGGGCGATCCTCGCGCCTCTCCTGACCACGGCGCTCGGTGCGCGCGGCGCGCTGATCGCGGCCGGCGGCGGGCTCTCGGTGCTCGTGCTCCTGTTCTGGCGGCCTCTCAGCGCGGTTGACGCGGCGGCGGCGGTCCCGGAGCCCGAGCTGGCCCTGCTCCGCGGCATCCCGATCTTCGCGCCGCTGCCGCCGGTGACGCTCGAGCAGCTTGCCTCGCGCCTCTCACGCGTGCGCGTCCCAGCAGGTGAGGTCGTCTTCCGACGGGACGATCCGGGCGACCGCTTTTACGTGATCGGCGAAGGGGAGGTGGCGGTCGCGCTAGACGGCCGGCCGCCGGTGACGCTGGGGCGCGGCGCCTACTTCGGTGAGATCGCCCTCCTGCGCGATGTGCCGCGCACGGCGACGGTAACGGCGCGCACCGAGGTCGAGCTGTACGCCTTGGAGCGCGACGTCTTCATCGCCGCCGTGACCGGCCACGCGCCGAGCGCGGAGGCGGCAAATGCGGTAATCGCGAGCCGCCTCGGTTCCGCCGCAGCGGGTGCAGCCCTCCGGCTCTCGTAGGCGGGTCACTTCATTTGCAGGTAAAACAACGCGTCGGGACGTCGTGCGCGCCAGTAAATGCGCCAGTCCGCTAGACGAAGGCGCCCGCACCGACTCGTCATCCGGCGGACTCGTCATCCGGCGGGATGTACGAACTCCCCGGTGGCACCGTCACCTTGCTCTTCACCGACGCGAAGGGCTCGACCAAGCTCTTGCATGAGTTCGGTCATGGGATAGACCACCGCCGAGTTTCTCGGCACGAACCTAAGTGACGCGCGACACTGCGCGGGTGCAGCCAGAGACGCGCTATGCAAGGAGCGGCGACATCTCGATCGCGTACCAGGTCACGGGCGACGGCCCCTTTGACGTTGTCTTTATCCCACCGTTCGTCACGCACGTCGAGCTCGTCTGGACAACGTCTTTCGCGCCTACCCTCAGAGCGCTTTCCTCGTTCTGCCGGTTGATCCGGTTCGACAAGCGCGGAACCGGCATGTCAGATCGAGTCGGCGGCGCGCCGACGCTCGAGACGCGGATGGATGACGCGCGGGCGGTGATGGATGCGGCCGGCTCCCGCCGAGCTGCGTTCTTCGGCTCCTCGGAGGGTGGGGCGATGAGTCTTCTCTTCGCCGCGACTTACCCGGAGCGGACCGCGGCGCTCGTCCTCAGGAGCGCCTATCCCCGCACGATGTGGGCGCCTGATTACCCGTGGGGCCGGACCGAGGAGGAGTACCGTCGAGAGATGGAGCGCGATCTGGGCCTCTTCGGCCCGCGCGACCAGGCACTGGCTGCCGTGCGCTCGCGTATGCAACTCGTCGATGATCAAGAGGCGCGCCAATGGGTCGACTATCTCCGCTGGAGTGGAAGCCCGGGAGCGGTCGAGGCTCTCGCCTCCATGAACAGAGAGATCGACGTCCGTCACGTGCTGCCGGCGATTCGAGTGCCGACGCTCCTCCTGCACGGATCGGAGGACACGATCGTGCCGATCGATGTCGCGCGGTACATCGTCGATCGCATCCCCGGGGCGAGGCTCGTCGAGACGCTGACTGGACATCTCGCCACAGGGCGGGCCGCGGTCGAGATGAACCAGGAGATCAAGCGCTTCCTGTCCGAAGTCTGGGAGTCCGGCGGCTGGGAGGAAGGTGAGCCAGACCGCGTCCTCGCGACCATTCTCTTCACCGACATCGTCGGCTCGAGCGAGCGAGCGGTCGAGCTGGGGGACCGCGCCTGGCGTGAGCTCCTGGAGCGCCACCACGAGCTCGTGCGCCGTCAGCTCGTGCGCTTCCGCGGCCGCGAGGTGGACACGGCCGGGGACGGCTTCTTCGCCTCCTTCGACGGCCCGGCGCGGGCGATCCGTTGCGCCGGCGCGATCGTTGAGTCGATGCCGAAGCTGGGCCTCGAGGTGCGTGCCGGCCTGCACACGGGTGAGTGCGAGCTCCTGGACGGCAAGGTCGCTGGAATCGCCGTGCACACCGGGGCACGGATCGCCTCGAACGCCCAGTCCGGGGAGGTGCTCGTCTCGAGCACGGTCAAGGATTTGGTCGCGGGCTCCGGCCTCGCCTTCGAGGATCGCGGCGCCCACGAGCTCAAGGGCATCCCGGGCGAGTGGCGCCTCTACGCCGTGGAACGCTGATGGCGAGCTGGTGACTCACCAAATCCACTCACGAAGCGGCCTCCACGGGGAGACCCCGGATGGACAGCGCGTTTCGAGATCATCGAGCTGCGAAGAACAACCTCTCGACCTCTGCTGACGTAAGTTCGAGAGTCGCCGCGATCTCGTCGAACGACATCCCGTCCCATTCGCGAAGACAGACTGCTCGACGCACATCGGGTGCAAGCTCGTCGAACCTCTCCGCGGCGCGCGAGAGCCGCTCGAACTCCGAAGTGCCTTCGGCGGACCCTCGGGCCGGAGTCGCGCCGGCGTCCTGCGCCGATCCCCTGGTCAGCCGGAGCTGGACGCGGTGCGCCACTTCGAAGACGTGCGGAGGAGCGTGTCCGGCGCGGGCTGTTTTCCGGGCCAGTTGGAGCAGCGTCGTCTCGAAGGCCGCCTCAGCTCTTGACCACGAGCCAAGGCAAGAACGCAGATACCAAAGGAGGCGACGGGCATCGTGCGCGGGCACCGAGCCGTGACTGCTGTCGAGCCCGAGACTCGCGTTTGGTTGTTGAGGGGCAAGGCACAGCCGCAGATCTGGCGCCACCCAATCTCCTTCGCCGCAGAACGCCGCGCTGTCGTGCATCCAGCGCCTTACCGATCATTGTCAGCCCGGAACACCCAGCCGTCAACCCTTTCGAACGACGGCGGCGCACGACCGACCACCGTCGTCCGAGAAGACGGGGCTAAAGGAGGATCCGCCGCGAGCCGAAAGACGGAGAGACCACGGTTCGAGCCGGGGAGGTCCGGTGGCACGACCCGAGCAACGGCGAGACGAAGCGCACATCCTGGATGTCGTTTCGCGCTCGGCGCCGACCGAGCATCTCGAGGACGCAGAGGCTCAGTACTACATCCGGAGGGGCGAGGCGCTTCGGCTCGCGCTCGTCGGAAACCCGGAGGAGGCGCTCGTCGAGCTCGCGGGGCTCTGGGGTCCTCAAACCCCCGCAGTCGAGATGATGAGCGACGTTGCGTGGATCCATCTCCTCTCCGGAGCACCCGAACAGGCGCTGACCATGCTGTCCATGGCGGTTCGCGGCGTCGATGCGATTCCGATGGTTACTCGTCGCGCGCTTGCCGGCTGCGTCCATGCGGATCCCTCGCTCTCACTGCGCGCAATCCGAATTGCGATCAGTCGAGGACGACTTCGCGACCGAATCAGCGCTACCTACGCAGTCTTCCGCACGCTGACGTCGCGCGGGCGCTGATTCATGATTTTTGATCTCGCGGTTTGGCGTTGTCTACCCCGGCTGACGGAGATGCCCCCGGGCCGGATCGAACGGCCGCACGCGGTTTAGGAAACCCGCTGCAAGACTCGCCGGAACGCGCGCGGAAACTTGACGGATTAGCGACGGAAAGTTACTCTGAAAACATGGCTACGGCATTCGCAGAAGAGGCGGTGCGGATCCACGAGGTGGCTCATCTGTCCGACGCCCAGATCGGTCGAGCAGTAGGGGCCGCGCCAAGCACGGTGCGTGACTGGTTCGCACGTCGGAGCTCTCCGAGAAGGGAGCGGGCTGAGCGTGTCGCCGAACTCGCCGAGATTGTTGACCGGCTGGCTCGCGTGATGGAACCGACGTACATCCCCGTCTGGCTGTCAAGGCCGATCGAAGCACTCAATGACCAGAAGCCGCTCGATTTGATTGCTCGGGGTAAGGCGCGTCAAGTCGCACGAGTCGTCTCCGAGCTTGAGTCGCCCGGCGCTGTCTGAGGTCTAACCCGCTGGTGCTCGATGCCGTTGCGGTTGACCCCGCCGGCACATGGCTGCGTCAGTTTCCGCACGGCGCCGATCCACACTCTCGGCCGCGGCCCCCGGGCGACAGCCGCTGGCAACGCGGCGACGTCATCGACGCCCTCTACCTCGCCGACGACGAGAACACACTCTGGGCTGAGTGGTATCGCCACCTCGCGGAGCGTGGGATACCCCCGATGTACCAGCTTCCTCGAGACGTCTGGCGCCACCGAGTGAACACGTTGGACGTGGCGGATCTCCGCGATGCAAACCGACTCGCACGCGTCGGGCTCACATTGCCGACGCCAGGTCGCGCCGGATGGCCCGCCTATCAGACCGTCGGCGAGACGCTGTGGAAGGAGGGGTGGCATGGGGTCCTCGCACCGAGTGCGGCACGAAGCGATGGACTCGTGCTCAGCCTCTTCGTTGAAGATCCGAATGCCCTTCCCGCGCAGGCGCTTCCGCCGCCAAGCGTCGTGACCGAGCCCCCGGTGCCGCCG
>WNGD01007168.1_pt1 | contig 11090 bp, 8 predicted proteins | sample 5400671 | NCBI WGS metagenome assembly WNGD01 (sample SAMN13153369, study PRJNA577476) | soil metagenome | isolation source: 40 cm soil or saprolite under grassland replicate 2 | place: USA:California | collected 2016-06-15
TATAAAGTCATTCGCCCAATAAGAGAAATTGCTTTATGTTTTCCGAAAACTTTTTTTGGTAACCGCATTCTTATCGTGATTTTCCATTATTTTCTATCAACAATCAGTCAAATAATTTCTTATTAGCAACTAGTTCACAGCAACCTACCTTACAGACTACGATATTAAATAAGGTAAAGTATGTTTGCGCGCTTCGTATTTTGAGTGTTTAATGCAAGCTCAATACATATAACGAGGGATGGGCATTTGAAAGTTGTAGAAAGTGTAAAGAAAAAGTCAAGCCAGTGTAATCGAGAGGATAATCTTGTATGTTTTTAAGCTCGAGTCTATGTGATTAGATAGATTGAACAATTCACCACGAGGACGTGCCCGTCGCGATAAAGCATCAAGGGAAATAACTCCTGAACAAGCTGCGGACAAGGTGAAGGATGTAGCAAAAACCATTCGTGAAGTATCTTCTACTGCAAGAGAAACGGTAAAAAAATTCCGTGAGAGTGGCCTATGCCAGCTTCAAACATCATTTTAGCGAATACCTTTACAATTTTTGTCTCACTAATGGAAGGACGAGAACTAACGTAAGCAAACTGCCTAATATCCAAGCCATAGAATATCCTGAATGTCTAGCTATACTCGAAAACAACAATGGCACCCAAAATGCACCAAATAATGACACGCCATTAACAAAACTCACTGCAAGTGTTTGATACATTGGTTGATACTTTTCATTTATTTCTTTTGCTTTAGCATAGGGAATAATGAAACCCCCGGCGGCAAAAAAACCAGCCAGTATGATCGAAATTATAGCTGCATAAAATGTATTGAGTGCAATAATGGATATGCTTATCGATAGAGCAACTCCACATAAAAGTAACAGATTTTTGGAGTTCTTGATTTTAGTATAAATTCCTCCAAAAACGGGAGAGAAAACGAGAATTGAAACCAAAGATAAACTTCCCACCAAACCTGCAATAGTAGGACTGATATGTAAATGATCTTTAAGATAAAATACAGTAAATGTAGATATTACATTCCATCCTATTTGGATGCCAAGCAATGTCAAGCCTAGGATAATCAGTGATTTATTGAGTAAAGTTTGCCTTAAATCAGAGAGCTTGATAGTACCGTAGCTTGAGTGGAATTGTTGTTGTTGTTGTTGTCGTCGTCCTTTATCTTTCATCTTCTCTTCTCCTCTTGCTAATGTGAAGACTAAGAACAAACCACTAACTATGCCTAATATGCCACTTATTACCAAACTTATTCTCCAACCAACAGTCTGTGCAATTAGCACCCACCCAAAAATGCCTATAATTGCACCTGATGCTTGAGCTGAGTTAAGTAATGCTACTCCTAATCCTTCGGATCCCTTCCCTAAATAATCTGAAATTAAAATGACACTAGGGCCAAAGAAAAATGCCATACCAATGCCTACTATGAATCGTAGGATCATCATTTGGGATAATTCTATAGCTAGACCAGAAAAGAGAGAGGCAACCGACGCAATGAGAATTCCACAAATTGCAATTTTCATTGGGCTGTATTTTGCAGCAAGGATACCAGCAACCACTTGAAAAAGACCAATACCTACTAGAAAGCTGGCTGTGATTAATCCTAACATAGATATGTCTTGTTTAAAGTCTATGACTATCAAATAGAATATTGATGAAATGTTGAACCAATTTACAGCATAGAATATTCTAGCAAATATCAATGAAAGAACAGGGGGAGAAGAGAAAGCACGAATAAATGAAGATGAGGACGAATGACGAGTCATTTTTATTCTCTACTATTTGAAAGGTACTATCACAACAAAGGAATTAAATGAACATCGGGGTCAGGTAACTGCAAATTTAATGTTGTTGCTATTGTTGTCATATAACAATGGGAGCGGCTGAAGATATAGATAATATCATAGCTGCTGAAAAGATCACCTTCATAGCATACTACATTGGGGTATATGAATCAATTCAGAAATTTATTGGGTTAATTACCAATGCGGTTAGGGCACAAAAAAACACCATTTTACCATTGGATCGGATATTACCTTTGTTCTGTTGTCAGTAACAAACTGCTGACTTTATCTACTATAGTTTCAGCGCTAATGGGTTTTGTTGCAAATTCATCAGCACAATAGTCCAAAACCCTCGTCTTATTGGTTTCATTTTCTGCTAGTGCCATAATCTTGATATACGGATTAATCCTTTTTACTTTGATAATCAATATTGCAGCTCTATCAGCTGCTATTTTTCCATCTACGAAGACGATATCCACTCTACCATCTAATTCGTTTACTTTGTTCAGACATTCCTCAGCACTAAATGTCTTATAAACTTCATATCCCTTAAGCCCAAAAGTACCTGCTAAAATAGCAGTAACGTCTCTATTATCATCAGCAATAATTATTCTGAGTCTGGGTTTATTAGTAGTTCTACTTCTTTGTGATAGAACTATACGGATTACTAAAACTTTATTGTTTTCTGATTTATGGCTGCTCTAGTTTTTATTATTTCTGAGTGATCTAATGGGATAAGAAACCTGAAAATGTGACGTAGACTCGATTGTTAATGAAGGTGAGGGTTATTATTGTTTATCCTGTGAAGGCAAGCTAAAAACAAATGTAGCTCCTTTACCATCGGTGTTATTCTCTCCCCATATCTTCCCGCCATGAGCTTCCACAATATTCTTTGAGATGAATAATCCTAGACCTGTGCCTATCTCAGATTCGGTAGCAAACATTGTGAATAGTCTTGGCAAAATTTCAGGACCTATACCGATACCCGTGTCTTTTACGCTAGGAATAACTTCGTTAATATGATTTTTACCTCTTTTTTTCATAAGTGAAATAGACACCATACCGTCTTTGGTAAATTTGATAGCATTAGTTAGTAAATTGTATATGACTTGATTTATCCTGTTTTTGTCTGCATCTACGAAAATATCCTCAGAAGGACTTTCCGATCCTCTTGGTACTTTTTCTTTCTCCTCTTTCTTAAACTCGTATAATAGCTCTGTATTTCCATTACATTTCTCAATCTGCCTTCGATGATCTTCTATAGCATCTAACACAATCATATTCAAATTGAAATATTCTTTCTTCAATTTTAATGACTGATCGTCTATTCTTGTAATGTCTAAAATTTCAAAAACAAGCCTTTCTAATCTGTTGGTGTTACGAACTAATCTTTCAAAGAACTCCTTTTTCAGTGTAATTTCTGTTTTCTTTGATTCCTGAAATTCATATTCTATGAATTCTAGGGTTCCTAAGATAGGTGTTATAGGAGATCTTAGCTCATGAGCAGCTATACTGATAAACTCCTTCTGTTTATCATATTTCGTTCTTAACTCTTTGTTAGCTTCTTTAAGATGATTAATTGATCCGTTTAAATACACAATAGTCGCTTTAAGCTGTTCAATTGATTCTGCCGATGAATCATCCTTTCTTGCAGTATTAAATGTGTTGCCTCGCTCACGGCTATTACGGGATTTTGCAGACAATAAGATATCACCAGCCTCTGTGATGAATTGGACAGAAAATGATATAAAGATGGTTGTTGATTTTGAGTGATAAAAAACGAAGATAGAATCGAATAGGCTTTTTTTGCTTTCATATTGTCTTCATTCCCGGCAGATAGAATAATTGGAATGACTCGAGATCTTACAGATTAGGTGTCAGTCGTTCTGAGTGGGTCACAGGCGAATCAGCGTTCTTTGAGAGTCTTTCGATGTGTTCAGGCGCACAAAGTGGAATTTAATCTTAGGAACAAAAGTTGGAGCTAATATAATGAAAATAATTGGTTTCATCAATTCCCGTCCGAATTGCATCCGAATTAAAGCTAGATTATAAGCCTATCCATCAGTACGCAAAGCTTTTAGTGGAAAATGGATTGGCTATCGCTGATAACAGAGAATCTCATGGTATAACAGACTTTCTGACGCCATTAACTGAAAAGAATTACGCTGCATTCGTGAAGATATTGGCTAAAATCGGGAAAGGGCCTGCATGAAAGTTACGCTCAGCTTTAATCCTTATATCCCATATAAGATAACATAACAATGACTGAGATGACCGTAGATCGTAATAACGATAGGTAAGATGGTTTCTTATTTTTATTCACGCAACAGATCACCGACACATTCAAAGATCTTAAGCACAACTCGCGTCTTAAAATCTGTAACCGAATGTCAAGGTAGGATGATATAACATTGAGAACTAGATTTGGTGAAAATACATTTGGCAACTGTGTAACGTTTACCGTCGATGGTCAAGAGACATTCACTCTAATGTATGAGAAAATGTTCAAAGCAAAAACGAGTATCTTCATAGCCAATTATGAGCTAGATCCTCGCTTGAGGTTCTTAAGAGGAGAATCGCAATCTGAAAACAGCACCACATCAGAATCTGAAAATATGAGATTATCTCGCCAGAATTACTCTACATCTCCTTTGCAAGACCTTTTGTTTGAAAAGACAAAACAAGGAGTAGAAGTCAAAATCATTGTTTGGCAGCCAAAATTGATAATTAGACTATTACCTACCGCACATAAACGCGGATTGAATGGAAGGGTGGGAGAACTTGAGCCTCTAGAGAGACTTGTACAACATTCTAAAATTGCAAAAAATTTGATGGTAAGGGTTGACAATACTACTCCTGCGTTCACATCCGGTCATCACGAGAAATTTATTGTTATAGATAACAAGATAGGCTTTTGTGGAGGACTAGACTTATCTCACGGTAAATGGGATACCAATAGTCATGATTTTGATAATCCTTTAAGAGATTTAAATGCAGAGCCATGGCATGACATACATGCAATGGTTGAAGGTCCAGTTGTAACGGATTTAACTTTTCATTTTATACAGAGATGGACATATTCAATAACCAAAAATATCAACCAGACCAAGAGAATAAAAATCGAACTATCTTTTGAAAATCAAAATTCCACTGGAGATACAGAGGTTATTGCGTTACGTACTTGGAAGCAACTGAATAACGACGGTGATGATAATGATGGTAGTGGTATATTATCATGGTATGCTGCAATGTTTAGAAAAGCGAAGTATAGTATATACATTGAAAACCAATTTTCTTTTCAGAGTGAATTTATAACTCAGCTTCTTGTCAAGAGACTACAAGAAGAGCAAAATCTAAAAGTAATAGTTGTAAGTCCCATGGAACCAAACCTCCCTGGGTTTATCTGTGGTTGTGTCTCAAAAGAAAGTATCAATAATGTTAATAGCAATCTGGAAAAATTACGAAATGCTGGAGGGAATCGTGTTAATACATATTGCTTGATATCACAACATAACGCCGCTAATGAAAAAAGGAGACAGATCTATGTACATGCAAAAGTTATGATAGTGGATGATAAATGGATAACTATTGGCTCAGCAAATATGGATAATGATGGATTTAAAAATTCGACTGAAGTTGATCTTGGTATTACTTCACCGATACTTGCACAACAGCTTAGAGTCAAGCTATGGAGTGAACATTTGACCGAAGAAGATGATTCGTCAAACAATCGCGTTGATCTAAACAGCTTTGACGAAGGCTTTGATGCATGGAAAGCAGTGGCAAGCGACAATGGAACAAGAATTTTAAGAGGTGAAGGTATACGAGGACACATATATTACTATAACTTTGAAGAAATGAAATGTCCTCCACCTTATGCTAATGCAAGAGGGGGCAATAAATTTAAGTTGTTTTAGCTAGCTAAAGGAATTATCGTAGACACTATAGCCCGGGTTTAAAAACAGAATAGCTTCCATTGGTTAGTATAATATTAGATCAACTCGGATACGATTTACGATACAATAAATAACTAACCTGAGATTTTCCTAAGGTATGTGTTTTAGTTGGTTTCCTAGTGGCCCATCTTCTCTCATATGTGCATTGCATGCATGACATGCCTGGGGTCGTCGCTTAATCCTTATCCTTTTTCCCAACAGACCTGACTGCATGATATATAATACACGATCTCGGATTACATATTATATTAATTAAAACTGAGATTAGATATATGCAGTAATAAACAGAACCATAGTAGTAGCCATGGCACATCCCCATACAATTTTATTCCAATCAAAGATCTTCTGTCCATCTAGTACTCCAAATGGCAACAAGTTAAACATCGCTATCCATGCATTAAATGACGCACCCGCGTACAAATACGAATGATATGGATAAAAGTATGTTGATATTAGAAATGAAAACCCCATTACCAAATTGGTTAATGGTCCCACAAGTGCAACTCTTCCAAACTTATTTCTGTCAGATAATCCAACCATGACTGCACCGGGAGCTATAAATTTAAATGGCATAATGGGTAAAGCCGATATTGCTGTAATTATGAGTCCATATAGTTGTGCACGAAACTCAGCCCAGCTTCCATAATATTGTGCCAGAAATTTATGAGCTAACTCGTGAACAAGAAAAGCGCTAACGAATATAACAAGAAATTGCCATGAAATATACCTGTAATGGTTAAATGATAATCCTACGCCGGTGACTAAAAGTGTAGCAACAAAGAGATGTAATAGTTCGGTTTTTGAACTTTTTATCTTTATTGCTCTAAGTAATGATCTTCCAATGCTATTACTAAATGATGATGCTGCAGGGCCATCATCATAGTTACCTTGCATCATAAGCCTTCTTTTTTCTGCATATTTATTCATAAATGGACACGAGTGATTTATGGGAATTCTATGAAGATGACAAAACGATTCTCCACAGTAATTGCATCGAAATGGAAGGTTCTCCTCAAGACCGCACGTATTGCATCTCATAATGCTGCGTCAGTTAAAATAACCATAATGGATATATTAACTGAGTAGTTATTCTTGGTTTTTGAAATATTAAAAAAGCGGTATAAAACAGTCAAATTCCTCTAGAACGAAAAAACCGCGAATAAATAACTTAATAGAAAAAACCAAAAAAGTCAGACTCGATGAACACTCCTTGCCACCATGCCCATAATTGCATTACACCCACTAAGTCATTTACTGTACCAAAGAGGACAGCTGAAAAAATGCGAGCTACTTACAGAGAATGGGAGGGTAGAGGCAACAAGAAAGAATCTGTCTTGGTTGCGTGATTCGCTTGGACATCAAGAAGTTAACAGTAGCGTAAGCCTACTTTATTTTCACTATCAGTAAGTAACATTATATCCTCTTAATCGATAAATAGAGGATTAGGCGATTATCTATTTTTACCTTATCTATACTTCCACTCCCATGCCTTAATTATATTGGTACCATCTTTGTTACCGTTGTCCGTAAACATCGCTACTGAATTGCTAAGAAAAGACAGCTTTCCTGTTGCATTTGGATTAAAAATAGCTGCTCCACTTCCTTGCATTGTCCCAGCAGCAATCATGTGGCTAATCTCTCTAAAACTAAGCGTGGCATTCCCATTATCCTTACCGCCGCCAACATTGGTCTTAAGAACCAATCCTCCATCAATATCTACAATTGTTTTGGATATCGGGATAATCAAAGCTCTCCCAGTATCTGCGAAGCTTATGCCTTTTACAGTTCCAGTACCTGAGAATATTACCCCGGTAGCGGTTCCTCCACTTCTTAGTGGAACTGGTACCTGACTTGTAATTTTATCATATTGTATATAGAATGGATTTCCCAAAGTAATGTTGTTGTTAGTTGTTGTTGTTTTTACGTCATTACTTAAAGAAGAATTTGATGCTGGTGGTGTTGCTCCTTTTTGAAGAACAGCTTGAGGACTCGATGTATTAGTTGCATTTGTCTTATTTCCTGGTGCTGCGGCGGCAAATATTTCGTTAACTAGACTAGTTTTGGTGAATCCAACTCCTGCCATAACGAGCATAATTCCAAGCAAAACTCCGATAATACCCGTTGCTTCTCTTATTTTCATATATCTTTAGCTGAAGACAGCCTTTACTTAAGCCTTCTGAGGTGGAGGTCAAAGCATCTTTGAAAGGGGAAGCCAATAGCATGTAGTTGCTTTATTGATTCTAACAATCTCTGGTTAGAAGCAGTTTCGCAATAATGAGTATACACTTTTTTAGCAGATGAGGCCTTCGCATAACCGGGCATTACACACTTTATATATAATTGTAAAGACTCCATATATCGCAATTACTCATAATATGAGCGAATTGTATTTCTTCTAACTTGACATATGCGGTAGCCATGTCATGTGTCTGTTCAAATCATAGTAATGTCGAACACTCTTATTTCATCGTATAAATTTAAAAAGTCCACGCACGAAAACATGACGATATCTATGGTAAAAGGATTACAGTTTTCTTTATTCTCGATTAGACAATTATCAGAGAAAATAAAGACCAATGATATCTCACCTGTAGATCTTATTGAGTTTTGCTTTGATAGAATCAGGAAATTCAATCCATTACTTAATGCATTTATAACAATTATTGATGAGGAAGATGCATATAACAATGCACGAATAGCTGAAAGGGAAATTAGTCAGGGAAACTATCGAGGGCCTTTGCATGGCATTCCTTTTTCAATAAAAGATATTATTTCTGCAAAAGATATTAGATGTACTGCAGGTTCAAAAATATTATCTGGATATGTTCCAAAGGCTGATGCGACCTGTATTAAAAAAATTAAGAAAGCGGGGGCAATTTTACTAGGTACCAACAATTTGAATGAATTTGCATCTGGAATTACCGGAGTGAATCCCTATTACGGTAACACGAAAAACCCTTGGAATATGTCAAGAATATCAGGTGGTTCAAGTGGCGGTTCTGCTGTTGCAGTTTCAACTGGAATGGCTTGGATATCTTTAGGAACTGATACTGGAGGCTCCATCAGAGTTCCATCTTCACTCTGCGGGGTAGTTGGACTAAAACCCACATACGGCAGGGTTAGTAAGTATGGTGTTGTGCCTCTTGCACCATCTTTGGATCATGTTGGATGCATTACTAGGAGCGCATGGGATGCGGCTGCTGTATTGGAATGGATATCGGGATGGGATCCGTCAGATCAAATTTCCAAGCACAAAAAATTTCCTCCATATACAAACATTATTGAAAAATCCAATTTCGAAGGAATAGCTATTGGAGTACCAAAAGACTATTTCTTTGATTATGTTCATTCGGAAGTTGAACGTCTGTTCTTTCAATTTTTGGAAAGTATAAAGTCATTAGGGTATAAGGTGTTTGATCTAGATCTTCAAAATCCTGAAAGATACTACAACACTTGGAAAGGAATTAGGTATGCAGAGGCATCAGAAATACATGCACGATGGTTAAAGACAAGAAAGGAAGATTATAGTGAAGAAGTAAGACAGATGCTAATTCAAGGAACTAAAATATCTGCGGTTGATTACATACACGCCATGAGAATCGTAAATGAGGAATTAAAAAAGGAGCTTCTAATGATGTTCAAACAGAAAATTGAGATTATTGTTGTTCCAACAACTATAATTCCTGCTCCTAGATTCGATGAACTAATGGACATCGATATTTGCAATACTGTTTTGCAAACTAGAGAAGCTTTACTTCGGAATACTATATTATTTAATAGCACTGGTTTTCCTGCAGTTAGTATTCCTATAGGGCTAACCAAAGATAATATGCCAGTATCAGTACAAATAATTGGTCCTCCGTTTAGAGAAGAAAAAATACTGTCAGTAGCGTATAATTATGAATGCCTAAATGACACGCGAACTAAATTCACGCCGCCTTTTCCTTTTGATTCTTAAAAAGCTCAACCAGCTTACGACTTGAAGCCGAAAATTTACTAGCGTGTTTTTAATCATTGTGGTCATCTTCGGGAGTACACGAATGGACAAAAAAAGAGCTCAACCCTATCGTGAATTTCTTTCTTGAGAAAGAAACTAGTGGGTGCCTCCATAATCGTTAAAATAGCCAATATGTTCATTAACTGATAATGCCTTCGTCGGGGTCAGTTGCATGGGCGTAATTACATGGATAGTAATTGCTGTCATAATTTTGGCTATAATGGGGTTAGGATGGCAAACATTCTTTGCAGGTGTTAAGAAGGGTGCAGATAAAGTCGGTCTTACGTCTATTATGAAAAATATTACCGACCAAGCAAAACAATCATTTGGAGGTGTTGTAAAAAACCTCTCAAGCCCTGTATCTAAGACTGTTTTTAACGCAACCCAAAATGCTACCAAATCAGTATCGGGATCATTTTCTAATAAAACGACTTAAAATTTATACATGAATGAATTGAGATTATTTTTAATGATGTCTCTTTAAAGAGAATGATCGTGAAGATGTAAGAATGGAGAATAAGCTGTGCTAGTTGGGTATTTGAAGGAAATTATATTATCCTTTTCCCTATGATTATTCCATGATGTAAGTGTCATTGGAAAAAGCCGCTAGAGTTTGCAAATCCGCAAGTTTGAGTAGACTCAATAGGGGAAGAAAGAAGGAGACTACTGTCTAAAATGTTGGCAAGAGGGGACTAACCGTTATGTCAATGGTAATTAAGTTACCATCATATGATATAATCAGGAATGAAATACAACAACTAGCCCTGCTCTATTCTCTAAAAATTGTGACCTATGTTGCTACGAGGTGTTATATATTTCATTTTAACATGACTCATATTGAGGCCATTTTTTAACAATTCGCAAAGATTGTAAAAGACGGAGAAAAGTATAGGACATAAACGAATTGGAAAAATAAGATAAAAGAACTTAAGGAATTGCTTCTGCTAGTCCTCCTGCTCCTCCTGCCCCTCCAATTGGTTGCAACCCCTTCTCTTTTAATACTTCATTCAGAAGTGTTAGATCGTATATCCCCGACACGTCTGGTCTAGGTTTGCCCTTTGCCAAAAATCCAAGATCGTAGGCACTATTGGCTCCCTGGAAAAGCGACAACTTTAGTGGATCATACGTGAATTGTATTCTTGACCAAGCTTGCCGCAACTCGTTTTCTGCTAAGGTCTTACCCGTTAAATTTCTAAATTCAATATTAAAAGCCTTTATTGCTGCATCTGTATGATTATTTATCCATGATGTTTCGTTAACATTCGCTGCAAGCAGTTTCTTGACTACATCAGGATTTTGTTGCAAGTAATCTGTTCTGGCCACTATATTAGCTGTTGCAAATCTACCA
>WNGD01023051.1_pt1 | contig 11090 bp, 10 predicted proteins | sample 5400671 | NCBI WGS metagenome assembly WNGD01 (sample SAMN13153369, study PRJNA577476) | soil metagenome | isolation source: 40 cm soil or saprolite under grassland replicate 2 | place: USA:California | collected 2016-06-15
AGAATGCGCAAGCTCATCAAGGAAGCAGACCCGGACGTCGTCGAGGAGTGGAAGTGGATGGGCACTCCGATTTGGTCGCACGACGGCATCATCTGCACTGGCGAATCCTACAAGAATGTCGTGAAGCTTACCTTCGCCAAGGGCGCGTCTCTAAAGGATCCGGCCCGTCTCTTCAACTCGAGTCTCGACGGAAACGTACGCCACGCGATCGACATCCACGAAGGAGAAGAAGTTGACGAGCCCGCCTTCAAGGCGCTCGTTCGCCAAGCGATCGCCCTCAACAGTTCTGGCAAGTCGAAACCTTCGAAGAAAGCGAAGTCCTAAGGGATTCCGCCCCTGAATAGGTCCGACACCTACGCGGAGTATACGAAATGGCCTCGATCAGATATTTCGTCAGCGACGTCGACGCTGCGATAGCTTTTTATACAGGGAAGTTTGGGTTTAAGCTCAAACAAAAAATGGGTCCGGCTTTCGCTTACGTTTCAAAAGACGACTTTATCCTGTGGCTCAGTGGGCCGCAGAGTTCAGCTGCTCGCCCTATGCCTGACGGACGACGGCCAGAGGCCGGCGGCTGGAACCGGCTGGTTATCGAAGTGAAAGACCTGCCTGCGCGCGTCGCTCAAATGAAACAGGCAGGTGTCCATTTTCGCAATGAAATCGTTGTGGGACCTGGAGGCAAGCAGATACTGGCCGAAGACCCAGATGGCAACCCAGTCGAGTTTTTTGAGCCTGCGCCGTAGTTTCCAGTCGATCGCCCTGTCTCGCCTCGCTGCGGCCGCGCTGCGACTGAGCTTGGTCGTTAGGAACTGGACGCAGCTTCAGCGCGCCCAATCTCCTTGCGCAAGAACCACACGCACACGAGGCCGGGAAGCGCGACGATGAAAGCCAGGAGAAAAAACGTCGCCCACGAGAGCCCCAGGTACTTGGGATCGGTCGCATAGCCGGCGGCCGGACCGACGTATACGCGGCCGAAGGAGGCGAGCGCCGAGAGCAGCGCGTATTGCGTGGCGGTGAAGCGGTGGTCGCATAGCGCCATCAGGAGCGCAACGAAAGCCGCCGTGCCCATGCCCCAGGCGATGTTCTCGAAGCCCACCGCGAACACCATGATGGGATAGCTCTTGCCGACGAGCGCGAGCCACATGAAAGCGAGTATCGACACAGCCTGCAGGACGCCGAAGCCCATGAGCGCGCGATAGAGGCCCAGCCTCACCATCAGCGCCCCGCCGAACAGGACGCCAACGATGGTGGATGCGAGGCCGACCGCCTTGTTCACCAAGCCCACGTCGTCGAGTGAAAATCCGGCGCCGCGCAGCAGGAACGCGGTAGTGAGCGAGCCCGCGAACGCGTCGCCGAGCTTGTAGAGCACGAGCAGCACCAGGATCCACACGGCCTTGGGCCGGGAGAAGAATTCGCGCAAGGGCTCGACGACCGCTTCGCGCAAGGTCTTGGGCACCGCGGGCGCGGTGGAAGGCTCCTCGCCCCGGAACGCGGCGAAGACCCCGACCGCCATGAGGGCCGCCATGAGCAGATAGGTATTGCGCCAGCCGAGCGCGGGGATCCAGCCCGAACCGGCGACCAGGACCAGCGCGAGCGCCCCCGAGACGAGCATCGCCAGGCGGTAGCCGACGACGCCCAGGGCGCCCGCCAGCCCGCGCTCCTCGCGGCTCACCACGTCGGTCCGGTACGCATCGACGACGATGTCCTGCGATGCCGAGGCGAAGGCGACGAAGAGCGCGAGCCACGCGATCGCCGCCAGATCCGAGCGCGGCGACAGGAACGCCATGGCCGCGACCCCCGCCGCGAGCGCGAGCTGGGTGAGGAGCAGCCACCCGCGGCGGCGCCCAAGGAAAGGCGGCACGAAGCGGTCCATCGCCGGCGCCCACAGGAATTTCCAGACGTAGGGAAGGCCGACCAGAGTGAAGATACCGATGGTCGACAGGTCCACGCCTTCGACCGTCATCCACGCCTGCAGGGTGCCGCCCGTCAGCGCGAGCGGCAGCCCCGAGGAGAACCCGAGCGCGAGGATGACGGCGAGACGCGGGCTGCGGAAGACTTCGAGATAGGACGTAGGCATCAGAGCGTCGCGTCGTAGTCTATCGTCAACGGCGCGTGATCGGAAAAACGCTTGGCCTTGAAGATTCTCGCCTTCCTCGCCTTGGCGGCGATTCCCGGAGTCGCGATTTGGTAGTCGATGCGCCAGCCGACGTTCTTCTTCCAGGCCTGGCCGCGGTTCGACCACCAGGTGTACTGCCTGGGCCGCGGATCGACGCGGCGGAACACGTCCACCCAGCCGATCCTGTCGAAGGTCTCGGTGAGCCAGGTGCGCTCCTCGGGGAGGAAGCCCGAGTTCCTGCGATTTCCGCGCCAGTTCTCGAGGTCGATTTCCTTATGCGCGATGTTCCAGTCGCCGCAGATCACGAACTCGCGCCCGCTCGCCTTGAGCTTTTTCAGCGCCGGCATGAATTCTTCGAGGAATCGGAATTTCGCCTGCTGCCTCTCCTCCGAGCTCGACCCGGAGGGCAGGTATACGGACACCACGGAAAGCCCGCCGAAATCCGCTCGAAGGAACCTTCCCTCGGGGTCGAACTCGCGGCTGCCGAAACCGCAGGACACGTTTTCGGGTTCCGCCCGAGAGTACAGAGCGACGCCGCTGTAGCCCTTCTTAGTTGAGCAGCAGTGATAGTGACCGTGATATCCCTTGGGGATGAGCGCAAGGTCCGCGAGGTCCGCTTCCTGCGCCTTTACTTCCTGCAAACATACGATGTCTGCGCGCTGACGGGCGAGCCAGCGCGGAAAGCCTTTTGCGAGCGCCGAGCGGATACCGTTGAGGTTGAGCGTGATAATGCGTAACATTCCGCGAATTCTCGCCGAAAAGAGCGGAGTAGGGGCACCCTTATAGTAGGATCGCTCATCATGCGCAGCCGGACGATGATGTTCCTCTGCTCCACGCTGCTGGCCCTCGCTCCCGCAGCGGCGCAGGAGCGCATGTACAAGTGTGTCGACGCGAGGGGCAAGGTCTATTACACGCAGGTGCCGCCTCCGGAGTGCCTGGGCCGCGATACTCAGGAACTGAACAAGTCGGGGACGCTGATACGCAAGAACCCCGCCGCAATCCCCTTGACCCCCGCACAGGAGCAGGCGCGCGAAGCCGAGCGCAGGAAGAAAATCGAAAACGAAGAGAAATCCAAGGAGGAGCGCCGCAAGAACCTCGCACTGCTCAACACCTATTCCAGCGAAAGGGACATCGAGGACGCGCGCACGCGCGCGCTCGCGGAAGCGCAGGGCGCCATCGTGGACACCGAACGGCGCATCGCCGGAGCGCAGAAGCGCCACAAGGAGCTGGAAGCGGAAAAAGAGTTCTACGTGAAGAAACAAGAACCAGATCGTTCTGCTCGACGCGAAGAAGAAGGAGATCAGCACGATCAACGCCAAGTACGACGAGGACAAGCGGCGGTACGTCGAGCTGACCGGTGGGAAAGGCGCCGCCAAGAGACGGTAGATTCCTTCAGCTAGCCGTTCAGCTTCCGCTTCAGAATCTCGTTCACCTGCGCAGGATTCGCCTTGCCCTGGGTCGCCTTCATCACCTGACCGACGAGAGAGTTGAACGCCTTATCCTTCCCGGCGCGATAGTCTTCGGCTTGCTTGGCGTTCGCGGCGAGGACTCGGTCCACGATTTTTTCGATCTCGCCGCCATCGGAGATCTGCTTCAGCCCCTTGGCAGAGATGATGGAGTCTGGATCGCCCTTGCCGACCCACATCTCAGCGAAAACTTCCTTGGCCGATTTGCTGGAGATCGAACCGTCCAACACGCGCCTGCGCAGTTTCGCCAACTGCTCCGAAGTAATCGGACTCTCGGAAAATTCAAGCCCCGCTTCATTCAGAAAGCCGGCCATCTCTCCAACTATGGTGAAAGCGATGTCCTGCGGCGCCTCCGGAAACTTGATGATGTCCGTCGAGCGAGCCGAACGCTCAAAGAACTCCGCCTTGTCACGGCTCGCCGTAAGTTGAATTGCCATGGTCGGGGAAATTTTGAAGTCAGTTCCGTAGCGCTTTCGCTTCGCTTCGGGCAGCTCCGGCAATTTCGCTTGGATCTCCTCTATCCACTTTTCCGAGACTACAAGCGGGAGCAAATCCGGATCGGGAAAATAGCGGTAGTCGTGCGCCTCCTCCTTGGTGCGCATCGAGCGCGTCTCGTCCTTGTGAGGATCGTAGAGCCTCGTCTCCTGAACGATTTTTCCGCCGTCTTCCAGAATCTCGACCTGGCGCTTCGCCTCGAACTCGATCGCGTGCTCGAGGAACCTGAACGAGTTGAGGTTCTTGATCTCGGCGCGCGTTCCGAGCGGCGCGCCCGGTCGCCGGACCGAGACGTTGGCGTCGCAACGGAACGAGCCTTCCTGCATGTTGCCGTCGCAGATGTCGATCCAGCGCACCAGCGCGTGGAGCGCTTTGGCGTAGGCGACCGCCTCCTCCGCCGAGCGCATGTCGGGCTCGGAGACGATTTCAAGCAAGGGCACGCCCGCCCGGTTCAGGTCGATCCCGCTCACGTCGTGAAAGGCCTCGTGCAGCGACTTGCCGGCGTCCTCTTCGATGTGCGCCCGCGTCAGGCGGATCGCCTTCTCTCCGCTCTTCGTCAGGATCCTGATTTCCCCCCCTTTGACGATGGGAAGCTCGTACTGGCTGATCTGGTAGCCCTTGGGCAGATCCGGGTAGAAATAGTTTTTCCGCGCGAAAACCGAACGCCGATTGATCACCTTTTCTCCGCCGACCGCAAGCCCGAACCGGATCGCGCGCTCGACCGCGCCGCGGTTGGCGACCGGAAGCACGCCCGGCAGCGCGATGTCCACCGCGCTCGCCAGGGTGTTCGGCGCCGCACCGAACGCGCTCGATGCGCCGGAGAACATCTTCGAGGCGGTCGAGAGCTGAGCGTGCGTCTCGAGGCCGATGACGATTTCCCATTTCATGGCTGAATCCCGGCGGGCTCGCGCTTGTGCCAATCCGTCGCCTTCTGATACTGATGGGCGACGTTGAGCATCCTCGCTTCGCTGAAGTAGTTCCCGACGATGTGCAGACCCACCGGAAGACCGTCCTTCCCAGACCCGCACGGGATCGACATCCCGGGCAATCCGGCGAGGTTGACGGGAATCGTATAGATGTCGTTCAGGTACATCTGCACCGGGTCCGCGGCCTTGGCGCCGATTTTGAAAGCCACCGTGGGCGCAGTCGGACCCGCGATGACGTCGCATCGCCTGAAGGCCGCCACGAAGTCGTCTGCGATGAGCCGCCGGATCTTCTGTGCCTTGAGGTAATACGCGTCGTAGTAACCGTGAGAGAGTACGTAGGTCCCGATGAGGATGCGGCGCCTGACTTCAGCGCCGAATCCTTCAGCCCGCGTGCGGCGATACATGTCGGCGAGGTCGCAGTATTCATTCGCGCGATGGCCGTAGCGCACACCGTCGAAGCGAGACAGGTTCGACGAGGCTTCGGCCGGCGCGATGACGTAATACGCAGGGACGGAGAGGCCGCTGTTGGGCAGGCTGATCGAAACGCGTTTCGCGCCAAGCTTCTCGAGCTGCGTGAGCGCCGCTTCGATCGCCTTACCTACGTCGGCGGCAAGTCCCTCGCCGAAGTGCTCCTTGGGTACACCGACACGAAGACCGGCCAGCGGTCTGTCCAATTCGCGGCCGTAATCCTCGGCCGCGCGCTCGACCGAGGTCGAATCGCGCCCGTCGAACCCGGCCATCACGTTCAGAAGCAGCGCAAGGTCTTCGGCGCTTTTCGCGATCGGCCCTCCCTGATCGAGGCTTGAGGCGAAAGCGATCATGCCGTAGCGAGACACCAGGCCGTAAGTCGGCTTCAGCCCCGACACACCTGAGAGCGCTGCGGGCTGGCGGATCGATCCCCCGGTGTCGGTGCCGGTGGCAGCAGGTGCCATGCGCGCGGCAATCGCCGCCGTCGACCCGCCCGAGGAACCGCCCGGCACGCAATCCTGGTTCCAGGGATTTTTCACCGGCTTATAGAAGGAAGTTTCGCTGGAGGAACCCATCGCGAACTCGTCCATGTTGGTCTTGCCGAGAATCACCGCCCCCGCCGCGTTGAAGCGCTCGATCACGTGTGCGTCGTACGGGCTCACGAAGTTCGAAAGCATTTTCGAGCCGCAGGTGGTACGCCAGCCCTTCGTGATAAAGATGTCCTTGTGCGCGACCGGAATCCCGGTCAGCGGCTTCGCGTCGTCCATCGCGATACGCTCGTCCGCCGCGTGTGCCTGGGCGAGGCTTTTCTCCGCTTCGACGGTGATGAACGCGTTGAGCGCACCGTTCAGTCTTGAGGTGCGATCTAGGAAGAGTTGGGTCAGCTCCGCGCTCGAGATCTTCTTCCGCGCAAGCGCGGCGGAAAGCTCTTTGAGAGAGGCGTTGAGCATAGATTCAGGATTCAGCCTGAATCCTGCTATTCGATCACTTTCGGGACGAGATAGAGCCCCTGCTCCACCTGAGGCGCCACCGACTGGAAACGCTCCCGCTGGTCGCGTTCGGTCACGGCGTCGTCGCGCAAGCGCAATTTGAGGTTCTGCCCGTGCGACATCGGCTCGACCCCCTCGGTGTCGACCTTCTGCATTCTCCCGATCAGCTCGAAGATGTCGTTGAGTTGGGCTTGAACCGCGGCAGCCTCCGCGTCGCTGATGCCGATCCGGGCCAGTTCCGCGAGGCGGCGCACCTCTTCCAGGGACAGGGGCATGAAAAATCGCTTAGAGCGGAAAATTATTTGCTGTATTATAGCGCAACCGAGAACCCTCTTTCCTAAGGAAATCAGCAGGATGTTCGGCTTTTTGCGGGGATATTTTTCAGACGACATGGCGATTGACCTGGGCACGGCCAATACGCTGATTTACGTGCGGGGCAAAGGTATCGTGCTCAACGAGCCCTCGGTCGTGGCGATCCGTCAGGAAGGCGGACCCAACTCCAAGAAAACCATCCAGGCGGTCGGAAAGGAAGCGAAGATGATGCTCGGCAAGACGCCGGGCAACATCATCGCGATCCGGCCGATGAAGGACGGCGTGATCGCCGATTTCACCGTCACCGAGCAGATGCTGAAGCAGTTCATCAAGAAAGTGCACCAGTCGCGCCTGTTCTCGCCTTCACCGCGCATCATCATCTGCGTGCCCTGCGGCTCGACGCAGGTCGAGCGGCGCGCGATCCGCGAAGCCGCCATCGAGGCGGGCGCGAGCCAGGTGTTCCTGATCGAGGAACCGATGGCCGCCGCGATCGGCGCGGACCTGCCCGTGGCCGAAGCGACGGGCTCGATGGTAGTCGACGTAGGCGGAGGTACGACCGAGGTCGGCGTGATCTCGCTCGGCGGCATGGTCTACTCGGGCTCGGTGCGCGTCGGCGGGGACAAGTTCGACGAAGCCATCATCAACTACATCCGCCGCAACTACGGCATGCTGATCGGCGAAACCACGGCGGAAACGGTCAAGAAGGAAATCGGGTCGGCCTTCCCGGGATCCGAAGTGCGCGAGATGGAAGTGAAGGGGCGCAACCTCGCGGAGGGCATCCCGAGGAGCTTCACCATTTCCTCGAACGAGATCCTGGAAGCGCTCACCGAACCGCTCAACCAGATCGTGGGCGCGGTGAAATCGGCGCTGGAGCAGACCCCGCCCGAGCTGGGCGCCGACATCGCCGAAAAAGGCATGGTGCTCACCGGCGGCGGGGCGCTCTTGCGCGACCTCGACCGCCTCTTCATGGAAGAAACGGGGCTGCCCGTGATCGTCGCCGATGATCCGCTCACCTGCGTCGTGCGCGGCTCGGGCAAGGCGCTGGAAAGAATGGACAAGCTGGGGAGCATATTCGCAAGCGAATAGCGGCCGGAAACTCGAGGCCCGAGACTGGGGAAAAGCGAGTGTTGCACGCGGTGTTCGTAATGGGTTTGCGTCGCCCAGGCCCCTCGAGCCGCTAGACCCATGGATTACCAGCCGCCGCCGTTCTTCAGCCGCGGTCCCGCGCCGCTCGTCCGCCTGGGTTTTTTCGTGTGTCTCGCGGTTCTCCTGATGGTCCTGGACGCGCGTTTCAGGTACGCCGAGTCCCTGCGTCAGGTCATCGCCTTGCTCGTCTATCCGCTGCAGCGCGTGTCGCTCGCTCCGGGGGAGCTGTTCGGCACCGCCGCCGGATTCTTCACGACGCAGGTGTCGCTCAAGCAGGAGAACGAGCAGCTCAAGGCGAAGCAGCTGCTGGCGGCGAACGAGCTGTTGACGGTACAGGCCCTGCGCTCCGAGAACGCGCAGCTGAGGCGCTTGCTCGAGGCGCGCGAGCGTCTGCCGCGTGAGTCGACGCTGGCGGAGATCCTCTATCAGGGACGCGATCCCTTCTCGCGCAAAGTGATCATCGACAAGGGCCGCCAGCAGGAGCAGAGAACCCCTGTGCAGGTCGTGAGGAACGGCCTGCGCGCCATCATCTACGGCGGCGGGGACAGGGGTACGCTCGACTTGAGCTATACGGCCGCCAACGCCGACGTGCTCGCCGATGACGTCCTCGTGACCTCAGGCATCGATGGCACTTATCCGGCCGGCCTTCCGGTCGCGAAGGTCTCGCGCATCGAGCGCGACGCCGCCTACTCTTTCGCGAAGATCACGTGCATCCCCACCGCCGGAACGGACCAGAACCGGCAAGTGCTCGTGCTGTCACAGGAAGCGAACCTGCCGGCCGTTCCCGTCGAAACGGAGCCGGCGGCGGACAGGGTCCCCAAACAACAGAAGCGCGCCAAGAAACGCGAATGAGCGCGAGGGAAAGCTAGTGTCTTTCTACGAACAGCCGCAGCGCATCCTGCTGTCCGCGAAGGTGGGCTATATGGTGCTCACCCTCGTGCTTGCCTTGCTGTTCAACCTGCTGCCCTGGCGCGATCTTACGGGGCTGCCCGACATGGTTGCGCTCGTGCTCACCTTCTGGTGCGTTCACCAGCCCCGCAAAATGGGCATCGGCTTCGCGTGGTTCGTAGGGCTCGTGATGGACGCCGGGAACGGCGCGCTCCTCGGCCAGCATGCCTTCGCTTATGCTTTTCTCGCCTTCGCCGCGGTCAGTCTGCACCGGCGCATTCTGTGGTTCTCGCCGTGGCGGCAGGCCGCGCACGTGCTGGTGTTGCTGCTCGCAACCCAGATACTGATGCTCGCCGTGCGGCTTGTCGCGGGCGGGATGTTCCCGGGACTGACCTATTTCGCAGGAACCTTCATTGCCGCGGCGCTGTGGCCCATCGCAAGCTTTTTGCTCCTCCTGCCGCAACGCAGGCCCGACAGCGTGGACGAGAACCGGCCGATCTGAAGCACTCATGCGTCTCGCCGAGATCCGAAACACCAAGCGGGAGCTGCACTACTTCCAGCTGCGCCTGGGAGTCGCGGGAGCCGTCGTGCTCGCCGCGTTCGCGGTTCTCTTCGGGCGCTTTTTCTACCTGCAGGTCATCCAGCACCAATACTACGACACCAAGGCCGAGGACAACCGCATTTCGATCGTGCCGCTTCAGCCCAACCGGGGGCTCATTCTCGACCGCAACGGCGTGGTCCTCGCGCGCAATTACTCGGCCTATACGCTCGAGCTCACGTTCAGCAAGATCGCCGACCTCGAAGGCACGATCGACGAACTTTCGGCCATCGTCGACATCCAGCCCAAGGACCGCCGGCGCTTCCAGCGCCTGAGAGATGAAAGCAAAGGACGCGACACCCTGCCGATTCGCACTCGCCTCACCGACGAGGAAGTCGCCAAGCTCGCGGTCAACCGCTACCGCTTTCCCGGCGTGGATATCAGGGGCAGGCCTTTCCGCCAGTATCCTCTCGGAGAGGTCGCCTCGCACGTGGTGGGTTACATCAGCCGCATCGACGACCGCGACCTCGAGCACATAGAGGAGAGCGATCAGTCGGGCAATTACAAAGGCACCGACCACATCGGGAAAACGGGTCTGGAGCAGCGCTACGAAAGCGCATTGCACGGCACCACCGGCTTCGAACAGGTGGAGACCGACGCGGGAGGACGCATCGTGCGCGGCCAGAGCGTGCAAAAGCTCGCGCCGCGCACGGCGCCCGTGCCCGGCAACAACCTGGCGCTCACCCTCGACATCCGCCTGCAGGAAGCCGCCGACCGCGCCTTCGGCGAAAACCGCGGGGCGCTCGTCGCGATCGAGCCTGCCACGGGGGGAGTACTCGCCTTCGTATCCAAGCCCGGCTACGACCCGAACCTCTTCATCGACGGCATCGACCCGGCAAACTGGGACGCGCTCAACAATTCGCCGGACAAGCCGCTCAACGACCGCGCGCTCACCGGACTTTACCCGCCGGGGTCGACCTTCAAGCCCTACATGGCGCTCGCCGCGCTCGAGCTGGGCACACGCACCCCTTCGCAGACGATCTTCGACCCGGGCTACTTCGTACTCGGCAACAATCGATTCCGCGACGCCACCGCGGGCGGCCACGGCGTGGTCGACATGTACAAGTCGATCGTCGTGTCCTGCGACACCTACTATTACATGCTCGCCAACGACCTCGGTATCGACAACATCGCGCGCTTCATCGGCCAGTTCGGGTTCGGAAGCCGCACCGGAATCGATATCGAAGGCGAGTTCGTGGGCGTGCTGCCCTCTCCGGAATGGAAGACGAAGCGCTTCAAGAATCCGGCGCAGCAACGCTGGTTCCCCGGTGAGACCATCAGCGTGGGCATCGGGCAGGGCTACAACTCCTACACCCCTCTGCAGCTCGCGCAGGCCGTCGCAACGCTCGCCAACGACGGCGTGATGTTCCGCCCGCATCTCGTCGACTATATCGAGAATCCGATCACCGGCGAGCGCACTCATATCGAGCCCGAGGCTTCCAAGACCATCGCGCTCAAGGCCAGGAATCTGGAAATCGTGAAGCACGCCATGGTCGGGGTCAACAAGGAAGGCACGGGACGGGGCGCCTTCGCCGGCGCAGGCTACGTGAGCGCGGGCAAGACGGGCACCGCTCAAGTCGTGGCGCTCAGCAAGAACGAGAAATACTCCGAGGCGACGGTTGCCGAGCATCTGCGCGACCACGCGCTCTTCATCGCATTCGCTCCCGCGGAGAACCCGCGGATCGCGCT
>WNGD01006566.1_pt1 | contig 11089 bp, 11 predicted proteins | sample 5400671 | NCBI WGS metagenome assembly WNGD01 (sample SAMN13153369, study PRJNA577476) | soil metagenome | isolation source: 40 cm soil or saprolite under grassland replicate 2 | place: USA:California | collected 2016-06-15
GGATACTTGTAGGGAGCCGTGACACGTTTGACATGCTCCTGGAGTTCGCTTGCCAGTTCAGAGGAGGCAGTATAGCCCGGTGCCAGGATAACAAAAGCCTTGACGACCTCACCGCGCATTTCATCGGGACTGGCAATCACCGCCGACTCGGCAACGGCGGGGTGCTCTTTCAATGCACTTTCCACCTCGAAGGGGCCGATACGGTAGCCTGCGCTGATAATCACATCATCTGCTCGTCCGACAAACCAGAAGTAGCCATCCTCGTCCTTGTAGGCACGATCCCCGGTGATGTACCAATCGCCACGAATACAGGCTTGCGTTGCCTCCGGGTTGCGCCAGTATTCTTTAAACATCCACGTTGGGCGCCGTGGCTTTATCTTTACCGCGATATCACCTTCCTTGTTCGGAGGAAGCTCGCTGCCGTCGTGGTCGATCACGCTCACCTCGAAACCTGGCGACGGCTTGCCCATCGAGCCAGGCTTCACCTCCAAGGGCGGAAAGTTGGCACAAAGGAGCACCGTTTCGGTCTGGCCGTAGCCATCGCGAATAGTCATCCCTGTGTTTTGTTGCCACGTTCTTATTACCTCTGGATTGAGTGGCTCTCCCGCACCAACACAGTGCCGCAGCGCCTTGGGGGGATTGTCTTTCAGATAGGCCAGGGGTTCATCTAATACGAGCATACGGTAGGCAGTTGGAGGGGCGCAGAGCGTGGTGATGGGATACTTGCGCAGCATCTCAAGTGTTTCAATCGGGTCGAACTTGCCACGCGCGTCCTGCATAAACATAGCAGCACCCATGACCCATGGTCCAAAGAGGTTGCTCCAGGCAGCCTTTGCCCAGCCCATTTCGGATAAATTCCAATGCAAATCATCCTCATGCAGATCAAGCCAGTATTTGCCCGTGATAGTATGGCCGATAGGATAGCTGGCGTGGGTGTGCAGCACCATCTTGGGATAGCCGACCGTGCCGGAGGTGAAATAGACCAGGCAAGAATCATCGCTACGGGTTTTGGGTCCAGTAAATTCTGGCGATGCCTCATCGACGACCTGGTGATAGCTCGTCCATCCCTCGCGCCCGGCAACATCCGCGTCAGGCTGAACCAGTACCGTCACTTTGATCGTAGGGCACTCGTTGCGCACCTGATCAAATTTGGCCGCACCCTCGCTGTCCGTGATGAATCCTGTAGCCTCAGAAACCTCTGCACGGAATTGGATGTCATGGGGTGTCAGCAGAGTGGTACAGGGAATGGGAATAGCTCCAATCTTCATTAGACCTAGCACACCTTCCCACCATTCAGGGATACGCGGCAACATTACGAGGATGCAGTCACCCTTCTTGATGCCGAGGGTAGCGAAGGCGTTGGCGGCGCGGCTGGAACGTTCCGCAAAGTGTGCAAAGGTAAGTCCTTTCTCTTCGCCGTGCTCTCCTATCCACAGCATTGCAGGCTTGTGCGGGTCGGCAGCCCACTTGCCGATCACATCAATGGCAAAGTTGAAATATTCGGGAACATCAAGATGGAAACTTTGTCGTTCAGCCTCATAATTCGTCATATTTGGGGTCTTGGACACTGTCATATGCAAAACTCCTTCCAAGGTAGGACGCATAAGATACACAACGGCGTTGTTTGGCTACGTTCTTTCTGTATCATACCATGAAAGTGCGATCAGTGCAGCCACAGCGATAATTCATGCTGTACTACCGCGCACCACCCATCCAACTGGGAAGGCTCAATACCTTTGAACACTTGTTTTAATGAGGCATTGAGTTACTTCCACAAGTGCTTTATACTTCCTTCAGGAGTCGTGCAGATGAAAACGAAAGTGACGAGACCATCCTCAAAAATCATTACTGGCGGGAGGGGCTCGTTGACCTGAAAAGCTATGCCAATCAATGGTGGCGGTCACTCTAAGGCGACCAGTTGCTGAACCTCCCTACCGATGTCTGGCAACAACAGCTGGCTTCCATCTGTGAACTTGGTTGTCAAATGGAAGTCTGCGTGGATCAGGAAGGTCAGGAGTATCTTTGGTATCCTTCAGAGGAGGACGAATTCAAATGTACCCTGAGCAAGGAAACCACATTTGAGCAGTGGATAGAAAACTGGGCAACAAACTTGTAACAAATTGCTGATTCTCTTGAATGCTCCTTGTCAGTCGGTTCGGTCTGATAAGGAGCTTATTTGTGTTCAGCAAGACTTCACGAGGGTAACTCTATCCTTTGGCAGTAGCCATATCCAGTTGCGCTCCTAATGCGGCGCGCAGCAATGGCCGGGCTCGATAGAAGCGGTTTTTTACCGTCGACGTAGGTATATTGAGGACTTGTCCAATCTCAGGGAAATCCAGGTTACCGACGCAGCGGTGCCAGACGACCAGGCGGTATTGGATGGGTATGGCTTCGATTACCCGGTAAACACACTGCCGTAACTCCCGTCGCTCTGCCAATTCTTCTGGCTGGGGACTCGTATCTGGGAGATCCGCCAAATCTGTTGTCTCGCCTTGGGCATTGTCTCTCGGCTCTAACTCGGAAAAATACGTCGGACGTCTGTGACGCAGGTGATCTATGCAGCGATTACGCGCAACGGTAAAGAGCCATGGCCTGATTTCTGCCCGCAGATGCAGCGTGACCAGGGAAAGGTAGAGTTGGAGCAAGACCTGTTGCAAGACATCCCACGCTTCGTGATACTCTCCCACATAGCGGTAAATCATCTGAAAAAGCGCTGTCTCATACCGATGCACCAGGGTTTCGAATGCTTCATGATCACCGGCCAGTGCTTGTTGTACTAGGACGCTATCGGCAACCTCCGAGTGGGCGCTGGTTTTCCTTGTAGGTTTCTGCGTTTGCATGGCTTCACTCCTTGATAGCCATCGGCTTGTAGGAATGACTCGAAGCACGGAACGGCCTCATTCGCTTCGACTCTCTGGTTCTAAGTGTACTGGCATATCGACAAAGGTGCATCCCCAGAATGAGCTATTTTGGATGTGTTCACGTTGGTAGGATCACGAGTTTGTCGAGCAGCGTATTCGTGTAGGTATACTACCCGAGTCGCCTGCTCTACAGTGCTCAACAATAGTGTGTTTAAGGGATGTGTTTTGCTCGCCTAGTGGGTACAATGGAACGTGAAATGATGATTGTTTCCTGCCGGACACACCATGCATTTCAGCAGGCTTTGAGAACCCGACATCTTCTCAGGTCGAACCGCCGGCTTCGTACCGCTTCCCTGCTGGTTGAAAGAATTTGCGGAGGATTTCATGAACCATATCGATTACAAAGAAGCCCTTCAAGTGTTACGTCGAGCCGGGTTGACCACGCCTCAAATAGATCGACTATGTGGTTTTTGTCGAAAATATACTGCAAGTGAGCTGGATCGTGCTGCTATAGATCGGCGTCACCTGGAGTTTGTACGGTGGCTAGTGACAAATCATAGGCTCTCGGACCAGATAGATGCGGATAGGCATGCCTGCGGGTAGCAAAGCAGCCGTACATCCACCGCCCTGGCACCGATTGAACCGATCTTGCATACACGCTGCTTCCCACACAGCTGACCCCCACTTTCATCTGTGATAGCGTAAATGCACTAGAGAAACCGACCACTTTGTCTGCTTCGCTACTCACGCAGCGTCCCAAATTAGTGCGTTCTGAGGATGTATTTTTGGCTGGAGGCAAGTACTCTTAAGACAGAAGTTCATGTTTCTCAGTCTGGAAGATGTACTGGAGGTGTATACTCGTCCCTACGATCCGCGTTTTCCACAGATCTGCATGGACGAAAGTGCCAAACAGCTTCTCCGAGAGAAACAGGAGAGTCAGCCTATGCAACCAGGACAGTCTGAACGCTTTGATTACCCGTTTGAATCCGCAGGAATGTGCAAGCTGTATCTTGCCTGTGAACCGTTGGCGGGGCGGCGACAAGTGAAAGTTACCAAGCATCGGACCACGAGAAGAACTAGATCGCGAGGTGCAAGCCTGGCAACGCCGTCGCAATGAGGAATCCATCACGGTCAATTGGCGCTTGACCATCGCGGACGCGCGCATCAAGCTCAAGCGGCTCTATCCCTCTCTTGAACCACGAAAGCGCTCCTCGAAGACGAACAATGGTGCAATGACAGCTTGACAGAGCAGTAAACTCTGCTTCTCTTCAAGAACAACCGAGGAGTTTTTCATGAACCAGCTGAACCCGTGCAAATGGCGCCACTTTGAAACCGAGATCATTCTCTCGTGTGTCCGTTGGTACCTGCGTTATTCGCTCAGCTCTCGCGACCTCGAAGAAATGATGAGGGAACGGGGACTCGAGGTGGATCATACGACCAGGTATCGCTGGGTTCAGCGCTATGCCCCCGAACTGGAGAAGCGATGCCGACCTCATTTGAAAGCCTTCACTGACTCCTGGAAAGTGGATGAGACCTCCATCAAAGTCCGAAAAACCTGGATGTACCACTATCGTGCTGTCGACTCGCAAGGCAACACCTTGGAGTTTCTCTTGAGTGCGAGGCGCGATGCCCAGGCCGCCAAACGCTTCTTCGTCAAAGCGCTGCACGCCACTGCTTGTTCGGCTCCTCAAGCTTGTCCAGTCGAGGAGCAGGGGGCCCAGTCGACTGGACCGGCTGACCCCACCACATCAGCTTCTCACATCATTCATGTCGAGAAGAATGCGGCCTCTCCCAAAGCTATGGTCGAGCTCAAAGCCGCCTCGACGATATCAACCAGCTCTTCGCCGCGCCAGAGCTCAATCTTTCCTCGTCCACGGGGAGGTAACCGATCATGAATCGCGTGATACAATGGATTCTCTGGTTTCTCGTTTTTGCCCTCACACAGGGGCTGCTGCTTGTTTTGCTTGCCTGGCTCGTGCCAGGCATCCAGGTCCACAGCTTCGCAGCTGCCGTCCTTGGCGGCGTGATCATCACACTGGTGTTGGGACTGGCTTGGAGGCTCATCTACTGGAGTGCAGCGCGGCTTCATCCAATCCTCTTCCCCCTGCTGACCTTCTTCCTGACAGGAATCGTGATCATTCTGGCGGTGAATCTCGTGGATCTTCTGTATCCGGGTGCCCTGGAAATCTCAGGGCTTTGGGATGCGATCCTGGTAGCGCTGGTAGTGACGCTGGGCATGACTTTCCTTGGCGCGCTCTTCTCGCTCCAGGATGATCGAGGCTACGACTGGTTTGTCACCCAGCCGCTCAGCCGCCGGTATAACCAAACGCCTCATGCTGCACAAGCAGGCATCCTCTTTCTGGAAATTGATGGACTTGCGGAACCTGTCCTGCGCTCAGCTATGGACCAGGGCTGGATGCCGACACTCAAGCGATGGTTGGAAGGAGGAACCCATCAGATCAAAGGCTGGGAACCCGATCTTTCTTCGCAAACCTCCGCCAGTCAGGCGGGCATTCTGCTGGGGAACAACGCAGAGATTCCCGCTTTCCGCTGGTACGATAAGCAGCAGCAGAAGCTCATGGTCTCCAGTAAAGTAGCAACCGCGCGTGCACTCGAGCAACAGTTGTCAAACGGGCACGGATTACTGACCCCCGATGGGGGCAGCCGCTGGAATGTCTTCTCAGGGGACGCCCCGGATTGCCTGGGCACGTACAGCAAAATGGGCGCTCGCACCAGCAGGGGACAGCAAAGCTATTTCCTCTACTTCTCCAATCCCTATAGTGTTGCGCGCACCTTCGGCCTGTTCATCGTCGATATTGTGCGCGAGCGCTATCAGGCATGGCAACAACGCCGCCAGGATGTCCAACCGCGCATCCACCGCACCTTCAAATATGCCCTTGTGCGCGCCGGTACGACCGTCTTTTTACAGGAAGCCAGCCTCTTCATGTTGCTCGCAGACATGTTGCGGGGGATGCCTGCTGTCTATACGACGCTCTTTGCCTATGACGAGGTGGCGCATCACTCAGGCATCATGCGGCCAGATGCGTTCAAAGTGCTCAAGAAACTCGATCATCTGTTTGCACAGCTCGAACGCGCCTCACAGAGGGCGCCCCGTCCCTATCACCTGGTCGTCCTCTCTGATCATGGTCAAAGTCAGGGCGCAACCTTCACCCAACGGTATGGCCAGTCGTTGGGGCAACTGGTGGAACAGCTCGTCGCACAGAGCACCTTGCGCGTCGCGGGTGCTCTGGATCCCGATGAAGGCTGGGATAGTCTCAGTACCGCCCTGACCGAAGCGCTGCGCAAGGACAGTCGGACGATGCGGCTCGTCAGACGTGCCCTTCGAGGGCAGATGCATGATGGACAGGTAGCACTTTCCCCGCAGGGCGAGGCCACGGAAGAGCAGATCAGCCAGAAGCTGAGCGGGGGCCAGGTGCTCGTCCTGGCTTCAGGGAATCTCGGGTTGATCTCTTTCACGGATGACCCAGCGCGTCTGACCTATGAGCAATTGAGCCACCGTTTTCCTGGTTTGCTCTTAGGGTTGAGCCAGCACGAAGGCATCAGTTTTCTGCTCGTGCATTCCGAAACCGAAGGAGGACTGGTGCTTGGTGCAAAAGGCATCTACTACCTGGAACAGGGCTATGCGGTTGGGGAGAATCCGCTGGCTCCCTTTGGCTCCAGTGCGGCAGCCCATTTGAAGCGGACCGATGGCTTTTCAAACGCCCCTGACATCTTGGTGATGAGTCTCTATCGCCCGGAAACCGGGGAAGTAGCCGCATTCGAGGAGCTGGTTGGGTGCCACGGCGGGCTGGGCGGTCCGCAGACGCACCCATTCGTCCTGTACCCGGTGGTGCTTCCCATGGATCCAGGGCCCATCGTGGGGGCTGCTGCGCTGCACACCCAACTCAAAACCTGGGTCAGGACATCCTCGAAGCAATCAAAGCTGCCCTAATACTCCAGCCGCACGTAAGCAGCTAAGCGAGCTGCACGCGGTTTGATATGGAAGTGTTTGGCCCTGGCTTGATGTCGCCTACGCCAGTGGGATCAGTACAGAACTCCTTCTAGCGTTGCAGGAGCTTGTCACACCAGCCCCCAGAGCAGACGGCGCACTTCGGGGAACGTCAGGGGAAGGAGCTGAGCTACTTCTTACTCTGAAATGTGGGCTGTGCTGGCGACTTCCTCTGAGAATTTTGCAACACAACCTTGATGCTTGGCCGCACTATATGGTATTGAATAAGTGAAAGGACGTAGACATATGGCACTGATCCTCTATCCTGATGGGACAAGCAAGGAAGTTCATCCTGCCAACGGTGATCATTTCGAGTATGAAGAATTGACAGAGATTGTCGAGGGAACGATTGAGATGATCCCTCTGCCTGATGGGCGCATCATGACACTGACTGCGGAAGGCAGACCTGATGTGGAAGCTGGAATTGCTGGGCTCCCTCGCAATGAGCAAGCTAGCGTATTAGCTGGTTTCCCCTCCAATGAGGGTCCTCTCGCCGCGCTGCGAGGGCTGGGAGTTACCCCGCCCTCTTCCTATGTTGGACCTCTCGAGCTAGCATATATCCCTGGTACGGTGCTCGTCTCGACCAAGCAGGAAGTATCGTGGACGGAGACCGAGGAGTAATTGACGCCTGTCTGCTTGTCTGCTCTCCGAAGCACATCGTCTTGTGCTCCAGGGAGCCGATATGAACCTAGCCGGGGCAATCACCACGACGACCAGGCGGCACCGTTGTTTTTGTGGGAGTGGTTAGATAGGAAGTGATGAGCTATCATGGGGGTCATGATTCAAGAACCAAGGACGCACGCTTGACATGTCTGTGAAAGGACACCTATCGTCAAAAACGGACCCAATCGGTGTGGGAATGAAGAGGACCATGGCAAGGACTGTGGTACCTCTCGCGTTCTCACGCCAAAGCCAGTGTATTGAGCAAGTGAGCACCAGACGACGTGCTCGAATTGGATGACATCTGGAGTTGTGTGCAGAAGAACGAGCACAAACGGTGGATGTGGGCAGCAATGTGCCGCCGAACCCGCCACATCGTCGCCTTTGCCCTTGGAGACCGAAGCCCGCGCGACCCGTATTCGGTTCTGGCAAGCCATCCCGCATGACTACAAACACTGCCACACCTTCGGTGATTGTTGGCATGTCTCCCACCACGTGTTCCCGCCAGCACAGGCCTCCAGGACGCTGTCCATCAAGAGCCTCTTCTAGTTCATTGATGAGACTAAATCTGAGTCAGCTTTTCTCCATCTTGCTGCAATCCTGTTGTAGCTGGCGAGCTCGTGCCATTCCATCAGTGGATGGAATGAAGTTCTCACTCGCCTTCAGCTTTGAGCGAACAGTATAGCTCAGTAGATTCATGCGATAAAACATCCGTTGCGACGAACGCAAAACATAAGACATCTGCCTCTAGTATACTATCGATGGAGCGAAAGCACATCGTCAATGCACGTTATTTTTCAGATATACGTTGCCTTCTACAATGTCTGACCACTAGTGCAAACGCACTGTGCCACCCAAGTAGTGTTTTTGCCCTATTGACACTATCCGCAGGTGCCAAAAAATAGCGCATTCTGAAGATATATTCCTGATTCCTGCAAGCTATAATTAGGAGCAGAGATTAACGTGCTTTCCGTCAGGAAAAGTGACACTGTGAATGTCCAGCATGCTATTGACAGCGAAGCTGGTTTGCCTGTCTCTGAAGGCTGTGGCTTATGCGGCAACAAATTCACGGGCGAGATAAACTGGGTGCAAATCGCTTTCAGCGCAGATGCAACAGTTGAGGAGTATAGTATCACGGGTGAAGAACGTCTGCTTGTGGCGATGGCAATGGAAGAGCATGAAAAGGCTGACAGGTTTTCGGACGCGTCGCCAACGTCCCGCGAAACTGCCGTCAACATGATACTTTTTAGCTTAAACGAACGGTGAGAAACCCGTCAGGTCTTGGACCTGGCACAACCAATGGGAGTAAGGAATGAAACAACAAGTTGCCTTGACGCGTCAAGCCCTCAAGACGCCGCGGGCTGCAGCGGTCGCAGGGATCATCTTTTCCGTGTTGTTCACGGCCAGTATCGTGCTCATCCGACTCGCCCTTCCCGAGGAATTGAGCGGGACGAATACCGCCGCATGGCTCCAGGGGAACACAGCTACGGTTTCGCTGGCGCTGACGCTGGTGCCTTTTGCTGGCATCGCATTTCTGTGGTTCATGGGTGTGGTGCGTGATCGCCTTGGAACATTGGAAGACCAATTCTTTTCGACCGTGTTCTTTGGCAGCGGATTACTGTTTCTGGCGATGATATTTGCCTCCGCTGCGGTCGCAGGCGGTATCCTTGCCAGCTACGCCATCGCAGCGGACACGTTGACGAAGAGCGGCGTCATTATCTTTGGGCGTGCGATTATGTACACGATCACCAACGTGTATGCCATTCGCATGGCGGGCGTGTTCATGATATCGTTGGGCACCATTTGGATTCGTACTCGCGTGATGCCGCGCTTGTTTGTGTTCCTCACCTACGCCTTGGCGTTGCTGCTGCTGGTGAGCAGCAACCTCACGCTCTGGTTGATCCTGGTCTTTCCGGCATGGGTGTTTGTGATCAGCATGTTCATCTTGATCATAAGTCTGCGTGGTGAGCAAGCTGAAGCCAAAGGCGTGATTGGCTCTCACGAATCATCATGAACGGGGTCGAACCCAATGTGCCTCATGAAGCGCTCACAGATGGCATTGCCTTGCGGAGCGCGAGAGGGTGTTTTGAGGATCTCTATGGCACCGGTTGTAGCCACACGAGCGAACCAAGGCCCAAATTTGCTCTCGTTATCACACACAAATGAGGAACTTCGGTGCTTGCCCATAGGGAGTCGCTTCTCGAAGCTGCTGCGCCACCCAGGCGTCGGTAGGGGATCGTGTTGTGCCAACATGCATCACTCGTCGGGATCTTCCGCTCGATGATGAAAAAGGCAAAGAGCGGGCGAAAGAAGAGATCGGTTATCTGCAAGAAGTCACAAGCCCAGACGTCTTGGGCATGGTTGTGCAGGAACGTCGCCCAATTTTGCCCTCTTGGTCGTGGTGCGCGAACTCGTCTCATGTATTTCTGAATGGTGCGCTTGCAGACATGAATACCAAGTTGAAGTCAATCCTCGCGAATCCGCTCAGCTCCCCAGAGTCGATTCTTCGTTGCCATTTCCCTGATCAAGGCAATAGTCTCTGGAGATATCCTCGGTTGTGTAGCACGGGCCTTTGACTGGTGTTTCCAAAATAAACGAAATGCTTCTCGATGGCAACGCAGCAGGGTCGTCTTCCTGGACAAGCAATAGAGCTTGCTTCCATACCCGAACCGCCCCAGCCAAGAGCACGAGAAAGATGCGATCTCTATTCGTACATAACAGATGTGCCAAGTAGCCAGTACAGCCTGCTGGCCCAAGAGCATCAGATCGAAGCCATCTGTTGTCCCACCATCACACCAGAAGCCTGGGCAGTTTCCCCGCTTAGGTCACTGCCTCCGTCCAATATGGTCCCAACATGCAAGTGTTGGCCGTGTATCTGCACCAGGGGCAATTGCTTCCCACGGCTCGCACCTGTGAGGCTCTCGCCGCGATCTGTGGGTGCCAGATCGCGGAAGCGACCAGGCTTCCGTGGAACAAACTGGCCGCCGAGCGGCTGGCTCCGACGGTTGAGCGCATTGCCGAGCTGATTGGAGCCAGTCGGCTCCAGCATGGAGATGAGACTGGCATCCGCGTGTATGGGATGCTTCATTGGTTGCATGTGAACTGTACTCGCTTCCTGACCCATCTGGCGTGGCATGCCTCGCGAGGCATGCACGATCGACTGGCCAGCTATGATGGCTATGACTGTGCTCACAGTATCCGTGGAGCCCACCTGGTGCGCGATTGTGCGGCAGTCGCCGAGCCGGAGCATCAGTAGTGGGCCGTGGAGATACAGGACTTCTTGCTCGATCTGCATGACGCATGCCACGAGTGGCGTCTGCTCCACCTGCCCTCGGTTCCCGCCATGGAACGCGACGAATGGGCCGCGCGCTACTTCGAGATTCTGGCGGCTGGCTATGCGGCTCAACCGCCGCCACCCGCTGGTAAATACCCTACGAAGTGGACGGATTTGGCCCGCAAACGTGGAACATTGCCCTCAATCCTGGACACTGGGACAAACTTTTCTAGAAAAGCTGCTCCTCATCTGGCTTCTTTCATCGATGTTTTGTAAATGAGCGCG
>WNGD01006567.1_pt1 | contig 11089 bp, 20 predicted proteins | sample 5400671 | NCBI WGS metagenome assembly WNGD01 (sample SAMN13153369, study PRJNA577476) | soil metagenome | isolation source: 40 cm soil or saprolite under grassland replicate 2 | place: USA:California | collected 2016-06-15
CGTGTCCTGAAACCCTCAAGACCTGCTGCGAGGATTGCGACAAGACCTGCCCGCGCTGCCAGGGGACGGGCCTTGTGCCCGTCAGCGAGATCGTCGTCCCCGACGAGCGGCGGCATTTCGAATTAGCGGGGGTCCCGTACGTCGAGCCATGGGAGAGGCGATGATCGACGAAGACGATGGCTGCGCGTTCGCGAGCGTGATGATCATCCTGATCATCCTGGTCCTGCTCGCGGGCCTTCTGGGCCTGGCCGTGAAATTCGCCTGGCGGGCATGGAGTTGACGATGAGACGCGATCCCCAGACCGACACCGAATGGCAGGAGGCGGTCGACGCGGCCCACGGCGCCCTGGCGCTCGACGCGGCGCGTCAGTACGGGCTCGTGATGGGCGGGCCGGTCATCAACGCCGCGCGGTGCGATGAAATCATTCGGCGAGGCGCGCAGCGCGGCGTCCGAGCCAGTCCCGATGCGGTCGAGCGATTCGTCGCGGCCATGAACGGCGGAAAGCGATCGGTCGATGGTGACCAAGATTAGAGGATTCGGACAACGCTTTTACTTGATGGATGCGCCAGCAGACATTCACGAACTGCCCCCGTCGTGCGAGAACGCGGTGCGGTGCAAGGCGGGGCACCTGTTCGCGTGGCGCGGGACCGAAGACCTCCGCCCGGCCGAGTGCCCCCAGTGCGTCTTGGACCGCAAAACGAACGAAATGATGCACTTGAAGGACCCGTCTTGACCAAGCCCTCCGATACCCTCCTCCTCGGCTTCGAGGTCGGCTCGGCAGAGCCGGTACAGATCCCGCTGGGCCACCTGTGCGTCACCGGCCAGACCCAGGCGTCGGGCAAGACCACGACGCTCGAGGCGCTGATCCGCCGCTCGGGACGGCGCGCCGTTGCGTTCGTCACCAAACGCGGCGAGGGCTCGTTCACCGGCACGGGCACGGGGATAAAGACCATCCCGCCGTACTTCCGCGAGCGGGCTGACTGGGTATTCGTCGCGTCGCTGATCGACGCCACGCTCGGGGAGAAGAACAAGATCCTGCGGCCGTGGCTGATGAAGGTGTGCCGCAATACGAAGACGCTGGCCGAGGTGCACCGCAACGTCAAAGAAGCCCTGCCCAAGGCGCGCGGGTTCGCAGAGGGCATTTACACCGAGATCGATGGCTACCTCGACCTGGTCGTGCCCCAGCTTCGCACGCTCAAGCCGGCGCCGTCGGTGGACCTGCGGCCCGGGCTGAACGTGATGGACCTGACGGCTTACTCCACCGAGTTGCAGGGGCTGGTGATCCGCTCAGTCCTGGAGTGGGTGTACGAGCGCGAGGAGAAGGTGATCACGGTCATCCCCGAGGCGTGGGAGTTCATCCCCCAGAGCCGCGGGTCGCCGGTCACGCTGTCGGCGGAGGAGCTGATCCGCAAGGGGGGCAACCTCGAAAACTATCTGTTCCTCGACAGCCAGGACATCTCCAACGTCAACGCCCGCATCCGCAAGAGCGTGCACGTGTGGGTGCTGGGGGTGCAGCGCGAGGAGAACGAGATCAAGCGGACCGTGGGGTACGTCAAGGCCAGCGGCGTGGCGGCGCCCAAGCCCAGCGACATCGCGACGCTGGAGACCGGGCAGTTCTACGCCTGCTTCGGACGGGATTCGATTAAGACGTACGTCTGGCCGGCGTGGATGAAGGAGGCCGACGCCCGGCAGATCGCTCGGGGCGCGCGGTCGGTGGAGTCGGTGGCCAAGCCCGCTGCCGCGCGGCAGCCGCGCCGGGACTATTCGATGGACGAGACTTTGCACCTGGGCCCCGACGGACGGCCGTGGCCGGGGGTTCCGGATTTCGCGGGGGAGCCGAGGAGGGCGGGGAAATCAGAGGCAACGCGAAAGGAGAAGTCCGTGACCGAAGCCGAAGCCAGAGACCTGCGGATGGAGAACAAGCGCCTCCGGGACGGGCTGGCGGCGATGCACAGCGAGCTGGTCGACCTGAAACGCCAGATCGGCCTGCCACCGCCGGCGATGGAGAAGGCGGAGCCGTCTTCCCGGGCGGCCTGGAACGGCGACGCGGAGACGCTTTACCAGCGGTTCAAGGCCCGCCTCACGGACGAGGCGCCGACGATCCTCACGCTCCTGGCCCAGCGCCCAGAGCTGCGGATCGAGGTCGAGCGCCACACCGTCGAAGCCGACGCCAAGACCATCCTCGGCCGGACGGCCCGGCTGCTGCACGAGGGGGATTTCGACGAGGGCGCCACCTTCAGCCAGACCCACGCCGCGCTGAAGCGCACCGGCCCCGACGTCAACAACAAGACCCTCTCGCAGGCCCTCAAGAAGCTGGTGGCGTTTGGATTCCTGACCGACGAGACGAACGGCTACCGCGCGGTCCAGGGGATGAAGGTCAACGTCGTCGACAAGAAAGGAGACCGATCATGAAATCGTCCATTACCCACAACGAGTACCTCCAGATCCTCGGCCTGGCGGCCGCCGCGGGTCAGATAAACCGCACGCTCGCTCAGTTCGTCCGGGCGGCCCAGGAGATCGTCGGCGAAGACCCCAGCCAGAGCAGCGGCCACATCGAGGACATCCTCTACACGGCCGACGCGGATCAGCGGTTCGTCGACAAACGCCTCGCGTGGCTGAAGATCACGGTCGAGCCGCCCGCGCCGGCGAAGCCCCCGGTCGCGACGGACTACGACTTCTCCGACGACGAGCGTGCCGCCGCCCTGGCGGTCGTGCAGGCGGCCCGGGCCCAGGGCTGGCCCGAGGCGGCGAAACTGGCCGACTTCGAGCGGGCGCTGGAGGTGACGCCGTGACAGAGTGGACCTACCGGCGCGGCGATCGCGTCAGGCTGAGCGAAGCGGGCCGCGCGAGTGGGAAGCGGAACTGGGACCGGTCCGGCACGTTCGCCGCCTACTCACGCAAGACGCCCGGCCTGGTCACCGTCACTTGGGACGGCACTCGCGAGCCCGATACCCTCCGCGTCGAGTTCATTGAGCTCGAGGAAGCGGTGACGCCGTGACGCCAGAGATGCGACGCTGCGCCCGGCGGGCCCGGCGCTACCGTCGAATTGCCACGCGAAACTTCGGCACGTTTTGCCGGCCGTACTGGCTCTGGGTCTGGCGATCGAAGTTCGCGGCGATGGGGTTCGGGCCCCGGCAGTTGCATGGGAAGACGGCGAGCGACCTGTTCCGCTCGCTCTACAGCCTGTCGTACCAGGAGCCGCCGCGATGAGCGATCCCCGCATCGTCCGCTTCCTCGACCCGCATCCGGGGCTGGCGGGCTGCACGGTCCGGCTGCCGGCGGCGGTGAAGCTGGCGGCGGACGCGCTGGACGGCCGGACGCTGCCGCTGTCGCAGGGGGTGATCGCGCTGGCGAAGTCGGCCGAGGGGCTGCCGGGCGACTGGACGTTCGACGTCAAAGACGACTGCGTGCTGATGTTCGAAGGCCGGACCAGCGATCAGGACGCGGTGCGCGCGGGCCGGCAGCCGCAGGGGCCGGTCAACTGCTGGCGGGTGATCCGGTTTGAGTTCAAGGTCAAAGAATGAACAGATGCACCTGCGGCCCGCGGCGCCGGATCCGTCGGCTGCTGACGATCGCCGGACGCGGCCGGGTCGCGATGCTGCTCCGGTACGTCCGGCGGCTGAAGCTGTTCCACGGCCGGCCGCGCTTCGGGGAGCCCAAGACCCGGCTCGTGCTGGTCCGCCGGCGGCCGTGCCCGCTGCACCCGTGCCGGTGGATCCAGTTGCCGCTGTTCGAAGAATGCCCGTTGCCCCGTCGCCGGCTGCCAGGGATGGCGCGGGAGAAGCGGATCGTCGAGGACGGCGAGGACGAGTGGGACGAGGAGGAGGACGATTGATGTCTACGTCACTTCACTCCGCGATCCGCCGCAATCGGCTGGAGATTATCCACGTCGGCGAGATCGGCCGCGTGCGGTTCAACAAGCGGACCTGGATCGTTGGGCTCGCAAAGCTCCGCCATCACGGGGCCCGCGGATGGGGCGATGACGCCGACGAGGTCCGGCGACCGAACGCCCGGGGCGATCGTCGCCATCACCCATCTGTCCGTGCACGGCAGAACCATCACCGAGGCGTTCATCCACGAGACGCTGCACGTGGCGCTTCCGAAGACGAAGGAGCGCGCGATCGCGGCGGCGGCGCACCTGGTGGAGAAAGTGCTTCGCGCCGTCGAAAGGGCAAAGCAGCCCCGCGCCGCTAAACGGCGGGCGCCGGCGTCGCCGGCGGGATGGCGGGCGGGGCGAGGATCGTCTCGACCCGCCGGAACTCGGCGTGCATCCCCCCGATCAGCTCCAGCGTGCCCGGGTCGTCCCGGGCGCACACCGCCGTCAGGAGGTTGAGCTTGATCCGCAGCGAGTTCAGCGGCTGACTGAGGGCCTGGCGAAACAGCAGATGGTTGCCGTGCAGGGACTGTAGGCCCAGGCACACGACCTCGGAGTAAGGCTTGCCGCTCTCCCTGTGCAACGCCTCCAGCAGGGCGTCGGCCTCCTGGTCGAGGGTGATGTGCCGGCGGGCGTATCTGTCGTCGATATCCTCACTCATGGGCAGGACCGAGTGCAAAGGGCCGAGGGCCGAGTGAAGGCGCCTACTCGGACCTCTGCACTCGGACCTCGTTCCTCTGATTGTAGCGGTGCCCACCCGGTCCCATCCACGGCCCATTCGTGCCCATCGTCTTGTCAAAGTTGAGGTTGCAGCTATCGGCGCCGCGCGCGACAACTCACCCCGTCCCCATTCCCTCCCCGATCGGCGTCCTCCCTCGAAGGGCCCACAATGCAAGCCGTTGGAATCGCGTCATGCGCGGCCGATCCGGGTGTCGGTGCACCCCCGTCCGCGCCCTCTCCCGCGTCCGCTGCCCCTCGCGCCGAATTCAAGCCGAAGGCCACGCGCAACCGCGTGCCGGTCGACCTGGAGGAGTGGGACAAATTCCGTCTGCGCAAGAAGATCGACCGCGTCTCCTGCTCCTGGCGCTGGAGCGAGGACCTGGAGGAGCTGATCACCGCCGGGGAAGTCTCTTACAAAGACGACCAGGCGAAGGAGCTGAAGCGGGTCGGCGTCTACCCGCCGGGGGGGCAACGGACGCGGATGAGGCGTTGCGCCGGCTGCGGGCACTGGGCGCCGCGGGGGCGAGCCCTCCGGCTCCTGCGTCAGCGGACGGTGACGAAGACCGCGGACGGGCAGGTTGTCATCACCTTCACCGCGTGGGAGCCCGTGTGCCTCGACTGCTTCTATGCCCGCATGCCGGTCCAGGAGGAGGTCAACGTCCCCAGCTTTTACGGCTTCAATCGACGGTTCAACGACGGGGAGATCGGGGGGTCCGGGTTTTACCTCCATACCAAGCGCCGCCGGGTCCTGACGGACCGGGGGGCGTTGCGCGAATTCGTCGTCGACGACGAGGGCGGTGTTCACGAGTTGGCGGGCGTGCAGAATCGCGTGGCCGAGGCCCAGTCCCAGCAGGCTGCTCGTGCCGGAATCGAGGCTTGATGCTTACCGGCCGAAGATTTTTCTCAAATCATTTCAACCGCTCGGGTTGGCGTCGGGCCGGCGGCGGCGGTGGGAAGCCCGCGATGCTTCCCCGCGCACCTACTTGTAGAGAGCCACCACGTCCCGCGATGTGTCGAGCCGAGGTCCCATCATGTGAAGCCACCGTCGTCGCCCTGACGGCCAAGCAGAAGACCGCACTGATGTTGGAGAGGGCCGGTTGCTCCCATGCCCGGATCGCGGAGAAGATGGGCCTCAAGCATAAGGAGTCGGCCACCCAGTTGCTGACGCGGGCCCGCGCGGCAAAGAAGGCGTTCCAGCGGGCGGTGGTCGATTTCATCAGCAACCCGTGATCGCCACCGCACCGATCAGCATCCGGCCCGTCAGCATCCGATCTCCCGGACCGAATGCCTGGTGGTCGAAGGTGAAGACGGTCGCCACGCCGAACGGCGTACGGCTGGCGCCGCCCCCGCCGCAGCCGCGGTGCCGGGTCGGGCGCGGGCGATGCCTGATCAAAGGGCCGTAGCTGTCAATCCTCCTTCCCCTGACGGCCGACCGGGCGACCCTCCAGGCGCCCGGCGGCCGCTTTTTTCCCGTCGATTCGAGGCCCCCATGAACTCAGGCGCGACCGAAACCGCCGCCCCCGCGACCGTGTCCCGCGACGCCCGCGTCGACACGCTGGGGTTCTGCAACCTAGTGCAGCACTTCGCCGACGACCTGAAGTCGGACATCAAGGTCCGGATGACCAGCGACGGGATCGATCGCGTCGCCGGCGACTTCTTCGAGGCCCTGCTCACCCAGCCGGTGGAGTCGACCGTCGACCCGGCCAAGCTGCTGAAGCTGTTCGAGGGAGAGAAGATCACCCGCGCCCAACTCCTGTCGGCCCTGTCGGTCAGGAAGGAGCCGCTGAAGAAGTTCCTCAGCGGCGACCAGATCGAAAAGATGAGCGACGCCGCGCGGGGCACGCCGCGGCTGAACGTCACCCGGATCAAGGACGTCGACGTCAAGCTGGTCGACGCGGTCAAGGCCCTGGCCCGGGCGATCCCGCAATAACCTCGCGGGTTCCTCCGATGCCGGCCGGGGCGACGCCATTCTCGGACGGCCTCATCGGCGACGAGCAGCGCGAGCCGCCGATGGTCCGGGACCCGGAGGACCGCAATCGCCTGCTGCACTTCTTCGATGCCAAGGTGCGCCTGGCGCGGCGGGCGCGGGACCACGCCGACGGCGAAGCCGAGCGGGCCCGGGCCGCGGTGAAGCTGAACGTGATCCTCGAGATGTACGCCCCGCTCCTGATCGGGCGGCGCTGGCCGTTCACGCCGCCGCTCTCCCCACCGAACCAAACCAAGGAATGATCGCCATGAAGACGAACCTGAAGTTTCGCAATGCCGTCGTGTTTGCCCTGCCGCTGGTGCTCGCCTCCGTCTTCGCGCTGAACTTCTGCGGCTGCACCGCGGCGCAGATCGCGCAGGCCAAGGCCGCCCGCGACCAGACCGTGGCGGCCCGGGCCGGCGCCGATCAGACGATCGCCGACCTGAAAGGGCAGATCGACCAGCTCCCCGCCGGCGACAAGCTCCGGGCCTCGCTGGAGAGTTTGCTGGCCAAGGCGCAGGCCGGCCTGGCCCAGCTCGACAAGGCGATCCCCATCGCGGACGGGCTGATCCACGCCGCGGAGACGAAGGACCCGGCCGACCCGACGCTGACCGCCGCCCTGAGGACCGTCCCCTACGGCGTTTACATCACCTTCGCGCTGACCGCGATCGGCCTGCTGGTCCGCAACGGGCAATTGGCCAAGACGCGCGACAGCCTGGCGTCGCTCTGGCAGGCGTTCACGCAGACCGTGCAGAGCGTCGAGGCGGCCCTGCCCACCAAGACGCCGGAACAGAAGCTCGCCATGTCGGCCGTCCAGGACGAGTCCACGCGCCAGCTCGTCGACCAGGCGAAGGTCACGGCGTAGCGCCGAGAAGCGTTTTCCCCCGTGCCGCCGAACGACGTGCCCCGGCTCACCGCCGACGCGGTGGAGCAGATGGGCCGGCTCCTGCTTCCGGCCATGCGGGTCGCCGTGCGCGCCGAGCTCGACCAGTTGCGGACGGAGCTGCTGGGCGCGATCACCGCCCAGAGCGCCGCCTCCGACGCCCGGATGGCGGCGGTGGAAAAGCGCCTCGGGGACCTGGAGCGGACCCGCAGCCGCGTCTTCGCCGGCATCGGGGTTCTGTCCAGCGCCGTCACCCTCGCGGCCACGTGGGGGTTCCAGATCGTCAAGGCGAAGTGGTTCGGCAAATGACGCCGGTTCACTTCAGCAGCGCGTCGGTGGAGTGGGCTACACCCCAAGACTTCTTCGAGCGACTCAACGCCGAGTTTGCCTTTCAACTGGACGTCTGCGCCACGCCGGACAAGGCAAAGTGCCGCCGGTTCTTCTCGCCCGAGGACGACGGCCTGGCGCAGAACTGGCGGGGCGTCTGTTGGATGAACCCGCCCTATGGCCGCGAGATCGGTAAGTGGGTTCGCAAGGCCTACGACGCGAGTCGGGGGGGGCCACCGTCGTCTGCCTCCTCCCCGCACGAACCGACACCGCGTGGTGGCATGACTACTGTCAGCGCGGCGAGGTCCGATTCATTCGAGGCAGGTTGAAATTTGGCGGGTGCAAGAACTCCGCTCCGTTCCCGTCGGCCATCGTCGTCTTCCGTGCTCGGGCGGCCGGCAAATGACGAATGACGAAGCCCGAATGACGAATCAATGACGAATTCTCGAATGACGAATCGACTCCTCCATCTCGTCGGCTGGATCCTGGCCGTCGCGACGGCGCTCGCCGTGCCCGTGAAAAAGGCGCACGGCCAGACCACGCAGCCGAGCACCCAGCCCGTCTACGTCCGCGGCCTGGTCGGGGAGAACCTCGGCGGGCTGCGCGACTCGACGTCGCACGCCTTCATCGACGCGATGAAGGAGGCGCGGGCGTTCGAGCCGCTGGACGATGACGCGGACAAGGTCCTGGCCCTGCGGCCCGACGGGTGGCCGGCGGAGGATTTCCAGGTCGTCGTCTTTACGGAAGGCAACGACTGGCACCGGGGGACATACAGCCTGTCGATTCCCGCCGCGCCGGCGGGCGTGATCGTCGAGACGCTCTGGCCGGGGACGAAGGTCGGGCCGTTGATGACCCTCGCCGATGGCGTGGCCCATGGCAACGTCGTCGTCACGACCGCGGGCACGCCGCAGCTCAAGCTGCGGTTCCGGAACACCAATGGGGGCCTGGCCAACGTCGAGCTTCTCCGGCCCGGCTATGCGTCCGCCGACGATCTCTTTACGAATGAGATCGTCAACCTGCTCCGGGCCGAGAACGCCGGCGTCCTGCGGTCGATGGAGTGGCTGCGGATCCCGACGACGAAGTGGACGACCTGGTCGAGTCGCACGCCCGTCGGCGCGCCCAGCTATACCGCCGGCGGCGTCCCGCCGGAAGTCTTTATCGAGCTATGCAACCGGGTCGGCGCCGAGCCGTGGGTCAACGTCTGGCACACGGCCGACGACGACACGGTTTATCTACTGGCGAAGATGGTCCGCGACCGCACGCCGTTGAGTAAGCGGGTGTGGGTCGAATACGGCAACGAACTATGGAACACCGCCTTCAGCTTCGCGGTGGCCACGCAATATTGTGCCGACCGCGGCACGGCGCTGCTGAACCAGGGGGACGACCGGTTCCATCCGAGCAACGAAGCGGTCCGCGGCTGGCAGTGGGCGGCCAAGCGCAGCGCCGAGGTCGGCGAGATTTTCCGCCGGGTCCTCGGCCGCGAGCGGGTCGATGTGGTCCTGGCCGGCTGCGCCGCCAACCCCGGCATCCTGGAAGCCAAGGTCGCGTGGATCGAGGCCAACGTGGGGCCGCTGAAGCGGTCGGTCGACGCCATCGCGATCGCGCCGTACTACGGCTCGGGCGATCGTGTCTTCGACAACCGGGCGGACCTGACGGCGGAATCTTACTTCGCGGCCGGCGGCTCCCTCGAAACCGCGGCCCGCGTCTGCGAGACGTCCGCGAAGATCGCGGCGTTCTTCAAGCTGGCGCGGGACAAACAGGTCCTGCCGGTCGCGTACGAAAGCGGGTTTTATCCGCAGCCCAAGGTCAAGGGCCTCACCGCGATCCTGAAACAGGATCCCCGCCTGGAAGCGGTCCACCGCGTCTACCTCGACGGCTGGTTCCGCGGCGGCGGCGGCCTGATGCTCAACTTCACCCACCTGGGCGTCTGGAACGAATCCAATCGCGCCGGGGCCACCGACCGGGTGACGCGGGTCGACGCGCCGCAGGTGAAGGCGATCGCCGCGGCCAGCGCATCGCACCCGATGCCCCCGGCGCCGCCTCTTCCCGTGACGCCGGCGAGGCAAATCAACCTGCTGGCCGATCAGGCCGTCGACCTCCTCGACCAGATCCGCAAGGCGGCTTCAGAGAACTAAACTGAACGAATGAACTGGCTGTCGCAGATCTTCGGGTTCTTCAAGGCGTTCCAGTGCTGGATCGTGATCGCGCCCTGGGAGTCCGGGCTGCGGGTGAGGCTTGGCAAGCATGCGACCGTGCTGAAGCCGGGACCGCACGTCCGCGTTCCGTTCCTGGATCGCATTTTTGTCCAGTCGGTCCGCCTCCGAACCATCACCGACAGCGGCCAGACGATGGCCACCCGCGACGGCAAAGTCCTCACCATCGCGGTGGCGGTGTCCTATGCCATCGGCGACACCGAGAAGCTCTACCTGTCGGTGAGCAACCCGGAGTCGACACTCCTCGCCCAGATTCAGGGGATGATCGCGGAGATTGTGTCCCGTACCGGCAGCGACGCGATCACGCCGAGGATCATCGAAGAAATTGTCACAACGAAGATCGATGCCCTGGAGTGGGGGCTGGCGCAGGTCCGTCTGATGGTGACGACGTTCGCCTTCGTGCGCACGTACCGGCTTCTCAACTACGAGTACAGAACCCTGAGCGCCGCCAATGAGCTTGAACCCACGAAGCCGTGACGCGATTCAACTCGGGTCGCTGATCACCGTCCGGCCCGACGACGTCGTCTTCACTTTCGCGAATCCGACGGTGGCGGGCGAGCTGCCGGCGTGCAATTGTGCCATCCAGGCGCCGACGTACCCGGTCTTCCGGCCGACGCCGCACCTGCCGGGGTGTCCATCCTATCGGGAATGAAGATTCAGCAGCGACCGGCGGGGCTGCCGCCCGGCGAATGGGCCGGCGACCACGCGATCGTCATCCCGTGCGTTTGCGGCCGGCGCTACGACTCTCCCCGCGGCCCCGGGCACACGTGCCCGCACTGCGGCCGCCGGTACCTGACGCTGGAGCCGGGGCCGCTCACCGGCGAGGCCCGCAAGCGGCTGGCGCTCAACGTCAAGGAGGCCTGGGCGCGGCGGGAGCGCCAGTTCTCGCCGATCCCGGACCTCAAGACGCCGTGGCCGTGCGCGCCGGTGCCGTACGACGAGTCGTCGAGCGAGACCTGACGTGCCATCGGGATTGAAAACGCCGCCGGGAGAGTTGCCCGCGCGCGAGCGCCAGGTCCTGGACTGCCTCCTGACGGGGCTGAGCCAGAAGCAGATCGGGCCGCGGCTGGGGATCTCGCAGCACACGTCCCGCGGCCACGTCAAGC
>WNGD01007753.1_pt1 | contig 11087 bp, 9 predicted proteins | sample 5400671 | NCBI WGS metagenome assembly WNGD01 (sample SAMN13153369, study PRJNA577476) | soil metagenome | isolation source: 40 cm soil or saprolite under grassland replicate 2 | place: USA:California | collected 2016-06-15
GCCGCAGCCGGCGCATGTGCGGGGTCAGCTGGACCGCCTCGACGACCTCAAGCGGCAACCGGGATGTCCCCGCCAGCGGCCCGGCCAGCACTGCGAACGGATCGTCCAGCCCCGTGGTGGATATGTCCGGCACGGCATTAGCCATGAACAGTCAGCCTTTCGCGGTCTGCAAGGTTGTTCCGGGCGGTGACCCGGCTGGTGTCAACGCTGGCCAGGCCCGGCTGCTTCCCGCGACTTACCGGGGCCGGCCCGCGGCTTCCCGCGCCCGGCTGGTGGCTACCCCGGCGCGATCGCGGTTCCGCTTGCCGGGTCGAAGTAATGGATCCGCTCGACGTCCACGCTCAATACTGCCCGGTCATCCGCTTCGATGCGGGAGCGCGGGTCGATCCTGGCCACGCCCTCCGCTACCGAGGCGGCGATGATCTCGCCCTGCTCGGCGCCGGCCGGGAGCTGGTCCCGCAGCTCGAACTCTTCCCGGACCGGGCGCATCGATGGTGAAGTGGACCTGCTGCTCACTGCCGAGCACCTCGACGTATTCCACCGTGACGGTGAGGCTCGCGCCGGGTCCCGGCGGGCTGGCCGAGAAGGCCGGGTCGGTCAGGTGCTCGGGCCGGATGCCGGCGATGACCGTCCGCTGGCTTGAGCGCCCCATCGCTCGGTCGAGCCCTCGTCGCTGGGCTTGAGCGCCGCTAATCCTGCTGCTCCGGATCGCTTGACTCCCGGATGACCAGGCGGCATGGCACTGTGTGCACGCCATGCGTCGGCTGGTCGGCGATCGCGGTGAGCAGGTGCTCGGCCGCCGTCCGGCCGACATCCTCAAGGCACATGTCGATGCTGGTAAGCGGCGGGTCCGCGCCGGCAACCATCGGCTCCCAGTTGTCGAAGCCGACCAGCGCGATGTCATCGGGCACCCGGCGGCCGAGCAGCCGCAGCGTGTCGGAGACGCCGCGGGCGATCTGGTCGCTGCCGCAGAAGATGGCCTCTACGCCGGGCGAGTCACGCAGCAGGATGTGCGCGGCCTCTCGGCCCCAGCGCTCGCTCCATTCGCCGTACAGGACGTCGTTCGGCGAGAACTCCAGGCCGGCCGCGGCAACCACCTCGCAAAAGCCGCCTGCGCGCTTGCGCGCGCAAAGGAAGCGGTCCGGCCCGGTGATGTGCCCGACCCGGGTGCGGCCGCCGGCCAGCAGGTTGCGGGCCGCCAGCTGGCCGCCGCCATGGTCATCGGGCAGGATCGCTGGCTCGTCGCTGTCGAGGGACTGCGTCATCGCGTAGACCACCGGGATGCCCAGCGCCCTGCCGATGCTCGGCCGCGGCTCGATCCGCCGGCCGGTGACGATCAGGCCGTCCACCCGGCGGCTCAGCAGCGTCTCCAGGTACTGCCGCTCCCTGGCCGGGTCATCGCGCGTGTCGCACATGAAGACCGACAGCTGGCCCGCGCCGAGTGCGTCCTCGGCGCCGAGCATGACCGGAATGCTGAACCGTCCGAAACTGTCCGTGGTGATCACGCCTACGGTGTAAGTCCGCCCCGCGAGCAGGCCGCGAGCCAGGACATTCGGCGCGAAGCCGAGCTGGCGCGCAGCCACCGCCACCCGGTCCCTGGTCTCGGCGCGCAGCTTGCCCTGTCCGTTCAGCGCCTTCGAGGCAGTGCCGATCGATACGCCAGCCCGGGCCGCCACGTCCCTGATGGTCGCCCGCCTCGGGTCAGATCCCTTTGAAGGCAAACGGTTGCTCCATCCTTGTTCCTCGCTCCGAGATCTTCATATCGTAATAAAACTGAGCGTGTACAGGCTTGACTGCCCATCCCGCAGACTCTAGCTTGCTGAGGAAAACCTATTCCTTATGCGAACCGGCCAGTCGGCGGCCGCGATCATCCAGTCTGCGAGCAGTGGAGTCGCGCACGTGGCTAGTGCAGAGAAAGCGGCAGCATCCGGCGGGCCGTCGAGTCCGGCGGCAGCATCCGGCGGGCCGTCGAGTCCGGCGGCAGCATCCGGCGGGCCGTCGAGTCCCGCGACAGCTGTCGGCGGGTCAGCAAATCCCGCAACGACGGCCGGTGGTCCGGTACGCCCGACGGACTCCGCCAGCGTGGCGCACCGGCCGGTCGGCCGGGCGGGCGTCCAGCTCACCAGCGGCCTGCTGCACGACTGGCAGCAGCGCAACCGCTCGGTGAGCCTGCCGCTGGCGCTGCGCCAGCTGGAATCGGCCGGCAACCTTGACAACCTCAGGCTGGCCATCACCGGCACCAGCACCGGCACCGGCACCAGCACTGGCATCGGCGCCAGCGTCAGTGCCGACCTGGCCGAGCAGTACCGGGGCCCGGCGTTCATGGACTCCGACCTGTATAAGACGCTGGAGGCGGTCAGCTGGGAGCTGGGCCGCGCGGCCGCCCCCGAACTGGCCGCCTTCGCCGCCGAGGCGACATCCCTGCTGGAGACGGCCCAGCAGGCCGACGGCTACCTGAACTCCTACATCCAGGCGACCGGTGGGCGGCGGTATGCGCGGCTGGCGTCGAGCCACGAGCTCTACTGCGCCGGGCACCTGATCCAGGCTGCGGTCGCGGCCAGCCGGACATTCGACGGGGGACAGCTGCTGCAGGTGGCCAGGCGATTCGCCGATCACCTGGCGGACAGCTTCCTCGGCCGCCAGGCCGGCCTCGACGGGCACCCGATCGTCGAGACCGCCCTGGTCGAGCTGTACCGGGAAACGGGGGAGCCCGACTACCTGCGGCTAGCCAGCCAGTTCGTCGAACAGCGCGGCCATGGCCTGATCGGCGACTCCGGCTTCGGCAGCCGCTACCTGCAGGACCAGCAGCCCGTCCGCGAGTCGGCGACCGAAGCCGGGCACGCCGTCCGGGCGCTTTACCTGGAGAGCGGCATCGTCGACGTCGCGGTGGAGACCGGCGATGCCGGGCTACTCGCCGCGTCCGCCGCCCGGTGGGACGACATGGTCACCACCAAGACGGCCCTGACCGGCGGCAACGGGTCCCGGCACTCGGGCGAGGCGTTCGGTGATGCCTTCGAGCTGCCGCCGGACCGCGCTTATAACGAGACCTGCGCCGCCATCGCCAGCTTCCAGTGGAGCTGGCGGCTGCTGCTGGCGACCGGCGACGGACGTTACGCGGACCTGATGGAGCGGGTGCTCTACAACGGCTTCGCCGCCGCCCTGTCGGCGGACGGGCGGCGGTTCTTCTACGTCAACCCGCTGCAGCGGCGCGATGACCACTTCGAGGACGACGACCCCGGCCGGCGCAGGCAATGGTTTTCCTGCGCCTGCTGCCCGCCGAACATCATGCGGCTGATCGCCTCGCTCGATCACTACATCGCGTCCGTGGCCGGCGACGTGCTCTACGTGCATCACCTCACCGGCTCGCGGATCACCGGAAGGCTGCCGCAAGGCACCCTCGGCCTGGACATCACCACCGGCTATCCCTGGACAGGCGGCGCGGAGTTGCGCGTTGACAGCGCGCCCGATGCCAAGTGCGCGCTCGCCGTGCGGGTGCCCGGCTGGGCCGGGGAGGTCGCTGTCAGCGTCAACGGCCAGCGACTCGACGCCGGCCCGGACGCGCACGGCTACCTGGTCATCCGGCGGTGCTGGCGGCCGGGCGATGTGCTGATCTGGTCGACGGACATCAGGCCGCGGCTGACCTACCCGGACAGGCGGATCGACGCGGTGCGGGGCACGGCCGCGGTCGAGCGTGGCCCGCTGGTCTACTGCTTCGAGCAGGCCGACCAGCCGGACGGGACGAGCGTCGAGGATCTCGCCCTGGATCAGCCGGCCGCCCTGAGCGAGCGGGCCGGCACCCTGCCGGGAATCGGGCCGACAGTCACCATCGAGGCCGCCGCGCAGCGCCTGCGGCCGACCAGCCATCGAGGGATCCCGTTTTTCCCGGAACCTGACGTCGCAACGGCCGGCAGCCCCGTCGCGGCGGTCGCGATCCCCTACTTCCAGTGGGACAACCGCGACGGCCGGGCCATGCGGGTCTGGCTGCCACTGACCGGGCCCGCCGGGCCAGCCACGACGGAGCACCCGGCGGCTGGCCGGGATGCCCCGCCAACGGACATCGAGTAAGACCCCTCACCGAGGAGGTTCAGCATGATGCAACGGAACTATCCGCGGGCGGCAGCCGCTCGCGATCCGAGCGGCGGGCAGCAGCGACGGATGATCACGAGAGGTGCCCGCGCCAGATCGCTCGCGGTCATGGCGGTGGCCGCGGCGCTGGCGCTGGCAGCCTGCGGCGGCTCATCCGGCGCCGCCCCGTCGTCCAAGTCGTTTGGCGTGGGCGCGAAGGGAACGGTGCATTTCTGGGCCCGGCAGGCAACCGACGGCCCGGCGAAGGCGCTGACCGCCCAGTTCAACGCCACGCACAAGAACCTCAAGGTGGTCCTGCACCTCACGCCGCCGAACGACGACACCAGCCAGCTGGCGACCGCGATCCGGGCCGGCTCGGTGCCGGACGTCGTCGGGCTGAACGACATCGACGTGCCGACCTTCAGCCACGAGAACGCGCTGATGAACATCACCAAGTACGTCAACGCGCTGCCGTACAAGAGCGCGCTCAGCCCCGGTCACCTGAAGCTCGCCACCATCGGCAGCAACTACTACGGCGTGCCGTACCTGGCCGACCTCTCGGTCCTCTGGTACAACAAGGCGCTGTTCCGCCGGGCCGGCCTGGACCCGAATTCGCCGCCCACGAGCTACGCCCAGATTCTCTCGGATGCGGAGAAGATCAGTGCCCTCGGGCACGGCATCTACGGGTTCTCGTTCGCCGGTAACTGCCAGGGCTGCCTCGGCTTCACGATGCTGCCCTCGATGTGGGCGGCGGGCCAGCACCTCATCAACGGCCCGCTCGGCACGCAGACCGCCAACGTCGCCAGCAACGCCCCGCTCAAGACGATGCTGTCGGTCTACCAGCAGCTGTGGGCCAAGCACCTCGTGCCGGCGGCCGACCAGACCCAGAACGGCCTCACCTGGGGCCAGGACTTCGAGGCGGGCAAGGTCGGCATCCTGCCCGGCGCCTACGGGTTCGCCGCCGCGATGAAGACCAAGCAGCAGAAGGCGGATCTCGCCGACGCGCCGCTGCCCGCCGTCAACGGCGGCGGCTACAGCACCTTCGACGGCGGTGACGACTTCGTGATCCCGAGCGGCGCGGCGAACGCGTCCGGAGCCTGGGAGTTCATCAAGTGGGCGCTGCAGCCGAAGCAGCAGGCCGAGTATCCGCCGCTCGGCGACACGCCGGTCCGGACCGACATCCTGACGCCCGCCTTCACGGCCAAGTACCCGTACGACGCGGTCGCGCTGAAGGCTCTCGCCAAGGGATCGGTCGAGTACACACTCGCCTATGACGCCGTCTTCAACGAGCCGGGTTCGCCGTGGTTCAAGATGTTCGAGGAGGCGGTCTACAGCGGCAACGTCGGCACTGGCGTGCAGCACGGCCAGTCCGGCATCCAGACGACGCTGAGCAGCGTCAAGGGCTGACCGCGCCCGGCTCCGCGCCCGCCAGGACACGCCACATACCGCAGAGGACGAAGATCGTTGGCACGAATCGCGGCTCCCAGCGCGGTACCCGGGCTGGAAGCCCGCAGAAACGCGAGGACAGGGCTGGCTCTGGTCACGCCGGCCCTGCTCTTCGTCGGCGTTTTCGCCCTCTTCCCGCTCGGCTTCGGCGTCTACATCTCGCTGACGAACTGGCCGCTCGTCGGCGCATACCATTTCATCGGCATAGCCAACTACCAGAACCTGATCCACAACGCGGTGTTCCTGCAGTCGATCGTGTTCACCCTGGAGTACACCGCGATCGTGACCATCCCGATCCTGGTCGTCGGCTACGGCCTGGCCGTCTTCGTCCGCTCCAACCGGCCCGGGTCGGCCCTGTTCCGGACGCTGATCTTCCTGCCGTTCATCGTCGGGCTGACGACCGAGAGCTACATGGGCGTGGTTGAACTGCAGCCGGACTCGGGGACCGCCAACTTCGTGCTCGCCAAGCTCGGCATCGTCAGCGCAAGCACAGCATGGCTGGTGCATACCGGCCTGGCCATCACCGCCATCTCCGTGCTCGTGATCTGGTTCGCGTCGGGTCTGACGATGATGCTGCTGATGGCGGGGATGCAGGGAATCCCGCAGGAACTCTACGAGTCGGCCCGGGTGGACGGGGCTTCCTGGTGGAGCATCGAGCGGCACGTCACGCTGCCGCTGCTGCGCCGGTCGATCGTGCTGAGCCTGATCATCTCTGTGGTCGGCTCCTTTCTTGCCTTCAACCAGTTCTTCATCCTGACCCAGGGCGGGCCGGGGACGAGCACGGTGAGCGTGGTGATGTCGATCTACGACACCGGTTTCGCCGATTTCGACATCGGGCTGGCCAGCGCGATGTCCGTCGTGCTTGTCATCGTCGTCGGGGTCATCAGCTTCGCCCAGTTCCATTTCCTGCAGCGGGACGGTGACTGATGGCATCCGGCCGGACCGCCAGCCGGGTCCGCAGGCGCGGCGACGGGCTGCCGCTGTACCTCGCCGCAGGCGGCGGTATCAGCGCCATTTTCGTGGTCCCGCTGCTCTGGGAGGTTTTCCGGTCATTCCAGCCCTCGCTGGCGATCAGCTCACCGCCCTCGTCGCGCACCTTCGGCCAGCTGACGACGGCGAACTATCATGCGCTGCTGGCCGGCCAGGACGACATCGTCCGCAACATCGCGAACAGCCTGCTGGTGGCCGTGCTGACCGCGCTGCTCACGGCCGCGGCGGCGACGCTTGCCGGATACGGCTTCGGCCGGTTCAGGTTCCGCGGCTCGGGCATCGCCTTCGGGCTGGTCCTGCTGGCCTTCATGATCCCTTTCCAGGCGGTGCTGACGCCGCTGTTCCTCGAGATGCACTTCCTGCACCTGCTGAACAGCCTGATCGGCCTGGCGCTCTTCTACACCGCGTTCAACCTGCCGTTCGGCGTCTACGTGATGCGCAACAGCTTCCTGGCAGTGCCCCGCGAGATCGTCGACGCGGCCAGGGTGGACGGCGCGTCGGTGACGACCACGCTGGTGTCGGTGCTCCGCCCCCTCGTCCTGCCGGGCATCGCGACGACCACGCTGTATGCGTTCCTGTTCTCCTGGACGGAGTTCCTCGGGGCGCTCACTCTGATGACGAACGACGGTCTCTTCACCCTGCCAGTCGCTCTAAGTAACGTTGAAACGGGAACCTACGGCGCGGTCAACTACGGCCTGCTCGTTGCCGGGGCGGTGATCGCAATGGTGCCCTGCATCGTGGTCTACGTCGCACTCCAGCGCTATTACGTGCGCGGGCTGGTCTCCGGCGCGCTGAAAGGCTGAGGCCCACCGGACCGGGCCGGGCTCCGGCGAGCTCACCGCTGGGTGAGTCGGTTAACCGGTGGGTGAGTCGGTTAGGCTGCCGCCGCCCGTCCGTCACTGGCCGACCTCGCCAAGATCAGCGTCTCGCGGTTCGCGCGCGAGGCGATGCCGTGGTTCGCCGGGTTGATCGCGGCCTGGCCCGCTCAGTTGGCGCCTTCCGCGACGAAGCCGCTCGCCTTGCTCGCCCCGCTGCCGTGGCAAGGTGGGCAGTGATGAATGGCAGCGCGGCCGCCCGCCCGCCGCAGCCCGACGACCTCGGGCTTCCCGTGCTGCTGCCCGATGCCGCCCGCCGGGTCGTGTCGCTGGTGCCCTCGCTGACCGAGGCCGTTGCGGTCAGCGAGCCGAGCCTGCTGGCAGGCATTACCGACTGGTGCAGCCACCCGCCTGGCCTGCGGGCCGCGCGAATAGGCGGAACCAAGAACCCGGACGTTTCCGGTATCGCCGCGCTGGCGCCTGACCTGGTGCTGGCCAACGAGGAGGAGAACCGTCCCGCGGACCTGGCGGCATTGCGAGCGCTTGGCCTGCCGGTCTGGGTGACCCGCGTGCGCACCCTGGGCGAGGCGTTTTCCTCGCTGCACCGGATGATCACGCTGGCGTGCGGGCTACCGAGGCCAGCCTGGCTTAATACGACGGAGGCTTCCTGGGCCGAGTTGCCGGATGCGGGCCATGACGTGGTGCGTACCGCGATCGTGCCGATCTGGCGACGTCCCTGGATGGTGCTCGGGCGCGACACCTTCGCCGGTGACGTCCTGGCCAGGCTTGGCGTGCGGAACATCTACGCGGGTCACCGGGACAGGTATCCGCGGATCGGAATAGAGCGGCTTCGCGCGGCCGGTGCGGGCCTGGTGGTGCTGCCGGACGAGCCGTACCGGTTCGGCGCCGACGACGGGCCGGAGGCATTCCCGGCCCTTCCGGCGGCGCTCGTCAGCGGCCGCCACCTGACCTGGTATGGCCCGTCACTCGCCGAGGCGCCCGCGGTGCTTTCCCGGCAGCTGCGTGACGTCATAGCTCCGCTGGTATGACAGCCGTCATGTCAGCACCTGCTCCATCGCGGCGACGGCCGGGCCTCCCGCAGCGCGTCGGCCGGCCAGCGCGTCGGCGGTAGCCAGCGCGAGGGCCTAGCCAGCGCGAGGGCCTAGCCAGCGCGAGGGCCTAGCCAGCGCGACGGCCGGCCAGCGCGACGGCCGGCCAGCGCGAGGGCCTAGCCAGCGCGAGGGCCTAGCCAGCGCGACGGCCGGCCAGCGCGACGGCCTAGCCAGCGCGACGGCCTAGCCAGCGCGAGGGCGGTAGCTGCGGCTCGATACACGACATCCCGCGGCAGAGCACACTGCCTGCCTTGCGAGCGGCGAAGCGATAGCAGCAAATCCAGAATTATCGAACTTGTATTCCTATAGGCGGCCAGATTGTCAGTATCTAACGATAGCGTGTTCTAAGACCACCAAGCCGCCCCGAACGGCCCACATCAGTTGGGAAGGAGGGTCCGATGCCAGCTGCAGACCCGGACCAAGATCCTCGCCCCGGCTGCGCTGTGTCCGGCGACGGCCGCGTCAGCCAGCCGGCCTGGCCGGGCCTAGCGGGACCGGGTGACCTGGGCCTGGGTGACACGGTCACGGTTGACTTGTCGGACCTGCAGGGCGTGCTGGATGCGGCGCGGGAGGGTGACGAGGCGGCCGGTGACCCGCTGGGCGACGATGCTGTAGTGGCGGCGCGGTCCGATGCGGGACGACGCTGGTCAGTGGCGGAGCTTGCGGGTGCGGCGGCCGAGGATATGGTGCCGGGCCCGGGCCTGGGGAGCTGGGCAGAGTGCTTTGCGCCGGGGCAGATGAGCGACTACTCGCTGCCCGGCGCGGCGGCGGCGTGCCGCCGTCTTGCTTCCTGGGCGCAGGCTGCGGAGCTAGAGATCGTTGCGGAGGTCGCGGCCCGCGCCGCCGTCAGGGATTCCAGCGTCCCGGCGGGCCCGGGCGGAATGCCGGGCGCAGTGCCGGAGGAGGCGGCCGCGGAGGTGGCGCTGGCGCTGCGGATGTCGCAGTATGGTGCGTCGTGCTGGACCCAGCTGGCGATCACGCTGGCTGGGCGGCTGACCGGGACCGGCGCGGCGTTGCGCTCCGGGGTTATCGATCTGTCTCGCGCGCGGCTGATCGCCGAGGCTACCGGCGTGCTGGATGACCGTGCCGCGGCCGCGGCGGAGGCGAAGGTTCTGCCCGGTGCCAGAACGAAGACCCTGGCGCAACTGCGGGCTGCGCTGCGCCGCGCGGTGATCGCCGTCGACCCTGACGCGGCGGAGCGGCGCCGGGAGGACGCGGAACGCCGGGCGAAGGTCGGGTTGTACGGCGATGAGAACGGCACCGCTACGTTGTCGGGGCAGAACCTGCCCGGTGCGCACGCCGCAGCGGCGATGGCCCGGGTCACCGCGCTGGCCCGCGCGCTCAAGTCTTCCGGCGCCGGCGGCGGAATCGACCTGCTCCGCGCCGAGGTATTCATCGGCCTCCTGCTCGGCACACTGCCCCTGATACCTCCCGCTGAAGACGCGCCCCCAGACCCCGACGGCGATGCTGGTCCGCCGGCTGATCCTGATGCCGGTCCGCCGGCTGGTCCTGATGTCGGTCCGCCGGCTGGCCCCGAAGACCCTAGTGATCTTGGCGGCGGTCCGGGCAACAAGCCCGGTGCCACGGATCCTGGCGATCCTGGCCCGGCGGGTTCGGCCGACCCATGCGGCAAGCCCGGTGCCACGGATCCTGGCGAAGCCCGGTGCCACGGATCCTGGCGATCCTGGCCCGGCGGGTTCGGCCGACCCATGCGGCAAGCCCGGTGCCACGGATCCTGGCGATCCTGGCCCGCCGGCTGGCCCCGAAGACCCTAGTGATCCCGTCGGCGACCCCAGTCCCGGTGGCGGTCCTGCCGCCAGCGACTCGGACGATCCCGGCCCGGCCGCCCCGCGCGACCCGGATGTGCCTGATGAGCCAGGAGATCCGGGTTACTCAGATGATCCAGGTGAACTTCGTGATTGCTGGAATAGCGGTCGGGCTGGCCGGGACCTGGCGGAGCCCAGTGAGCCGCGCGGCCCAGGTAGTCGTGACGGTCCACTGCGGGACGGTACGGACCTGACGTCAATTCCCCGGTGGCCTGACCTGCCGGTGCCCGGGCAGGTCTCCGACGGGCTGGCTAGGTCCGGGACCGGGGCGCTCGCCGGGATGCCGCGCGGACCCGCCAGCGCCCGCCTGCTGCACCTCACCGTCCCCTGGCTGACCCTCGCCAGGCCGCCCTGGGCCGGCCCCGGGCAGCTGAGCCGGCTCGGGCCTGTCACCCCGCATACCGCCCGTAGTATCGCCGAGACAGCTGCCGGTGACCCCGCGACGGAATGGAAAGTGATCGTCACCGGCCGCGATGGGCAGGCGATCGCCATCGCGCGCGTCCGCCGCTCCTGGTCTCGCTCCTGGGCATCCGCGTCGGCGGCAGGACTGGTCAGCCAGGTCATCCTTACTGTGCCGGCCGGCCTCGCGCGTGCCACCGCCGTGCGGCAGCTGCCGCGTGGCCAGTCGGCCGTGCCCGGGCAAGCGTCGGCACCACCCGAGCCCAGGTCCGAATCCGAGGCCAGGTCCGAATCCAGGTCCAGGCCCAGGTCTGAGGCCAGGTCCAGGCCCAGGTCCGAGGCCAGGTCCAGGCCCAGGTCTGAGGCCAGGTCCAGGTCCGAGGCCAGGTCTGAGTCCAGGTCCAGGCCCAGGTCCGAGGCCAGGTCCAGGTCCG
>WNGD01008128.1_pt1 | contig 11084 bp, 11 predicted proteins | sample 5400671 | NCBI WGS metagenome assembly WNGD01 (sample SAMN13153369, study PRJNA577476) | soil metagenome | isolation source: 40 cm soil or saprolite under grassland replicate 2 | place: USA:California | collected 2016-06-15
CACCGATGGCACGATTCCGCGGGCCGCGGCATAAATGGCGGCCGGGTTGCACAAATAGCCGCGGTACCAGTAGGCGGCGTAGACGGCAAGATTCTCGTCAACAGGCAGCCGCAGCTGGACCCGGTAGTAGAGGCGAAGCACCGTCGAAAGTACTCGCCTGGCTATCTTCCGACTACCGGTTATCGTCGCGCGTAGTCGGCGACGCAGCGCCTTCTGCCTGATGTTGGCGGCCTTGAGTGTCATGAATGAGAGGTAGGCGTTGCGTGCGATGAGGCGGTACCTGACCCCGAGCTGGCCTCGCGGCGCGACGTACCCGGCATTGGGCCGAAAACGTCTGTAGTGCTCGTTCATCTTACCGAAGAAGCGCCGACGATCATGCGGCGATACCCGATCTCCCAGCCCGAGGATGATGGTGTAATGCCACATCATCCGCTCAAACATCGGCCGCCGGAACTCGTCTACAGCAGGTCCTCGCTGATCCATGAAGTCGAAGACCTTTCCGTACTGAGAAAATACGCCGAGGTGCCTTGCGTCGGTGGTCCGGGTAATGGAACCGCGGCGGCGTTGCCGGTAAATGTAGCATACCCGGTCGAGCATACTAATCCGCTTCGCGGCCATAAGGATCGGGTAAGTAACGGGAATGTCTTCGTAATATCCCTGCCCGAAGCGCACGCCTAAGTCAAGCAGAAATTCGCGCCGGATCGCCTTGTTCCAGGCAGTCATCATCGTGGACAACACAGAGGGGCGATCATGGATATTGAAGACCTTTGGCGGAGGTGGTTCACGAAACAAGTAGTTCCACATGTTCCGTTCGATCTTATGATTCCAGTAAGCGCGCGCATAATCAAAGATGAGAACGTCGGGCTGAGTTTCGCGCAGCCGGTCGCTGATCGCGGCGATTGCGCCGCCGGAGACCCAGTCATCACTGTCCACGAACCAGACGTACTTTCCGCGGGCCTGCTCGAGCCCGGCGTTCCTGGCCGGCCCCAGTCCGACGTTCTGCTCGAGATGGAGTACGCGCAGGCGCGGATCGCGGGAAGCGCACTGATCGAGGATTCCCCCGGATGCGTCGGGTGAGCAGTCGTCCACAGCGACAATCTCGATATCTTCCGCGGCCTGATTGAGGATGGAATCCAGACAGTGGTGGAGGTACGCCTGGACGTTGTAGGCCGGCAGGACAATGCTGAGGAGAGGCGTCGTGCTCGAGGTCAATAAAATCGCTCCTATCCCCGATTCCCCTGTACATATGACGTTATGTCGCCATGCGCGTTTCTAGATAACACCCCCATGCCGCACAAGGGTCACGCAACACTTTGGCGCCCTCGTGGGGGCGAGGTAACGGCCGGTCGGCTCGGATGTGGCCGGATCGTCAACCCGCCATCGGCTCGGTTGGCTTTCGCCTGCCAGGTCGTACGACAGAACCATAGCCGATGCTTGACTGTTTTGTGGGCCTTTGATGACCTTGGCTTGGACCGGTCGCGGTGGACGCGCGGTCGCCGCTACCCGCAACTCTTCGCGACAAGCTCGCCATCAGCAGTCCCGGTGGCGAAGCTGGTCGGTTTGTAGGTCAGCCCGACCCGATGTAGCCGCGCAAGTGCCCGCGCCGCCGGGGCGAGGAAGACACGCAGCCTTCCACCGTCGCGCTGCCGGCGAGTTGACCGCCGAGACCCAATGCGGCGATCGCCGGGCAGATCACGAGCGGCTGCCGCGCCAGAAACGCGAGCGAGCCCGCCAACGCCGCCCAAAGCCACCGGCGACGGATGGTGAGCCACATCGACAAGACGGCAAAAGGATGCCGGGCGTCTTGGCGTCCGGTCCGGACAGAGCATCGTTGCCCGGCGTAGGTATAGATCGCTTCGTCGGGCGAGCGTGCCGTTGATGCCGAAGCGGGTGTAGAGACCGGCGGCAACGGCCATCGACGTCATCGCGCCCGCGAGCCTGAGCACATCGTCGCGGGCAAGTTACTCAGCGGGTCTGAGTAACTTCAGCGGTGCGAGTGCAGACAAGTCGGCTATTCCACAGGTGCGGCCTAACGAGGTGCTGAGGCTGCGTCGTCGGTTGGTATGTATCCGCGCAGCGGTAGCTTCGCGCGTGGGATCTGACTGCTGGAGGCCAGGACGGTGATGCGCCGTCCTATCCCGTAGTCCCCCTTCACCCCGCTGGCGTCGGGGTTGTCGCGGATGATTCCCTCCCAGTCGGATAGCCGATCGATCTTGAAGTCGTAGGCATTGAGCATGAGTTCCAGTCCCGGCAGGCTGGGAGATCCGACAAGGATGAAATCCCCGTGGGAGTAGCCATCGCGTACCGCGTCTCGCTGCATGTCCGCGTAGTCCAGGTCAAGTTTGATCACGCGCCCGGATGACTCATGGAAGATCGTTGTGTCGATGATCAGATGCTTTGGATTCAACGCACGTAGCCCAGACAACAGCTCGCCATAGCGCAAGGTGTGGTACAGGAAGCCAAGGCAGAGGACAACGTCGATGTCAAGTCGTTCCTTTTGTAGAACGTCAAAGATGTCGCCCTGGATGAACTGGTAGCGGGTCGGATCGTCCACATACTGCCCCAGCGTGGAACGCGCAGCCTCCACAAGCTCTGTTCGAGGCTCGACACCCACGACGTGCGCCGCGCCGGTCTGCAGGGCAGCGAAACTCCAGCGGCCGTCGTGACTGGCGATGTCAAGCACGCGGGCGCCGTCGAAAACTTCGCGGTTCTGCTCGAAGATGGCGTCATGCCGAAGGTTCAGTCGACTCTGGTACGGCGCGGTCTCGCTGGTCTGGTAAAAGGCCGGATACCGATCGAAGAACGTCGAGCGGATATGCCTGTCGCCAGGATCGGTTCGAACCTGCGCTGCATGCTTCTTCGCGACGGAGACCGCCGCAGGCTTCATGGCGAAAGAACGCTGAGTGTTGCTGGGCTTTGCCGAGATCGGGTGGCTCGTGATTAGGCCCGTTGTAACCTGCCGGACTCGTCGAATCTCGAAGCCCGTGACCCTTGAAAGTGATCGATTAATGGCTGCCCGAAGGGTCATGCGCTGCATGCTAGCCCGGATTCACCGCCGCCGCTGGACGAGCCTCACTCTCGTCCGCAGAATCGGATGGGCCGGCGTGGTCGCGGCGCACGTCGTGATAGTCGTGGACCGCCGCGCAGGCCTGTGACACACCAGCGGCAGCCGTTATGGACAATGATCCCGAACGGCTGCCGCGTGCTGACGCACCCACCAGCCGGGCGCGTCGGCAGCGGGTACAGGCCGATATGCGCCTTGAGCTGAGGCCGGGGGTGCGCGGACGCGAGCTAGGTCAGCGTTGCGACGGTGCCTGACCTGGTGAGCAGGTCCACGATGGTGAAGGTGCCGTTCGTGCCGTATGTCGGTGTCCATTCGGGATCTTGGCCGAGATACGACAGGCTGTCGCCTTCGATCAGGCCGTGGATGACCTCGGCGACGATGCGTCCGCCCACCGGTCCAAGGTGTTCGCCGTTGGCAGTGACCTGGGCCTCCCGCAGGATGTAGAACCACAGCGGGGTGCGGTTGTGCAGGTTCAGCGGCTGCAGGTCGGACAGATCGCCTTCCGCCAGCGGGGGGAGCGACATCGCGTTGGCGATGCTCTGGCCGGAAGGCACCTCCATGGTGAGGTACGCAGCAGGTTCCTGGTGGCCAGAGACGTCGGGGTTCCAGTTTCTTCAAGTCGCAGCGTGATCGTCTCAAGCCGTTCAAGTGGCGGCTCGGCGATCTCTATGAGCTTCCTCATCAGTGCGTCAGTGCAGGGGACGGTCAGATTCTTCAGTACCGAGCCAGCAGCGCCCTCGTGCTGGGCCTTCCACCTCCGGAGGGTCTCCGGCGGATAACGGTCCTCTCCGTCCTTTCCGTCGACTTCTTCATGGTGCGCGGTACACAGCAGTAGCAGGTTGGCGAAGGAGTCACGTTCTCCGGCCGGCATGTCGGACCGGTAGCGGGGCGCGCCGGGCCGGACAACCCCGTAGATGTGGGCGACCTGGGACTTCTTCTGGTAGACACCAGGCCGTACTTCGAGAACAACCGGCATGATGCAACCGGGGGTGTAGCAGCGACCGTTGCTGACCGTCCAGAGGGCGGCAAGCATGGCCGGGGGGCTCTTGCGCTGGCCTGCACCATCGGCGCGTCGCGGAACCAGATCCGCTCCCGGCGCTCCTTACCTCTTGCCCGCATCCAGGCCGCCAGGTCACCGCGGGTGCCGGGGTCATCGGCGATGACGGTTTCCATGAAGTTCGGCTTCCCGGCGAGGAACAGCTGCCCGCCGGACTTGGGCGCGGTGATGGCGGCGGCGGCCATCAGCTGGGCGACCTGCCGGACGGTTCCGGCGCGGATGTCGTCGTAGCCGAGAGTGCCGCTCACGCGGGAGCCGGGACCTGGGACTGGCACCAGGCATAGAGCGCGTCGTAGACGAACCGGGCACGGTCCAGCAGCCGGTAGTCGTCGTCCTCGACGTCCAGCCCGCCCAGGCCGATGGCCAGCAGCCCGGGCCCGGCCGGGTCGGTGCCGATATCGGCGGCGATGTCGGCGGCGTGGACGATCTTCGCCAGGCGCATCAGGGCCGGGTCACCGGTCAGGTCGTGGTCGTCGATGAGGACCTCGAAGGTGCACTTGCCGTCGCGGTGGTCGTAGCGGGCGCCGGGCGCGTCGAAGCTCACCGCGTCCTGGTCGGCGGCGACGTCGAGGACCTGGGCGGCGGGGACGTAGAGGATCTCGGCGCCGGGGTCGATGAACTTGCTGATGAGCCAGGGGCAGGCGATCCGGTCGGTCTTGGGCCGGGCGCGGGTAACCCACTTCATGCTGTCTCCTCCTTGGCTGCGGGGACTGGCGCGGCGGCCAGGCCCGGGTGGTTGAGGTAGCCGCCGGTCACCTCGTAGCGGGTGATCGGCTGGTAGCTGACGGCCTGGTGAACGTCGGAAGCGGTGAGGCGGTCCCGGTCGGGGGTGGCGATCCACGCGTCGAACACCTCGTGGCTGGGCCACAGGGTCAGGACCACGGTCTCGCCGTCACCGTCTGAGGGCTCGAAGACCAGTTCGGCGACGATGCCGTGGGCCTCGCGGACGGCGCGGCCCTCGCTGATCCAGGCCAGGTACCGGTCCCGGACCCCGGGCGGCACCCCGACGGTGCGCAGGCAGGCGATCATGACATCTCCTCGGGTCGGCTGGCGGCGGGCACCAGCGGGGCGGGCGGCGAACCGGGCTCGCCGGGGACGGGGACGTGGCGGAACCAGCGCCACAGGGCCAGGTCGTAGCCGGACTTGATGACCCCGGCCAGCAGGAACGGCAGGCCCAGCGCCACCGACTGGGCGGCGCCGGCCAGCACCGGGCCGAGCGGGCGGGTGAGGTAGCGGGCGGTGTTGGTCCACGCGGCGGCGCCGGTCTGCTCCTCCGGGTCGACCAGGGCCATGACGTAGGCCTGCCGGGCCGGGACGTCCATCTGCGACAGGCTGGTGCGCGCCAGCCATAGCCCGGCGGCCCACCCGAAGCCGGGCGCGAACGCCATCGCGGCCAGCAGCACGTTGGAGGGCAGGTGGGTGAACACCATCGTGCGCAGCAGCCCGAACCGCTCGCCCAGCCGCGCCGCGACCAGGAACGACACCGCCTGGAGCAGCCCGGAGGCGAAGAACACCGCGCCGATCACGCCGGCCGGGGCGCCGAACCGGGCCGCGAGCCAGTAGGCCACGAACGCCTGGATCACGAACCCGCCGCCCAGGGAGTCCACCGCGAACAGGGCGCACAGCCGGTACACCGCCGACCGGGACCGCTCCACCGAACGCCGGTGCGGGGACTGCGACGACGGAGTGGGGGCCTCCACGGCCGGGGACAGGCGGGACGCGATCAGGGCACCAGCGAGGGCGGCCGGGACGAACACCAGGAAGTACCGGTCATCCGGCGGTGGCGAGGACCACGCCCCGCGCAGCAGGCCGGGCAGCCCGGCTGCCAGTGCCCCGGCGGACCCGGCGACGGTCGCGACCGCGTTGTAGAGGCTGAACCCGGCGACCTGCCGCCTGGCGGGCAGGCCGGTGGCGAGCATCGGCTGCTCCAGGGACGTGAACGGCCCCGACTCGACTACCTCGGTGGACAGCGCCCCGGTCAGGCTGGCCGCCAGCAGCACCGACAGCGGCACAGGGAACGCGAACACCACCCCGGTAATCGCCAGCAACAGGTACATGATCACGTAGCAGCGGCGCCGCCCGATCCGGTCGCCGTACCGGGCCAGCAGCAGCGACGCCACGACCGTGCCCGCGACCACCGCAGTGAGCACCACGCCCACCCGGAACGACGAGTAGCCGCGCTGGTCCAGGGTCACGCCTAGCAGCACCGCGCCGAGGCCGTAGGCGAACGCCCGCAATGCCTGGGCGGCCAGGATCAGCCGGGCGTCGGCCGGGGGCCGGGGGGTCATGAGGGTTCCCGGCCCAGCAGCAGCGTGCGGCGGCGGAACTCATGCAATCCGTCGAACAGCGGCCCGGTCACCGCGAGCATCGCGGGGTCGTCCAGGGTCATCGACAGGCCCCGGCACAGCACGTCCAGGCCCGGCGCCTCGGGAGCGTCGAACTTCTCGTCGTCCAGGTCGGCCTCGTGCACGATCCGGGCGATGTCCCACAGCACCGGATCGTCCAGGCCGTACCGGTGCAGCATGGTCTCGAAAGTGCAGTCCCCGCCGTGATGCGACAGGTCCGCGCCGCGCATGTCAAACGGCGTCGCGTCCGCCGGGACCTCGTCGGGATCATCCACAAACACGAACACTGCCCCAGGATCGATCGCCCGGCGGATCAGCCACGCGCACGCCGCCCGGTCGACATGACAGCCCGCCCGCGTCGCCCACCTCACCGGGCCACCGCCTCAGCCGCCAGCGACTCCACCGCCCGGCGTGCCTCGTCGCGCTCGGCCGGGGGGAAGTAATCGCGCTGGGAGATCCGCCGCAGCTCCCGGCGCAGCCGGGCCGCGGCCTGCTCCTTGACCGGCCCGCCCGCCGCGGCGTCGGCGGCGGCAGCAGCCAGTGCCCGGTACTCCGCGGCGATCGCATCAGCCATCCGCTGCGCCAGCGCCCGCTCCTGGCTCGCCGAGGTCAGCCTGCTAACCCACAGGGTCGCCTCCCCGCCCGCCTCGGCGACCTCATCGGCGATCCACTCCAGCCGCTCCCGCGACCGCGCGTCAGCAGGCAGCGCAACCAGGCCGTCCCCCACCTTCGCCACCCCCAGCCGGGCGAGCTTGCGCCACACCGCGATCCGGGGCGTCGAGGGCTCCCGGGGCATCCGGTAGGCCAGCAGCAGCCACTCCATCGAACCCGCCATGACCGTCACCGTAACCGCCAGCAGAAACTTATGCAACCACGGTTACATTAGTTTTTTACCTGGCGGCGGATTTGGCCGGCCCGGCGGGCGACGGCCATCATGGCGGGATGCACAAGACCGCAGGCCTGCAGGACCCGGCCGCCGCGTTCCCGCTGCCGACCAGCCGTGATGACGTGTAGGAGCGCCGCCAGGCGAACCGGGCTATCGCGGTCAGCGCCGCCGGGCTGGCCGCCACCGGCATCATCGAGCTGCTGCTGGCGGTCCTGACCGGGTCGGTCGGGCTGCTGGACGCGATCCACAACCTGTCCGACGTGTCGACCAGCGCCGTGGTGTTCCTCGGCTTCCGGATATCCCGCACCGGGCCGACCGAGCGCTACCCCTATGGCCTGGACCGCGCCGATGACCTGGCCGGGATCGGCATCGCCGTGGTCATCTGGGCCAGCGCCGCGTTCGCCGGGTACGAGAGCATCCGCAAGCTCGCCGGCCACGGTCCCACCAGCCACGTCGCCCTCGGCATCGCCGGCGCCGCGCTGGGCATCATCGGCAACCAGGTCGTCGCCCGGTACAAGCTCGTCACCGGCAGGAGGATCAACTCGGCGACCCTGGTCGCCGACGCCCGGCACTCGTAGCTGGATGGCCTGTCCTCCCTCGGCGCGCTCGTCGGCCTGGTCGCGGTCGCTGCCGGCTTCCGGTGGGCTGACCCGGTCGCCGGCATCGCGGTCACCGCGTTCATCTGCCACGTCGGCTACCAGGTCACCGCCGACGTCGTCCGCCGCCTCGCCGACGGCGTCGACCCCGCCATCGTGCGATCCGCCGAGGCAGCCGCCGGATCCATCGGCGGTGTCGTGCACGCCCACGCGCGCGCCCGGTGGACCGGGCGGACCCTGCGCGTCGAGATTGAGGGCTGGCCCGATCCGGCACTGACCGTCAGCGGCGCCGACGCGCTCGGCCAGCAGGTTGCCCTGGCCGTCGCCCGCGAGGTGCCGGACACGGGCAGCCTCACCTGGACCGCGCGGGCTGCCCCGGCCTGACTTGTCCGGGCGTGACGGGCCTAGGCCGGGTGGTGGCCGGCCAGGACGTGATGCGGGTCGGCGCCGCGGGCCTGCGGATCGGCGTGCACCAGCGCCCCGGACAGCCGGGGGATCGCATGCAGCAGCGCGTGCTCGGCGCTGACAGTGAACTGATGTGCCAGCTCGGCGCTGATGCCAGGAGCCACCACGATCTCGCACTCGGCGCGGATCTGGTGGCCGATCCAGCGCATCCGCACCTGCCCCACGTCCAGCACGCCCGGCGTTGCCCGCAGGGTGGCCTCGGCCTGGTCGACCAGCGCCGGGTCCACGGCGTCCATCAGCCGCCGGTAGATCTCCCGGGCAGCCTGCCGCAGCACGGCCAGGATCGCCACCGTGATCAGCAGCCCGACCACCGGGTCGGCCCAGTCCCAGCCCAGCGCCACCCCGCCCGCGCCCAGCAGCACCGCCAGCGACGTCAGCCCGTCCGTCCGGGCGTGCAGCCCGTCCGCGACCAGCGCCGCCGACCCGACCTTCCGGCCGGTCCGGATCCGGTACCGCGCAGCAAGCTCATTACCCGCGAATCCCGCCAGCGCGGCGGCGGCCACCGCAATCAGGTCCGACACGTGACGCGGGCGGATCAGCCGGGTGATCGCCTCATAAGCGGCCAGCGCCGAGGACGCGGCGATCAGCAGCACGATCACGATCCCGGCCAGGTCCTCGGCCCGGCCGTACCCATAGGTATAGCGGCGCGTCGGCGGACGGCGGCCCAGGACGAATGCGACGCCCAGCGGCAGGGCTGTCAGCGCGTCAGCGGCATTATGCAGCGTGTCGCCCAGCAGCGCCACCGACCCCGACAGCACCGTGACCACCGCCTGGATCACCGCAGTGACACCCAGCACGCCCAGCGAGATCCACAGGGTCCGCATCCCGTCGGCGCTTGCCTCCATGACCGCGTCGACCTGGCCGGCCGCCTCATGCGAGTGCGGGCGCAGCAAGTGCCGCAGCCGGCCAGCCAGGCCAGACTCCCAGTGCTCGTGCTCGTGGTCATGGCCGTCATGGCTGCCAGCATGCGGATGGCTCATGACACCCAGGATGCCGCGAGAACCCTGTTGCAGCACCTCCACCACAGCGCCCCCCCGCACCTGCAACCAAGTAGCGGCAACCGCTTCAAGCGCCCATGGCAAGTACTACGGCCGCCTCCGACTCCCTCCCGGCGCCCCGCCCACTTCCCGGCTCCTCACCGGTTATAAGAGAGCGCTGCTCCGCGAGCACCGCGAGCCCGCTCCGGCCGGGGAGGGCCTCCCCAGTTCCCGCCGCCGCCTTCTGAACGTTCCGCGCCCTCTACGCCGGGCAGTCCCTCGCGGCTGCGCTTCCAGGATCTTCACCGCTTCCATGGCCTTCGCCGTGATTCCCGCGGCTCGGCACTGCCTTTCCCCTAACGACGCGGCAGGCTTCGCTCGGCAGGCTTCGCTTGACGCTACGGACCGCTCAGTTGCTCCCACCACCGTGGCTTTTGACGCTGGGCTCCGGCCCGGCCCGTTTCCAGACCAGACCGCCAGCCTGCTACCGGGCTCCCTGGCGACTACCCGGACCGGACTTGCACCGGCAGGCGACGACGAGCTTCTGATCAGGTCATGATCGCTGGACAACCACCTCCTGATGCGCTGGGCGCACGGAACTTCGGGCTAAGGGGACTCGAACCCCTGGCCTCTTGCATGCCATGCGGATTCGAAAGATCGATCCCAGTCTGAGGGAGTCGAGCGGGGAGCCTCTCACCTGCGATAACGCCCTAGAGCCGTAGAGGCACGTCTGAAGGAGCCTGAACACATTGGCTCCCAAAATTGGCTCCCCGGCTCCTGTTGGGCGGGAGAGGGGTCCCCATGGCACTAAAGATCGATGACGACTTCATAGCGCTGGAAATCGGTGGCTGTGGTCGCAACAGCCAGGTTACGGCCGATGGCTGGTGGCTCGTCACCTACTGGTCCAGGTATTTCACCCGCAACCAGGCCATCACAGCGCTAACGATCCGAGCAATTAGAAGAACCGGATACGACAACGATCACCCCGTCGTGATCGCGCTCCGAGAGAAGCTGCGGTGACGACCGGGCTCATCAGGCTTACGACCGCTCTCGCCGTGGCTACTGTCGCCGCCGTCGCGGCAGCCATCTCCTATTAGCACGCCTATGAGCTGGTGCGCTCGCACGACGAGTCCGGCCCAACCGCCCGGCTCGTGCCATTCACCGTGGACGGGCTCATATGGGCAGCAAGCATGCTCATCTTGGATGCCAACCGGCGCAACCGCCCGGTACGACGGTTGGCGCGCTGGCGCCTCGGCGCTGGAATCGTCGCCACCATCGGCGCCAACCTGGCGCACGGCCTCGGTCACGGACCTATAGGTGTGCTCTCGTAAGAGCCTCGCCCGCCCTGGCGCTGGCCGGCTCATTCGAACTGCTCGCGACCCTCATCAGAGCCGAACGCCGCGCCACGGCGGAGCGACCCCCTGACTTACCCAAGAGCCAATCCGCGCCAGTTGTCGCGGGGCCCAGGACACCACACTCACCCATCGAAGCTCCAACAATAGAGCAAGCCGTACGCGCCTGGCACCACGCAGGCCGCAGCCAGCGCTCCATAGCCCAAGAACTCAAGATCGACCGCCGCAGAGTAAACGGATCATGGCAGAGAGGCCTCGTAAGAGGGAAACACGCAGACGGGCGGCCCCGTTCATCGTCCCCCAGGGCTGGGCCGTCCCAGCATGGGCCGCACCTATGACGCC
>WNGD01030990.1_pt1 | contig 11084 bp, 12 predicted proteins | sample 5400671 | NCBI WGS metagenome assembly WNGD01 (sample SAMN13153369, study PRJNA577476) | soil metagenome | isolation source: 40 cm soil or saprolite under grassland replicate 2 | place: USA:California | collected 2016-06-15
GGCTCGAACGATCTGCTGTGGCCGATCCGCGACGGGCTCATCGCCGCGACGCACGTGCACGCCGAGCTCGGCGAGCTCGTGTCCGGCTCACGGACCGCGCGCGCCAACGCGACGCAGCTGACTCTCTACAAGTCGGTCGGTGTCGCGGTCGAAGACGCCGCCGCCGCCGCGCTGGTCCTCCGGCTCGCGCGCGAGCGCGGCGTCGGGAGGACGATCGAGCTCTGAGGCCGCCCAGCCGTGGGAGACAGCGGGCGCGTCGCGAACGAGAGTCGCGGACGCGCGCACGACCCCGCGGCGCCACAGGGCAGCGCGGCCGCGTTTTCGAGAGAGCGACGCGCCCGGTGTCTCTCCGTGGAGAGTGGGGCTCGCCTAGTACTCGCCGCCTGTGCCTTTTCGTGGGCCTTCCAGCAATTGACCGACGCCGCGCTGCTCGCCACGCAGCGCGTCGAGCACGCGCAGCGCCTCGTCGATGGTGAGCCCGCGCCGGAAGTCGTCGAGCGCCGGGCGCAGCTCCGGCGAGGGCTGCGCGTTCGGATCGGTCGAGTTCGACGGATCAGTCGTCGGCTCCTGGGGCTGTCCCGGGTTCTGACCGGGCTGCGCCGACGCGCCGGCGTTCGGCTGACCACTCTGCCCCGGACCCTGCGCGCCCGGATTCGGGCTACCGGCCTGTCCCTGTCCGGGACCGGACTGCTGGCCCGGCTGGCCCGGCCGGCCCGAGAGGATGCGCTGGACGATCTCGAGGTTGAACTTCGCGTCGCGATCGGTCGGATCGATGCGCAACGCTTCGCGGTACGCGTCGCGCGCGTCCTCGTACCGTCCCATGCGGAACAGGGTGTTCCCGCGGTCGTACTGCGCGATCGCACGGAGACCGAGATCCTTTCCGTCGATCGCCTTGCCGTACTCGGCGAGGGCGCGGGGGTATTCACCAATCTTGTGGAGGGCGTTCGCCGTGTTGACGGCGAGCTCGGGCGAATCCGGGTGGTCCTGCTGCAGATCTCGATAGGCCGCGAGCGCTCCGGTGTAATCGCCGGCCGCGAAGAGGCCATTCGCGGTCTCGTTCGAAAGCGCCGCGTCGCCGCAGGCCACCGCCCACAGCGCGGCCGAGCCGATCGCGATCCCGAGGATGCGGCGGCCGCGACGCGCGACCGGCCGGCCCAGGCCGCGCGGCGTGGGCATCGCGCGCCGCTCCGTAATGAGCCATTCGATGAGCAACAGCGCGATGGCGAGACCGATGAATGGCGCGGAGCGCTCGTCGGGCACCGAGCCGGCGTCGTCCAGCGGCTCGATCGCCTCCATCGTGCGCAGCCCGCGGGCGAGATCCCCGATCACTCCGTCGTTGCCGACGTAGTGGAAATAGCTGCCACCGCCCTTGTCCGCGACCGACCGAAGCGTCTCCTCGACGAGGTGGGTCACGATCGGCACGCCGCCGGCGTCGCGCAGGTACCCGGTGAACTTCCCGTCGTTCGCGTCGTACGTCGGGATCTGGCCCCCGGCGGTCGTGCCGACACCGACCGCGTAGACGCGCGCGCCTACGAGCTCGCCCGCTTCGGGCACGTCGCTGTTGGTGATCTCGCCGTCGGACACGAGCACGATCGCGCGCTGCCGCAGCGGATCGAGATCCGCCGGGAACGCCCCGAGCGACGCCTCGAGGCCCGAGCGAAGCGACGATCCCTGCTGGAGCTTCACACCGCGACCCGAGTTGTCGAGGACCTCGCCGAGGATGCGCGGATCGGTCGTCGGCGGATACCGCACCGTGCCCTGACCCGCGAAGAGCACCAGCGCGACGCGGCTCCCGACCATCTGGCGTCCGAGCTCCTCCGCGAAATGACGCGCCGCACGAAGCCGGTCGGGCTCGACGTCGCGCGCGGCCATGCTCTGCGACACGTCGACGGCGAGCACGATGTCGACGCCGAGTCGGCGCGCGGCTCGCGCGCGCAGATCGACGTACGGACCTGCGAGCGCGATGACGAGGCTCGCGAGCGCGACGAGGACCAGCGCCGACTTCAACAACCAGCGGGCGCCGCTGCGAGAGACGAGCGGCGTCGCGCCACCGAACGAGCGCAGCGCGCGCATGCGCGCGCGGTACGCGAGCGCGACGAGCGCCGCTATCAGCGGCACCGCCAGGAGGAGCGGCAACAGCTCCGGCCGCGCGAAGCCAAGCGCCGGAAGGTTCTCGGCGTCCTCCGGAAGACCGTGAGCGCCAGGAGGAACTGCAGCGCGAGAAGACCGGCCCCGGCCGCGGCGAACGGCAGCGACGCGTCCTCGGTCGAGATGAACGCGCGCGTGCCGACGCGCGCCTTCTCGAGGGTCTCGATCTCGCGGTACACATCGCGCAGCGCGGTCTCGTCGGACGCGCGGAAGTAGAGGCCGCCGGTCGTCTCGCTCATGCGCTTCATGAGCGCCTCGTCGACCTCGGCGCGCGACCGCGCCGCGACGGCGCCGATCGTGTAGAGGCGCACGCCGAGCAGCTTGGCGATCTGCGCCGCGTCGGTCGGCTGCACGTCGCCGGCGTTGTTCTGCCCGTCGGTGAGAAGGATCGCCACCTTGCCGCGCGCGGTCGAATCGCGCAGCAGGTTGAGCCCCGTCGCGAGACCGGTGCCGATGGCCGTCCCATCGCGCAGCGGACGGCCGGCCGCGACCGGCTGGACGAGACGCTGCGCGGCCGCGTAGTCCAGCGTGAGTGGGCTGAGCACCATCGACTCGGCGCTGAAGATGACGACGCCGACGCGATCGTTCTTCAGACCATCCAAGAAGTCGTTGACGACGCGCTTGACGACGTCGATCCGCGGCTGGCCGCCGAGGTCGGGCGTGGTCATCGACGACGACGTGTCGATGACGATGACGATGTCGATCCCCTCCGCCGGAACGTCGAACGCGGCCTGCACGACCGATGGAGCGGCAAGCGCGACGATGAGCGCGGTCGCGGCCACGACGCGCAGCGGCAGCAGCAGCCAGCGCAGGCGCACCCGCCAGCTGCCGCGCGCGTGCGGCACGAGCCCGAGCGACGAGAACAGCAGGCCGCCGCCGCGACCGCGCTCGCGACGCAGCTCCAGCGCCGCGGCGACGACGACGAGCGCGAGCAGCGCGAGGGCCCACGGCGCCTCGAACCGGATCTCCGTTCCGAAGATGCGCGCGCTCATTGCGGCCGGAGGGCGGCGATCTCGTATTCCTCGGCGGTGGCCGCGCGCCGCACGACCTCGAGCGCAGCGCGCACGGCGTTCTGCGCGTGCGCGGGATATGGGATCGCGTGCCGGAAGCGGACCTCGTCGCCCTCGCGGAGGATCTCGTAGATCGCCGTCGCCTGCGCCCGGTCGACGCCGGCGCGCTCCAGCGCGGCGCGAAGCTCGCGACTGGTGCGACCGGGATCGATGCCGAAGCGTTGGACCGCGTACTGGCGCAGGCTCGCGGTGAGCAGCGCGTAATGCTCGGCCGTCTTCCCCTTTTCCGGAAGACGCTGCTCGGCGAGCGCGTCGAGCTCGCGCAGCGCGCGCTGCACCGGCGTGAGTCGCTCGGCCGCGGGAACGCGTTCGCGCCGACGCAGCAGCATCCAGAAGATCACGCCGGCCAGCGCGGTGAACGCGGCCACGGCCAGAACGCCGAGCGCGATGCGCTCGAGCTTCGCGGCCAGTGCCTCGGGCAGGTCGAGCTGCGGCTTCAGGGGCTTCACATCCGTCGTGTCCTCGCCATCCCTGATGACCGACGCGATGTGAAGGACGAGCGGGGTGGTCGTCGCCACGCCGGTCACGCCATTCGGCCCGGCGTACGGGATCGAGATGGGCGGCACGCTGAGGTCGCCGACGACCCACGCGGTGACCCGATAGCGGAACGTCCAGCGCGTGATGCCGGCGGGGCGCGTCGAGCGGCCGGACGGGAGGACCTCGAGCACCTCGAGGTCGCCGACGGTGTGCGCGATCGTCGGGTCGCTGACCTGGTACCCCGCCTCCGCGTCGGCGTACACGGTCAGGAACGCGCTGTCCCCGACGGTGATCGTCGTCCGGTCGATCGTCGCGGCGGCATTCACCGGATCCGCGGCCGCGGCGCCGCTCGCCGTGGCGAGCGACGAGGCGAGAGCCAGCGCGACGACGAGCCGCACTAGTTTCGCCGCGTCCGCGCGTTGAATAGCGCCATGAGCGCGGGAACGAAAGGACGATCGGTGTACAGGTCGATGCTGTCGATCTTCATGCGCGCGAGAGCCTGCCGGCGCTCGGTGCGTCGACGACGTGCGTTGCCGGCGTACTCCTCGCGCAGCCATCCATCCGCCGTGTCGACGTACGCGATGCGGCCCGTCTCGGCATCCTCGAGCGCGACGACGCCCACGTTCGGAAGCTCGTGCTCGCGCGGGTCGTTGAGGACGAGCGCAACGACGTCGTGCTTGCGGCCGAGCATGCGCACCGCTGGATCGTCGACCAGGCCGACGTCCAGGAAATCGGATATCAGGAACACCACGCTGCGTTTCTTCGTGATGTTGGTGAGGAAGCGGGGGAGCCCGACGCGGTCGTGGCTGCGCATCGCGGCCATCGCGAGCAGCGCGGCGACCTCCGCGGCGAGATCGCGCTTGCTCTGATCGACCGACCCGAACCACGACGATGCGGAGACGTCGACCGCCAGCAGGATGTTGAGCTCGCGGTCCTCGCGGAACTTCTTGATGAACGGCGTGCCCATGCGGGCCGTGACGTTCCAGTCGATGCTGCGGATGTCGTCGCCGGGCTCGTACTCGCGGACCTCTTCGAACTCGAGGCCCGACCCACGGAAGACGCTCCGGTACGTGCCGAGCAGCGCTTCGTCGGCGAGGATGCGCGCCTTGATCTCCACCTGACGGATGCGCCGGAGCACGTTCGCAGGGAGGGCTTGATCGCCCTGGACGGGAGCGTGAGCGCGCGTCGTCGCGATCACGGTCAGGGAAGCGGGACCTTGTCCAGCACCTTCGCGATGACGGACTCGGGCGTGATCTCCTCCGCCTCGGCCTGGTAGGTCACGATGAGACGGTGGCGCATGACGTCCGGCGCGACGGCCTTCACGTCGTCGGGCAGTACGTAGTCGCGGCCCTCGAGGAACGCGTTCGCGCGCGCGGCGAGCGAGATGAAGATCGACGCCCGCGGCGACACGCCGTACGCGATCATCGGTCGCAGATCGTTCAGGCCGAACTGCTCGGGCTCTCGCGTCGCGAACACGATGCGCACGACGTAGTCCTTGAGCGAGTCTTCCATATGGATCTGCTTCACCGCGGCTCGCGCGTCGAGCACAGCCTTCGGCGAGGCGACGCGGCGTACCTGCGGGATCTCGCCGATCGTCTGGCGGTCCATGATCTCGCGCTCTTCCTGCTGCGACGGATAGCCGATGACCACCTTCATCATGAAGCGATCGACCTGCGCCTCCGGCAGGCGATACGTTCCTTCGTGCTCGATCGGATTCTGCGTGGCGAGCACCATGAACAGCTCACCGAGCGGATGCGTGGTCCCGCCGATGCTCACCTGTTTCTCCTGCATCGCCTCGAGGAGCGCGCTCTGCACCTTGGGTGGCGCGCGGTTGACCTCGTCGGCGAGGAGGATGTCGGTGAAGATCGGACCGAGGCGCGGGCGGAATGTCTGGTCGGCCGGGTTGTAGATCATCGTGCCGTTGAGATCCGCCGGCAGCAGGTCGGGCGTGAACTGGACGCGTTTGAAGCTGGCCTCGATGGTGTCGGACAGCGTCTTCACCGCAAGCGTCTTCGCAAGGCCGGGCACGCCTTCGATGAGCAGATGGCCGTTGCAAAGGAGTCCGAGCAGCAGCCGGTTCACGAGGTAGTCCTGGCCGACGATCACCTTGCGGATCTCGTGCAGGACCGGCGCGATGAAGTCACCGCGCCGTAGGACCGCATCGTTCGAGGTCGGCGGCCGGTACGTCTTCATCGCTCGCACAGCGTACTGGCTGGGTGTGTCGCCGGTTCGGTTTTCACCAAAACCGGTGCGTTAGCTCTTGAGCTCCGCGAGCACTTCCTGCGCGTGGCCATCCGGCTTCACGCCGTACCACGCCTTCTTCACCTTGCCGCGCTCGTCCACCAGGAACGTCGATCGGATCACGCCCTCGCCGCGGCCGGGCCGCTCGCCCCACGCCCCGTATGCATCGTGGGCCCTTCGGTCGGGGTCGCTGAGCAGCGGGAACTTGAGCTTGAACTTCTCCTGGAACGCGCGGTGCGACGCGGCATCGTCGCGCGAAACACCGATCACGGGAATCCCGAGCGTCTGGAACGCCGTCAGGTTGTCGTTGAACTGGCAGGCCTCGACGGTGCAGCCCGGCGTATCGTCCTTCGGGTAGAAGTACACGACATATTTCTTCCCGCGCATCGCGTCGGTCGATACGAGCTTCCCGTTCTCATCAGTCAGCGCGAACGCCGGCGCCGCGTCGCCGGAATGCAGCTCCATGGAACTTCTCCCCTCGCGTGCCTGACTCTGAGTCTATGAGGCGGCGGCGATGCGCGGCGCGACCTCGACGCGAAGGTCGCGAGCGACGACGAAGCGGCGTTCCTCGAGCGAGCGTCTGCGCCCAGCCGGCCCGAGCGGCGTGCGCGGTGAAGGGCGGGCCGGCGTAGCCAGCAGCGAGCGAGAGGAGCGGCGCGACGTCGAGCTCGCGACCTTCGCTCAGGAACTAGTGGGTCGGAAGCTCCGCGTGCCGTCCGATGAAGGGAAGTGACTCTCCGAGAACGAGGAACACCGGCACGATGCGGCTCTGGAGCAGCTCGGGCCGGATGGTCTGCTCGTAGAACGCGAGTGTCGCGTCGAACTTCGCGAGCTGATCCGCGGCGACCGGTGAGCTCGTGGCCGCTGTCGCCATGGCCTTCAGCACCGCCGGGTCCGCGAACAGCCCGAGCGACGGATTCGCGGCCGCGAGCGCCTGCACCGCCGCGATGTCCTGCACGTCGATGGTCGCCTTGCCGTGGAGTGGCGAGAGCCAACCATCGAGCGCGAGCGTGCCGAGCACCGCGACGTACACGGCCACCGCGGCCGTCGCCGTGCCGAGTGGGATGCCGACGATCCGATCGAGCCGCCGCAGCACGGCGACCTTGTAGACCAGTCCCACCAGCACGGCACCGACACGTCCCAGGATCGTGCCGCCAAGGAAGAGCGCGACCGCGCCGATCCCGAGGCCGGCGGTGCCGCTCGGAACGATGCCGTTCAGCGGGCCCGCGTACAGCGCGGCGATCGAGAGCAGCGCTCCGCCGAGCGCGATGAGCGGTAGAACGAAGCCTTTGCGCCAACCAGCGATCGCACCGAAGACGAGCGCGCCGACGATCACGAGATCTGCCATGCGCCGCGAGTCTACGTGTCAAGATGCGAGCGGATGTCTCGGATCGGGATCGCGCTCGGAGCCGTGCACGACCGCCCTTTCGCGGAGGTCGTCGCATTCGCCCGCATGGCCGAGGAGTGCCGTTACGAAGCGTTGCTCGTGCCCGAGGCCTGGGGCCGCGACGCGTTCGTGACGCTCGGCGCGCTCGCACGCGTAACGGAGCGCATCGGCCTCGGCACCGGCATCGTCAACATCTACAGCCGCACGCCCGCGCTGCTCGCGATGGCCGCGCTCACGCTGGACGAGATCTCGGCCGGGCGCGCGGTGCTCGGCCTCGGTACGTCGGGACAGCGCGTCGTCGAGGGCTGGCACGGCGTGCCCATGGCACGACCGCTGCGCCGGCTGCGCGAGACGACCGAGGCGGTGCGCGCGATCGTGAGTGGATCGCGTCGCGGCTACGCCGGCGAGACGCTTCGCATCGCGCCCGGCTTCGCGGTGGCGCTCGCTCGGCCGCGCGGGAGCATCCCCATCTATCACGCGAGCCTCACGCCGCGCGGGATACGACAGTGCGCGGAGGTGGCCGACGGCTGGCTGCCCTACTTCGCGAGTCCCGAGACGCTCCGCGCGGATCTCGCCGTGATCGAGGAGACGCTGCACGGCGCGGGCCGCGAACGCGCGTCGTTCACGGTCGCGCCGTTCCTCCCGGTCATCGTGAGCGATGACGACGCGACCGCCCGCGCCGTGCTGAGGCGCCATCTTGCCTTCTACGTCGGCGGCATGGGCCGCTTCTATCGCGAGACCGTCGCTCGCCACGGATTCGGCGACGCCGCCGCCGAGATCCTGCGTCTTTGGGAGGCGCGTCAGCGTGACGCCGCGGCCGACGCGGTCACCGACGAGCTGCTGGACGCGTTCGCGGTCGTCGGCGACGCGCGCCACTGCCGCGCGCGAATCGACGACTACCGCGCGGCTGGCGCGGACTTACCGATCCTGGCGCTGCCCGGCGACATCGCGCTCGCGGATGCGGAGCGGACCGTGCGCGCGCTCGGCGCTCCGGAGCATTAGCGCCAGGCCGCGACGAGCGCGGCCATCAACATCTGGCCGATCAGTCCATGTGCGGCGTCGATGGCGAAGAGGCTCCATGGCCGCTTCGTGATCACGGTGTTCGCGGCGAAGGCCGCACCGAAGAATCCGACGCCGACGAGCGCGCCGAGGACCAGGCCGTCGGAGAGCGTCGATGCGCCGAGCGAACGCGCGAGAACCGCGAGCGTCCAGGCGTTGAGGAATGCCGCGACGATCGAGACGACGAACTCTGGGCCGGGCCGCAGCGGCTCGTTCGGTCGGCCGATGAGCGCCATCCAGAGCGCGCCGAACACCCCAGGCAGGAAGAAGACGAAGCCGAACACCATCACCGCGATCGTCGCCACCACGACGGCGACGTAGTTGACGCTCAGATCCAAAGACACGCTTCCCTCCCGTGTCGCCGGCATGCGACGGGCGGGATGCTAGGCGGTCCCAAGCTCGGCTTCGATCCGCTCGCGCTCCGACCGGCGCCAGGTCTCGAGCCGCTCGGCCTCCTCGCGGCGCCGTCCCTCGAACTCGGCGTGCAGCCTCGCCTCGGCCGCCTCATAGCGCCGCCTCGTCTCGACGAGCTCCACGGTGAGCGCGCTGTTGAGGCGGTCGGCGAGATTCCGCGGCTGCTCGGCCGACCAGAGTCGATCCGATTGCTCGCGTCGGCGCGCCATCGCTTCGCGCTCGAGGCGAAGCTCCTCGGCCAGACGCCGCTCGGCTTCGGCGCGCTGAAGCTCGATGGACTGCATGAGCTCGGCTCGCCGCGTGCGCATCTCGGCATCGAGGCGCTCGAGTCCCTCGACCCGACGGCGGGCGAGCTCAGAAGCGAGAGCTCCCGCGGTCGCGTCGATGACCTCGGTGGGCGCCTCCTCGGTCACCGCGTGCGGCAGTGGTTCGGGATCCAGATCCTGGGCGGTCACCGTGCGCGGCATTTGGGTCGCCGCGTTCGTGACGCCGCCTTCTTCGTTCCAGACGAGCTCGCCCCGCGCCGGCACCTCCGGCCCGCGCCGAAGAAGAGATGAGAGCGGGTCCTGCGAAGGCGTCTCGTTGTCCATCCCCGAACTCCCGTCAGTTCCTGTCATAGGTGTACCGCGCGCCTGACATCCGGCGCATCACCTCCGCGGGGGTTCGAGACCTGACTGGGACTATTCGACCGGGTGGTCGTCGCCCTCGTCACTGTGGCCGTTCTCCTGCGCCGACCGGCCGCTCGGCACGAGGTCGTGCCCGTAGGCGAGGCTTTTGCCCTTCTTGTGACGTTCGCGGCGATCGCCCGCGGCGACCGTGATCAGATTCCGCGCGCCGCTCGTCATCCGCGTGTTGCCCTCGAAGACGGCGCCTTTGTCGATCACGAGCGACGGTGAGTAGATGTCCGCCTCGACGTGCGCGGTCGCGCGCAGCACGATCGATTCGCTGGCGCTGATGCTTCCAGTGATGTTGCCCCTGATCTCGACGGAGCCGCAGTTGATCGTGGCCGAGACCTTCGCTCCATCCCCGATAACGAGAAGGTCCGTGGTCGTGATCTCGCCCGTGAACGTTCCGTCGATCCGGACCTGACCCTCGAAATGCAGCTTGCCCTCGAAGACCGACCCGGCGCCCAGCATCGCGTTCAGCGACGCGGTCGAGCCTACCTGCCCAAGATCACGCATGGATACCTCCTGTCGCGCTTACGAAGAACGCTCCAGGCGCACGGGCGCTACGGGCTGCTTAGGCCCTTTTGGCCGGCGCGCGGCCGCCACGCAGGAGATTCGTGTAGATCCCCGGCGTCGAACCCGTGATCGGCACGGCGCCGACGGCCCTGGCGTAGAAGTCTGCGGGACCCACGCCGCCGATGATCGCGTAGGCGTAGCCCTCCGCGGCCATGGCGTGGAGCGCCAGGAGGAGAAGGGCCGTGCCGATCCCCTGCCTTCGCTCGCGCTCGAGCACTCCGGTCGGCCCGAAGAACGCCTTGGCCGTGGTGTCGTAGCACGCGAAACCAAGGACCTCCTGGCCGCGCTGCGCACGGAAGCACGAGATCGGAAGCCGGCTGAAGCCGACCTCGCACTCGCTCGCCCAGCCCTCGCCGAACTGCTGGCGCACCCAGGACACGACGACGTGCCGTTCGGGCGCGAGGGCGCGACGCACGTCGATGCCGGCGTCATGGAGCGCCGCGACATGTGACGACCCCTCGGGCAGGTCATAGAGGCGGACGAGCATGTCGTGCATGGGTGCCCCCTGCGGTGAGTTCGACCTAGCTCCGTCCACGCTCGCTCAGATAGTGATGCCAGAGCAGCCGTGCCGCGACCGCGCGGTGCGGCCGCCACGCGCGAGCCCGCCGCGCGAGCGCATCGGGCGACGGTCGCGCTCTCAGCTTCCAGAGGTCACGCACGGCCTCGAGCAGCGCGAGATCGGCGGCGGGGAACACATCCACGCGACGTAGCGCGAAGAGCAGATAGCACTGCGCGGTCCACGGCCCGACGCCGCGTAGCGCATCGAGAGCGGCATCCGCATCGAAGTCGGACAGCGTCGCGAGCGCAGCGAGATCGACCGTCCTCTCCTCTAACTGCATCGCCAGCGCGGCGAGATACGAGGACTTCTGTCGCGTGACGCCGAGCGCGCGCAGGCCCGCTTCACCCAGGCGCGCGACGTTCGCCGGCGTCAGCGTCCCGATCGCGTTCGCGATGCGCTCGTACATCGCCCGTCCCTGTGCGAGCGAGACCTGCTGCTCCAGCATCAGCAGCACCAGCGTCTGGAAGCCAGGATCGCGCGGCCAGAGG
>WNGD01006579.1_pt1 | contig 11082 bp, 10 predicted proteins | sample 5400671 | NCBI WGS metagenome assembly WNGD01 (sample SAMN13153369, study PRJNA577476) | soil metagenome | isolation source: 40 cm soil or saprolite under grassland replicate 2 | place: USA:California | collected 2016-06-15
CGCCAGGACGATGGCTGTCACTTTGGGTCTGCCCAGCGTGAGCGTCCCCGTCTTGTCAAAGACGGCGATATCTACTTCTCCAAGCTGCTCAATGGCCGTACCGCTCTTGGCGATAATGCCGTTGCGTGCTGCCAGGTCGATGCCGGACATAATGGCAATCGGCGTCGCCAGGATCAGCGGACAAGGAGTGGCGACGACCATGACCGCCAGCGCGTAGACGCTATCGCCCGAGAGTCCCCACGCCAGGCCAGCTATGGCCACCGCAGCGATGGTAAAGCCGATGCTGTAGCGGTCGGCTAGGCGATGAATAGGGGCCTTCTGCGCCTGAGCTTCTTCGACCAGTCGCACGATCTGCGCATATTTGCTTTCTTCGCTGCGCTTGTCGGCGCGCATCTCCAGGACGCCGTCCAGGTTCACACTGCCTGAAAGGACGAGCATCCCGGGGGCCTTGCGCACCGGAACGGATTCGCCCGTCAGGTCCGCCTCGCTCACGCTGGAAGAGCCAGAGGTCACGACGCCATCGACGGGGATTAATTCACCTGGTTTGATGACGATCTCCATCCCGACGTCAATCTGCTCAGCCGGAATGCTGACGAGTTCGTTCCCGTGCCAGATGTGCGCGCTACGTGGGGCGCGTTCAGCCAGCGCCGAGAGGGAAGAGCGCGCGCGCCGCAAGGCGTGGGCTTCCAGGGCTTCGCCGCCTGAAAGCATCAAGACCACGAAAGCGCCCGCCAGGTATTCTCCCAACAGGAGTGAGCCGGTGATAGCAAGAACGGCGATCACGTCAATGCTGAACTCCTTGTGGAGGATCTGCTGAAATGTTTCCCACAACAGCGGGAGCCCCCCCAGGAGCACAACCGCCAGCAACATCCAGTTGGCTATAGCACCGCGCCCGGCAAGCCAGAGTACCAGGCTTACTACCAGAAGCGCAACCGAGCCTAAAGGGATGGGGTAGCGCTTCACGATGCGCCACAAGCGTCGGAGCAAAGATTGGCTGGTTTCAACCGGAGAAACAGTTGTGGATGTCTCCCCTGTTTCAAGGGGAGAGGCATCGAGTGTCGTAGGTTTTCGTTTGTTGTGTATATCAAGCATCGCGCACCTGCCTCATGATCTGTGATCCTCTCTTTTCACAGACCAAGCATAGCAGGCAAGCATCACAGAGCATTCTCAGTCATGAAGCGGCGCATCACAAAGAGCACACACTGATGTTTGATGCGTTCTTACTATTGCTACACATCGAGGTTTGAGGCGGGTTGAGGGGGTAAGCGGAGGAGGTGGGATTCGAACCCACGAAGGCTATTCACCTTACACGATTTCCAGTCGTGCTCACTAGGCCACTATGAGACTCCTCCAGCATAGCGGAGAGAGTGGGATTCGAACCCACGAGGGCTTGCACCCTACCGCTTTTCGAGAGCGGCACTTTCGACCACTCAGACATCTCTCCAGGGCGGAGTATAGCATATCTCGGTGCTATTTAGCAAGCACAATAAAAGCTTCCTTTTCTTTGTGAACGTACCCCCGGCTAGAAGCCGGAGGCTTCTACGCGGTTGCCCGCGTTGGCCGCGTCCCGACCGAAAGCTGTTTGTACGCTGCTCGCAGGATGTTGATGGCCGCATTGGTATCCCTATCCAAAACCACGCCACAATGCACACAGATATGGACTCGTTCATCTAAGTCTTTATGTGGTCCTTCCCTGTGGCACTGTGAGCACATTTGTGAGGTCTTGAATGGGTCTACCAAGATCACCGTACGCCCGGCCCATGCTGCCTTGACGCTGACCATCTCGGTAAACGTGCTCCATCCCGCATCTAAGATCGACTTGTTTAACCCTGCTTTTGCCCTTGCCCCATTGGGCAAGTATTGCCCGTTTTCATCCTGCTTTGGCGCAGGCGCTTTGGTGAGGTTCTTCACCTGCAAGTCTTCAAAGGCGATGACTTGATACTGATTGACCAACTTGCGTGAGGCTTTGTGCTGAAAGTCTTGACGCTGCTTTCTAATTTTCCGATGCCCCGAAGCGACTGCCTGGACCGCCTTTTTCCTGCGATGGCTTCCGCGTTTCTTTCTGGACAACGCTGCTTGCAACTTTTTCAGTTTCTTCTCTGCCTTGCGATAGTGACGCGGGTTGTCGAGAAAATCGCCAGTGGAAAGCGCGGCAAAATGGGTTACTCCCAGGTCAATGCCCACATCCTCATAGCTCACGGGCAATGCTTCGGGCTTGCCGATCTCGCAGGTAAAGCAAGCGTACCAGTGCTCTCCTTCGCGTTTGATCGTCAGGGTTTTGATCGTGCCTGCCAGGTCTCGATGCAGATGCAGTTTGACGGTTCCGATTTTGGTGAGATGCAGATTGACCCTGACCATCCCTTTTTTGTCCGACGGACGCTTGTGTGCATCGAGTTTCCAGCCTGCCCCATCCGGGTAAGTGAAACTGTCGTACCGGTTGCGTCCCTGAAATCGGGGATAGCCCGGTTCCTCTCCGTTCCTCACCCGACGAAAGAAGGCTCTGAACGCTTTCTCTAGGCGAAAGAGGACATCTTGCAAGACGTGGGAAGCAATCTCCTGATATTCTGGCCTGAGCACCTCCTTCATCTCGACTAAATCCCGTTTTTGCCCATAGAAACTGATGGACTGTACTCGTTGCGATGCCACCATCGTCGCCGCAACGGTTCGCTGTGAACCGGCTATGATGGTGTTACGTTGATACTGCTGGTAGGCGTCTTTGCGTTCGGAGAGGGCCGCATTGTAAAGCTCTCTACACCTGTCCAGCACCCAGTGCAGTCTGTCAGTGGTGGCTTTATTCGCGTAGAGACGGTACTTGTACGCTTTCATGCTCATGGTTCTACCCGGCTTCTTGCGCGCGAGAGGGGAAGGAAATACTCCTTGCCCCCTCTCTGACTAGTGTTACCTGACAGGAACAGCTTCATGAATGACGATACACGAAGCCTGACGCTTTCGTTGCTCCTCTGGCGTCTCTGGATATAAGGACCGCCCAGATATCCGATCAAGACACCTACTCATTCTTCGACACCCTCCTGAAAAGCGGTGATATCCCGTCCGTCTTCTCATTGGTAGCGTCCCTGCTCATCAGGAATGGCAACCAGATGGAGCAGATCAGAGACCGTTATCTGCCCGGTTGGTTGCTCCTCTGGTGACCAATCTTCAAAGTAGTAGCGCCGTCTGTTTTGATAGCTCTGATGCAAGCGATCATGATTGAGGATGAGGCGAGCATTTCCACACTGGACGTCTCGTGCCATGTGACAAGCTCTCCTTTGGCTTGACGACCGGCTCTCCCACAGCTATGATACTGTATGGAGAGGCTAGATTCCCTTGAGCAGCTAATCTCTGGGTTGGCTTGCGTCTCATCCACACAAACCTCCCACCGCAATGATATACCAAAACACCCACAATTTCAAGGTTTTCACACGTTCAATTAGTTTTGGCAATCATAGACACATTGAGTGGGTTAAATTGACAGTAGCCCTTTCTTCCCTTATACTACTACAAGTGGCGACTTCCCCCCATTTCAAAAGAAGGCGAGGATATCTATGTATGTCCAAAGAATACTTAACGGTCGAACACATTGCCAAGGAACTCGGCTTAAGCGAAGAAACAATTCTTCGATGGATTAGGAATAAAGAACTAAAGGCGTATCGGCTTGGTAAAACATATCGTATCACCAAAGAAGATTATCAAGAGTTTCTTGATCAAAGATACACCGGAAAACCAGATGAAGAGAAGAAGGATTAATATCCTTTAGTCCTGTCCCAATTCGATATATTTTAACACCGCTTCAACGCTCCTATCTCTGACACTGCGGGCGCTAGGAGGAACGAGACCAGAAGACAGCGCCCCATACCTGAAACGTAGCAATTTTCCCACTTAAGATGCGATTGCGATATTTGGGACACCAGACAAAGTGAGAGGCCAGTTTATACGTGACGTGTTTGGTGTGTTGTGCCTCCATACACATCAGTATACCATGTGTTCTAGCCTTACAGAAGAGCCACATTGGGCCGCCTTACCCCTCCTTGAAAGAGAGGGGGATGCGGCGGCCATTTCTCAATCAGTGTCAATGAATGTACCCGTTCTCTTGCAGGGATGCGTCTACATTGCAATTGGGCAACCATTTATGCGCAATGGTGTCCGGACACTTGCTGCTCATTCTCAGCTTTCTACTGCGGTAACTAGCAAGGAAAGCCAGGAAAAAGTGCCTCGATGTGTGATAGGTATTTGGTTTGTTGCAGTGCAAGGACGCGTATGCCAGGTTATGCTGCAAGGGAAGGAGCTTAGCTATGCTTGTGTTGAGACGTAAAGTTGGTGAAAGTATTATACTTGATGGAGTTATCTGCGTATCAGTGCTGGCTGTCGAGGGCGAGCGTGTCAAGATTGGGATCAATGCACCCCCGGATGTGACGATTCTGCGTAAAGAACTGCTGAAAATCCTCTCTGGCGAGGTGGAAGTCCAGGAAGAGGCTGCTCCCCCTCAAGAATAGTTTTCTTATGTGCATGAAAGCTGGAAACGGGCGTGACCACGCCCGTTTCCAGCTTTCATGCACATAATATCATCATGTACAGAAAGATAGTTTATCTGTGCATGTGACGGCTGTTGCTATTTTTGAGGGGGATAGCCTTTTTGGACTGGAAATGGTATAAAGAATAGCAACAGCCGTTACAATTGTCAGGTGTGTGAAAACGGAGCGGCAAAAAAGGAGTAATGTATGAGTCGGCGAAAAAAAGTCCTGGTCATCGGACTTGATTGTGCTCCGCCGGCACTGGTTTTTGAGCAATGGCGCGACGAGCTGCCGAATTTCAAACGGGTTATGGATGATGGGGTATGGGGTAAACTGGAAAGCTGTATTCCCGCGATTACCGTTCCCGCCTGGAGTTCAATGATGTCGAGCAAAGATCCAGGGACGTTGGGATTTTATGGCTTTCGTAATCGTGGGGATTATTCATATGAAAACCACACACTGGCAAATGCAAATTCAGTGAAGACTGATCGCGTTTGGGATGTTCTCTCGCGTGCGGGAAAGAAGGTGATCACTGTTGGCGTGCCGCAAACGTATCCACCAAAGCCCGTCAACGGCATCCAGGTAGGCTGTTTCCTCTCTCCATCGACGAAGAATCCTGATAGACCTTATACATATCCCGCTTCGGTGATGAAGGAAATTGAAGCTATCGTTGGTGAATACCTGGTGGATGTGTCTGATTTCCGCACAGAGGATAAAGAAGATCTGCTGCGCCAGATTTATGCCATGACGGAGAAGCGTTTTAAGCTCGTCAAAAAGTGGATCGTGGAGAAAGACTGGGACTTCTTCATGTTCGTTGAGATGGGTACTGACCGTATTCACCACGGTCTATGGAAGTATCATGATCCCACCCACCGCAAGTACAAGATCAATCCGCGGCTGAACGAAAGCATTCATGATTATTATCGCTATATCGATAACGAGGTCGGCCAGATCCTGGACCTGTTGGATGATGACACGACTGTGTTCATCGTCTCTGATCATGGAGCCAAAAAGATGGATGGTGGCGTCTGCGTCAATGAATGGCTGATACGCGAAGGGTATCTCACGCTACAAACGCAGCCACCGACTCTGACGGCTATCGAAAGGTGCGCGATTGACTGGAGCAGGACGAAGGTCTGGGGCGATGGTGGGTATTACGGGCGCATCTTCCTCAATGTAGAGGGGCGAGAACCACAGGGCATAGTCAAGCCCGACGAGGTTGAGGCGCTACGTGATGAACTTACTGCGAAGTTCGAAGCGCTGGTTGATCACGATGGCGTGAATATTGGGACGAAGGTTTACAAACCACAAGAGATATACAAAGAGGTACATGGTGTTCCGCCTGACCTGATTGTCTACTTTGGAAACCTCTACTGGCGTTCTGTTGGAACGGTTGGTCACGGCTCTATCTACACGCTTGAAAACGATACAGGGCCTGATGATTGCAATCACGCGCAGTTTGGCATGGTGATCAAGCATGATCCCGATGCGCACCAAGGTTCAGGTGGGCGCGAGTTGACAGGGCTACAACTGATGGATTTGGCCCCGTCAATTCTGGAACAATTTGGCGTTCCTGTTCCCGCTGATATGCAGGGGAAGGTGTTTTGACGAAGCATACTGAGGAGAAAGAATTAGTGGCAAATACAGGATTTACTATCTGGTTTACCGGTCTTTCTGGGGCCGGGAAAAGTACCCTTGCTGAGGTCATCGAGAGGCGCCTGAAAGATCAAGGGCGCAACGTCGAGATATTGGATGGAGATATAGTACGTACGCATTTGAGCAAGGGCCTGGGTTTTAGCCGCGAGGACCGCGATACCAATATTAAACGCATCGCTTTTGTTTGTAGCCTGCTGACGCGCAATGGCGTAGTGTGCATCTCGGCCGCCATTGCTCCATATAGAGAGGCACGCGAGTGGGCACGCCGCGAAATTGGGGATTTTGTCGAAGTCTATCTCAAATGTCCTATTGAAGTCTGCCGCCAGCGAGACGTAAAGGGCCTCTACAAGCTTGTCGATGAAGGAAAGATCAAGAATTTCACCGGTGTGGACGATCCATACGAAGAGCCTGAGAATCCAGAGCTGGTCATCGAGACGGATAAAGAGAGCGTTGGGGAGAGCGTTTCACGTATCTTCGCAAAGCTTGTCGAGCTAGGATACCTCGAAGGCGAGGGAAACTCCGAAGATGAGGCGAAGGTTGTGACTGAACGCCTGGCAGCCCTGGGCTATCTTTAGAAAATAGGTGTTGATTAAGTATGACAAATCAATTGATTGCTCCTCACGGCGGGGAGCTCGTGTCAAATATGGCAAGTGAGGTAGAGCGGGTAGACCTGCAGGAACGTTCCAGGGGACTGCCCGAGATCACAGTGGGGTCGCGCCAACTGGCCGACCTGGAGATGCTGGCTATTGGCACCTATAGTCCGCTGAGTGGTTTCATGAAGCGCGCCGATTACCTGGGTGTCGTCAACAACATGCACCTGGAGAACGGCTTACCGTGGTCAGTGCCAATAACCCTCTCAGTAACCTCGGAGCAGGCCGTAAGTTTGAAAGAGGGCTCGCAGGTTGCGCTCGTGAACGAACAGGGGACGCTGCAGGCGGTGATGCTTCTTGAAGAGAAATATGGGTATGATAAACAGCACGAGGCAAGCAAGGTTTATCGGACGACAGAAGAGGCGCATCCAGGCGTAAAAGTTGTCTATCAGCAGGGCGATGTGCTGTTGGGAGGACCTGTACGCGTCGTCGCTTTGCCGAATCAGGCCTTCGCGGAGTATCGCTTTACGCCGGTACAGTCTCGCCAGCAGTTTACTGAGAAGGGCTGGAAGCGTGTGGTGGGTTTCCAGACGCGCAACCCTGTCCACCGGGCGCATGAATATATCCAGAAGTGCGCGTTAGAGACGGTGGATGGCCTCTACCTGCATCCCCTGGTAGGTGATACAAAGGGCGATGATATTCCCGCCGATGTACGCATGCGCTGTTACGAAGTGTTGTTGGAGCATTACTATCCAGAAGACCGGGTCGTACTCGGGGTACTGCCTGCCTCTATGCGCTACGCTGGTCCGCGCGAGGCCGTTTTCCACGCGTTGATGCGCAAGAATTATGGTTGCTCGCATTTCATCGTCGGTCGCGACCATGCCGGCGTCGGCAACTATTATGGAACGTATGATGCGCACTACATCTTTGCCGAGTTCGATCCGGCAAAGTTGGGCATCATCCCGATGTTCTTTGATCACACTTTCTTCTGTCGCGCCTGCGATTCAATGGCTTCCTCGAAGACATGCCCGCACGGCACTGATCAACATATAACATTGAGCGGTACGAAAGTGCGCCAGATGTTGCAGGCGGGAGAGATTCCCCCGCGCGAATTTTCCCGTCCCGAGGTGGCAAAAGTACTGATTGAAGCGATGCGCCAACCTGTAGCGTAATATTAATCAGAGTCTGAGGAGACGAGCTGAGATCTCTTAAGCGTCAAAACTAGCACCTATACTCGCCTCCTCTATTTTGTATGTAGGGTCAAGCAAGAAGAGAGAGAAAAAGATGTTGATTGCTAGAGCACCGATGCGTATCAGCTTTGGAGGCGGGGGGACCGACCTGGAGGCATATTATGCTAAATACGGTGGGCTGGTAATCAGTTCGGCGATCAATAAGTATTTTTATGCTGTCATCACCACTGATGAGTCTGATGACTTGCAGGTTATCTCGGCGGATTATCGCTCGTTATTCCGCCATTCGCCCTACAACGATCTCTTCTGGGATGGGGACCTTGCTCTCCCGAAAGCTATACTGCATCATTTTGGCATTCGCCGCGGTATCAATCTCTTTGTTGCCAGTGAGGTGCCACCTGGAACGGGTCTGGGATCATCCAGTGCCGCAGCTGTTACTATGGTGCGCGCTATTTCGACGCTGGTCGAGCAACCGTTGACCAAGCAGCAAGTAGCTGAGCTGGCTTCGTACATTGAAATCGGTAAAATGGGTATGCCGATAGGCAAGCAGGATCAGTATGCATCTGCTTTTGGCGGGTTGAACAAGATTACTTTTAGCAACGAGGGTGTGACCGTCGAGCCATTACACATTGACCTGGATGTACGAAAAACGTTAGAACGGCGTTTGATGCTCTTCTTTACGGGCAGTTCCCGTGAATCGACCTCTATCCTGAAGCATCAACGTAAATCGACGCAGGATCGTGATGAAGTAGTGCTGCAGGCTCTCCATAATATCAAGCGGGTGGCGGTAGATGTACAATCCTGCCTGGAGCGTGGTGACCTGGACGAGTTCGCGCGGCTACTGGATTATGCATGGCAAGAGAAACGCCGCCTTGCGCCTGGTCTTTCAACAGGTTTTATTGATGAATTATATACGCTCGCGCTTGAGAAGGGGGCATCGGCCGGGAAGATTACCGGTGCTGGCGGCGGGGGCTTCCTGATGCTCTATTGCCACGAAGAGGCGCAGGACACCGTGACCACGGCATTGGAGGAGCGCGGCTTAAAACGTATGAATTTCCATTTTGATCAGCAGGGGGCGACGGTCTTATTAAATGTCGCCAACTTTAACAATCTGTGGGTAGCGCCATATGCTGAGCCTGAACCGCAGTTACAGAACCCCGGATTTGAAAGCCCCTGTGTTTCAACCAGGGGATGAAAAAGCGTTCCTTTGTTCGGGGCATGGGTGGGGAAATCCCCTTCCCAGGCCAAACCACTTGACATGTGTCTCTGTTTTTGGTACACTTGTACTAACTAGGAGCTGTAAGACGGGAAGGTGGGGAACCATGCAACTCGCAGGCAAGCCTTAGACTTCTCTGGCTTCGCTCCCCTTGGGGAGCAGCGTCCGGAGCTGGGCGTGAGTCGGAAGCCAGAGTATGAACGAGCGGAAGGGGAGGCGGTTTCGCGCTCTCCACGGTCACGTCCTGAACCGTTGGAGCTCGTCGGCTCAGAAGTCTGGCAGACCTTCCACGAGGCTCCACCGCAGGGTGGTGAGAGTGGAAGCCAAACCAGAACCTCCGTGCCTTGAGGCCGGGGAGTCTCAGAGGCACAATAGCATCTCTGTATGTTGTAGAGAAGAAGGATACTAGAAATTGGAGTCAATTAACAGCTACTTTTCTGAGCTTGAGCAGATGGTGCGAGCCATCTCCCGACCAGATCTTGAACGTGTACTGAGTTTGCTTGAAAACGTCTATCATAATGGGCACCGCGTCTTCATTATGGGCAATGGAGGGAGCGCTGCTACTGCCTCACATTTTGCGCTTGACCTGGCGAAAAACACCATCATGGCGGGTGCGCCGCGCCTCAAAGCAATTTCGCTGACGGATAACGTGCCTCTTATCACGGCATGGAGCAATGACACTGCTTATGAACATATCTTTGCGGAGCAACTGGCAAATATGATTGAGCCAGGTGATGTGGTTATTGGCATCAGTACCAGCGGCAATTCGTCCAACGTGATCAATGCGCTGCTGCTGGCCAGGCAGTACAGGGCCGCGACCATTGCTTTATTGGGGGCAAGAGGTGGCAAGATCAAGAAGATGGTGGATGCTTATGTCCTGGCGCCGGGCCAAAATATCGAGCAGGAAGAGGATGCCCATTTAATTTTGACGCATGTGATTACCCGCCATATGCGCGAGGTAGTGCGCTCGTATGCCGAAGTGCCGACACCGGATGATGAGATCAGGACGACCGCGAGGGTCGCCCAATGAGAATCAACTACTCGACCATCTTAAAGTGTTCAACTGTTGCCCGGATGCCTTGCTCTATGTCCACTGTCGGCTTCCAGCCCAGGATGCGCGCAGCCTTGTTGCAATCGAAGTAGGCCAGGTGAATATCACCAGGACGCCTGGGAGCTCGTACAATCTCGGGTTGATACCCAATCTGTGCTGCGAGCAGATTGTAAATTTCGTTGACGGAGGTACCTTTTCCGGTGGCGATACAGAAAATGTCGTTGTCACCATAACCAGGTTCCATAGCAATGAGGTTTGCGCGAGCTACATCCTCCACGTAGACATAGTCCTTCTGCTGCTCTCCGTCCCAATCGATACGGATCGTTTCGTGGTTCAGGAATCGTTTCGCGAAGATGGCTATGACACCCGCTTCTCCGTTGGGGTCCTGGCGCGGCCCATAGACATTGCCGTAGCGCAGCGCTGTATATGCCAGGCCGTATGCTTCTTTCCAGTAGCGCAGGTAGTGTTCCGCGACCATCTTGGTGATACCGTATGGTGATTCCGGGCGTTGTTCCACCTCTTCATCGAGAGGTAGTCGAGCGGGGGTGCCGTATGTCGCACCCGATGAGGCAAAGATGATCTTACGCACACCAAGGCGAGAGCAGTTGGTCAAAATATTGAGTAGACCCAGCACATTGACGCGCGCATCAAGCTTCGGATTTTTGGTCGAGACGGCGACGCTATGTTGCGCGGCCTGGTGGCAGACGACTTCTGGTTGCACACTATCGAAAATCTTGTTCAGGCTGTCTTCATCGGTGATATCGACACGAAGGAAACGTGCCTGAGGGTTCAGGTTCGTGTTCTTTCCACCGCCCTCTTCCCACAGGTTGTCTACCACAGCGACCTGGTGTCCTGCCGCGATACATTGATC
>WNGD01008576.1_pt1 | contig 11077 bp, 12 predicted proteins | sample 5400671 | NCBI WGS metagenome assembly WNGD01 (sample SAMN13153369, study PRJNA577476) | soil metagenome | isolation source: 40 cm soil or saprolite under grassland replicate 2 | place: USA:California | collected 2016-06-15
GGAACGGCTGCTCCTCCAGAGCCGCCTCGAGGTCGCGGAGCCGCTCGTCGAGCTGCGACGGCTCGTCGCGACGGAGCGCGTAGTAGTCGTCACCCAAACGAACCGCGAACCGGTCGAGCCACAGCCGGCCGAACGCGCGCTCGGCCGGGTCGGCCGGCCAGAGCGGCGGCTCCGGGAACCGCTCCTCGAGGTACTCCATGATCACGGCCGATTCCGGGAGGACGAAGCCGCCGTCCTCCTCGAGCACCGGCACCCTGCCGCTCGGGTTCTTCGCGTACAGCCAGGCGGGACGGTCGGACAGGTCGATCTCGACCGTCTCGTAGCCAAGACCCTTCTCGGCAAGGACGATGCGCACCCGGGCGCAGTAAGGGCAGCGGGCTGCGTCGTACAGGATCATGCGGCTGAGCCTAGCGATGCGCGATCTCGCGAGCGCCCGGCTCCGAGGCGGCGCCCTCGTAGCCGTGACCGGCGCCGCTCAGGCCCATCAGGCCCGCGACCTGCTCCAGCAGCTCCTGCGGAGAGCCGAGCTCCTCCGGCTTGCCCGCAGTTCGCGCCACGCGGCGGAACTCCCCTGGATCGGCCCCGGTCAGCCGCGCGACCACCGTTGGGTTCGCGCCGAGGGCGATCGCGTCGCCGGGGGGCAGCGGCTTGTAGTACTCGGGCACGGAGAGGTACTCGTCGACGACCGAGCCCCGCTCGAAGACGATGTAGCGGACGACCGCTCCCTCCTCGAGCCCGATCGTCACCGTCACGGCGCCGGTCGCGTTCGAGAGCTCGCCACCGAGCCTGCGCAACGCTCCCGGCTCGCGGTCGCAGAGCTCGTCGTACACCGCAGTCCAGCCGTTGCGCGGGCCCGCGACGATGCTGCCGCCCGACCGGCCGAACCGCGGCACGTACTTGCGCACCGCCTGCTCGCTCCGACCGGTCCAGGATCTGTTCGATCGGCGCGTACAGCCGCAGCGCCTCGGTCTGGAAGCCGAGGCGCTCGTAGGCGCCGCGAGCGTCCTCGTTCGTCACCTGGACACCGAGCGTCAAGACCTTCGCGTCCCCTGCGTCGCGCAGACGCATCGCCGCCGCGCGGATCAGCTCGCGCGCCGCGCCTTGGCGGCGGGCCTCGGGCGCGACATAAAGATCGCTGAGCTTGCCGATGCCCGGATGGTCGAGCGCTTCGGCGAGCGTGGCGTCCACGCCTACGCGTTCCCGACCCGCGAGCGCATGGCAGCGGCTCGCGAGGAGGAGCTGACCGAGCTTGGGTTCTCGCGCCGCAAGGCGGAGTACGTGCTCGGCGTCCTCTCGGATCTTCATGCCGGCGGCGCGGTCCGGTAGCCCGTCAGCAGGTAGTGAGCGGTCAGGTTCTGGAACGGCTCGAACCGCTCGCCGAACGCGCGCGCCTCCGCAATCGACAGCTTGCCGCCGCCGAAGTAGAAGGCCGAGACCGCCTTGACGAGGCCGAGATCGCCGGCCGGCCACGCGCGCGGGCGCGCGAGATGGCGGGCGAGGAACCAATCTGCGGTCCACTCGCCGAGCCCTCGCAGTGACGTCAGCGTCGCCTTCACCTCCTCGTCGGGAAGGTTACGCAGCGCCTCGAGATCGAGCTCGGCGCGGGCGACGCCGAGCACGTACTCCGCCTTGCGGCGCGAGAACCCAAGCTCGGTCAGCTCCTCCTCGCGAGCCGCTGCCATGCGCTCGCGGGTCGGGAACGCGTAGGCGTGGACGCCACGCTCGCCGAAGCGCTCGACCATCCGGGGTTGCGGATCGCGAAGGCGGCGAACAGCGAGACCTGCTGCGCGGTGATCGCGCTGACGACCGTCTCGTACGGATCAGGCGCGAGCGGCGGCCGGAAGCCGGCGAGCCTCGGGACGAGCTCGCGCAGGACCTCGTCGCCCTGCGCCAACTCGTAGAAGGGGTCTAGCTCGAAGTCGGCGCCGACGACCGCTCCCGCGACCGGCTCGCTCTCCTCGTCCAGCGGCTCGACGTCGACTCCGCCGGGCGCGGCTTCGATCCGCAGCTCGCGACCGGCGACCACCCGGTGGACGCCGCCCTCGTGCCAGAGGTTCGCGAGATCGGGGCCGAAGGCTCGAAAGCGCTCGGTGGAGAGTTCGAAGTCGTACGGCTCGGGGAGTCGAAGCAGCGTCAATCGAGCGCGCGGACGACCTCGTACAGACTGTCGAACCGCTCGTAAGAAACGTCGTGTTCGTCGAGGTAGCGCGCGAGCCCGTCGCGGGCGAAGACGCGGTCGGCCGCCTGCGCGGCGCAGCGGTCCGAGTACCCGTCGCCGACGTACACGACCTCACCGATCGCGTCCGTGCTAGCTACGTCGGCGCGCTTGCAGGGCTCGCCGCAGGTTCCGCAGGCCTCGCCGTTGCGAAACGTCGCCCGCCAGCCGTCGGGATGCCAGGCGACCTGGTTGGCGCGCACCTCGAGCTGGAGCCCCTCGCGCTCGAGGATCGGCCCGATCAGCTGCCGGAAGTTGCTGGAGACAATCGTCGGCCGGTGCGACTCGGCGAGCTCGTGGAAACCTGGCCGCAGCTCGACATGGTCGACCAGCCAGGCGACGACCTCACCGATCGGCGTCCTGATCGACTCTGCGTCGCGGCGGATCTCCTCGTGCAGCGTGATCTCGCCCCGGTCGAGCGCCGCTGCGGCGTCCAGGTAGACCTGCCAGACGCCGAACTCGCGCAGCGCGAGGATCAGCGTGTCGTCGACGGTCACGGTCCCGTCCCAGTCGAGGAGGACGGTCGTGCCGGAAGCGTCGCTCAGCCGAGCGCCCCGGCCGAATGGGAGACCACGTACCTGAGCATGCGACGCATGTTCACAGGATCGACGTGGGTCGCGTTGGAGAACTCGTCGGCCGAGCCGCCCCAGACCCGGATGTCCTCGCAGTCGACGACGACGAAGTCGAGTCGCTGTTTGAGGCGGTCGAAGTACTCGTGCGCCTCCTTGCGTTTCGGGAAGCCGTATTTCTCCAGCTCCGCCAGCACCTGCGGGTGGATCGGGTTGAGGACGATCACCGGGCGGGCGCCGTGCCGGTTCATGAAGGCGATGGTGCGCTCGAGGTACGCGTACCGCGCCGGGTCGACCGTCCCCGCTTGAGGGGGATGCGCGCGAATGCCTGCGATCAATGCCGCCACGCTGCTCGTGACGATCCTGGCCCGCTCTGCCCGCGACTTCGGGCGGTAATGGGCGATCGAGCCGTCGGCGCGATACCGCGAGCTGACCCGGCAGGCCAGGGAGGGATGACCCCCCTCGCCGCCCAGATACCTGCGGGCGCGCGGGTCGGCGGCAAGGGGGGCCGGCACCCCGCTCGTCGCGACGCCCGCGTCCACGAACATGAGGTAGCGGCGCCGGCTCGTCCTCGGCCAGCGGTCGGCGGTGAATCGCGTCATCACCCAGGCGTCGGCGGCAGTGCCGCCGGTGACCGCGGCGTTGAAGCCAACGCGGCCGGTGAGCGTCTGCAGGAACGCTGGCTCGGCCAAGCGGGCGCGCGAGCTGCCGAGGATCAGAAGCTCCGGGTTCTGCGGCAGGCGCGCGAGCAGCGTCAGCTTCGTCGTCCGGTCGCCGGCGTCGGGACAGCCCGCGAGTCGCGTCCCGCTCAAGGGAGCGGCTCCCGCGGAGGCAGCGCCGAGCGCGACGCAGATCGTGGCGAGAACGAAAACGCGCATGCTCAGAACTGGAAGTAGATGAAGGGATGGGGGCTCGCGATCGTCATGATCGCGATCGCGGCGGCCGTGCCGGTGGCGAGCCCGTAGACGATCCGCGGACGCGCGCGGATCTGCCAGGTGTTCGGCGCGGCGTGCACGAAGACGAGCAGCGCGCCGAGCAGGATCAGGAAGCGGGCGGGGAGGAAGGTGTGTAGCGCACCGGCCTGGTCGAGGCCGCCGAAGCCGAGCATCGACGAGAGGATCGAGCCGGCCGTCCCCAGGTCCGGGGCGCGGAAGATCACGAACGCCGCGACGACGAAGAGGAACGTGACTGTTCGGTTGAAGAGAACGCTGCTCGGCGTCAGGCCGAGCTTCCGCAGCAGCCCGTGCGTGCCGAGCAGGACCCCGTGGAAGAGGCCCCAGACGACGAAAGTCCAGGCGGCGCCGTGCCACAGCCCGGCGAGGAACATCGTCAGGACGAGGTTCATGGTCGTCCGCGCCGGGCCGCGCCGCGAGCCGCCGAGCGGGATGAACAGGTAGTCGCGGAACCAGGCGGAGAGGCTCATGTGCCAGCGGCGCCAGAAGTCCGAGATGTTCTGCGCCTTGAAAGGCGAGTTGAAGTTCTGGGGGAAGCGGAAGCCGATCAGCCAGGCGAGGCCGACCGCCATGTCCGAGTAGCCCGAGAAGTCGAAGTAAAGCTGCAGGGAGTAGCCGAACGCGGCCGCCCAGGAGGTGAAGAAGCCCAGATCGCCCGCGTGCGCGAAGAGCCGGTCGACGTAGGGATTGAGCTGGTCGGCGATCAGCAGCTTCTTCGTCAACCCGCAGGCGAGAAAGAACAGGCCGACGGAAGCCGCCTTCGGGGTCAGGAACGGCCGCGGCCGGCGCAGCTGCTCGGCGAGGTCGGTGAAGCGCACGATCGGCCCGGCGATCAGGTGTGGGAAGAGCGCGACGAAGGTCGTGTACTCGAGCAAGTGCTTCGTCGGTGTCACGCGCCGCCGGAAGACGTCGATCGTGTACGACATCGAGTTGAAGGTGTAGAACGAGATCCCGATCGGCAGCAGGATGTGGAGGTCCGGCAGGTCGACCGGCGCGCCGAGCGCGCGGCCGATCCCGTTCAGCGAGCCGACGAAGAAGCCGGCGTACTTGAAGTAGCCGAGCAGGCTCAGGTTGACGCTCAGGGAGGCGATCAGCAGCAGCCGGCGGCGGCGCTCGTCCTCGGTGCGCTGGAGCATGAGCGCGGCGACGTAGTCGACCGTCGTCGTCGAGAGCATCAGCGGCAGGAAGCGCCAGTCCCACCAGGCGTAGAAGAACCACGAGGAGAGCGTCAGGAACGCGAGGCGCAGGTTCTTCTGCCGGAGCGCCCAGCAGCCGACGAGGACGGGCGGCAGGAAGCCGAAGAGGAACAGGTAGCTGTTGAACAGCATGTACTAGCCGAGCGTCCCGTTCGAGTGGGCGACGACGTAGCGGAGCAGCCGGCGCATGTTCCGGCGGTTGATGTGCGTGGCGTTCGTGAACTGCTGCGGCGAGCCGCCCCAGCGGCGGATGTCCTCACCGTCGACGAAGACGAAGTGGTAGCGACGGTGTAGGGCGTGCAGGTAGGCGAGCGAGGCCCGGCGCTGCGCGAAGCCGTGCTTGCGCAGCTCGGCGAGGACCTTCGGATGGATCGGGTTGAGGACAATCACCGGGCGGATCCCGTGCGCGTTCATGAAGGCGAGCGTCCGCTCGAAGAACCGATAGCGCGCCGGGTTCGTGTTCGGCTTTCGCGGCGGATGGGCCCGCACGGCGTCGACGAGGCGCGAGATCGAGTTCTGCAGCGAGGCTGCGTGCTCCGGGAGGTACTTAAGCGTCGGCCGGGCGATCGCGCCATCGGGGAGGTAGCGAAGCCGCGCCTTGCAGGTGTGAAGGAGGCATTTCTTCAGCACGCGCCACGAGGCGAGGCTCGCCTGCGGGCCGATGTAGGTGCCGACGTCCGCCAGCGTGAAGCTGACTCCCTTGCCCGCGAGGTATCGCTTCCCGCGAGGATCCTCCGCGAGTTGCGGGTTGATCCCCTTCGTCGCGATGCCCGCATCGACGAACCAGATGTAGTGGTGGGGCTTGCGCGGGAAGCGGTCGTTGACATACCGCGCCGTCACCCATGCATCTGCCGCGGTCCCGCCCGTGACGGCTGCGTTGAAAGCGGTCTCGCCGGTGAGCTGCCTCAGGAACGACGGCTCCGCCTGGCGCGCGCGCGAGCTGCCGAGGATGACGATGTCCGGGCTGCGCTCGAGCTTCCGGATCAGATCGAGCTTGACCGTCCGGTCCGCCTCGACCGCGGTCGGCAGCAACCCCGTGCCGGCGATCGCGAACGGATCGACGAGCACGTTCATCAACAGTGTGGCCGTGAGCAGCGCCAGGCACGCCCCCACGGTCGCCAGCGCGAACTTTCCGTACCCGATCGCCTGCACGCTTGCCACACCAGGCTCGAGCGGTCGCTCCAGCTTCTCCGCCTCGGCGCCGGTGCGGCGGCGGAGGATCCCCGGGGTCGCGAGCGATTCGACGCTCTTTCTAATCGTCGCCATGCCGTCCCGCCGTCAGGCGCGCTAGCGCTTCGATCTCAATTGCGGCGGAACTCACAGCACCCACACCCCCGGCCGGCCGGACGCTTCTCAAAGACGGCCCACGAATGGTAGGCCGCTCTCGTGACGTCTGGCAGCCCACCTTGTCGGCCGCCATGCCGCGTGAACAACTCAGAAGTGCGAGGTCAGGCCGGCCCCGGTGGCGTCGCCGATCGCGTCCGCGCTGGTATCACGGGCCTCCTCGGCGTTCTCGTACCAGGAGTACGCGTACTTGCCGTCGTCTAGATCCTTCGCGACCTTCGTCAGGCGGAGCGGGTGGAACGTGTCGCACATGACCGCGAGCTCGTGCGTCTCGCGGACGCCGATCGACTTCTCCGCCAGCCCGGGCTGCGGCCCGTGCGGCAACCCCGACGGGTGCAGCGTGATCGAGCCGACGCTGACGCCCTTGCGCGAGCCGAAGTTGCCCGACACGTAATAGATCATCTCCTCGGACTGCAGGTTCGAGTGGTGGTACGGAATCGGCACCGCCAGCTCGTCGAAGTCGAGCTTGCGGGGGCAGAACGAGCAGATCACGAAGTTCCGGCCCTGGAAGGTCTGGTGCGAGGGCGGCGGCTGGTGGATCCGGCCGGTGATCGGCTCGAAGTCGTGGATCGAGAACGTCCACGGGTAGAGGTAGCCGTCCCAGCCGACGACGTCGAAGGGGTGGTAGTCGAGCACGTACGTCTGGTAGCCGCCGCGGACGCGCACCTTGACCGGGAACTCGCCCTTCTCGCGGTGCGTGTGCAGCTCGGTCGGCGGGTGGATGTCGCGGTGGTAGTAGGGCGCGCCCTCGAGCAGCTGCCCGTCCTGGTTGCGGTAGCGGCGCGGGATCTCGATCAGGCCCGGCGTCTCGAAGACGAGGTAGCGCTGCTCGCCCTTGGCGCGGAAGCGGTAGGTCGTGCCGCGCGGGATGACGACGTAGTCGCCGTCCTTGTAGGGCACCTCGCCGAAGTTCGTCTCCAGCGTGCCGGAGCCCTCGTGGACGAAGATCACCTCGTCGCCCTCGCCGTTGCGGAAGAAATAGTCCATTTGCGAGTCGGGGCGACAGAGCGAGATCTCGACGTCGTCGTTCCACATCAGCAGTCGGCGGCCGCTGATCTCGTCGCCGCCGGCATCGACGTCGTAGGTGTTGAACAGCCGGTGCGCGTGGGCCTCGGGCACCCATTCCTCGCGCTCGATCTCGTCGAAGTCGCCGAGCTTCATCACGCGGCACGGCGACTGGAGGTGGTAGAGGATCGACTCGTTCCCGACGAAGCCCTCGAGCCCCATCACCTCCTCGGTCAGGAGCGACCCGTTGTCGCGGAACTGGATGTGCCGCTTGCGGGGGACTTCGCCGAGGCGCTGGTAGAACGGCATCTCGAGTCGAATGCTAGCCCGTCGCGAGCTTGGCAAGCCGCTCGCCGATCGCAGGCGCGAACTTGAAGCCGTGGCCCGAGCACGGCGAGCCGACCACGAGGCGGCCGCTGCGCTCAAGGACGAACGTCTCGTCCGGGGTCGTCGTGTAGAGGCAGGTCTCTGCGGCGACTGAATCGGGCTCGACGAGCCAGTACGCCTCACGCGTCCAGCTCGCGATCTGCTCGATCAGGCGCGGCTCTGGTTTTCCGGTCTGATTGGGATCCGCCTCGGGACCGGCGTGGTGCGCGCCGACCTTGAGACCGTGGACGGGGTCGGCGAGCGAGTACATGTCGTGGGTATGGCTGTCCGGCTTGAACGAGACGAGCGAGGGGATCGGCCGCCCGTTCTCGGGCCGGAAGTAGCAGACCGTCTCGCGCGTGACCTTGACGGGCAGCGGGTCGTCGAGGAGCTCGTTCACCCATGAGCCGGCCGTGACGACGACGACCTCGGCGTCGAGCTCGTCGGGGTGGACGCGCGTCTCGTAGCGAACGTCGAGCCCGCGGGCGAGCGCCGCGAGCGCCTTGTCCGCTCGTACGATCCCCGCTTCCGGCTGGAGCACCGCGAACGAGCCTTCGGGAACGCGGATCGGGTAGCGGCGCTCGGCCTCCTCGCGGTCGAGACGGTGCCACTCGACCCCGCAGGCTTCGAGCGTCGCCGCCGTGCTCTGCTCGAGGGCGCGGACGATCTCGAGCAGGCCGTTCAGCTCGAGCAGCGTCTCGCCCGTCTCGGTCTCGAGCTGGCGCCAGAGTCCGAGCGCTTCCTGCGCGAGGCGGACGTATTCCTCCTCCGCGTAGGCGAGGCGGAAGATCCGCGACCGCCCGTGGCTGGAGCCGCGCGTGTGTCCGGGCTCGAACTGCTCGAAGACAACGACGTTCTGGCCCCGTTGCTTGAGCGCCCGCGCCGTCGCAAGCCCCATCACGCCTGCGCCGATGACTGCGATCTCCACGGGCTTATCGTTTACCGAAAGCCAGTCGCGCGGAACGCTTCGGCCCGACGCGGTTGCGCAGCACGCCGATGCCCTCGACCTCGAGCTCGACCGTGTCGCCCGGCTGCAGCCAGCGGCCGTCGCCGTGCTCGAGGATGCAGCCGCTACCAACCGTGCCGGAGCCGATCACGTCGCCGGGGACGAGCTTCGTGTTCGCCGCAGCGCGCTCGAGGATCGCCTCCCACGAGTGGTACATGTCGCCGAGGTTGCCGCGCGAGCGCTCCTCGCCGCTGACGCGCGCGACCATCTCCAGGCGCAGGTCGCCGAGCTCGTCCGGGGTGACGACGATAGGCCCGAGCGAGGTCGCGAAGTCCTTCCCCTTCGCCGGGCCGAGGCCGACTTTCATCTCCTTCCGCTGCAGATCGCGCGCGGACCAGTCGTTCATCACCGTGAAGCCTCCAATTGCGCCGCCCGCCCCGATCACGGCCGCGACCTCGAGCTCGTAGTCGAGCTCCTCGGAGCCGGCCGGGTAAGGGATCTCGTCGTCGGGCCCGTAGATCGCGGCCGGGTTCGAGAAGTAGAAGACGGGCAGCTCGTACCACTCGTCGGGGACGCCGGGGCGGCCCGTGACGCGCGCGGCGTTGCGAATGTGCTCCTCGAAGGCGTAGGCGTCGCGCACCGAAGGCGGGCGCGGCACCGGCGCCAGCAGCCGCACGTTCTCGAGCGCGTACTCGTCGTGCTCGCGGACCGAACCGCCGCCCGTGAAGAACGAGGCCAGCGTCTGCGCCGCAAGATGGACGACGCGGTCGCCCTCGATCGCGCCGACCCAGCCGCGAACCGGGCGCTCCAGCGGCGTGAACAGGCAGAGCTTCACGGTTCCGTATGCACGATCACGTCGGCGATCTCGGGCCGCTCTCGGCGGATCAGCTCCTCGACCTCGCTGGCGCGGCGGTGGGCATCTGCGAGGGTCGTCGCCGGATCGAGCCCGAGGGTCAGGAAAGCGACTAGGCCGTCGTCGGTGTCGAGGAAGCGAAGCTTGCGCGGCGGGGCGCCGGTCGCGGCGCGGACGATCGCCTCGACGAAGCCGGCATCTCGCTCGACCGTCGTCCCCCGGGAGGGCTCGGCGAGTGGCTCGAGGTGCGTCTGCACGGACGACACCTCCGGCACGGATTCGGCGATCGCCTGCTCGACCTCGCTCGCGACCGCGTGCGCGTCCTCGAGCGAGAGGTCTGCGGGCAGCTTCAGGTGCAGCGAGACCTCGGCGCCCGCTTCGGTTCGGAGCACCGAGAGATTGTGGATCTCCCGCACCTGCGGCACGCGCTGCGCCGCGGCGAGCGTGCGCTCGCGTAGGGCCGTCTCGTCTTCCTGGGGCTCGACGTGGACGACCACGTCGCTCTCCGGCAGGGCGTCGTGCACCGCCGCCTCGACTGCATCCGCGGCCGCGTGGCCCTGGCCGACCGCGGCGCCGGGCGGCACGCCGATGACGACGTCGGCGAACTGCCTGCCGCCTGCCTGGCGCATCCGCAGGCGCCGGAGCTGCACCGGGGGCTCGAGCGCGCCGATCGCCCGCGACGCGATCGCGTGCGCCTCGGACGGAACCCGGTCCATGAGCACGTCGACGTTGCGGCGCATCAGCCGCGCGGCGGCGGCGAGCACGAGCACCGCGACGAAGAGCGCAGCCGCCGAATCGGCTTCCTTCCAGCCGGCGCGAACGCCGAGCAGCCCGCCGAGCACCGCAACCGAGCCCGCTAGGTCGCTCGCGAAGTGAACGGCGTTCGCCTGCAGCGCGGCCGAGCCGTAGCGCCGGCCGACGTGCAGCGACACCAGCATCCGGCTGAAGTCGACGCTGATCACGATCGCGAGAGCGAGCAGCGCGTACCACTCCGCGTGCACCGAAGTCGGCGACAGCCCGGTCAGGTGCGAGACGGCCCGCCAACTGATGAAGACGGCGGCGGCGACGAGGATCGCCGCCTCGGCCAGCGCCGCCAGGTGCTCCGCCTTCCCGTGGCCGTAAGCGTGACTGGGATCGGCGGGGCGGCCCGCGACGCCGACCGCGAAGAACGTGAGGAGCGCCGCGACGAGGTCGATGCCGGAGTGCGCCGCCTCCGAGAGCAGACCGAGGCTGTGCGAAGGAATTCCCGCGGCGACCTTGAGCGCGATCAGCGCGCAGGCTGCAAGCACGGAGACGAGCGCGGTGCGGCGCTGCGGACTCACACGTGAAGCATCACGAAAGAAGAGCCGGCCGGTGTCTTACACCGGGCGGAGCGGCCAGATCAGGACGTCCTGGCGTCCCGAGAAGTGGCAGAGCGGCGGCCCGCCGAGCTCGATCCCCGGAGGCGGCATCGTGTTCGTCTCCAGGCGCGCCTCTGCCGGCTGAAGCGGCCACGGCGGGTGCTGGATCTCGGCCCGGTGCAGCCGTCCCTGATCGATCGCGTAGAGGCAGTAGCGCTCGGTGAGAAACCATTCCAGCGAGTCGGGCTCTGCGTTGAAGACCTCGCCCGCCTCTTGGTACCGGCCCTCGA
>WNGD01011040.1_pt1 | contig 11077 bp, 10 predicted proteins | sample 5400671 | NCBI WGS metagenome assembly WNGD01 (sample SAMN13153369, study PRJNA577476) | soil metagenome | isolation source: 40 cm soil or saprolite under grassland replicate 2 | place: USA:California | collected 2016-06-15
GGCTGAGCGGCGGAAATGCGAATGATTTTCCGTCGAGAGCGAGAATGGATTTGGCGTAATCGATTGTGATCTCCGGGCCGACAGTCGTCGGCGCGCGATTGGTCAAGATGGCGCGCAGGTGCGTCACCAACTCGGGACACTCGAACACGACGAAACCGTTGTTGAACGCATTGCGTTTGTAGGTTTCCGAAAAGCTGCCGGCGATCACGCATGGAATCCCTTTGAACTTCAACGCGGTCGCAGCTTGTTCGCGGCTCGAGCCAGTTCCAAAATTGAATCCGGCAACGACGACGTCGCCAGACTGACAAAGCTCGTTGAATTTCGGATCGTAATTTTCAAATGTGACCGCCGCCATCTGCTCCGGAGTCATGTCGTCGCGGTATGTGTGTTTGCCCGCGTAAATGCCGTCGGTGTTCAAGTTATCTTTGTCGATGAACAGAACACGACCGCGCACGCTCGAGGGAAATCCTTCCGTAATCTGCACCGATGCTGCTGGCCTTGATTTCTTTTCGGGGCGTCGGACCGCAGTGCCCGCGGGTCGTTCAGCAAAATTTGTTGGCGCACAAATAAATCCGGCCAAGGCGCTGGCGGCTACGACCGCGGGCGAAGCCAGATAGACGTACGCATCGCGATCGCCCATGCGGCCTTTGAAATTGCGATTTGTGGCGCTGATCGCGATTTCGCCTTTTTGCACCAGACCGCGACCCAGGCCGATGCACGCGCCGCAACCGGGCGGCAACGGAATTGCGCCTGCGCCTAAAAGAGTTTGCCAATCACCGTTCGACTCGGATTTGGCTTGCACTTCGGCGCTGGCCGGCGCGAGGTAAAATTCGACACCATCCGCAACGCGTCCGCCTCGAGTGCGCACCACTTCCGCGGCGTCATGCAAATCTTCGAAGCGCGCGTTTACGCACGATAACAAATACGCTTTCTGAATCGGCACCCGTTTCCGTTCCATCTCGGTGAGCGACACCATCGTCTTAACTTCGTTAGGACCCGACACGTGTGGAACCACAGTCGCGAGGTCAAGCTCAAGCTCGATGGCATACTCTGCATCAACGTCGGCGCTAAAGTCGCTGCGATTCTTCCACCATGCGTCGATGTCGGCGTTGGTGTAACCGGAGCGACTTTTCGAGCCGCGTCTTCCCGGTCGGTTGGGATTCGTGAACTCGGGGACACGCGACCGCAGATAATTCACTGTCACCTCATCGAATGGAAACACGCCCGCCAGCGCGCCCCACTCAGTCGTCATGTTGGCGATTGTCATGCGCGCAGACATCGGCAGGTTTGCCACGCCGTCACCCATAAATTCTACAGCATGGTTGAGCACTTCATCTTTGTTGAAAAGTCCGCACAAGGCGATGATCACATCCTTTCCGACAACGCCGGGTGAGAGCCTTCCTTTGAGCACAACCTTCGCCACTGGCGGGACCTGCCACCATGTCACTCCGGTCGCCCAAATACTGGCCGCATCCGTCCGAACGACTGGCGTGCCCAGCGCGGCCACGCCGCCGTACAAATTTGAGTGCGAATCGCTCGCTACGACCATGGCGCCCGGGACGACATAGCCCTGTTCCACCATCACCTGGTGCGAAATGCCTGTGCCCGGCGGGTAAAAATCGATGTCGCGGTCGCGGGCGAACGCTTCGATCTTCGCGTATTTCGCCAGATTTTCCGGCGAAGTATTTTGAATGTCGTGATCAATCGCGAAGACCGGCTGCGCGGGATCAGCGATCGTAGTCGCCCCGATCTGCTTGAACTTCGGGATCACCGCGCCGGTATTGTCATGGGTCATCACGTGACGCGGTCGAATCGAGATGAAATCGCCACTGCGCACCACCGTGCCCGGCGAAAGCCCGTCCGCGTGACGTGCCGCAATCTTTTCAACAAGCGTGAGACCCATATCAGTTTTTGAGTTTCCCGCGAATCACACGAATCACGCTAAAGGATAACAGATGAACCAGAAAATTCGCGTCAATTTACGTGATTCGCGGGCAGAATCTTAACTCGAACGCGTCACTTCTTTGCCCCGCGTTTGCCGAGGAGCTTTGCGATATCGAAGTCCACGAAATCAGCGTGATGGAAGATGATTGATTCAATCGAGCGCTCCACCTTGTCGCCCTCGTGACTGTGCGTTGCGATGATGTGCAAAACTTCGCCGGGAATCCCGTGCTTGTAAGCCAGCGCGACGCCGCTGAACGGATGGCGAATCTGTTGTCCGAATTTCCCCTGAATCACTTTGCCTGATGCGTCCTTGTCGTACTCGAGCGGTTTACCCACGTCGGCCAGCAGTGCGCCCGCGATGAGATGATCGCGCTGGATGGGAATGCCGCAGCGAAACGAACTCTCCAGCACGTCGGCAATGGCGACGCATTGTCGCGCACAGGAGTTGAGATGCTCGACGAAAGTCATATCGATATCGCCAGCCAGCAGCGTGAACTTCACCGCGCGCAATTCATCGAAAGTCCAGCCTTTACCGCCGCAGCCTGTAGTGATGGCTTCGTTCCATACCGCCGCGACTTTTTCGCGCAGCGATTCATTTTTGATCTGCAGCAAAGGCGGAAAAAGCTGCGCGATTTCGTTTATGCCGTAATTACGTCGGGTTGTCCCCGTACTGTTCATGTCGATTCAAATTTCACGATTAATCACTAGTGAACACGAATGGACACGAATAGCGGAGATTTGTCTTATAAATTCGTATTCATTAGTGCCCATTCGTGGTTAGAGATTGATCGCCGGGGTTGAGTTGAATTGTAAGTTGTTTAATGCAGACTTGCGGGCGTCATCCCAGTCTGCTCATGCCAACTTACGAGTATTCTTGTCAAAAGTGCGGTCAGAACTTTGACGCATTCCAGTCAATGCGCGACGAACCCTTCCGCGAATGTCCGAAAGAGCTTTGCCGGTTGCCGAAGTGGGGCCACGGGAAAGTGAAACGCCTGCTGGGCACCGGCGCGGGTCTGATCTTCAAGGGATCGGGGTTCTACACCACCGATTACCGAAGCGATTCCTATAAAGAGGCTGCCAAAAAGGAGTCTCCATCGAAGAAAGCCGACAGTGCCGAGAAATCTGCCGCCTCCAAGGAGCCTGCGAAAACCCCTTCGCAAACTCAGACCAAGACGCCCGAGAAAAAACCAGCAAAAGAATCCGGCGAATAATTCTGCCATAATCCTTGACAGACAGATGGCGGATCGGGTTAAAGGTAGCGTGGGCTTACTAATCGCCGGGCGTATGAAATTTTCGATTCGCATTTTCTTGCTTCTCGCCGCCGGCGTCTGGGGCACGATTCTGCCAACGAGCGCACAGGTGAATGTCACCCAGGAGCACAACAATCTTTCCCGCGACGGCGTCTACATCGATGCAGGGTTCACCCCTTCAGCCGCTGCGAATCTAACGCGCGACCTGAGTTTTGACGGCACGATTTCTGGCAACGTTTACGCCCAACCGCTTTACATCGAGGGTGGTCCGAACGGGCCGATGATCATTGCCGTGACCGAGTCGAACAACATTTATGCGCTCGACGCAGTTGCTGGCACGGTGATTTGGCAGCGCAACGTCGGCCCGCCCGTTACCTCAGGTCTTCCGTGCGGCAACATCAGTCCGCTCGGGATTACGGGCACGCCGGTTGTCGATCTTGGTTCGAGATCACTTTTCTTCGACGCAATGGTCGATGGCCCGACCAAGAAGCACTTCATTTACTCGTTGAACGTGGACACCGGCGCCACGAATGCTGGCTGGCCTGTGGATGTGAACGCCACGGCCACCTATAACGGCATGACTTTTACCTCCTTAGTGCAGAACGAGCGCGGTGGGTTGGCTCTTGTGAACGGCATTGTCTACGTTGCCTGGTCCGGACACTTGGGCGATTGCGGCACTTATCACGGGTGGGTTGTCGGCGTGCCGATAAACAACCCTTCTACTGTGGGCGCCTGGGCTACAACAGCGATCGGTGGCGGAATTTGGGGACATGGTGGTGTTGCCAGCGATGGAACTAACATGTTCGTGGTTACTGGCAACACGTTTAACACTGGAGGCATCTGGAGCGGTGGCGAAGCAATTATCCGCTTGCAAGTCGGGCCGATCTGGAGCGGTCAGCCCACCGATTACTGGGCGCCTACGAACTGGTTAAATCTCGATAATGGCGACACCGATCTGGGCGGCGTTAGCGCGACGCTGATCGATGTGCCTGGAGCTACGCCTTCACAGTTGGTGCTTGCTCTCGGCAAAGATTCGAATGCCTACCTGGTTAATCGCAACAATCTCGGCGGTATCACTGCACCTGTGGCCCAAGCTAATGTCTCTGGAACTAACAGAGGGACGTCGGCTGTCACATACCACACCAGCCAGGGAACGTATTTTGCTTTTCATAACGAGGCCGGCGCGATCAGGGCCTACAAAGTTACCGCTACAAATCCACCCACAATCGTGAGCGCCTGGAGCCAAGCGCAGAATGGCCGGGGCTCGCCCTGGGTGACAACGACTGATGGCACAAACAACTTTCTTGTGTGGGTCGCCGGCGTTCAAGGTGACCAGCGCTTACACGGCTACGATGGCGACACCGGTGCCGTCATTTACGCAGGCGGCGGTGTCAACGAACTGATGACCGGCACCCAACAGTGGAACACCGGCACGGTCGCTCGCCGCAGGATTTACTTTGGCGCCAACAACAAAGTCTATGCCTTCACGCTGCCGGCAGGGACACCGACTCCTACGCCTACTGCTACTGCTACTGCAACTGCAACTGCGACCGCCACTGCAACGCCGACGGCGACAGCAATCCCTACTTCAACACCTACAGCTACGCCGACTGTGACTCCCACGGCTACGCCTACACCCACACCGGGCCAAATCACGCTCACTGCGCGTGGCTACAAAGTGCGTGGGCGACAGACGGTGGATCTCTCCTGGAGCGGCGCGACTTCGAACAACATCGACATTTATCGCAACGGCGCGCTGATTGCCACTGTGCCGAACATCCCCGGTTTTTACACCGATCCCATAGGTGGCCGCGGCCATGGCACGTACACCTATAGAGTGTGCGCAGCCGGAACCCAGACCTGTTCCAATCAAGCGACGGTGAAATTCTGAGGAACACCCCGAAAGCCTTCGGGGTTCGTTTCGGCAGCTTGCCGAAGAGCTTCTTTGCACACCGGCGTTTTTTTCCGCCCAGATGCCGTCGGCAATGCTGCAGGGGTAGCAGCTTGCGCTCCCCCCAGAGCCGCCGGCGCGCAAGCGATACGAAATTGTCTTGCCGAAACCATGACAAACGCTCACGCAAAATTACAATTCCGTTACTCATTCCGGCAGAATTTCAATCTTGAAGCGTTAGACGTGGACCCCAATCTTGGCTTCGACGGCGGCGTGCTGGAGATCAGCGTTGACCAGGGGCAAACGTATCACGACATCATTGACGCAGGTGGCAGCTTCCTTTTGGGGGCTATAACCGCACAAATCAGCACCGATCGGGGTAGCCCAATTGCTGGTCGTCGAGCTTGGAGCGGCAACTCGGGTGGCTTCATCACGACTGTGTGTCTCTGCCTTCGATCGTCATAGAGGGCAGGCTGCGCTGGCGGATGGCCAGCGACACCAGTGGATCCAGCGAAGGCTGGCGTGTGGACACGGTCAACATTACCTGGTGTCAAGGACCGCCATGTACACCGACTGCGACAGCAAGTGCCACATTCAGGCCTACGCCAACTGCGACGCCTACAGTTACAGCTACACCTACGAGTACGCCCAGCGCTACGCCAACTGCAACAGCTACTGCTACGAGCACGGTCAGTGCTACGTCAACAGCTACCCCTACAGCTACGGCCAGGCCAACGCCGACTGCCCGGCCTCACGGAACACCGAGACTACGCCCGACTCCGCCGCCGCGCCCGAGTCCGTAATCACGGGATCAGTCGTGAATTTTCGAACTGGCCGAGGTCACCCCCGTGGCTACAACTTGTCGAGATCTTCAATCACCTTCTGAATGCCGCTGACCACCAGCGTGAAGCGATCGTAATCGAGTTTGTCTGGCATGTCGCTCGCTGAATGGTAGTGCGGATAACGGAACGGTGCCGTGTCGGTGACCATGATCCCAGGGTAACCGTGTCGCCAAAACGACCATTGATCCGACCAACTGACACCGGGAATGAATGAGGGAAGCGCAGCGCCTTCGGATGGAATCTTTGCATGTTTGCGGAAGAGTGCGACGACCCGACGGAGCAATGCCCGTGAGGGAACATTGCTGACGAATCCGATGAAGTTGCCAACTTTCGGATAAAAGATGCCAAGGCCCGGCGATGGATATGTCTGCGAATGCGGTGCATCGGAAAAATAGCCAATCGTTTCGAGGCTGATCATCGCGGAGATTTTGTCCCCGCGCGCTTTGCAGCGACTCGCATAGACGAAACTACCCATGTCTCCGCCGAGGAAATAAGGCGGCTCCTCATTCACAAACGCGACGAAGCGCACCGTGTGTTGTGTAGTTTTTCCTGCAAAGCGGCGCGCTAGTGCGAGCATTGCAGCGACACCGCTGCCGTTATCATTCGCGCCTGGCGAGCCAAACACCGAATCGTAATGCGCGCCGATGAGGATGATCGACGGCGGCGGCCTGGAGTCCGCCACTCCCTGGGCGCCGGGAATTTCTGCCTCGATATTGTGGCAGGCTTGCCCGCGTATCTCGTAACTGTCGCGCCGGGGGTGAAGGCCGGCGCGCGAAAAAGAATCTTCGATGAAATCTGCAGCGGCGTTTAGCTGGGTGTAATGCCACATGTTTCGCTCGCCGATTTCGCCAGCGAGCTTTTGCACGTCGGCGCGCAACTCTTCGCGTGACGTCACTTCATCTGGTGATAGCGGAGCCGCGTTCGAAATATTTTTGCCGGGCATTCTCATTCCAAACCACCAGAGTAACACGAAAAACGCGGCGACCGCGACGGTAATGCGCAGCGCGCTGAACAGAATTCGTTTGGACACGCAGCTAGCAGATTACAAAGGAACTTGATAACCAGAAGCGCATTCGCGCGGCTTCCGGGGAGCGCACGCGTCTCGCGTGCTGGTTGCGGTGTCCCACCGCAACAATCTTTTCTTGTGTAACGCCATGGCGCCCGGGTGGTCGTAGAGGAAGTTCGCGATCGCGAGGACGCGCTCGCCAGCACGCGAGACGCGCGCGCTCCCCAGACAGGAATCGCGCCGCACGTCACGCGATCTTTTTCCGGAACTGGAGCGCGCAGAGAATGAACAGCAAGTTGGACATCACAATGAGCACGGCGAGATTTGGCCAGTATTCGAAAAAATTTGCGCCACGCAGGATGATTGCCCGCATCAGCGCGATGAAATAAGTCGTGGGGAAGAGCGCACCGAGCGCGTAAAAGATCCAGGGCATGGTTTCTCTTGGAAAAATGAATCCGGAAAAGAAAACGCTCGGCAACAAAAACACCATCGACATTTGGAGCGCCTGCATTTGGTTTTCGGCCTTGGTCCCGACGAGCAAACCCAGGCTAAGTAACGCAAACACATACACAAGTGTCGAAAACATCATCGCGAACACATTGCCGACGATTGGGACAGAAAAAACAAACCGCATGATTGTGAACAAAACCAACGCCATGGCCATACCGATGCACAAATATGGAACCAGCTTGCCGAGCATGAGGCCTGCGCGGCTCAATGGACTTACCAGTAGTTGCTCGAGCGTGCCACGTTCCCGTTCGCGCACCAGGGCCATGGCGGCAGCAACTGTCGTCCCGATTTGCAAGACGACTCCAATAACGCCAGGCACAAAGAAATTCGGCGCGCGCATTGCCGGGTTGTAAAGCATTTGGGGACGAACATCGATCGGCATCCCCTGCCGGCCGGTCTCTCGTAAGAGCGATTCCAGTGATTGCGTCAGCGCCACGCCCAGTCCGGTCTGAAGAGCCTGCAAGGCGGTTGTGGAATTGGATCCGTCGACAAGCAATTGCACCTGCGCGGAGTGCCCTGCCATCAGTTCGCGAGTGAAATTCGGCGGGATCTCCAGCGCGGCGTAAGCGCGACCTTTGCGCATTTCGCTCTTCAGTTGCTCCAAATTTTGCACTTCACCCACCACGCGAAAACTCTCCGTGTTCACAAAACGGTCGATCAACTGACGGCTCTCGACGGTGCGATCTTCGTTCAGAACGAGCATCGCCATGTGTTTTACGTCGTTATCGAGTGCGTAGCCCGGGAAGAAAAAGAAAAAGAGAGTCAACGGATCGCGCCAGACGACGATGAACTCCTTAAAGAGAATTGCGCCGAGCCCGCGAAAAAGTTTGTGCTTCATATTCTTTACAAGGAGCCGCGGTCTCCAGGTGTCCGGGGAGCACAGGCTGCCAGCCTGTCCTTTTCGGCAGCCTGCCGAAAAGCCCATCGAACGTTCATTGCGCGGGATTTCTGTACTGCGTTGGAAGTCGTCGGCAAGCTGCCGACGACAACAGGCTGGTAGCCTGTGCTCCCCGGAAAATTGCACGCTCGCTCATTCATGATTAATTCGCGCGGCGCAGTGACCAATCTCATGCGGCTTTTTGTTGTTCGCCAGCGTGCTTCGCTGAAAGCTCAACAAACACGTCTTCGAGCGAAGGACCTATTTCGTGAATCTCGACATGACTGATGCCGACTTTGCGCAGTTGTTCCTCGATCTGCGCGCGCTTCACGGTTTCATCAACCAGCAAATGCATCGATTGACCGAACACCGTGGCACTGCGCACTCCGGACATCTCATGCACGGCATGCAGGGCCGTCGCGTTCCCGGCGGATTTACCTCCGGCAATTTTTTTAACTCGTCCGGTTCACCGCATACGATCAACTTGGACATATAAATGTAGCCCACATGATCGCAGCGCTCCGCTTCATCCATATAATGGGTCGTGACGAACAGGGTCATGCCTTTACCAGCGAATTCGAAGAGCAAATCCCAGAGTTCACGCCGCGCGACCGGATCGATGCCGGCCGTCGGCTCATCGAGAAAAAGCACGGTCGGTTTGTGCATGAGCGAGCAAGCCATCGCCAGACGTTGACGCCAGCCGCCGGAAAGTTGCGCAGCACGCCTGTCGATGTACGGCTGCAGATGCGTTGTGGCGATCATTTCGTCCCGCCGCTGGTTCAATTCGCGACCGCTGAGGCCATAAAGTTTTCCTGCAAAGATGAGGTTCTCATTCACCGTCAACTCGTCGTACAGCGAAAATTTCTGCGACATATAGCCGATCATCTCCTTGATTGGCTCCAGATCGCGCACAATGTCGTGACCGCCGATTCGCGCCGTGCCCTCGGTGGGTTCCAGAATTCCGCACAACATCCGGATCACGGTTGTTTTCCCGGAACCGTTCGGGCCGAGAAACCCGAAGATCGATCCTTTTCCCACGGTAAACGACACGTGATCAACTGCGGTGAATGTACCGAAACGCTTCGTCAGCCCTTCAACTTCGATCATTGCTTCAGCCATAAGTCAGCACAAACTCAGGACTGGTATCTTCGCCCACTAAACACACGAACTACACGAAACGAATTCAAAACAAGCCTTTCGTGTTTTTAGTGTGTTTCGTGGGCAGTCCTGCTTCATTTCACGTTCGGAAAGTAGACATCTGCAGCCATTCCGGCGCGCAAGCGATCGTCGTCAGCTGGCAAACGAATCTTCACCCCAAACACCTGCTTGATCCGGTCCGCGACAGTTTGCACGTTGCGCGGTGTAAATTCGGCTTGCCGATTTATCTGCTCGACGACGCCATCGAAATCCGTGCGCGGAAAGGAATCGACACCGACGCGGACGTGCTCGCCCAGTTTGATCAAACCCAGCCAGGATTCCGGCACGTAAACACGCACCCAGAGATGGCCGGTCAATAGCAGCGTGGCGGCCTCACGATTTGGAGGCAGCACATCGCCGACCTTGACACTGAGCACCTCCAGAATGGAATCGGCCGGTGCGATGACCTGCATTTCCGCTAATTGGGCGCCGATGTCGGCTAGTTGTGCACGGGCCTGCGCGACACGCGTTTTCGCCGCCTCGACATTCTTCTCCTGCGATTTTGCCGCGCTATCAGCGCGCTCGGCATCAGTGGGCGAAACTACCTTGCGCTTAAGCAACTCCTGCTGACGCCGTGCATCGTCGCGAAGGAATTGCAACTGCGCTTCCTGCGCATCCGCGTCATGGATTGCCGTATTGATTTGCGCGGCGGCAAGATCGCGACGCGCTCGTAGTTCCGATGCATCCAGTTGAACGATCACTTGGCCTTCGTGCAAACGATCACCTTCCCACGCAAGAATTTTCTCGACACGTCCACCCGCGCGCGGACCCACATGCGCTTCATCCACTTCGATCGTTCCCGAAACCGCGTTCTTTCGACTATTGCACGCGCAAAGAAAGATCGACACTGCGAGCGCGGCGAAAGTCCAAAGCGTCTGATTTCGGACGAACGATTTTCGCATCAGTCGCATTGGAGCAGCCAGAGATTCGATCAGCCGATGGTGCGGCCCCGCCGGGTCAGCGCGCCTTCGAGGATAATTTTGAGAATTCCGGCGAACCCCTCTTTCGGCGTCATTCCTAACTCCTCCATCTTCAATGGATTCATGATTGCCTGAACGATGGCGAGCAGAATCTCGATCGTGAGCTTGGCCGGAACGTCTTTACGCACCATTCCCGCGCGTTGACCTTCAATGAAAAGTTTTCCGAAGAAACGCTCGATCAAAGCAGCTCGTCGACGCTCGATAACTTTGAACACGTGCGGCGCTTTCTGTCGCATGTCGCGAACGAACGGCGGCTTAATCTCATCCAATTCGCGTTGCATGTTGGCTAGCAGTTCGTGCAGCGCCGTCGAGAAATCGTGCGGATGCGCGCGTGCGATTTCGTTCAGTTTCGCTTCGACGCCAGCAAACTTGTCGGCGAGGACCGCCTCGAGTAATTCGATTTTCCCTGGGAAATGCGCATACAGTGTTTTCTTGCTGATGCCCAACTCCTCCGCGAGCTCATCCATCGTCACGCTGCGGAATCCGTGGCAGAAGAAGTGCCTACGAGCCGCTTCCACAATTCGTTGCTGACCGAACTCGTTCTTTCGATTGCGCGGCGGCGCTTTCTTTGGGCGTTTCA
>WNGD01015541.1_pt1 | contig 11077 bp, 7 predicted proteins | sample 5400671 | NCBI WGS metagenome assembly WNGD01 (sample SAMN13153369, study PRJNA577476) | soil metagenome | isolation source: 40 cm soil or saprolite under grassland replicate 2 | place: USA:California | collected 2016-06-15
AACTGATCGAATAATTCCGCGTTCTCGCCGCGGCGCGTCCGTTCGAGAGCATCAAAGAGCGGCCTGTTGTAAAACACGTTGGGGATATTGAGATCATAGTAGCCGAATAGCTTGATGCCCTTTGTACCAATGTAGCGGACATCCACGGTCAGGTTGCGTGAAAGCTCTCGCGTTACGGACAGGGTAAAGTTCTGAACGTACGGAGTCACGTAATTCGGATCAAAAGCCGTGATATTCACATTCTGCTTCTGAACTGGAAAGGGCTGCATCGGTAGCGCACTTGGAGTCAGCGGGATCTGGCTCGCTAGATTCCGCGTATCGAAATAACTGCCATCCAACGGTCCAGCGGTTTGGGCCTGATTCACAAAACCTGGGGCTGCAAATATGGCGTTGCTGAGTTGCCCGGCGTGCCCGCCTCCCACAAAACTGATCTGATATCCGCCGCGGACGTTGGTCTTGTCCTTTCCAAACCAGGGAAGCGACCAGGCGAAACCGATAGCAGGACCAACGTTGTTCCAGTCGTTCGGATAGAGCGATTGGCCGGGTTGCGAAGTCTTGGGACCGACGAACTCCATTTGCGTGAGAAGGCTGAGGTCCACACCATTGTCCGGCCGCAACCAGCGGTCGAGACTTCGGCCCGAAACTCCGAGTAACGCGAGGCCCCCGCCGCCGATGGGTCTTATGGTCAGCCCCTGACCTTCATATGGCACTCCGTAGTACTCGTAACGTACGCCGAGGTTGAGCGTCAATGATGGACGCAGCTTCCAATCGTCTTTGAAGAATACAGAGAATTCATTCTGATGAGGCTCGTTGATTCTCCTTTTTCTGTCGAGGTAACTCATCCATTTGTTTTGGTGATCGGGTGACTGGATGAAGTAGAACTGCGACGCGCTCGCCACTGAGCCGGACAGGAAATACAGCAGGCTATTCGCCATGGTCTGATTATTGGATACCAGACCGGGAAAATTCGTAGCATTCGCGAACGCCTGGTTGGGAAGAGAGGCCTGCGCGCCGCCGAGGGCTCTCGGAATCGTCGGCGATCCTGTCTCCGATCCGCGGGTGTATGTGAAGCGGATGTCGCCGCCGCCCCTGAAGGCATGTTTGCCCTTTGCCCAACTGATCGTGTCGCCATAGTTGAACAGCGGTGTTTTGTTGCCTTGTTGCGCGCAATTGCTCAGGCAACTGAAATTATTCGCGCTCATGGCAGTCTGGCCGGTGTTGCCTTGAACGTCGGCTGGGCGATAAACAAACGGGAATCCACCGTTGCCTTGCAAAAGGAACGACTCTGGAACTTTGCGTCTTTCAGGATCCGTGACTTCCCAGGGCGCCCAGATCACGTGCCTCGTTTCCCGGAATCCGAAGCGAGCTTCGTTGACCAGTGACGCCGTCAGTGTGGATGTAAAGTTGAGCGTGAACACCTTCGGACGGCGCACAACTTGGGACGTGTAGTGACCGGGCCAGGCGTTGTTGACGCTCTGAAGATAGTCGCCCTCGATCCACTCATAACTGAAATTGCCGGCCATCTTGTGGCTGGCATTGAAATTGTGATCGATTTTGGCGTTGATCTGCTTGCGACCCGTGTCGGTACTGGTGCCGGTAGCTAGTCCAAAATTGGCTGCGTTAGGTCCACGTCGTACCCATTGATGGACCGCTGTATTAAGACCATCGCCGTCATTAAAAATGTTCGGATGCGGCATCAAAGCGAGGTATTTCTGGCTGATTCCAGCCGGGTCTAGTCCGCTGCGGAACGCGTTCCAGGGTGCACCTTGTACAACGGCGTCCGAACAATCCGGTCTGGCCGGCGTGTTCGCCAGCGGGCCGAACACGCTGAAGAAGCGAAGCTGGCCCGAGTAGGGTGTCCCGTCCGGATTTGTCGCCGGCCGCATCGGGTTGCCAAAGGAATCCACCGACGCCCTTGTCGCAACACCGGTGGTCGTCGTTGGCGTGAGGATATTGCCGTTCCCCCAACCTTCCCAGTAACGGAAAATGCCGTTGCGTGCACAGTCCGTCAACACAACCGGCCTCACAGTCTGGCGCTGACGCTCGATCTGGTGGTCCCAAAGCGTAAAGAAAAACGTCTTGTTCTTGATGATCGGGCCACCCAGACTGCCTGTGATCTGGTTACGATTAATCCAGGTGGGGTCAGCGGGAGTCCAAACTCCGTTAACGATCTGCTTATTGTTGCTCCACGTGTTGGCGTCGAGCTTGGAGTTTCGGATACTCCACACCCCGCTTCCGTGAAACTGATTGGTTCCCGAACGCGTCAAGATTTGAACCTGCCCGTTGCCGCGTCCGAGCTCGGCATCTACTGGTGTGAGGATGACGCGGAATTCACCAACCATGTCCGGATGGACTAGCGTCGTCGCACCCACACCATTTGCATAACGGCCGTCCTGGACGCTGAGGCCGTCTCGCACCGTATTCACCATACCCGTGCTGATGCCGGCAAACGTCGTGGACTCGCCAAGAGTTGACCCCCTTACGCCGGCCATCGTCTGCATCAAGTCGAGCACATTGTTGGTGACCAGAGGAAGGTCACGCACCTTCTGCTCGTTCAACACCTGGCCGATTGTCGGAGACGACTCGGCGATCAGGGCCGTGGCCTCCGCAGTGACTTCAACCGCCTGCGATACTTGCCCCACCTCCAAGGTGAAGTTGTACCGGGCTGAGGCGTTTGCACCCAGTGGCACATTGTTAATGACGTGCGGCCGAAAACCTGGCAACTCCGCTCTTAGCGTGTACGTTCCCGGCAGAAGGCTCGGAATACTGTAGGTCCCCGATTCATTCGACAGTACCGAAGTCGCTATTCCGGTCTGCGTATTTGTGGCGGTAACGGCCACTCCAGGAATAAAAGCCCGGGTCGAGTCCTGAACAAATCCGCCCACGGACGCGTTGCCGCTTTGGGCGAACGTCTTGTCCTCGGAAATGAGACACAGAAGCATAGCGGTGGCGGCGAGTATTTTTTTCATGACTTAATCCCTTTCGTAGCGGGAGGCAGAAGGAACGATCTTTTCCCAAAACCCAAAATTGTGGATTCTTTATACCGTCTGCCTTGGACAATAGCCACCACAAAAACTGGTAGTGTCCTAATTTGGAAATTAGGACACTACCAACTGGTTGGGGGCCCTGAAGAGGAATGTGTTCTGACTGGCAGCAGGTCTGCGTGTGTACCGCAACTCCGGGCGGATCAGAAAGCGAGAATTCCGCCATTCCAGTCCGCCGTTGACCACCAGAGCGGGTTCCAGGTTCTCGACAGAACCGCGAAATGGGCCAGTGCTAAAGCTTTCGACGCCCGTTTGCAAGTCGACGATTCGCGTCTCGGTTGTGCCGTCGACGGTCGCGCCAAGAATGATTCCGCCACCCCCGAACGGCCGGATCGGGCGGCGAAAGAACCTGTAATTCACCAGTAGCGGAAATTCCCAGGAGGAACCTCGGGTTGTACTCAACGACTGGAGCGTAGGCCCAGTCCTCGAACTTCCGAAGAATCGATGCCACATTCATTGGCGGAAGACCGGCAGACTCGTCATCAAGGTGCCTTCGATAAGAAGGTTCATCATCGCAAAAGGCGTCGCAGAGGTAACCACGATCTTTCCTGCGAATTTGGAAGGGGCGGTGGGAAACATCTCGCCCGTGAATTTTGCAGTGTGGCCGCGCGGCGGCAAAGAAATCGGGCCCTGTGCGAGTTGGACGCCATTGATATCGAACAAAGTCGCCGTGAGCGTCGCCGCCGCGTCGGATGGATTAGCGACGGCGACGCCAACGTCAGTTAGAGATGGATTCGGTTCCCCTTCTGGAAAGTCGCGAAAGGCAAAAATTGTAAATTGTTGCGACGACGTCACCGGCGGGACGCCGACTGCCGAAACCGTATGCCCCGAGCCTAAATACCCCGGCAACAAATTTAATGCGAACGTACTCGACGCCCAGACTGGGACGGAACTCGTCACTTTTGCCCAGCCCGTTTTGAGTGGATCGTAACTGAGACCGCCCGAGAGGGAATTATCCGCATAAACGGCGACAGTCGTGTTGGGAGGTATAGTGAGGTCAACAGAAGTTTTTCTTCCCAGGCTGTCGTCTTTCAAGGTCTTGAATTCCAGGCTCAACGGATCTCCTCCGTCGTCGCAAAATTCGATTTTCACCTGAGCTGCCGCAGTCCCCGGATTAATGAGAGTGTAGACGGTCTGGTACACATAGTCGCCGGTCTGGCCCACTGCCAACTGTGGGAAGTAATACAACGTGGCAGGAGAAACCTGCGAAAAGGCCGCGTTCGCACCAAGAATCAGGAACACGAGCACCATCGACACTACTGCTTTGCGTTTCACCATCTGTTTTTCCTCGGAATGGGAGTCATATTTAGACAAGAGACTCCGATTCAGCTGTGCCTTCGGAAACTCTCGCGCGATTCGGGGAGAACGGTCCGACTCTAGCATTGAGGCGGATTGCTTCAACGAAAAAAGCCTCTCCCGCTTGTGTGGGAGAGGCTTGAGGGAAGCCGATCTAGATGCAGATACGGCTGACGGACTCGCTCCAGTCGGGGCCAACGTCTTCAGGAAACTTTCGGCAATCCGCACCTCTCATGAATTGTCCGCCGATTGCGCCATCGACTCGAAGCCGACTAAAAGGGAAGGCCGTTCTCTCGTGTTGGGATCCAGAGCTTACGACTAAAATGATTCGTCGCCGATCTGCGATTCATGAAGAGGCGATCCTCGCACTCCTGCTCAGAGATCTCCACAGTGGTGACAACGCTGCCGTGAAACGGTAGGTGCTCCGCCGCTGGCAACGTTTACATAAAACCCTGGGACAGAAGGGGACCACCCTCACCTCAAGGCTTTCGCTTACCCACTTCTCATTTACATCGCCGGAGGAAACATCGGTCCAATTTTGAAACGTGGATACTCCTGCGCGTGACTGACCGCAGGCCAGAACAACACAGCGAAGAGCAAAACAGCCAATCGGTATTTCATTCGCGCAGGATACATCACAAGTACGCACCAGGAACTGCTACATCTTTTGTCTCGCTGTGTCTCGCCGTGCTATACCTAAAACCAGATGAAAAGAGTTGGTCTATTGCTCTTACTCTTCGCGAACCTGGCATTTGGGCAGGGAACATCTCTTCCCATTTTTGTCGACTTTCCTCAGATTGCCGTTGGTGGTGACGCCGGTGGACCGAATTACGTAACCCTGCTTCAGGTTGTCAATAACAACTCGGCTACCACAACCGGACACCTCGCGCTCTATTTGGACGATGGGTCACAGCTCGCGGCGCTTTTCGACGGACAGGGTCCGCAAACATCAATGGATATCCCGCTGGCCTCCGGAGAAAGCCGACAAATCCAGCTGACCATGAATGGCGCGATTACCACTGGATGGATGGAAATCACCTATTCGCCTTCCGACGCATTGACCACAGTCATTCTCCAGTTCAGGTACGGAAATACGCTACTTTCGGAAATCGGGGTACCGCCGGCAGACCCGATCTCGGCTGCCGATCTTGCCGTGGAAACCGACACGGGCCTTAACACCGGGCTCGCATTCGCGAATCCCGACACCGTTGCCGGCGCGGTTTTTGTGACGTTATGGGATCCGGGTACGGGAACACAGGTCAGCGGCGTTACCGTACAGTTGCGTCCAAAGGGTCATGTTGCGAAATTTCTGACCGAGCTCTTTCCCAATGTCGCTAACATCGCCCAGATGCGAGCGAAGGTCTCGCTCGATTCTTGTTCAGATACGTCTTGCAGCTTTGCCGGCGGCAGCTTCGTGGCAGCAGCTGTGCGCCTGAATGGCGACCAATTCACCACGATTCCCGTTGCCGAGGCCGCGACAGACGGAGAACAGGTTCGGATTTTGCCCCAGGTGGCGTTCGGCGGGCCGGCCGGCGGTCTGAACATGAAGACCGTCCTGTATTTCACGACAAATGTCTCCACTGGAGTCTTCGGTACGGCCGAAATTTTCGACAATGACGGAAAACCACTGGCTGCGTCGCCCGACGGCGCGGCTCTTTCATCGTCAATCACGTTCACAGTGAACGGTAATCGCGTAAACCGGATCGTGCTGGGGGGCGACCAGACCTTGCGCAGCGGATGGATCCGTCTGACGTTGTCGGGAAGGGTCCACTTCATTTGTAACGCGGTGTTCCAAACCTTTAATGGCACGAATCTCGTTTCTGAGGCGAGCGTTCTTGAATCCGCTCCGATCTCACGAGGCTTGATTTACGTGAAGACGCAATCCGGCCTGACGAATGTAGGTGTTGCTTTTGCAAATTCCCAGACAACGCCAAACATCATTACGCTGAAACTCTTCGACCGGCAGGGATTCATGTCGGCGAGGCAGGACATCACGCTGCCACCTAACGGACACCTTGCGCGGTTTGTAACCGAAATCTTTCCGCAGTTGGCTTCCCTCACGGATTTTGACGGCGCAGTGTCCATGTCCAGTTCGACGGATTTTTCAGCGCTCGCACTGCGTTTGAGTTCGACCCGGATTGCAACGCTGCCTGTTGCATCGAACGGAATGTACCGGCCCTCGATCACCATGCTCCGCATCACGACCGCACAGAGATCGCCAACTCAAGTGAATTTCGAGATCGATGTCACGGATTTCGATTCCGATGCGGCTAAGGATTCCGCAACGGCGGTCCTGGGTTTGGCAGGCGTTGACTTCGGAGATGGAAGTGGAATTGACGTTGACTTCGGAGATGGAAGTGGAATTGACGCCGGAACTATCAGTCTCGACGGAACGGCATTGCTCAATCGCAATTCCGGCACGCTCCGAGGCAGCTTTCAGCCACCCGGCATCGCGAGCGTTCCGAGCGGCACCCGCGCCGCCTTTTACATCGTGATCGCCGATTCAGCAGGCAATGCGAGCAACATCGTCGCCATACTGATTCAGTTCTGACCTCCAGTCTACGTCTGCGTGTAATTGGCCGCGGATTACGCAAATTACGCGGATGGGCGCGCTACATCTTCATCCCGCCGGGAATAAACGGTGATGGCGCCCATCCGCGTAATTCGCGTAATCCGCGGCTTAAAATCTTCCTTTCTAGGCGTGAATCCAAAAGGCACTGTCGGCGAACTGCTCGCCCTTTCCACCAATTCACCGTGCGGTCGCTTCAGCGCCGCGCAGCCGGGCTCCGTGACCAAGCGCACAGGCCCTAACTGGCCTAAACCCCGAATAATCCCGAGCTGTGGAAGTGGGAGTTGCGTCAAGCACGGCAATGCCTTCATTTTCGACAGAAACAACCTAACACGTTTTGCCTAACACGTTTTGCCTAATCCGTTTTGCCTAATCCGTTTTGCACGTTGACAAAATACCAGTTAAGGGCAAAACTGCCCTGCTTAAATTCAGAAGAAATATTAAGAAGCAGACCTCGCGTGAGCGAGGGAACGGAAAGCGACGGGTCTTTTGTAAGCTCCAAGCAATTGCAGGAAGCAAAGACAGCCGGGGTGCCGTAGGTGGCCGCATGAGCACCATCAGGGGTAATTCGGCTTTTGAGGCGGAGCGCTTCATTGAATCCGCGAGGAGTCCTGCCTGCTGCCTGGATTCCGCTGCTAAGGAAATCCGCGGCAGCCCAACCTATCAACCAAAACTAAGGGTGTTCTGGCAGCAGCACCCTCAGAAGAAAAGGAACAGGCTATGAGACGTACAAGTGAGATGGCGATCGCGATTTTGTTCGGACTGATCTCGTCGCCGCCGTTCGCCGGACAACGAGCAGGAGCACCCTCTTCGCAACCTCGCCAGACGGAAATAGCCACTCCCCCAGCTGTTGCGCTTCCAACGGCGCGCGCTCAGGAAGCGGTCCGTGCGCTCAAACATAAGAAACTCTACGATTCGCTGGCGGCTGCGTATCAGGCAGCCCGCTACCGTGTGGAATGCAACGAGCATCCTGCTGTGCCCGGACAATCGGCCTGGCACGCAGACAATCCAGCCCAGGAGATGAGCGTAGATTTTGCCGCCGATGCCGTCCATATCACAGCCAGTGAGTCTGACGGCGCGGCTGCCACTGTTGTTCTGCGATTGACCGGCTATGGGTATAGCAGCAACCAGCAGCCGCCCGCGCGCGCCGTTCCAAGGGCTGATGAGAATCGCATCACTTACGATCGCGGGGTCCTTCGCGAATGGTATATCAACGATCGCGGCGGGCTGGAGCAAGGCTTCACGCTGACGCAGCCGCTGGCCGTTCCAACGGGAGGGCCTCTGGTGTTGACCATAGCCATCGACACCGGACTCCAAACGCGTTTGGCCGCCGATAGCGGCCGAATCCAGTTCGTCGATTCGATGGATCGAGTCCAGTTTCAGTATGCGGACTTGAAAGCCTGGGATGCGGCAGGCCGGAAGTTGCCGGCGAAGATGCTGGCGAGCAACGGCGGGATCGCATTGCTGATCAACGACAGCGGCGCCACCTACCCGGTGACGATCGACCCTCTCATCTTCACCGAGCCGAAGCTGACCGCCAGCGACGCGGCGACCTTCGACGAGTTCGGCAACTCCGTGGGGATCAGTGGGGACACGGCGGTGATCGGCGCGCCTGGCAAATCAGGCGTGACGGGCGCGGCCTATGTGTTTGTGCGGAGCGGTAGCGTCTGGAGCCAGCAGCAGAAGCTGACCGCCAGCACCGCGGCGGCCGGCGACGTTTTCGGCTTCGCCGTGGGGATCAGTGGGGACACGGCGGTGATCGGCGCGCCTAACATATCAGGCGGAACGCCCGCGGCCTATGTGTTTGTGCGGAGCGGTAGCGTCTGGAGCCAGCAGCAGAAGCTGACTGCCGGCGACCCTCGCACGTCGGCCTTCGACGAGTTCGGCCGCTCCGTGGGGATCAGTGGGGACACGGCGGTGATCGGCGCGCCTGCCAGCTCAAGCTTTACGGGCGTTGCGCGCGCGGCCTATGTGTTTGTGCGGAGCGGTAGCGTCTGGAGCCAGCAGCAGAAGCTGACCGCCAGCGACCCGTTTGTCGACGACGCTTTCGGCAAATCCGTGGGGATCAGTGGGGACACGGCGGTGATCGGCGCGCCCGGCAAATTCCCACCCGTGACGGGCACGGCCTATGTGTTTGTGCGGAGCGGTAGCGTCTGGGGCCAGCAGCAGAAGCTGACCGCCAGCGACCCGGCGGTCAACGACGCTTTCGGCGACTCCGTGGGGATCAGTGGGGACACGGCGGTGATCGGCGCGTTTAACTCGGCCTATGTGTTTGTGCGGAGCGGTAGCGTCTGGAGCCAGCAGCAGAAGCTGACCGCCAGCGACCCGGCGGTCAACGACGCTTTCGGCAACTCCGTTGGGATCAGTGGAGACAGGGCGGTGATCGGCGCGTTTAACAAATCAAGCGCTACGGGCGCGGCCTATGTGTTTGTGCGGAGCGGTAGCGTCTGGAGCCAGCAGCACAAGCTGACCGCCAGCGACGCGTCGGCCGGCGACAGGTTCGGCCGCTCCGTGGGGATGAGTGGGGACACGGCGGTGATCGGCGCGCCTTTCAAATCAGGCTTTGCGGGCGCGGCCTATGTGTTCGACGGTGTGCTCATCGTAAGCATTGACATTAAACCCGGCGAAGACCCGCCCAGCATCAATCGACGAAGTCATGGCAAAACACCGGTTGCTTTGTTGAGTTCTTCGACTTTTGACGCCACTTCGGCAGACCGAAGCACGGTTGTATTCGCTGGTGCCTCGCCTTTAAACATTGGACTGGACTCCGTGGATGTGAACCGTGACGGGCTCCTTGACGTGGTATTCCACTTTAGCACTCAGAGCCTGAACCTGCCGGATGGCACAACTCAAGCTTGCATGACAGGCCGTACTATTGACGGACAAGATTTCAAGGGTTGTGATTCTCTTAGGCTAGTAAGATAAGCGAGGCGACCAGAACCGTCCGATTCGTTTCCTCACGGGCGGAAGGCGACAGGTTTTTTTCGCTTCCCTGAAAGACAGCAAAGATGGTGAGAAGCGTCCGGTGACTAGGCGTATTGCCAAACATACGTTCCACCTCTATGGAATCGGTAGGGCGGCTGCCAGAGTGGAGGCTCTAGCGCTCGGCTGTACAACCTACCCGCCCATCGATAGGAGAGACTATTCCCCTCTCGGACGAGGGCTGAAACCATTGAGTGGCGTGGATTTTGAGGGGACTGGCAGTCATGAGGTCAGGGGGTTCGAACCCCCTCAGGTCCATTCCATTGGACATTGAAAATTGATGAGTTTTCAATGTCCATTGTCCTTTCGCTTATTCCGCCGGGCAGAGCATAGCCCCTTGAGGGGCTATCCGCCGTCAGCCTCACGTGAGGTAATGCTATTTTAGCAAAATGGTATGTTCGGATAAGGATTGAAAGAGGATGTGAAAAAGGATGAAGATTGCCGCCTTCCTGGTGTTCAACGCAATTCTGCTCTTCCCATGTCCGGCGTTTCCCCAGGCACAGAGCCTTGGCCCGAAAGACACGTTCGCCGCTGCGAGGCTCTCCGCGACTGAGGTCCGACAGATCATCGCGGGCGTGGAACAATCGGCTTATGACACCCCGGACTCCTGGAGCGAGGAGCTGCGGGCCAAGAGGGTTAATCTTGGCAGCAGCCCGGGGCTAGTACTTCAGGGTACAAAGCTGCTCTGTGGCGGAACGGGAAATTGCCAGGTGTTTGTTTTCCGCAATGCGAATAACAGGTGGGTATCGTTGTTCGGAGATGAGCAAGCGCCTCTCGCCGAGGCTTTCCAACTCGGGCCTGGCGTTACACGGGGGATTAAAGACTTTACTGTCACAGCCAATTCCAGCGCTGAGGCTGGCCAGCGCGTTACCTACAAGTTTGATGGGAAGTTCTATCGAGCAAAGTGAGATTGCGGCCAGAGGATGGCGGGCGATTGAAAGAACAAGTCTCTTAGACAAAATCTCACCTCTCAAATGCTGGAAGCCGCTTCTTCCTTTTTGGAAGACAGTCTTTGTGAAAGAGCAGCGGCACACGTCATCAAAAACATCGAGGAAGTCATAAGATGGATCTCAATTCTCCGTCGGCTTTTGCACCGAGTCGATCAGCAGAACATCTACCGGGCCCCTGGTCGATTCCAATTTCAATCCGAGTTGCTCCTGGATCGCCGTGAACAAGGACGGGGCAG
>WNGD01006584.1_pt1 | contig 11076 bp, 8 predicted proteins | sample 5400671 | NCBI WGS metagenome assembly WNGD01 (sample SAMN13153369, study PRJNA577476) | soil metagenome | isolation source: 40 cm soil or saprolite under grassland replicate 2 | place: USA:California | collected 2016-06-15
TCGCATCGTCGATCTGTTCATCCGTTGACTGGTTGAGTGCCAGCATGACTAGCAAGAAGTCCAGGAGTATAGAGCTAAAGTACAGCAAGGTAATCATGGCAATAATCAGCGTGACCAGCTTCATACCATAGAACAGCAGGCCGAGCCCGCACCCAAGCATAATTAAGCTCAGGATCACGGCTTGCCCGCGCGTCAGAGTTTTGGACGCAGAGAGTGCATGCCGGAAAGGGGCGAAAGGACGAAATTCCTGGCCTTTAACGGTGACAGTTTTTAAGGCATCCTCGGCATACTTTTTGCTTTCCTCTTGGTGGCTGCCGTTGTTATTGCGCTTAGCCTCGGTAGTCAGCCACTCAGCGTAGCGCATAAACTCGAATTGTCCGTCTAGAGGCCAAATGTTATCATGTTCATTTCTGGTTGGAACGACGACACTCAGATCATGAGTGGTAGAGAGAATGGTCTGTGAGATAGTCTGGTTTCCCTGAGCATCTATAAGCGGGGAGGTATCATGGATGTCGTCCCTTTCAGGAACAAGGCTATCGGATGCAGGTTCCTCATGAACCGCTGCCTCGCTTTCCTCGGAGCAGAGAGCATCGAGAATCCGTGGCAACGTTCCATCTAGCTGCCACTGCCGAAAGTAGGAATACACCGTTCCTCTAGGAGGCAAATCAGGAGGAAACGACCGCCAATCATGACTATCACACACAACATACAGTATCCCGTTCACGACCTCGCGCGGCTCGACCTTGTGCTGGTGTCCGTTGGATGTGGTTGGGGGCAACAAAGGGGCAATTCGCTGCCATTGGGCGTCGGTCAAATCGGTAGGATAGCTTTTTCGGCCGTGCTCTGGGACGACCAGTATTGCCTGTTGAACAGGTAGCGTAGGGCGAATGATTTGCCGTTTTTCGGTGATGTCTTCAGCAGATGTTCTTGTCTCCTGACTTGATTCCCGCTGGTCCTTTAAGCCCATCCGGTGTTCCTCTTTAACCACCTTTAGATCGCTTTAGAGAAAGCGATCTATTGTCCAGGTCCTGCTGTGCAGCCGCTCTTGTATCCTGGTAGACTTTGATGAGTTCCATAAGCCCTACCTCCTCATCCAACGTCAGATCAAAACTTATTCCTGTGGGGTGAGTGAGGATTAAGCCAGTCTCCTCGATACGTGCCCTGTACTTCCCGATGATCGCATCCATTTCATATCAAATCCTGTTAATCACCTGTGTCTTTGCCTGGCTGTGAGGTGGCTTCCCAAGCCGATTGTATGTACCATACATGTAGTAATCATCAGGATTTGATATCAGTTCCCTCCCTGCAGAGGTGACTATACGCTGTACGTGCGGCTACCCCGACCGTACCAACACCTTCGTCTTTACTCACGTAATCAACCCGGTTTCCAGATTCCCCTCACCATTGATCGCCTGTGCTGCGATCATCGCCTCCTTTACCCAGGGACTGCTCACAGTCACACTCCCGTTCTTTGCCTCAAAGGTAAAGGTCAGTGAACTATAAGCTAGCGTGATGTTGACCTCCCGACCTCGCATGCCAATACGCATCGGTGTTGCCTGCACTACCTGCTGGATACGCTTGGCCACCAGTTCCGCCCCATGTTGCTCAGCGCGAATGACAGCCGTCATAATGCCAGGCCCATTGATCGAAAGTTTGTCTTCTTTGCGAATCTTGCTACGCACCACGGGCAAGAGCTTACGGGCCGCCTCGGTTGCCTCGCGCTCTTGACGCTCAGGATTGCCATCATATCCTTCGGCGCCCTCAAGCATGAAGCGAAAGACGATCACACTCTGCGCGTTACAAAGACGTCGCACTTTCTGCTTGCCTGCCTCCAGGTCCTTCGTCGAGTCCACCATTTGCCAGATGTGATGTTCACGCTTCCGGCGGTAGTCATAGTAGCCTTGCAGACGGGCATACCCCTCCAGGATGACTGTACCAAGCGTCCACAGCACTTGTTTGGGAGTACTCATCATAAAGTCGCGACAGGCGAGAAGCTGGCGAGCAATCAGGCTCACCTTCATCGTCGAGGCTTCGTAGTTCTGCCGCTCCCTGGTTTGCAGGTGTCCCGCATAGATACGGCGGCGCTGCTTCAGAAAATCACGGATGGTGAGCGGACCTTTGTTATAGACAACACAAGCAGGCTCATATATCAACTGGTAGCCGAGCTGAGAAATCAGGGCCTGAATAGAGATTTCATCCACAGGACTATCGACCGGTATCCCTGAAATGACATTCCGGAACGCAATCACTTCACCGAGCTTTGGGTGGACACGAGCCAGGCGATCATGTAAGCGCCAGAGCAGATGAACAGCGTATCCCATAAAAGTAGCCGGGTCATTCACCGGTATTGGACGCCCTCCAACCATCCCAATCTTTGGGTCTTTGAAAGGGGCGCACAGGTATTCTAGAGCAGAGTCCTCGGGAAGAACATCAGCACCAAGTAACACAACAACTGGGCTGATCGCCTGTTTGAGAAACAGGTTGATGGCCGAGGCTTTGCCTTCACGTTTTTCTTGCATACACAATCGTACCCGAGGCTCCTGGAGCGCAATTTCAGCGACAATCGGCACAGTGCGGTCTGTGCACCCACTGGCAACGACGATGACTTCCTCGATGCGCATGGATGGACCTTGCTGTTGGAGGACAGCTTGGATGGCGCGGCCAATATTAGCTTCTTCATTATGCGCCATAATGCCTACGCTGCAGCCGATAGAGTCATCCCCTGGCGGTGCCTGCCAATCCCCCGGCATTGAACGAACCTCATTCAAGGTCTTCGTCGCCATAAGGCCTCCCCTTATCCTTTATCATGAAATATGTTTATCAAGTATTGTTCACTATTCTACGAAGTTTATTTATGCATCAGTTCCTTTTTGCTCTTAGCAATCCAGAGTCGAGCAAACTATTTTAACCTGCTTCGATGATAACATGAGCCTGTGTTAATCGGATTTTCACCTGGGTTGAGAAGCAGTGATGGACGGATGAGAAGGTGCATAGAAATAATCTGGAGTGCCCCCAGGATTAGTTTACAAAAAACACTGTTCTCTTGGGGGCTGGTATCGTTTTGTCTACCGTTAAGCATCCTTCGCAACATCATCTTCACAGTGAAAGAAACCACTTTACGATAGACCAGGTTTTATCCTTGAGTTGAAAGTAACTTCGGCTAAGGGTGGATTTGCAAAGCTAGAGACTCTTTAGGTAGTAAAAGTGAACGTCGTACGCGCAAGCCCTGCACACAGGTTTGATCTACCTACGAAATGGGCTGGCTAGAAAGGAGACAACTATGATCGAGTGTCCACAGTGCGGAACCACGAATGAAGACGACAGCAAAAATTGTAAGGGATGCCGTATCAACATGTATTGGGCTTTCCAGCATTATGAGGAACTGGCAGCCATACGCGAAACCAACAAGTTAGCACCTCGTCCTCAGACAGCTCCCTTCTTGATCGAAAGCAGCAAGAGAATCGATGAAGGACCCACCGTTAATTGGCTGCGCAACACGATCAAAAAGTTTGGCTTTAAAGGCGCTGGTAAAAAGGTCTCCACAATGGCGGAGTGAATATACCACACGTTTAGACTCACGGTTCGCTCATTTTCAGGGAGTTCTGAAGAATCCCCACAGAGTTTCGTATAGAGTGACACTTAAAACCCCGTCAGTCAGCCTTGTTAAGAAATACCGCATAAAAGAAACTACGCTGGCATTGGCAGAAGCCACAAGGGGAAATTGCTTATGCCACTCGTTTCTATCTTGTTGCCATACGTTGACACGGTTGACAACTGTGCAAAACAGAGCAAGGAGGTGGTACGATGAAAGGCAGCATGACACAAGTGACGCCGAGGAAGTAGGAGACTGCCTGACGACCAGTAAGGAGGGGACATAGAGATGAGCGAGCAAGAGCGGTCGGATTTCACCGAGCAAGCGAGAAAGGTTTTGAGCATCGCACAACTGGGGGCACAGCACTTGAAACACGATGATGTTGGCTCGGTATTGACACTCATGATTGCCACTCTGCTTCTCCTCAGTATATCTCTCAGTAGCTGTGCTACTGGAGGGTCTAAGAATATTCCCCCCTCGTCCCCGTCTTCTCACACCGGACCCGCTTGCGCTCAACCCCAGCCTGCTTCTGGAAAACTCTCGCTTGCAGGTCTCGCCTACGGCCCTTCTCACATGGGACAAGATCCAACCCGTGGGAGCTTCCCCTCAAGTGAAGAAATCGAGGCAGATATGCCTACCCTGGCGTCCCTTACCCACTACATTCGCACCTACAGTTCCACTGGCCCTGCAGATGCGATCATCCAGGCCGCTTCGGCGGCACACATTTGCGTGGCTTTGGGCATTGGGTTGGGAAGCAATCCTGTTGTCAATGCCAGGGAGATGGCAGCTGGCGAACGACTTGCCTCAAACCGCGCAGTGCATACCATCATCGTAGGTAATGAGGTATTACATCGCGGAGATGTGTCAGAGGAACAATTACGCTCCGACATTGTGCAAGTTCGTGCCAGGCTTGGGCGTGCCATTCCACTCACGACAGCAGAACCGCCAGACCAATGGTTGAAACATCCCGACCTCGCTAAAGTCGTCGATTTCATCACGGTTCACATCTATCCCTTCTGGCAAGGGAAAGCTATCAACACGGCCATAGACTTCCTTGACGAGGAGTATCAGAAGATCGAAAAGGCTTTCCCCGGTAAGCACGTCGTGATTGGTGAGACAGGATGGCCCTCCGCGGGTCCTCCTTATGGGGCCTCGGTGCCAGGTGCCGAGAACCAGGCCCGCTACCTGAGAGCATTCATCGACTGGGCCCAGATACACAGAGTCCAGTATTTCTACTTCGATGCCTTTGATGAAGATTGGAAAGTCAACGAGTCCGGAGTCGGAACCCATTGGGGACTGTATCAGCAAGATGGACAGATCAAGCCTGCACTTAGTGATCTGCTTCCAGCCCCTGCTCCGCTCACCTTGAAGATGCGAAGCTATCGCGATATCTATGTCGGTGGCCTGGAAACAGGTTTTAGTTTGGGGATGGAAACTTCAGACCACCAACGCCACTGGCTTACTTCCCAGAATGGGGTCCTGTCGCTCACCTATCCTGCCAACCAGCAGTGGGGTGTAATGTTTATCTCCGTAGGTCCACCTGTTCCCCCGGGTCACCGTCCTTCGCTCGACTTGAGTGCATATCGCTCGTTGGTAGTTGATCTGCGCGCGGCAGTTGACGGGCAATGTGTGCGCATAGGCGTCAAAGATAAAAACCAGCCTGACAATGGCAGCGAGATCTCCGTGCAGCAGTGCCTGACGACACAGTGGTCTACGATTACTCTCCCGCTCAACGCGTTCACCGGCGTCGATCTCACACACCTGTATGTCGTATTCGAGCTGCTCTTCCAGGGCTCGTCAAATGCTACAGTGTACATGCGCAATATTCGTTACTCACCCTCGTAGATGTTGCAGAACATCGCCTGGAAACGTTGCGAGGCCATACCATCTATCTGTGAGATGACGCGATGGGGGCAGCTTCGATGCCCTCGAAGGTGCGGGTGATGGCGATGGTATCGATATCGGGTTGTGTTGCCAGCATGGTTTGTACCCCTGGTGGGGTTTCATAATATGTATGGACAAAAACCGGGCTAATCTGTAGGAGTACGGCCATGGTTCACGTCCTCCAAAGACTGCTCCAGGTTCAGCTATATCTTCCAGGTGCGTATTGCCTCGCAAACAACGTTTTCAGAAAACCTGGATTCACCAGCATGCTTACTCCACACCCAGAAGTAGCCAGCGCCATAAGAATTGTGAATAGGGATTCTGGCAATCAGGTCGTAGTGTTTACTTGTGGTCAGGTCTTGATTGATTTGCATCGCCAGAGGCGTGTGATAGCCATAACTCAATTCAATCAAATCAAAGTATCCTTCTTGAATCGCTGCTTTGTAGGCAGCCTCTCCTGAAAGATCATGGTACTCTTTATCCGTATAGACGAAATAGTCCAGGCTACTCCACTGCCAGATGTCCGTCTCATTCTTCAAGTTATAGCGCAAAACATCGAAATCTTCCGCCAGGTAGTGACCAATCCCTTGAGATACTCTTGGGCGCAAGAACGCCGTGAGCTGGGTGCTGGAGGGCCAGCCCTCGTAGAGATTTCGCGCTTGCTGGAGACCTAGCGGCAAGGTCAGCAGGCAGAGAGCCAGCGCAGTGATCCAGGAAAGACGCATGGAGCGCTTCTGCAACAAGCCAGTGAGGGAGGCAATGGCAAAGCCTGCCAGAGGAGCAAGAAAGAACATACTGAAAGCAAGATGTTTGTCCAGCGAGATCAACTCTCCCTTGTAGGTGTGATAGAGCGGGACCAGCAGGGCTGAGCCGAAGAGCAGCAGCCCGGGGGCAAGCCGCTGCCTACCACAGAGAAGCAGACCCAGGAAACCGAGTCCGAAGAAGATGCCCTCCATCACCGCAATATGCTGCATGACCTGGATTGGCATGGCCTCAATCAAGCTGGCGCGATTGGTGGTCGTAAAGCTCAGACCGGTGAGCACCTGCTTATCCAGATTGAGAAAGGCGATGAAGCCTGATACCACCAGCGAAAAGAGTGCGATCCCCAGGCGAACGAGCATTTCCTCCAATCCCTTGTGTTTCCAGCTCCACCAGGCAAGAAGTGCCAACACAGTCGGCACGAACAACAGCCCAGCGTACTTGGCGGCAACCGCCAGCACCAGCAGAGGACCCACTGCGAGAAGCGTCCTGGCTGAAGCAGCCTTACTGGCTCGTAAGGAGAGCATCACCGCCAGAGCCAGTAAACATAAACAGAAAGCATCGTAGGTAGCCAGGCGTCCAATAAACAACACTGACCCTTCGCAAGCAAAGAGGAAGGCTGCGATCAGCGCGCTCTTGCGATCAAAAAACTGGATCGTCATGAAATAGACACAGGTCGTCACGATCAGCATACACAGCAAGCTAAACAGGCGTGCCGCTTCCAGTCCTCCCAGGAAGTCCAGAACGCCTCCAATGACCGGGTAAAAGGAGGGGTAGCCAGAAAAGTAGAGGCCATAGGGTTCCAGATAGGGTGTCTTGCCAATCCAACTCAGAAAAATCTCTCGCCCGGCGAGCAGGTAGAGAGCTTCGTCCTGAAAGGCCGTGTTGCGCAGAGCAAGAAGGGAGGTGATGGCTTGAACTAGCAGGATGAGTGGCAACGGTAGCCGGAATAGCATACTGTTGAAACCTGAGTAGCTGGCTGTACTTTTGTTTGTCGTAATTGGAGAACTCTCGATCACAAGAGTATAGACTCCTTTGTTTAGCCACCACCACATTTGGACATGGAGTTGCGGGAGGATTAAGGACGAATAGGAACGCTACCATCGCAAAAGGAACTTTTACTTATCAGCTTACCCCTTTTTCTGTTAAAACATTCGTTCTGAATACTGCATCACAAACCAGTCTCCTCCCACAAAGAAACACGTCAAAGCTTACGCCATATCCAGAAGTAGCCGGTCCCATACGAGTCCTGATAGGGTATTTTATCGATTAGAGCGTATTTCTTGCTCTGCTGGATAGCCTGCAAAATGATAATGGCGGTCTGGGCTTTAAATCCATAATTCAACTGGATTAGGTCGAAGTAGCCATCATTAATAGCCTTCACATAGGCTTCATCGCCAAAGTAGTAGTGTCCCTGCTTATCAGTATATTCAAAAAAGTCGAGGCCAGTCCATTGCCAGTTATAAGTATCATCCAGTGAGTAATAGCGCGATACCTCAAATTGTTCCGCCAGGTAGCGACCACTGGCCGGGCGCACCTGGGTTTTAAACACATACGCAAGACCGGTTGTGGATGGCCAGCTTGAGAACAGATTTTGTGCTTCTCCTGTCCCGACCAGGAACAGAATCAGGCAGAGCGCCACGCCGGATAACCAGTAGCGTCCAGATGATACCGCCAGTCGGAAGCCGGAAAGAGACGACAGCGCAAACCCTGCCACAGGCATCATAAAGAACATACTGTACCCCAGGTGCTTATCCAGAGAGATCACCTCGGCTTTGTAGATGTGATAGGCGGGTATGAGCAGTGCCGAGCCAAAGAATAAGAGCGCAATCAGCAGATGTTTTTTGCGTGCAAATACAAGGCCAAGCAACCCAACGGCAAACGATAAATCGACCATCTCGACAACATGTTCGGCTAACCCTAAACGCGTGGCCGCCAAAATGGCAGTACGGTTGGTTGTTGTTGCCGCGAGCGCATGAAGCACGTCTGGATCAAAATGGATCACGATAATAGCCGCCGACGCTCCTACTACAGCCAGGGACAGCACTCCCAGCGTTCCACGCACCAGCATGCTTATCCATCCCCATTTGAGCAAGGTACACAATACGAGGATAGCAAGAACGGGCGGGATAAATAGCAATGCCGCATATTTCGCGCCAAACGCCAGCACCAGGATTGGACCAATACCCAGAACCCGCCAGGGTCGCCGTGCCAGGCTGGCATTCACGGCCAGGGCCGTCCCGACTGCCAGCAGGCAAAGGCAGAGGGAATCAAAGGTCGCCAGGCGGCTTAAAAAAAGCACTGGCCCCTGGCACACAAAGAATACAGCGGCAAAGATGGCGCTCTTCTGGTTAAAAAGCTGCTTCGTCACATAATAGCCACAGGCCGTCACAAGCAACATGCAGATCAGACTGAAAGACCGCGCTAGCTCAAGTCCTCCCAACATGTCAAGCCCGCCGCCGATAATCGGATAGACATACGGATAGCCCGAAAAAAAGTAACTATAATGATCAAGGGATGGTGGCCCCCCCAACCAGTGCTGCCAGATCTGCCGCCCGGCATAGACATAAAGCGCCTCATCCTGGAAGGCGGTATTTTGTAACAGCGCCCAGGAAAGCAGGGCCTGAAAGGCCAGAATCAGAGGCAATGACCAGCGCGACAGCGTTACGCCAGTCAACAGGCGTTTGCGCGTTATTTTTTTCGTCTCAGCCGATTGCTGAGGTGAAGTAGCCTCGATCATGATCTCATCCTTGCTTTTTCACAGGTTTATTTCGCACTATAGTGGTCTCGTAACAACGGCTCGTATGGTCAAGCGCCAGTTAAGAGTGAGCAATAGCTTCTATTGTGCAGGCAGGCCACGATACGCCGCATGACTGCCAGCGAATCAGGATCAGATGCCAGAGACCAGCTCTCAATTTGTGCCCCGGTAGGAGTCAATGCAGGGCCACCTTCGTGATAGAGCAGGGCATACACGTGCGGAATATCCTCGACCGCCTGCCCAAGTTGTGTCAGCCACGCGGCCTTTTGCGCGGCTGGTCCGTCGACGCTAGCTTCAACAAAGATCGGCTTCGTTGGATAGCGATTCACCAGATTTTGCAAGACCGTCTCAGGATCGCCCCATGCTGTCCCAGGGTAATTAATAAAACTTTGCAGGACGGCATCGATGGTTGATGCTGGCGGCGCATACTGCTGGTCATTGATAGGATCGGCCGGAGCCCAGACCCAGGCAACGTTGTTTGCTCCAACAGCACGAAAAACGGACTGCACGTGCATCCAGGCCTTGGGTACATCCTCCGGAATGCCACCATTGGCGACACCCGATGTTAAGGACCAGTTCTTATCAGCATGCTGCAAGATCGTCAGATAGACTGGTTTGCCATACCTGCGAATATCCTGCGCCCAACGTCTGATCTCCTGGTCATGCAGTCAGTTAATAATCGCAGGCAAATTGGCATCGAGTGGCGGCTTGTGATGAGGGCCGAACACCCCGAATTGGAGCGTGATCCAGGGGCGTGCATGCTGGGCCGCCAGTTGGTCTGCCCAGGATGCATCAAACAGATCATGGATATCTTGCGTGCGCCCAATGATGGAAAACTGCGTGCCCAGTTCACGCTCCAACACTGGCGGTCGATTCTTCAACAACTGCACCGGAAGCGAGACGCCAAAGTAGGGCGCAGTGAGCTTCTCCTGGCTGATCACAAAGGGGCTGGGCGGGCTCCCCGCAAACAGCGGCAGGGCTTCCAGCGAGTGACTTCCAAGGATGGGAGCAGCGACCAACGCGGCCAACCCCAGGTTCCGCAGCGGATGGAGTCCACGTTTGCGCTGCAATAACTTGGAAGGATAGAGCTTGGTCTCATCGGTTGCCCGGGACTGCTGCACGGCCGCTTGAAAGCGTAGATCTTTGAAGTTCAGCCAGAGGAAACTCACCAGCATCACCATTGAGTAGACCACCCACAGCATGCTGATGAAGAGAGACGTCTGTTGTTGACCTTTGACCCGGGTCGCCCAGAACAGGCAGGCAATGCAGAGCACCACGAAGAAGAAGTACACCCCCAGGTAGCTGAGCGAACGCTTCCCACCTTGCTGCTTGGAGGTCACCGCAAAACCGACTTTGCGTCCTATGACGACGGAGAGCATACTTCCAATCAACACGGGAAAACTGCCAAAGCCGATGATGATTCCGCGCACTCCGGTAATGCTACGCGCCGCATACCACAGCGCGGCAGCGCCGAGCAGACCGTAGGGGAGAAAATGCCAGAGATAGTCGCTCAAATACGCGCTGCGCACCGCCGGAATCCCTGTAAAGATGAAGAGAATTGGGCTAATCAGATAGATCAGATCGCGCAGACCACACAGGTAATGCGTACAGGCCAGGAAGTACTGGACCCGTTGCCCCATGCGCAAGCCCTGTTTCTTCGGGAGCAAGATCTCACGCCAATGGGTGCGAAACACACCCAGCGTGCCGAGCGCCCAACGTCCCTGTTGCTTGAGGTATGATGGCACATCCAGCGGCCCCAGGCCCGTGGCGAGCACATCAGTCAAATAGATACTCCGCCAGGAGGGATGCAGGGCAATGGAGGCTGCAAAATCCTCAGTCACCGAATCTTGCGGCAAGCCACCGATCTCATCCAACGCAGCGGCACGAATCACCACATTTGTCCCACAGATAAATGCGGCATTGAGAGCCTCTTTTCCCGGGCACAGCAAGTTATAAAACATGGACTGCTGGTCATCTGCCCAACGGGACACCGGATTGTCCAGGTTCGCATAATATTGCCCGGTCTGTACCCAGCCCATCTTGGGATCACGAAAAGGTGGAACGGTTTTGAGCAGGAAATCTG